>JADMIO010987920.1_pt1 | contig 46414 bp, 39 predicted proteins | sample 8958161 | NCBI WGS metagenome assembly JADMIO01 (sample SAMN16585339, study PRJNA669376) | soil metagenome | isolation source: Crop rotation soil | place: USA: Cullars Rotation, Alabama | collected 2011
CCCGCCGATCTGCTGGAGTCGCCATGCGGCCTGAGCCTATGCGCCCCTGCCGCATCAGCCGGGTTCGCCGTTTGCCGGCGCTCGTCGGCGCCCTGCTTCGAGTGCCCGATCCATTTTCCAACTTGCGCCTCTCACTGGACGTTCCAAGATGTCTCGGATGATGGCCGCGACCTGCTGGGCCCGTTCTTCGTCCGAGTGTGCCAGGGGGTGTCGAGAGCTCAGTGCTCGGAGCTTTTCAGCTGTCTCATAATCGTGATCGGCGTAGGCGATCTCTTCCTGGATGCGGCGTTACGGAGCGCTGGATGGAACGCCTGGGCAGAGCCCATGTGGAATGGAAGCTCGGAGGCCAACCGCTGGATGACTTCCTGCGCAATATGCCCGACTCGCAACCATTCGTGGTGGAGGCCACTACGACCTATACGCCCGCCACGAATACATCGATTCCCGAAGAGCAGTTCGACTTCATTCCGCCCGTGTAATCGCCGCCCGCACAGCCAACTCTTCCCTCGCTCCAGACGGGTAGGTCAGTGTGACCTTCGGAGCCGCACGGAACGGGCACGCGCAAGGGGGCGGTCAACCGCGCCCGTCAGATTGGGTCCATGCGTGGCGAGCGGTGGAGTGCGACCCTTTCGACCTGCCCAAACCACCCAGCAATCTTCCTGGAACTCGGTAATGTTGCCGGCGCGAAGCGAGTTTCTTCCGTCTTGGTTAAGCAAGAAGTTCAGGCGGCATGCTACCGCATCGATCTCCTTGAGTGCCGCATGAAGCTCTGCGTACGAACCGCGCCGCCCGATCCATTTCTTCCGCTCGCGGTGGGCGATTTCCTTGTCCGTGACGGGAGCGAGGTTTCGCTCGGCGGCTTTGAGTCGAGCGATCAAATCCGTGGCGAATGTGGGCGGCAGATGTGTGGCATTCGTCCCTGCAAGCGAGTCGTAGTCCTTCTCGCCAAGGTCGCGCAGCTTGCCGTAGCAGCTAACAAACGAGGTGCGAGAAAGCAACTGCGGATTCGCGGCGATCTTCTCCAGGAGCACAATCAGCGAGTATGTCTTCTTGCCCCGGTCAAGGACCCGCCGCACACCAATGCTCGCGTGCACCGCGTACATCCGAATGAAGAGCTGGTATACCTCGTTAGAGGGCGCTATGTGACCGCCTTGTTTGGCAGCATCCATGCACTCCCGAAAGAAATAGTCATCATCCACAAGCTGCCCGACATGCGCGGCGATGCGCTTCATCCAGCGACGCCACTTTCTTCGGGCGATTGCGATTTGTGCCGGAAGCATGCCTCACCTCAGGTGGGAGTCGACTGGCGTGTCTGCAAGTGTACGGCGGGGGTCGGCCAATCTCGCGCCCGCATCGCGTCTACCACCGCCCACGGCGCAATGTGATCCAGGTATCGCGCCGTCGTCGAGATGTCCGAGTGTCCGAGCTGCTTACTGATCACCCCGATATCCACGCCCTCCTCGCGGAGTTCCGCCGCGTGGGTGTGACGAAGGCCGTGGGCGTGGACGCGTTTGGCGATGCCGGCGCGGTGAGCGAGAGTGGGGAGGAGGCGCCGGATGTATCCCGTCGCCAGCGGGTGGCCCCAGGCCGAGCAGAACAATGGCTGGACGCCGTTGAAGCCCATGCGGACGCGGCGTTCAAGCCACGGGGCCAGCAGCGCGAGCCCGCCGGCGTCGATGCCGACGGTGCGGGACTTCCCGCCCTTGCCCCGGAGCACCCGTATAGATGATCGCTCGGGGTCAACGTCCTTAGGGTACAACGACAGGGCCTCCGCGATGCGCAGCCCCGAACGGTACAGCACGCCGATGAGGGCGCGGTTGCGGATGGCGGTGTAGCTGTCGCCCTTGCACGCCGCGATGAGCGCGTTCACCTCGTCGGGGGAAAGCACTTCGGGTGGCAGGCGGCGGCGAGGTTTGGGACGGCGGCTAGGAACTGTCATGGCGAGCTCCTGCCCCGCCCCGGAACTCGGATCAGCATGGACCGCTACGGATCGCGGCCAACTCGTAGCGCACAGAAGTACCTCCGAGGTGGCACTGGAGCAAGCCTGGTTAGGCGTGGGTCCGAAACAACTCGGACCCTCCCTGTCATGGCCGATGAGGGTTGCAAGTCCATGGCGTTGTCGGTTATGCTGGGGGGGTAGGAGTTCCGTCATGATGCGATCGCTGATCATGGTGGTGATGGGGTTGGCGGTCGCCGCCGGGGTTGGGCGAGCCGAACCCCCCAGTACCGCGCCGCAAGTCACCACCGATGCCGATCGGCTTTGGGAAACGCTCAGCGCGGAGAAGCAGCGACTACTGATCAAGCACGCGCCGAAGTACGTCAGAGCATCCGACGGACGCATCTACCTGACACAGGTCGAGGAGGAACAGAAGACTGTGTCCCGAAAGCCCGAAAAGGGACGTACCGAGAGAGAGCGAGCGATCATCGAGGAGGGAGCCCCGGTTCTGTACCACCCGGCTACCAGGAAATCGTTTGAGAGCCGAGAACAGCAATACACGACGCACTGCAATCAGGTGACAGCCGAGTGGGAAGCGCGGTGCGCAACGATCCGTCGCGCCGAACTCGCCAAGGTGCCCGGCGACTACGTGACCGCCTTGGAGGTCGTACAGGTCCTCACTGACGGGCTATTGGTGAAGCTGGAAGGTGACGGCAACAAGCATGATGATCGACTGGTGCGTCTGGACAAATACCCGCTGAACAAAGTAGTGGTAGATGGAGACCGCCTTCGGGCCGACATGAAGGTGAAGAGCGTGGGTCGCTATCAATACACCTCGACCATTGGTGCCACCAAGACGATCGAGCGGTTTGAAGTGGTCAAGGTGTTTGAGTGGGAAGGAGTCCTCCCCAAGCTCAACCTACCCGCGCGTACCTTCACGGCCGTCAAGCCTGCCGAAATCGCATTCGCTGCCACGATGGAGAATTGGCCCGGATTGCCCGAATGGCGCATCAAGAAAGTGAAGACTTCCGAGGGGCGTGACGGCGGCGACGTGGTCGGACAGTCCGACAGCGGCTGGTTTACTACGCGCTACGTGGCGCGTCATGACAACGCTGTGCTCCAAACCTACGAGTGGCGGTGGGAGGTGCGACACCTGCCCCTTCTGGAGGCATCCAAGTAGATCATCCTGAGGTCAAGGTGGCCATCGACCCTCTGCGTAATCCAGCACCGTGTTGATGGTCGCCGGCAGATCCGGCCACTCGACAATGAACGGCCCTTCCTCGATCTCCGCGCGCGGCTCGCCGTACCGGCGGTTGTCAGGCGGTCGTCGCTCCCACCCGAGCGGACCGGCCCTCACTACCCAGAATCCAAATGCTCGGCCGTAGCTCCTGGGTGATCCCGGCTCGACCCAGTCGATGGACACGTGCATGTGATCCCGCGCCGCATCAAGGCGATCGCGCACGCTCGAAGGAATCAGGTCCGCTGGCCGCACGGCACCCTCCCGCACGAGCGTACGAAAGTGCGATGTTCACTGCCGTGTGAATTACTTGGCCGCGTACTTGCCGCGCTCCACGCGCTTGAACTTGCCGCTGTTGATCAGCGCCTGGTTGACGATGGTGCGGAAAGAGGGCGAGGTCGTCTGGTACCCGGCCTTCTGCACCGCCTCGCTCACCTCGGACACGCTCATGATCTTGTCGGTGAGCACCTTGGCCAGCACCTCGACCAGCTTCATTTCGTTCTTCGGACGCTTGCGGATGCTCAGGCCGCCGCGGGGCGTACCGCCGTGCTCGCGGATCTTCTCGTCCAGCCCAGCGATCTTCGCCAGCAGCCGGTCGCGGCGACGCACGAGCGTGCCCACGCCGCGCTGCCTCCGCCGCAGTTCCCTTTGCAGATCAGCCACCGAAAGCCCCGCCAGCCCGCCCCCGCCGCCCGCCCCGCGTGCTCGTCCTCGCGCCATGTTGGTCCACCTTGAAAGTTCCGCACGGCTGGGACGGCCTTGGCCCCACGCCGTGCGCGCAACCGTAGGCGGGAGGGGATCGGCCCCGTCGTGGGATGGGGCGAACCTACGCGCCACGGCCCAACGTCGCCCAACAGGCGCGAACGTGGCGGGCCGGAGCCATTGCGTGCGCCGGCGTGCGCTTGGCGGCGTGAGCAGGACTTCCCCTGCATCACCCAAGCCACATGAGGCTGGGTAGTCCGCGTCGGCCCACGCTGCAAGGCATTCCCTTGATCTGCTGTGATGTCGCTCAAGTCCGCCGCGATGCCTTGCAATGAGCGGGGACTTGCGGCTTCATGTCCACAACGCGGGGCGATCCCCGCCCCGCGAAGGAGATCGCCGCATGTTCATCAAAGCGATGGTGATCGAAGGGGTCGAGGGAGATGTCGAGATTGCCCGCACCGAAGAGGGAGCGCTGGTGACCCTGGGCAATGAGATCCTGTGCGACTTCAAACGCGACGAGAGCCGCGAGCAGCGGTACGCCGGCGCTCGGGTAGTGGCCAAGAGCGTGTGCGGCACCACGGGGGCCGGCGAGCCCCACGCGACGAACTCCATGATCCACGACGTGCTCGACGCCATCGAGCGAGTCGCCGGGTGCTGAACCACACCGCGGCCGCGCGGGACACCACGCTGCCGCGATTCCCAATCCAGCAGCGATCCTGCGAGCCACCGGATGTACCCGGCGGCAAGGACGCTGCATGCACACGAAGGAGTCCACGATGAGCAAGAAGAAGTCCCGCCCGAAGACCCAGGCCCCTGCCAAGGACGCGACCGAGAAGGCCCGCAAGGCCGCCATCAAGGAGATCGACGCACGCATCGAGACGCTTGGCGGGGCGTCCCTTGCGACCGACGCCGCGATAGACGTTCTCGCCGGCAACGTGGCCATTCCCCAGGACCACGAGGTGCCCTCTGCCAAGGAGCTCGCCAACAACGCCGCCAACGCTCAGGCCGCCGTGGAGCGGAACCAGAAGGCCCCCAAGGCCGAGAAGGCGGCGAAGGCGGCGAAGGAACCCAAGGCTGCCAAGCCCAAGCGCGTGAGCGCCCTCGACGCCGCGGCACAGGTCATCGCCAAGGCCGACAAGCCAATGCGGGCCGTGGACATCATCGCGCAGATGGAGGCCAAGGGGCTGTGGAAGAGCCCTGGCGGCAAGACCCCGGAGGCTACCCTCTACGCGGCCATCATCCGCGAGATCGCCGCCAAGGGGAAGGAAGCGCGGTTCAAGAAGCACGACCGGGGGCTCTTCGTTGCGGGCAGGGGCGCGGCATAGCTCCCGCCAGCACCCCCGCACAGCTCCGACCCCGCCTTCGCGGGGTTTTTTCATCGCGCTACCGAGTTGCGGGCTGCTTGAACTGTTTCTCGATGTCAGTGACCATCACACCGACCTTGGCGACGGCCTGTCGCAACTCTTCGGGCGTGACCCCGAACTTCTTGGACCAGTAGTCGAGCTCCCATCGCTCGTTGACATTGACTCTTGTCCTATCCGCTGGACCTCGCTTGTTGAGATCGTCTGACATGTTCGACTCCATTCGATAAAAAGACATCACACACCCATTCATTCCTGACCCGAGCCACCGTCCCCCGACCCGCCAGAGCTACCTTGGGACCCGTCGCCGCTGCCGCCCCGGCTTCGGCTACTCCCGGCACGAGAAGATCCGCGCGATGTGGAACTCCGGCCTCGACCCGAGCTGCGCCCGCTGCGAGACGTGCTTCCCATTCCTGAGGATCGTGACGATCCACCGCGAGAGCTCCCGCCCTTAGACGCGGACCCTCGACCTCCGCGGGACTTTGTGCCCCCGCCCCGAGACGACGACCCGCGGCCGCCTCCACGGGTCGCACCCGACCTTGAACCTCTTCCACCGCGAGCTCTAGATGAGAATCTGCTGCCGCCACGCGCTCCGCCTCGTGAACCCTTTGCCATTGCGTTGCTCCCTATTCGAAGTCGAGTCTGGTCACGCGATTGCGTCAACAAGTTTCTCGACCCCATGTCTTGTACCGAATGCACACCGGATTCGTGAATCGAAAATAAAACCAGCGCGCTCGCGTGTGCCACACCCGCGGTTCATCTGCTGCTTGCCTCGATCGGCCAGATGGACAGGATGGAGGTCCGCCCATGCCAAGCGAGTTCCGTTCCTGGGAGTGGCTGATTCCCACAGACGAAGACGACGAGATGTCCGCCCGTTCGCCGCGAGATCGGTTCATCCCCTGCTTAGGTAGCCTCCGCAGGGTGAGGCGACGGAGCTTTCCGGGCAGGGATGCCAGGGGACCATCGAGAGGAGTCCTGGCATGGCCCAGCGTCCATACTGGCGCGGCACGGTTCGTGTGTCGCTCGTGAGCTTCACCGTGGAGATCTATCCCGCGATCTCCGGGACGGAGCACATCCATCTCAATCAGCTGCATAAGGACTGTGGACAGCGCATCCGCCAGCCACCAACCTGCCCCGTGCATGGAAAGGTCGCGCGCGTTGACATCGTCAAGGGCTACGAGTTCGCGTCCGACCGCTACGTGATCGTGGAGGCATCGGAGATCGCGGCGATCAAGCTTCGCTCCGAGAAGACCATCGAGATCACCGGCTTTGTTCCCGACGACACAGTGGATGAGGTGTTCCTGGATTCCACCTACTACATGACACCCGCGGGGAACCTTGCGCAGGAGCCCTTTCAGGTCATCCAAGCCGCCATGGCCAAGACCAGAGTCGCGGGGCTTGGTCTGTTCACCCACGCCGGTCATGAGCGTCCGGTGCTCCTGCGTCCGAAAGGTCGGGGGTTCACCTTAACAACGCTGCATTCTGGGGCCGAGGTACGGCCGGCGAACCAGTACTTCGAAGATCTCGCGGCCGGCGCGCCTAAGGGCGAGCACCTCAAGCTGGCCGAGACCCTCATCAAGGGGATGGCCTCCAAGTTCGAGCCGGCCTCCTTCAAAGACCGCTATCAGGAGGCGCTCCGCCTGTTGGTGGAGAGCAAAGTCAAGGGGGAAAAGCCTGTCATCGTTCAGGAGCAGGAGATCACCCCCCACATCGACTTCATTGCCGCGCTCAAGGAGAGCCTCGGCCGACATGTCACGCCTAACGTCACTCGGGTGCGGCCGGGAATGCGCAAGCCGGCCGCCAAGAGCGTTCGGGGCAATCAGTCTCAGAAGCGCAAGAAGGCTTGAGAGATGGCCAGCACGGATGTTGCCGCTCCCCGCACACCGACTCGAACGGGTTTCGAGGGCGAAGTTGTCGCGTTCACCGGGCGGCTTGCAACCATGACCCGCCGGCACGCCCATCGGAGGGTCGTAGAGGGACAGGGCGAGGTCTGCGATGAAGTGTGCGAGCGGACCACCATGCTGGTGGTAGGCATGGACGGCTGGCCGCTGGCCGACACCGGCAAGTTGACCAAGAAGCTTCAGGACGCCGAGCGCCTCCGAGCCTCCGGCTCTTCCATCATCATCTGCACCGAGTACCACTTCCGCGAGCGGGCCGGCCTAGAGCCGTGTGAGAGCGGGATGGAGAAGCATCTTCGCGCCGACCAAGTGGCCTCGGCCCTTGGGGTGACGACGGAGAAGATTCTGCGCTGGGAGCGAGCCGGGCTGGTGCGCGGGCACGATGGGAAGTACGACTTCCGCGACATGGTGTCGCTCAAGACCATCGCCGAACTCGTCGAGCGCGGTGTCAAGCCGCTGCGCATTCGCAGAAGCCTCGCGGGCCTGCTCGGTGTGCTTCCTGGAGTCGATCGACCCTTGCTGCAACTCAGGCTTCTCGATGATGATGATGGGAACCTCTGCGCTGACATGGGCGACAACCTCGTGGTGGCGCCCGACGGTCAGCTGCACATGCGGTTCGATGACAAGGGCGACCAAGGGGGGGGCCCGCCAACTCCGTTGCGCCTTACAGCGGAGACCGTCTCTGTTGATGATCTTCTGGACGCGGGCTGCGATGCCGAGCGGCATGGCGACTTCGTCGTGGCAGAGGACTACTACCGGCGGGCCATCGACATCGCGCCCACCGACGCTCGGGGGCAGTTCAATTTGGGCAACGCCCTGGCGGGTCAAGGCCGGATCGACGCGGCCGGGGAGCGGTTTGCACAAGCGGCGGCGCTCGATCCCGCAAACCCCGCGAGTTGGTACAACCTCGCGGTATCGCAGGAGCATCTTGGAAGGATGGAGGAGGCCCGCGCCAGCCTGCGTCGGGCCTGCCAGGCCGACCCGCAATACGCGGACGCATGGTTCAACCTTGCCTATCTCTCCGAGGAGGCCGGGGCGATCGAGGATGCGCGGACCCAGTGGGCAACGTATCTCCGCCTGGACCAGACCAGTGAATGGGCGGTGGAGGCGCGACGGCGGTTGAACGCTCTCAAGCAGGGGGCTTGAGCGTTCTGCGTTGGCTGACGGCTACGCCTTTACCCAAGAACGCAGCGGACGCTGAGGGACGCGGCCGCATCCCAACGAGTTGATCTCAAACGGAAAACCGTTCACGCTTCCGATATGGGGAGATGGGGGCTGTACGTGGCGAACGTGGAGGCTGGATTGACTACTCATATCCCATGGCGGGTCTCTGTCAGAATCTTCGCCCTGATCGTGTGGATGTTCACGGCACCAGCGGTCGTGCGCGGCCAGGGTTGCGACATGACACGATGGACGCGGATGTCGTTCGATCCGGAGGGGCGCGGGGGCGCCGCGATGGCCTACGACTCCGCAAGGCGCAGAGTAATCCTCTTTGGCGGAACCCCGACCGTGGCGGACAACAGCGTTCTCCTCGCAGACACCTGGGAGTTTGACGGCGAGCAGTGGACCCGCCGCACGACCGCCAACTCGCCCCCGGGACGGACCGGCGGGGTCATGGCGTATGACGCCGCCAGGAGAAAGACCGTCTTGGTCGGCGGCGTCGTCGGTGACGCAGCAGTTGCCGACACATGGGAATACGATGGCACAAATTGGACACAACGGATGACCGCGGTCTCCCCGACCAGTTACAGCTGCATGGCGTATGACGCGGGTCGCCAAAGGTTGGTCCTGTTCGTTGGGTTCAGGTGGGTCAATGGGGCACCCGTGTACTTGTCAGAAACTTGGGAGTACGACGGATCAAACTGGATGCAACGCACACCGCTCAGTACGCCTCCACCTCGCAGTGGAGCGACCGCGGTCTACGACGCGGCACGAGGCAGGGTCGTTCTGTTTGGAGGAAGCCGACTGATCAATAGCCAGTTCCAGTATTTTTCGGACACGTGGGAGTACGACGGCATCACTTGGACTCAGCGAACCACCGCGCAGGCGCCATCGGGTCGCGCCGGCGCGACCATGGATTTCAATCCTGTCACGGGCAAGGTCGTTCTCTTCGGGGGCATAACTTCCACCAATGAGAACTTCTACTTCTCAGACACGTGGGAGTACGACGGAGAGAACTGGGTGCTGCGAGCGGACTCCGCCGCACCGCCGGCCCGGATTACCACAATGGTCTTCAACGCCGCCACGGGACGCTTTGTTCTGTTCGGCGGATACTCGTACATCAATGCCACGTTCACCCACTTCGCCGACACCTGGGAGCACGACGGAACGAATTGGAGCCTGCGCTCTGCGCCAACCCCTCCGAATCGCATTCAGAGCGCCATGGCGTACAACGCCTCGATTGGGAGGGTGGTGTTGTTTGGGGGTCAGCCTCTGAACTATCCCGAAGTGAGCTTTTCAGATACGTGGGAACACGACGGTGTTGCATGGGTACAGCGAGCCCCCGTCACCTCGGTGCCCGGCAGGTCGGGGGCGCGATTGGCCTACCACGCGGGGTCCGGCAAGCTCGTGCTGTTTGGAGGAACCAACACCGGCGTTCCATTTGCCGATACCTGGGAGTACAACGGGACGGACTGGACACAACGATTTCCGGCGGATGCGCCGTCAGCTCGGAGCGAGCCCGCGATGGCCTATCACTCCCTCACGGGAAGAATCGTGCTCTTCGGCGGAAGGAGTGCGAACGCCTCGGCGCTCTCCGACACGTGGGAGTATGACGGGGCAAACTGGATACGTCGAGTTACCAACACCTCCCCCCCCGCTCGATGGGGCTGCGGGATGGCGGAAAATGTCGCGACCGGCAAGATCGTTCTCTTCATAGGCAATGCCGATCAAGGCACCACAGAAACTTGGGAGTACGACGGGACGAACTGGCGTCGGATAGTCACGGCCACATCGCCGTCGCCCCGCACCGCATGTGCGATGGCGTACGACGCCACCACCGGGAAAGTGGTGCTGTTTGGGGGCGTGGCCTACCCCAACGGACACTACGTGTTCTATCCCGATACCTGGGAATATGATGGGGTGAACTGGACGTTGCGCAGCAACCTTGCGACGCCGTCGGGTCGGATACACGCGCCTTTGACCTTCAACCCGACCATCGGTCGCGTCACACTATTCGGCGGGGTTGGAAGCGGCGTGTTGTCCGACACCTGGACATACGGCCATGGTCCGCTGACAATCCGACGCGACCCGATCGGAAATCGACCGTCCCGTGGGTCGTATGTCGATCTCTCCGTCGTCGCCGACGGCCTCGCACCGCTTTCCTTCCGCTGGAAGCGGAACGGGGTCATACTTACTGACACGGGCAATACGGCGGGCTCGAACTCGAACGTGCTGCAGATTCGCACGATGTCAGTGGCGGAAGTCGGAACCTATTCCTGCACAGTCACCGATGCGTGCAACGTGTCGGTTGATTCCGCGACCGCTGAGATCACTCTCTGTCTGGCTGATTTCGACGGCGACGGTCACGTGAAAGTCGCAGACATCTTCGAATTTCTTCACAGGTGGTTCGCGGGAGACGTGAGCGCCGACATCGATGGCGGCGGTCTTGGGATTGCTGACATCTTCGCGTTTCTAGATACCTGGTTCGAGGGCTGCTGACCGCTACGCCTTCCGTGAAATCCGTAGCTCGGAGTGTCGCTGGGGGCGGTCGGCTTGTACGCTCCGCTCATTTGTTCGCGTCATTGATCGCGTCGCACAACTTGGCGGTAACCTCCGCAACTGCGGCCAGCAAGTCATTGCTGTACCCACTCGAGCTGGTCTCGATGATCTTTCCATCCTCATACACCGTGATGCTCGCGGAAGAATCCGTCCCCGGCACGCGCCATCGCTCTAACACGCTTACCTGAATGATCCAGACTCCGGCACCGTTTGAGCGGATCGAACCACTCACTCGTAGCAGAAGTGTGACTTTGGCGGATTCCTGAACATCACGATTCGCACGCCTTGCGGCCGACCGAGCTTCCTCTGCAACGAGGCTCTCTCGAAGCCCAAGGTCCATGGCTGCTTGAGACACACTTGCGGTGATTTTGATTGCTCCGATCCGACGAAGGACCCCCCTTTCGCCAAGTGATGGAAGGGTGGTCGGGTCGCCAACTGCGTTGTCCCGCTCGCGCTTCGCCTGCTGCTCCGCGGCCCTGGTCTTGGCCAGATCCGAACTCAGACCCGCGATTCGTCGATTCAGATCAGCTAGCTCTGTCTCACGCAGCCTAACCGCCTCCTCGGCTTTGAGTCGTTCCGCTTCCGCCTCGGCTTCCTTCGACTTTGCCGCGGTAGCTGTTTCCTTGGCGGTATCCCGTTGTTCCCGAATCGCCACGTAGCTGCTGAGCACGGCGCCAAGGGCAATGTTTCCAAGAACGGAGGCTGCGGCTATTACCCCCAGAACTCCCACTAGCACACGCCATCGCAGGGTCGGATCGTCGCGCACATCCTCCAAACTGACGTTCGTTGGTTTTTTCATTCTCGGTGCTGGTGGTAGGGTTGTATTCGGGGCAGTTGTCGTTACTCTACTGGAACTCCTCGGCCCCTGCAACGGAACTCAATGTCGCCAGATACCGTGAACCAATCAGAGTCGCAAGCGGTTAGCGACGTCGCAACGCCGTCGCCGGCGGTGACTCCCTCGTCGGCACCGCCATCTGCTGACGTTCCAAAGGGTCGAGACCGCATTGTGGTGCTTGGCCGTACGCAGTCGGGTAAGACCATCTATCTGGCCGCACTGTATTGCCGACTCTGGAAAACGCCTGAGGACATCGCAATCAAGGCGGTCGACGGGCGGACGCACAAATCCTGTGTCGAGATTTACGAAACCCTACGATCCGGACGCTGGCCCAGCAGCACCATCGGATCACGCTACCTCGACTTTGAAATCACCTGGCAAAAGGAAGCTCGGCCGCTCGTTTCACTAGATTATCCCGGCGAAGTGTTCCGGAAGGCATTCATTGAAAACACGGCGTCGCCCGACGTCGAGGAGTTGCTCGACCACGTTGATCGTGCCGCAGGCGTGATCGTGCTACTCGACCCCGCGGTCATGGTCAACAAGGACATGCGGGTTTCGATGGACGACGACTTTGGGATGCTGAAGGCGCTCGAACGCATCCGCATGTGGCCGGGCGGTGATCGGGTGCCCGTTTCCATTGTGCTCACGAAGTACGACAAACGTGCTCCGATGATCAAAGCCGACGGAGGGCCATCTGAGTTCATGAGGAAACGATATCGAAGCCTGGTGGCGGCCAACCGAGAGGCCAGAGTCTTCGTGTGCTCCGCAGTTCAGCAGAAGGACAGTCCTCAGGGACCTGTCGTTGATCCCAAGTTTCACCCTACGGGTGTGGTAGCACCGCTTCGTCACGTGCTCAGCAGCTTGCAGGAGCAGGATCGCGACCGGGAGGGGCGAAGAGTGGCGGAGGTCTACAAGGAGAACTACCACAAGCTGGTACGCGAGGAGCAGACGCGTCGACACCGGGCCGTCTGGTTGTGGACGGGTGGCGTAATTGGAGCCTTGATCATCTTGGCAATCGTCGGATGGATTTCTCTCAAACTGGGATCGCTGTGACTGCTCCGCACTCCATTTCCGCTTCGGTCCACGTGCTGGGTTCCGTGAGTGGTTACTGCACGCTGGCCTGCAGCGACGACGTTTCGACCTCCGAGCGAGAATCCCTCGAAGTGCTCGGGTTCGGACAGACAGACGACACCGAGTATTTGCGATCAATGGAGACATTGCCGGCGGGGTTCGGTAGGGCGCTGCCGTCCGGTCGATACGCGATCACTCGATGCTTTGAGGGACCGCCCGATTCCGCGGGACGTCAAACGCTTCTCTTCGCGACGCTCATTTTTTCTGCTGCGGACTGGACACGCCACGTGTGCCACTGTGCTTGGGACGTTCTATCGAGCCCCGGCATTTGGACATTTCGGACTTCTGCGGCTGGAGGGAGGGTTCGAGTTTCATCTCTGACACCAACGGATACGGCCGACCTCCGCGAACCCATTATCGCAACCGTGGAGGCGCTCGGAAGTGCGCAGGCTGGCGGCGCCATCGCGGCGGCCCCGGACTCTCCAGCCATGCGCACAGCGGTCGCCCAGGTTGCAAGCGTGCTGCCGCCCAACGACCGCAGTCGAGTGCGTTGGGGGGCAGGGGTGCTGAGCGTCGGCGCGCCGGTGGACGTGTGCACCCTTCCGGTCGTCGCGGAGACGTCGGGGCGCCGGCGTCTCATTCGGTTTGGCCTCCTTGCTCCAAACCCTTCTGGCTATGCGGCGGCGCTTGCTCAGTTTTGGAGGCCGAACGAAAGCTCGCCGCGAGATTTCATTGACGGAATTCCAGCAGCCAATGCTGTGGGCAACTCCACGGGCCTGATCGCCGAAGAGCCGCAGACCCGCTCAGCCCCGCGACGCAGCCTTCCCCTATGGGCACGTGTGGTGCTCGCCGCCTCGATCGTCCTGGTGATCGGACTGGTTGCGCTTGGCGGATGGTTGGTGGTGCGTCACGACGCACCGGCACTCGCTCCATCTGAAATAGTTGACCCAGTTCCCGCACAAATGCCCGTCGTTTCCGATCCGCCCTCGCCGCTCCCTATTCCAGTTCAAGGCAAACCACCTCCAGCGGTACCTCCCGCCGTGGAAGTGTCTCCACCGCCGGCAGCGCCACCACAGCCCGAGCCCACCGATCGTCCCTCCCAAGACCGTGGTCCTCGCCCGCTCGATGGCCCCCCACCAAAACCAGATACGCCCGCGGAGCCGAAACCAGCTTTGCCGGCAAGTCTCCTTGAAGCCGCCTGGGCGGATGTGGTTGAGTACAACAAGCAGTCCGTACCAGGCAAACCTAGAGAACGGGTCAATACAACCCGACTCGGCGGGTGGTGCACCGCGATAGTTGCTCCTCCAAAGCCCTTTTCTCCTCAGCATTTTGTGGTCGTCAAGGACGCGGTGTGGGATCAAAAGGCGTTGTACATCAGTGAGTTCAAAAAGCGAAAAACTGAACTAAAGGACCGTCCGCCGCCCAAGGAAGAGTGGAACAAGGCCGTCAGCCAGTTGCTCGCGGAGATCGGCCAGTACAAGATCGCCGTGAAAGAGGACGAGGCCGCGGACAAGATCGAGCTAGAGCTGCAGGAAATGCTCAAATAGGTGGTAATAGACAGTGTCGAGTTCAACCTCCAACACCTCTCGAACTCTTTGGACCCAGGCGCTTGAGCACGCTAAGCGCGGTTCGGAGGAACAAGCGGATCGCCTCCTTCTAACCGTGGTATCGGTTGATCGGCAGCAGGATGTCGCCGCGGAAGAACTTGCCCTGGTCCGCTGTCTCATCGCATTGCGACGGAAAAGGCCGGCGGAGGCGGAGTGCCAGGCACAAGTCGCGGTCGGCTCAGCAACGACCGCCGACATGCTGAGGCGGTGCTTGGAGGAAAGCGGGACTTCGTTGCCCACTGGATCGGCAAAGCTGCTCCGCCCAATCCTTGCTCGGAGCGCGGGCGCCTCCTCGCACCCTAGGAAACGATCCCATCAGGTGCTACTACCGGCAGCAGCCATCACTTCCTTCGTCGTAGCACTGGGCGCCGGGTCTTGGATGTGGCTCAAACGTGACCTAGCGGGAAGCTCCGCCGTTCACGCTGCGACTGCCACATCCGCTCCCCGGCCTTCAGGAGCGACCGCAAATCGAGTCCCTCCCGTTGTTGCCGGCATGAACGCGCAGATGAGCGAGGTCGTCGGCAAGGTGCTCCTGGTGCACAAGATTGTCGACGACCGCGGAATCACCCATCGAATCCCCGGGTCCTCAGGTACTGCTTTTGCCGTCGGCCATGAGGGGGTCATGGTTACGAACCGCCACGTCGTTGAAACCGACGCGGCCGAAAAAATCGAGTTGGCTCGGGCAGGGTTGACCATCGTGGGCTCAGAACTGATCGTGGGATTTGGTCCATTGGAAAGCCAATGGGAGGTGGCACAAGTCCAGCACATCAGCGCGTACCGCGACATCGCGATTCTCAAGGTAAACCGAAAGTTCCCACACCCTCTTGTGTTTGCGCCCCAGTACAAGCAGGGCGACGAGGTACGCGCGTGGGGTTTTCCGGGGACGGCAGAGAGAATCGGCAAGCAGATGAACACGGAAGGAACTGTTGAGCGGGCGAAAACCCTTCAAGCCAAGCTAGCGGTTGGGAAGAAACTAGATGTGGTCGACTTTGTCGGACCTGAGGGATTCGACATCATCACGACCCGAGGGATTATCAGCGGCATTCGAAACGGCGATGGGGGCAAGTTCGTTCAGACCGATGCAACCGTGCACCATGGCAACAGTGGCGGTCCGTTGGTCAATGATCAAGGGCAAGTGATTGGGATCGTCAGCAGCGGTCTATTTGCCGGAAAGGACATAGGCCTGGGAGTGAACGTCGCTATTCCGTGGGAGACGTTCCAGAGTGACTTTGAACTGATCCCGTCTGTGAAGTTCCCACGCTAGGAAGCCATGATGCAGAGCAGCATCCCTGGCCTGACGGCTACGTTCCGTACTCAAGGCGTAGCGGTCAGCACCCCGCGAACCAGAGGTTCAAAAACGCAAACACATCTGCGACCCGGAGCCCCGGCGTGCCGTCTACATCAGCCCGCACGTCGCCGCCAAACCACCCAGCCAGAAACGCGAAGATGTCATCGCAACGAAGCTCGCCCGAGCAGTTGAAGTCGGCGCGACAGGCCTCGCACGATGGGACGAGTTCCCACGTGTCGTTGGTTGTGGAGGCGTAGAACCCTCCGCCGAACAGCACGAGTCGTCCACGGTGCTCATCGAACGTGGTCATGTTGAAAAAGCGACCGGGTCCGCCCGGCACCCGAAGGGTCCAAGAAGTGCCGTCGAACTCCCAGGCCCCGCTCGCTTGCACCTGGACACAGACGCCGCGCAGACGATCGAACGCCATGCTGGCAGAAGTGTTGATGCCCGCATCGGTTTGCTGAGTCCATCCTTGTCCGTTCCATTCCCAAGTACCGGCACTCCCCCGCATGACACACACGCCGCGTTTGGAGTCAAATGCCATGCTGGGCTGGTAGTTCAATCCGTGACTGGAGGCCAGCCGCTGACTCCATGTGACACCATTCCACTCCCACGTATCTGTGTAGGTGCCGTCCGGCGTGTCGCCCCCGTAGAGGACGGTGACGTTTCGTACGGAATCGAACGACATGGCATGCCACGCGCGTGCCGGCGGACCCTCGGTCGCAACAAGGGTCCAAGCAACGCCGTTCCACTCCCATGTCTCGCCGCTGTCAGTCCCGTTTCCCAACTGGCCGCCGAAGAGCACCGAAACGCCACGAGCGGAATCAAATGCCATGGCCGGCGCGAAGCGAGGGGATGGTCCGGCTGCCGGACGTTGCCGCCACGAGGCGCCATCCCACTCCCAGGTTTCGTCAGTGAGTTGTGCGATGGTGCCGACCGACCCTCCAAAGACGACAGCGACCCCGCGAATGGAGTCATACGCCATCGCACCTTTCCATCGGGGGGCTGGAGCCCCCACTATCCGCATCGCGCTCTCTGTCGGTGCCCACTCTCGCGTCACCGACGCCGCGCCTGTGAAGAGGGGGTCGAATCCGCCAAAGGTCACCATGACTCCTCGAGCGGAGTCGAACGCAAGCGCATGCTGCGAGCGCTCGGGAAAGACCATGTCCGAGCGCTGGGCCCACGAGGTGCCGTTCCACTCCCACACGTCCGAGTGGTACGTGAAGTAGATGGAAGTCTGCGAGCGATACTCACCGCCTGTGATCACCGTCACGCCGCGTGCAGAGTCGAAGGCGATTCCGCAGTTTGAGCGCAGGGGGGGACCAACGGCGGTTCTTTGAGTCCAAAGTGTTCCATCCCACTCCCACGTCTCGCTGGTCGGCTGTCCGATTCCGGCTGCGTTACCGCCCACCAAGACCGTCTTCGATCGAGCAGTGTCGTACGTCATGGCCGCCGCAGAGAGCCCCGGCGTGACGACGGGCCGCTCCTGCCACGCCGTTCCGTTCCACTCCCATGTCGCCACACCCGTCCCGACAGAACCCGCGGCGAGGAGCACTGTCAAGCTGCGCGCCGAGTCATAGGCCATGGCGTAGGCCCCCCCCGGTCCACTTGCAGACCGCTGGGTCCAAGATGCCCCATTCCATTCCCAAGTCTCGTTGTTCCCGGACGATCCCCCGATGAGCACCGTGACCCCGCGGCTGGCGTCGAAGGCCGCCTGATGGCGGGCCCGCGGCGATGGGCCGGAGCTACTTCGAAGAGTCCAAACCGACCCGTTCCATTCCCATGTATCCCCAAGCAATCCGTTCAAGCCCTCGCCGCCAAACAACACGGCCACGCCGCGGGCGGCGTCGTAGACCATGGCATACCGAGTCCGCGGCTCGGGTTGGCGCGAAGTCCAATGTACTGCTTGACCGCGAGCAATGGGAGCCAAGAGCAGCAATGGCAACAGCCACCACCACCCATTCTGCGACGGAAAGCGGGGGCTAACGATGGCCCGGACGGGCGTGCGATGTGCGTTGGGTTTCACTCTCACCAAGGCAGTCTAACAGAAGAGGACGTGGACACATAGCGGGATTTGAAGGCCCGTCCGCTACGTTCCATACTGAAAGCGCAGCGATCAGGCCGTACAGAGACGCCGTGGGTTGAAGTCGACTTCCAGAAGAGGAGCCGAGGCCCGTCCGGGCAAGGTGGGACGACTCACTTGTCCCACAGCTTGGCCAACTTCAGCCGGGCGCTGCCCCAGTCGTTCCGCACGGTTCGTTCCGAAACCCCGAGCAATATTCCGATGTTTGCATCCGACAGCCCGCCAAAGAACCGCAGCTCTACGACGTGGGCCTCCCGTTCGGAAGTCGCTCGAAGTCGATCGAGCAAATCGGTGACCTCAACTGCGCCCAGCGCCGCCGGTTTGTGATTGGCGGTCAAATCGTCAAGCCGTAACGCTAGCTGTTTACCGTTCCCGCCCCTCTTGAGTGCCTTGTTGCGCCTCGCTCGATCGATCAAGACTTGTCGCATCGCCCTGGTGTACGCGAAGAAGAGCTGTCGACGGTTTTCCAGGTCAGTACCGTTGACTCGTTCGAACGCGGCATGCACGATGTCAGTGGCCTCACCATCCGGGGCGTTGGTGCGTTCCGTTACGAGACGCGCCGATGCCATTGCACGCAGTTCCGTGTAGATGCGCTCGAACAAGCGGTCTTCCGCCCCCGGTAGCCCCTCCCGCACCTCTCGCAGCAACCGCGTGATTGACCCGTCGTCCATTCGAAAAGCTCCAACAATGGAGAATCGGGTGCCGTGGTTGCCGGAATGACGCGCCGATTCCGCCCGTAGAGAGTACCGATTTAAGCGCCGCACGATTGACGAGTGGGTATCCAGCGTAGCGAACGAACGCAAGCCTTACAGATTTGACCGATCTTGGGAAGGAGTGCCGACCGTGAACAGCGATGATCGCCAATGGAGGGCAGAGGATCTGCTGGAGTTTGTGACTCGAACCAAGCAGGACTTTTCGGCCTCGACAGAGAGTCGTATCCAACGCTTTTTCGACGGAATCGAATCGCCTTCCAAGAGCGGTATTGAACAAGGCCTTCAGGCCGGACGAGATGCCGACCCGGTAGGGGATGCCAGCGCGCTGGCCACTGGACCAAAGGCCGCTGCAGCGGAAGTTCCCACCTCCTCCGGGCTGGCCATCGCAATCGGGGCTTTCCTCAAGTCCGAAGAGAGCGCACCAGTCCAAGTGCCCAACCATGAGCTGATGCGCTGTCTGGGAAAGGGTGGCTTTGGTCAGGTTTGGTTGGCACGACAGACGCTCACCGAGCACTACCGCGCGTGCAAGCTCATCTTTGCGGACAATGCCCTCGAGCTCGAAGGGTTACGTCATCTCAAGCGGGTGCCTGCGCACGAAAACCTGTTCCCCATCGAAGAAGTCGGCGAGGTGCAGGGCTGGCTGTACTGCCTGATGCCGCTCGCAGACCCCGCTCCCAGTGACCAAGCCGCTCTCGATACTTCCACGTACGCCCCCTTTACGCTCCACACTCATCTTCAGCGCAATGGGCGCCGCCCCACCAGGGAGGTCGCGACCATTGGATTATCCGTGGCGAGAGCCGTGCGCCACCTCCACACGCACGGGGTTAGCCACGGCGACATCAAGCCCGCGAACATCATGCGCTATGGGGGACGGTGGGCACTTGCTGACTACGGGCTCGCCAGAGATCTTGCAGTCCCGCGGGGCGACGGCCATACACGCGGCTACGTACCGGAGGAGGGACCCGGTTCAACCGCTGCCGATCAATATGCCATCGGCATTGTCCTGATGGAGTTGCTAACGAACTTGCCGACGACCATGCACAAAGAGTTCGTGGCGAGGCCCATCGAGGACTTCCGGCTCGACGGGCTCGGGGGCCACATGGCCGCGATCATCCGCCGCGCCACCGCGAAGGACCCAAAGGATCGCTTTGGATCGATTGACGAACTCGTCGTAGCGCTCGCCGCCGTGGCGGAACCAAGGCGCCTCGGGAGGCAAGTGGCGGTCATAGTGCTCATCTGTGCAGGGATTCTGATCCTCGGGACTATTGGGTTGAAGCTGACGCAGTCCCACCCAGGTACGAGGTCGGGCCCAACCAACGTGGCGAGCCCGATCGCTGTGACGTCATTTGCGGTCCGTCACTACAGATACAACCCTGAAACGCACAGAACGATCGAAACCAGTCCGATTGGTGCCGATGGCCCAGTGGCCCATGCGGATGATGATGTTACCGTGCATGCGAAGTTCTCCACCCCGGTCTATTTCTACCTGGTTTCGCTGGACGCGGACGGCGTTGTCAGGCCCCGACTCCCCGCATTGCTCTCCGAGCCGCCCCAGCTCGCCGACGCCATCAACTACCCGTGCTTGCCCACGGGCGGTCCAAACGACATCCTTTACAACCTCAACAATGGCCCTGGCATTCAGGGCTTCATGCTGCTGGTCTCTGAGCATCCTCTCCCCTCCTGGTCTGAGTGGATTTCTGTGCGGGGCCAACCCATCTGGTCCCGCGATCCAGACCCCGCCGGCGGTGTCGTCGTCTTCGATGGTGTTGCGACTCGCTATGAAGGTGCTACGCGCGACCCAAGGCCGGCCCGAGGCGCCTTGGTCCTCACTCCCATTGACTGGGCCCAGGCCCAGAAAGATCTCACGGCGGTTCGGTTCATTGCCTTTCCGGTCATGCCCAAGGAGAATCGCTGAATGCGCGCCTACACCACCATGCTCCGCATTGTCGCGCTCGCCTTGGTCATGGCCGCGCCTGCTCGTGCCAACAATCCAATGCCGCATCAGCCGGCTGATCAGAATGCGCCGGAGCTGGTGCGGCCGGCGCTTCCGAAGGAGGCCACGGCAGAGGTGGCGGGATTAGAGGCGAAGATCGTCGAGTTGGAAAAGGTGGGGCTGCAATCGGAAACGAGAGAAGCACAGGACGCGGCGCTCACTGAGGCAATCTCGCTAGCAGAGCGGGTATTGGCGATCCGCCAGACCCACCAGGGCAACACTCCGCAAGCTGTTCGATGGCGTGATTCCAAGGGCGAACCCAACACGTGGTACGAAGTAATAGACGCAGCCAAGAGGCTTGAGCACTTGCGGCACGTGCAAGCGCTCAGCGCCGCCGATCGGGTTGATCTTGCCACGCTCATCGGGACGGACCAGGAGGTAGAGCGTCTCAATGACAAAGGCCAACTCGCGGAACTCGAAGTCCTCCTCGAACGCCAGATCAAAGTCCGCCAGCATTGTTTCCCGGGCGATGATCCGGATGTCGCCGATACCCTCAACAATCTGGCGCTGGCACAAGAGGGGCGCGGGCGGGCCCGCGAGGCCGAACCACTCTTCGAGCAGGCGTTGGCGATGAAACTCCGCCTTTACACCGGTGATCATCCGAGTGTGGCGATAAGCCTCAACTGTCTCGCAGGCGTGCATCGGACCCTTGGACGCGCAACGCAGGCTGAAACACTGCTTATCCGGGCGTTGGCGATGCGACGGCGACTGTACCAAGGGGACAATACCTATGTGGCGGGGAGTCTGAACAACCTTGCGAGCGTGCGACAGTCGCTCGGGCGGGCTCGGGAGGCCGAGCCTCTCTACGAAGAGTCACTCGCAATGCACAGACGCCTTTTTCCAGGCGATCATCGGGACGTTGCGCTCAGTCTCAACAATCTCGCGCGCGTGCGGGAGACACTCGGTCGTCCGCGGGAGGCGGAACCGTTGTTCGTGGAGTCGCTCGCCATGCGCCGGCGCCTGTTCCCGGGAGACCATTCAATGGTGGCCCGCGGCTTGAGCAACCTCGCCGGTGTGCAGCGCGCTCTTGGGCGAGCGGAAGAGGCGGAAAAGGGCCACCGAGAGGCACTCGCGATGTACCAAAGGCTCTTCCCCGCCGACCATCCCGACGTAGCTTTGAGTCTGAACAATCTCGGGCTCACGCTCCAGGATCTGGGACGTGTGGGCGATGCCGAACCCCTCTATGTGGAGGCGGTGGCGATGTACAAACGTCTCTTTCCGGGAGATCATCCCTTCACCGCCACCAGCCTGAACAACGTGGCGTACGCGCTGCATGCCCGCGGACACTTTGGCGAGGCCGAGCCAGTCTACGAGGAAGCCTTAGCGATGGATAGGCGCCTCTATGGAGGAGACCATCCGAGTATCGCTACAACTTTGGGCAATCTCGCCACCGCTCGTGTGAACCTTGGGCGTCCGGGCGAGGCGGTGCCCTTGCACCAAGAAGCGATTTCGATGCTGAAGCGTCTCTACCCTGGCGATCACCCGGAGGTGGAGCTCGGTCTGAATAACCTTGCCGAGGCAGAGCGAGCGAACGGGGAAATCGACCAGGCCGTATCGCACTTTGAGGAGTCACTGGCGATGTCCAGGCGCCTCTACCCGGGGGATCATCCCTCGATCGCGATGAGCCTGAACAATCTCGCCAACGCGCTCAACTCGCTCGGGCGGTTTCAAGAGGCAATAGCGCACCACGAGGAAGCTCTCGCAATGCGCAAGCGGCTCTTCTCCGGGGACCATCCCAATGTTGCCGAGAGCATGCACAATCTCGCGGCTTCAAAAGTGTTCATCGGTCAAGTGAGCGAGGCGGCGCCTCTCGTCGAAGCATCGCTGGCAATGCGGCAGCGGATCTTCTCGAAGGACCATCCCGTGGTTGCCCTATCCATGGCCCATTTGGGCATCATTCGAAAGGCGCAGGGGCGGATGCAGGAGTCCGCAGTGCTGTACGCCTCGGCGCTTGCGATGGCCGAGGGCTTCCGAACCCAGGTTCGCGGTGCCGCTCAAGAACGCGCGGCCTTCGCGAGCGAGCTACAGATGCCGAGAATCGCCGTCGGGTACACGTATTTGTTGATGAACATGAATCGTTCCGACGAGGCGTTATCCATTCTCGAACGTGGGCGGTCTCGTGCGGCCTTGGACATGTTCGTTGGTGGCCGCGGCGAGGCCGAACGTGTGTTGCGCGCAAGTGGGGATCTCAGCCGTCTGGCGCGATACGACGCCGCGGTTTCCGAGGAGGAGACGGCCCGCTTGCTCGTCCTCGAGGCGGAGAATCGCATGGCGAGGGCTTCCGAGCAGGGAAAGCTCTCAGAGCTGGAACTCGTTGGAACCGCGAGAAGGACATTGAGTGAGAGGACCGCCGCGGTCTTTAACGAGCTCCGAGGCTTGGTCCCCGCGGGCAGCCCCCTTACGAGCGAGCAGGTGCTGGCGGCGCTCGGTAAGGGCAAGGCGCTTCTGAGTTACTCCTGGACGGATGAGGGCGTGATAGCACTGTTGGCCCGAGACGGCCAGATCCGCGGCGTGAAGCTCGCTAAGGACAAAGCGGAATCGAAGCGCTTGGGCGACGCAGTGGCAGCGCTGCGGGACGCGATCTCGACTCGGCCAACTACGAGCCCTACGCACCATACGGGCGTGCTGACTGCGGCACGGGATGCCGTGTTTCCGGAGTCCTTGCGATCGATGCTTGACGGCGCAACCGCCGTGACGGTCATCACTGACGGCCCCTTGGCCGGCGTGCCGTTGGAGCTCCTACTCGAGCGCGTGCCTATCGCTTACGCTCCCAGCGCCACCATCGCGATCGATCGCTGGCGCGCGGCCCAGACGCGCACGTCGCACCCAGTCGCCGCGGTGGTGGTAGGTGATCCGGACTTTGGTGGCACATTGCGCCGAGAGCCCAATTATCCCAACACTGGCGTTCTAATGGCAGTGGTCGTGGAGGGCGGTAATGCGGCAAAGGCGGGGCTACGTCGGGGTGACGTTCTCTTGAACTACGCCGGGGCTCCCCTGAAGCAAGTGGCGGATCTAAAGCCCGCCGTCGAGGCTGCAGAAAAGGAACACATGGGCCGTGGCGCTGACGCGAGCGCTGGTGACCGTCCGCTGAAAGCGGAAGTCTGGCGGCAGAACGCTGATGGAGTAGGTGAGACCATCACCGTGAGCCTCGCTCTCGGGAAGCTTGGGGTGCAGCTCAACCCCAACCCACCGGCAGAAGGATTGCGCTCGATGGCCATGCTGGATCGCTCCGTCGAGAGCCAGAAGGCGGGGGTTTCGGCGTTTGAACAAATCCGACTCTACGGAGGCGTGCTTAATCCGCTGCCTGCAACGCGACTAGAGGCGGGGACTGTCGCATCGATGCTCGGAGAAGAGGCGGCACTGCTGTTGGGCTCCCAGGCGACCGTCCCTCGATTGCGGGAAGCGGTCTTGCGGAAACCGCCTCGCGTGCTGCACTTGGCCACCCACGGATTGCTAGGCAGCGCGGACCGACCCTTACTGGCGAGTCTGGCGCTCGCCACACCCAAAGAACCCACAGTTGGAGATAACGGCTTCTTGACCTTGGAGGACATCTTGTCCAACTGGGGGGGCTCGATGACAGGGACAGAACTTGTAGTGCTAAGCGCCTGCGATACAGCCCAGGGCGTCAAGCGTGGCGATACAAACATGGCCCTTCCTCTGGGCCTGTTCGTCTGCGGAGCAGAGACGGTGGTTGCAAGCCTGTGGAAAGTGGACGACAAGGCGACGGCTCTGTTGATGGCGAGGTTTTATGCCGATTGGCTCGGCAAGACGGCCTCGGAGAGAGAGGTTGACGGGGTGAAGTATCCTGCTGGTAGCCCCATGCCCAAGCTCGCCGCATTGCGGGAAGCTCGCGCTTGGCTGCGCCAGCTGACGGCGGCGGATCGCGACAAACTGAACGATCCTGCCGCTATCGCTAATGAAGTCACACGCGACCCCTTGCCCCGACGAGGAGAACTCGCCGCCGCACCCGCTGCTGACCCCCGACCCTTCGACCACCCCTTCTATTGGGCCGCCTTCGTTCTGCATGGGAGTGCTGAGTAAGGACGAATGCAGGGCTCGACGTATGCCGCTCCCCCCGGATGACCGCCTCGCTTCCGTGAGAACTCGTAGCGGTCATGGGTGAGGGGGCGGCGTATTTCGGTTGGCTCCCGGAAATGCATGCAGGCTGCCGTCGCGGCGCTCGACCCTGACGAGCATCCCGCTGTTCACGATGCGGTCGACGTCCTCAATCAGGTGGGCCGCAAGACCATCGCTCGTCATGATTGGGATGACGAAGGCGGGGTCTCGACCGAATGACGCGCTCAGGAACACGTCCGATCTGGAGGGATCTGCGAGCAGGAACGCCCGAGAGATTTCACCGTCCATGAGCCCAAACTCGGCGTCCTGAAGGTGGACCATTACACAGAGAAGGAGTTCAGCGGCGTGTCTACGCACACCGGGCATGAACCGACCGTGCAACGCGACTTGCGCACGCTTGTCGATCGTGTGGAGGGTGTATTCCAGGTCCCCGATTACCTTGGCCTGTTGATACGGCGGGCCGCCGGCGAATCGTGCCACTCCCACAATATGAGGGACAACAACGGAAAGAGATAGTTGATTGTCTAGCCCGAAGGCTGTGATCACGTAGTCGCGGCCTCGGAAGACGTACGACTTGGCGAAGAGCTTCCGTACCTCTTCCTTTTTCCAACCGAGCTTGAACCAATAGAGCGCGTCCGTCTGTTCCAGGCCATGCAAGAGGCAGTCCTCGTAGAGGTCCTTTGGCCAGCGATTCAAGTCGATGCGAGGGGACTTCCCGAGCAATGTGGACAGCGGGAGACGCTTCGAATGAATCTCCCGTCGGATCAGGCCCTTCGTGCGGACCTCTGGATGAGCGAACGAGTCGGCGATTTCTCGGATTCGTGGTCGATCGGTGAGTGGTCGGATTTGGGCAAACAGAGAGACGACGTGCAACAAATCGAAGTCGCCCCGGTCGACGGACTCGAGGCATTCAGTGAGCAGTTGCAACTGACCGGCTCGCATGTGTCACGGTATGCGGTTGGGGCACTAGATCCGATCGATCAGTTCCGCCATGCCGGGTCCGTAGACCTTGCAATGCCCGCGTGCCTCACCCTTCTTGAGGGCGTAGGGACAACACGCCTTGCCATGCTTGTCCAGTGCCAGCCCGCAGGTTTGGCAGACACCCCACCACGGCTGTCGGGCCTTGTTCACGAGCACGTAGCTGTTTTGCCCAGGGACCGGGCCCCGGCACTCAGGACACGTGGAGGGTTTGGCGCGGGAGTGCTTGCGCTCCAGAGAAGCGAGCCGTCCGTGCATGCGTACGCCGTGAGCCATCCACCACCCCCAGAAAGCCCGATCACGCCGACCAAGCCATCGGACCTTTGGGCGACGGATTGTCCGCCGACTGCTCCAAGGCCTCGAGACGGACCGCCAGATCGTCCAGCTCCATGCTCTCGCGACCGAACCGCAGCACGGCCGACGCCGCCGCGACCTTCGAGGAGGTCTGCGCTGCCGGGTCCACCATGATCTTGCCGAGAGTGTTCACCGCCAAGGACGAGTACTGCTGCGTCATGGCCACCGCGTGCGAGAACGACTGCCGGCGGGCATCCCGGTAGGCGGTGACGAACCCGGCATCCTCCTTGAGCCAGGTGTGCAGAGTGCGTTCGCCGATCCCCACAGACGCCGCGGCCTGCTTGATTGTGGGCTGGCTGAGCAGAGCGATGATGGCCTCTTCCTGCTTGGGCTTGAGGATGCCATTGGCTTTCTGCTTCGTGGTCATGGAGCACCTCTTCAGGCCGCGCGAGCGGTGCGGCGCCCACCGCGGGCCGCGGGTTGCGACTTGGACGGGGCGGGGGCAGGGGAGGCCGACGGGGCCGGCCCCACCAGGGCGCCTCTGCCGGCCTTGACAGGGATGCGCTTGGCCTTCTGGCCGGTGAACGCCTCCCAGCGGTGGACGATGACATCGCAGTAGGGGGGATCGAGCTCCATCAGGAACGCGCGGCGTCCCTGCTGCTCGCAGGCGATGAGCGTGGAGCCGGAGCCGCCGAACAGGTCGAGCACGTTCTCGCCGGGCTTGGACGAGTAGTAGATGGCCCGCGTGGCCAGCTCGACGGGCTTCTCGGTGAGGTGGACCATCGACTGGGGATTCACCTTCTTGACGTGCCAGAGGTCGGGGATGTTGGCGGGGCCGAAGAAGCGGTGCGCTGCTCCCTCCTTCCACCCGTAGAAGCACCACTCGTGGGCGCCCATGAAATCCTTGCGCGTGAGCACGGGATGTTGCTTGTCCCAGATGATCGCCTGCGCGAAGTACAGGGCGGAGGCCTTCAGCACGGGCGGATAGTTCCCGCAGTTGGCATACCCGCCCCAGATGTAGAAGCCACCCCCTGGGACCAGGACACGGGTGATGTTGCCGAACCATGCTTTCAGGAGCCTATCGAACTCGCCGTCGCTCACGAAGTCATTGGCGAGCGGTCGGTCCTTGGCGCGCATCTGCTTGTGCGTCCCCTTGGCCTTGCCGGGATGACGCTCGACATCGAACTTCTGGTGATGGGTGGATGGCGCCGCCGTAAACGACGACAGCCCGGCCGCGATGGCGTTGTTGGACCGGGGCTCAACCTTCACGTTGTACGGCGGATCGGTGTTGACCAAATGGATTTTCGCCCCGTCGAGCAGACGGTCCACATCCTCGGGCTTGGCGCTGTCGGCGCAGAGCAAGCGGTGGTTGCCCAGCACCCAGAGATCGCCGGGTTGGGTGGTGGGGGTCGCCGGCGGCGAGGGGATCTCGTCGGGATCGATCAGGCCCACGTTGCCTGGGGGCGCCATGATCTCGGTGAGTTGCTCGGGGTTCCAGCCGAGGACGGTGAGGTCCAGGCCGAGATCCTTTAGGTCCGCCAGCTCCACGGGCAGGAGCTTCATGTCCCACTCGGCAATGGTGGCGGTCTGGTTGTCGGCGATGCGGTACGCGCGAGCCTGGGAGGGTGTGAGATCCTTGGCCACGTGCACGGGGACCTGCTTGAGGCCGAGCTTGAGCGCCGCCTTGTACCTGGTGTGGCCGACGACGATCACGCCGTCCTTATCGACGACGACGGGTTGGCGCCATCCGAACTCGGTGATGGACCGAGCCACCGCATCCACGGCGGAATCGTTGAGCCTGGGGTTCTTGTCGTAGGGCCGGATCGAGTCGATCGGCCGCATCTCAATGGCCAGCATGATGGTCGTCCTTGATGCGAACCCGGACCGCGGGAGAGAACGGTTCGAGTTGCGGATCGATGCCCAAAGTGGCCATCATGACCACACGCCCCCTCTGAGTGATTATGTGCAGTCCCACTGTCGTGACAAGCGCGAGGGCGCGGATTACGGAGAATGGTGTGCACGGAGATGCAAGGAAGAGCACTGTTCGACGTCGAGCAGCGAGACGGTGTGTAACGATGCACACCACTAGGTCCCGTACACTCCTGCCATGTCATCCAAGTACACCTTCCGGATCAGCAACTACAGGTGTTTTCCGAGGGAGACACCCGTCGACTTTTCCATTGGCGATGGCATTACCGCCGTTGTGGGCTGCAACAACGCGGGAAAGTCGGCGCTACTTCGGTTCTTCCACGACTTCCGTCCGCTGTTCTCCCAGCTAAACCAGTCCCCTCACTCAGAGCGGGAAGCCATTGCCCTGGGCTTCCAACCGCCTGTGCGCGATCCCTCTGAAGTGTTTTCGAATCGGAACGATGGGGATATTCGCTTGGCCATGGAACTTCCGCTCGGATCAGAGTCCCCATTGGGCCGTACGTCGCAACGAATAGATGTGACCCTGCAAAGATCCCCGGTCACCTTCAGGATCGACAAACTCAACGACCGCGCGAGCGATGCATTCCAACAGTTTCAGCCCCAGAAGCAGATCTTTCCGTCCAAGGCGCCAGTGGCCCCCCTCGCGGATGGGGCCGGGCTCACAGAGTGCCTACAGCGTCTGGCTGGCAGTTGCTATTTTCCCGCCTTCCGAAACCTGGATGGAGGGGGGAAGCAGTCGTACGACATGATGGTTGGAGAGGCATTTGTTTCGACCTGGATTGCTGCCAAGACCGGCGACAAGCGCGAGCAGCGAAGCCGCACTCTCCAAGTCGAGTCCGACGTTTGTCGCTTGATGGGATTCAAGCGTTTCGAGACTAGCAGAGCGGCGTCCTCGAACTCTCTGTTGGTGCGAATCGACGAGGCGGACTACCACTTGGCGGAGGTCGGGGCGGGACTCGCCCAACTTCTCATGCTGTTGGGAACCGTGGCGCTCAAGAATCCCTCGTTCCTCTTCATCGATGAGCCGGAACTCAACCTACACCCCTCGCTCCAGATCGATCTGGTCTCCACGCTGGCGGGATACGTCAAGGGAAATCTCGTATTTGCAACCCACAACCTCGGGCTTGCACGCGCGACCGCAACCCGAATCTACGCGGTCAATCAGGTCGCCGCGGGCCACTCGACCGTTCATCCTCTTGAAGACACGCCCACTCTCGCGCAGCTCCTCGGTGAGCTTCAGTATGGCGCATACGCGCAGGTCGGCGGGAACCGCGTGTTGCTCGTCGAAGGACCGGACGACGTGCTCGTATTCCAGCAGTTCCTCCGCAAACTGGGCATGGACCACCAGGTAATCGTGCTTCCACTGGGTGGGGGCAGCATGATCAACGGCGACCGCGCCATACATCTGGCGGAGGTGAAAAGGATTTGTCCGAACGTGGCTGCGATCATCGACAGTGAGCGCACGGAACCCGCCGTTCCGCTCTCGCGACCACGTCAGGCTTTCATGGAGACGTGCGCCAAGCTGAAGTTCAAGTGCCACGCCACCGAACGGCGCGCCACTGAACACTATTTTCCGCAGCGGGCGCTCCTCACTGCGTTCGGTGCTGAGGCACGCCAACTCGAACCGTTCGCCGACGTCAAGTTGGGGGGCCGATGGTCGAAGGGAACGAGCTGGCTCGCCGCCGCGGAAATGACCAAGGACGAACTCCTCGACACGGATGTCGGAGCGTTTCTGTCGGGTTGGTGCACGTCCGCAGAAAGCCATCGAGTTGCGGCCGCCCCCAAATGACCCCGACTGTGATTGGGGGGGCGAGTCGCAACATGCTGTCGTTCAATAACATGCGTGGGTTGCCGAAAAAGCACGACAGTGAATCGAGGGTTCGTGTAAGCTGGGCATATGAAACGACTACTCATTCTCGCATTCGGATTGCTGTGCGCCACGGCGCCGCAGCCCGATGACCGTTCAACCGGGGCGGCTCCTTCTCAGCCGTCGCAGCAGATTACCGTTCCCGAGCTACCCAAGCCAGACACCGCATCCATGAAGATCGCGACGGTGTCCCGCGTAGCGCAGGCTGACATTATCGTGGTGTCGATCGATGGGAAGGAGCAGACGATTCGGTTGTGGGGCATTGACGCCCCGGCGCGCGCCACCACTAGCGACCGCGGCGATCCGTTCGGAGATGAAGCCCATTCCTTCGTGTCGAACCTCCTGAGTGGGGAGCGCGTCTGGGTGAAGATCCACGAGGATGCCGACTACGACCGCTCGCACCTGGACAGGCTCGCGGATGTGTACCGGCATCCCGATGGGTTGTTCGTGAACGCGGAGACGGTCCGTCAGGGGTATGCAAAGCTTGACCATGCGAACCCGCATCGCTTGAGTTCACACCTGGAGGCGCTCCAATCGCGAGCAATGCTCGCGGCGAAAGGCCTTTGGGGGCACAAGGCGAAGCCGAAGGACGCAACAGGTACGCAGCCGCCGTCCATTCCGGCCGCGGCTCCCGCAACAAAACCCGCCGCTCTTACCCCTTCAGATCCGAAGCCATCAGCATCTCCGTCAGGTGGAAGACCGGGCGGGGCTGTCGAGCCCGCAACTATCTCCGTCTACAAGACGCGTACAGGCACGAAGTATCACCGGGCCGGCTGTTCGTACACGAATAAAGGTGCGATTCCCATCAACCTGCAGGATGCCAAGGCTGCTGGGTTAAGTCCATGTAGCCGGTGTAATCCGCCGAGTTGACGTTCAGTCCTCACGGTGTAGTTGCTGACAAGTCCTCTCGGGGACGGACACCGCGCGGAACTAGTCTTCGGTAAGGCCGGCGGCGTGCTCGAATCGCTCAGCACTAGCTTGGTCGCGACGCGCATGCTGGGCGCCGGATGCCCCGATGGCGTGAAAACGTGGATCGGGGTCCACCGCCAGCGACTCGAAGGCGCTCACCTGTGCACGGTAGTGCGCGGACATGAGTCCGTGAACGAGGCCGTTGCTCCGAGGCATCCCATTTTCGACGATGTCGGCGGCCGAAACTCCTTGATCAAGGGCGGCTATCGCAAGCGTTTTCCACGCCGCGTCGAACTGGCGCCGCAGAGGCGCCAAGGCCCGATAGGGTTCCGGATGCGCCTGAGTCCACACTGCGAACATAGCAGGGTCGGTCCCAACAAGCGCCGAGGCGACTCCATCCCCAATGGCGCGCGGATTTGCTCGACGAATCAGGTCTGACCGCTGCGAGGACGAAAACGTCGGGACAACCTTGGCGAGGAGCTCGCAGGTCAAGAAGGGGAGTTGGTCGGTCTCTTCGACACGGCGTGCGGCCCAGTCGTGGGCGAGCATCTCATCGCTCTCAAGGATCTTACCGATCAGGTATTCGTCCTCGCCTGTGCACTCTAGAAAGGCATCTCGCCAGACACTTCGGACCGTGGGACGTACGCCCTCGTCGCGTCGGTGGACCCACTCGGCTAGGGCTGAGACGGTCCGGATCTCCTTCCGCTCGCATGACAACAGAGCGACCGCGACGGTTTCCTGTTGGAGGAACCGAGCGAGCTCGTACCGATCCAATACCGGCCCTTCAATCAGCACCTCAATCGCCCGCTGCACGAGGGGCGGGGCGCATCCACTGGACAGGACCGCTTCGACTGCCGTGGTGCGGTACTCGGGCACATCCATCAGGGACGCGGCGATCGTGCCACCGTCGGCCGGCTGACGGCGCAATGCTTCCTGGAGGAACCCCGAGACAAACAACGGTCGAAATGATGCCCCCTGGAGCAGCCTCACGTATGCGACAGGGTCTGCGCAGAGGCTTGCCAAATCCTTGTACATGAACCAGCGATCGTGTCCGAGGTCAAGTGGGAGACGCGCCGCATCCTGCTCATATCCCGCGAGCGTGCTGACCACCACGGCTGGGTCCATCGACGAGAGTTTCTTGGCATACTCGAGGAGTTCGGCGGTGCGCCTCTTCGAGTGGTCCTCAAAGGGTTCCGTGAAGTCTCTGTCGCTGAAAAGGATCTCAAAGTCCGTGTGCGGCCCGGCATCCACACCGAGTGTCGCGGCTTCGGACTCGTGTCGGACCCACGCACGGAGCGCCTCCGACTGGGGCGCGAGGGTGAGGAGATCCCGCAGCATCGCGCGAGCCTGGCCGCGCGCGGCATCCATCAGGTCCTGATGCTCGGCGGCCGCGCGATGTCTGTGTGGGAAACACCACGCATTGACGACCTCGAGAAAGCTCTTCCACGGGCCGATCGGACCGGCTCGCAGGAGAGCGAACACTTCGGGCCAAAGGCGCCCGAATTCCACCAGCACTCGCGTCGGCAGCAGCCCGGTGAGAATCCTGATGCTGTGCTTCTCGCCTGGGACGGGCTTGGAGTGGTTGATAGACGGGGAAACCACCCGACCGAGTGCCCACGCGTAAGTGTCCGTGCCAGTCAGGCCCCCCAGTTTGTGTTGGGCCTTGAGCGCGTCGATGAGGACGCGGCGCCGAGAAAGGGTGCGACCGGGGTCATCGTCGCATCCCTCGGAGAGCCACTGGGTGATGTGGTCACGAAGAGGATGGGAACTGTTCCCGGGTCGGCGCGTCTCGGCATCGCGGCGCAGCATCCGTTCGACCACCGGTTGTCCCAGATGATGGAGCAGCGCGTCCGCGGCGTCCGCGAGGTGGTCCGGCCACTCGTCGAACACGGTCTGCGCACACTCGCGGTCGCCCCAGGCGAACGCGCCGATGCCCTTGGCGCTGCTTTTGGCCGCCAAGGAACGAAGCAGCTGGAGAGGTACGGCTGCGCCCCGCGTACGCGCAAACGAGAGCGCCTCCAAGCATGCCGACGGGTCGTGGGCGGTAGCTACGAACGAATCTAGCGCCACGGCCGGCGCCTCGGAGTAGAACGCATCCCTGATAAGGGCGCCGCGGAGGGCCGCAGGTCGGACCTGCACTTGCTCGGTGTCCACACTGTCCACGATGCCGCCCGCGGCCAGGTGCGTGACGACATCGAGAACATCGGCCTTGGGCATCTGCCAGAAGGTGGCGACATCCGAGATCCGCATCCCGGCGTCGCCACCGACCGCGAACGCGGAGAGCACCAGCTTGTGTCGAGGTGTTGGCGCCACGCGCGGATTGGATACCAGCCGGTCGGCGAGCGCGTCGCCGCTCCACACGCGGCGCACGTCTCCTCCCTTACACGTCATGGCCAGCTCGACGGCAAGGCCCGGCTTGCCGTCGGCCTGGTGGACGAGCATCTGCAGTAGTTCGTCAGGTCCGCCAATCCCGCAGGCTTGGATGAGCTCCACGATGTGCTTGCCGGACATCTTGTCCAACGTGGAGACGTTCTTTTCGGGGAGCCCGAGCAGCGAGCGAAGAGCGCCATCCTGTCGGGGCCAGCAGTTGGCGTGGATGGCGTATCCGGCCCCCAGTTCCTGGCGCAGGCGGAGCAGTTGTTCCACGCGAGACAGGTGCACGTGCGCGTCATCGACGACAATGAGGCTCGGCCGCAGTCGGCGGATGTCGTCGGAGAGGCGTGCTTCGTCGGAGCTCACAGCGAATACGCAGGCGGATTCGCGGGCAAGCACCTCGTGCACGTAGGTCTTGCCCGTGCCCGGCTGGCCGATGACCAGGGCGTGGCGGTCCAGGCGAGCTCGCAACCACGACATCTCAGCGTCGCGTCCGACCGTGGGAATGTCGTGAAACAACCTTGGTCGCGGCGGTAGGGGGGACAAAGCCGACGGTACACCCGTGAGTCCTAGGAGTTCCAACCGCCATTTGGGGTCGCGGTACAGACGGTCTGCGAAGTCCCCGCCGTCGTGGAGGCCGAGCACCGTGGCGCCGAACTCGTCGCGGACGAGCTTCTCGATAGACCGGCGCTTGACAGGGGTCGTCGTCCGCGAGGTCGCCACGATGACCAGAGGCGCCGGAGATCCGGTATCTTGGGTTCGCCTCAGGTTGCGTCGGACGTTGCCCGCAAGGTCGTTGCTGATGGTGCACACCAGCACCGCCCGTCCGTCCGAGGTTGCTGCAACGCCGTCGTATCCACCGTCGTTGCCCCCGCGCACGGGCGTGAGGGACGGGTAGACCGCCGAGAGCAGAGCATTCGCGCACCGCTCGAAGAGGTCGCCATCATGGAGCGATTCAAGGCCCTCCTCGATCTGCTTGTAGAGCGGGTCGCGGTACATACGGACATCGTTAGCGGGCAGCGGACTGGCCGCATTTGACAAGAGCGGCCGTTGCGGATCGCCGAGCACCGGGCATTATGCCGCGGGCCACGGGTGTGACTTGCAGAAAATGATGATGGAAGATAAGTTGATGTGATGTCCACGCCCACAACAGCTCCGGCGGCATGCCCACTGGCAGTTCTGCTAACCAAACTCGTTGGACTCCCCCAGCCATTCCCCCATTCCACCGGAACCACCCGCGGCGTCGGCGCCATCGGAAAAACGGGCATTGGATATAGCCAGTTCAATGAAGTCTTACTCTCGGTGGGGTACCCGCGCATTTCCGACTCGTTCTTTCAGTTCTTGGTCAATGGCTCGGCCGACTATGAGCGGCACAGCGCCTTCAAGAGTTTGGACGCGATCAAAGAGGGTGTAGACCGATTCCGAAGGGCGGCGATGCTCCGAATGGGCAACATTCGCTATGCCTTTGAATATCTTCGGTCTCTTTCTCGCGACGACCTCGCCGGATTCATTTCGATCTTGGAGCCATTGCCAGAAGACCATTTCACGGAGCGGCACGAAGCAATGCACCCGATTGAGCCGATTCGCGGCGAGGACACCTACTACCTCGGGTACATTGTTCACGGCGAGCTGAAGGAGCGTCTGAAGAAGAATCCGGATGACCGTGAGGCCAGCGAAGAGTTGACGAAACGGGAAGGGTTTGTACGACAAGGCGTCCGAAATCACCTCGCCTACCTCGCCTCGGATCACATGGACGTCTATGTCGCGACCTCAATGCGCCGACGGCACGAGTACTTTTTCGTCAACGAGATCGCCGGTAAGATCTTTGCGGATGTAGCACTCAAGAAGTTGAAGCTACGGTGGTTCGATCCCACGCAAGCCTACTGCGGCGACCGTATCGACAAGGGCCTGAGCGAGGGACTCATGCTCAAGCGAGCGAAGTGCACGGTCTACTTTGCTCAAGAATCCGACACTCTGGGAAAGGACTCGGAGCTGGCATCGACGCTTGCCCAAGGCAAGCCGGTAATCGCTTTTGTTCCGGACTCCAGTCCTGCGGGGGCAGACAAGCAGGTGAAGTGGCTTCTTGATGTCGCCAAGAGGCTTTACCCGAAGACGAGTAGAAGTGATCTGATCCGCGAACAGTTGCAGGTGTTCGCGCCTGACTTGGCTTGGAAGGACAAGGCCATCCAGAAGTGGATTGGGGACCCCAATAGTCTCTCAGAAGCTGAAATGATCCAGAGGCTCGCCGCGGCAGTGCGAGGCAACTGCGAAAAACGATCAAAGCTTCTCGGTCACGAACATCCGCTCGGAATCCAAGTCAGCCTCGAGACTGGTGTGGCCAACGGCGTGCTCGTTGCCCGTTCAACGCGGGATGTCGCCGAGCTGATCCGGCGCATCGTGACAAATACCCTGGAGTTCATCATCGAAGAGGTAGACATCGGGGGGAGGTCCTACTTGTTCTTGAAGGAGAAGATCACCAGCTCTGTTTTCCGTGTCGTAAGCGGCGACGCGGAGCTCACGAACTCCTTCTGGAACTTCTATCTCAGGCCGGCCGTATGATCCGATGACGTCCAGGGTTGACAGGACTATGCGCCCCTGGTATCTTGCCGTCCTTCGGAGGCGGGGAGACCACGGAAGGGAAATCCAAATGCCTCCAGCCAAGCAGACACTTCGGGCGGGAAGCGCGTATCAGCCAATGCCGACGCCTCAGGTGGTGCGCGTGCCGGCTCCGGCTTCGGTGAGCCGTGGGCAAATCAACGCGTACAACCTGTCGTCTCCGCAAGCAAACCCCGGCGGGAAGTCGATCATTCCGCCAAGGCCGAAGCCCTAACTGCGCACCAGCTCGGCGAGCGCCAACATCGCCCCTGCTTGCATCGGCAACTCTCAGACGCCCTCGTCAAGCCGGGTTCTGAGCGTTAGGCGCGGTGCAGACTCATGGCTTCTCAAGTCCGAATGATCCTGGTCTCGCAGGGCCTCGGCGGAGTTCCCGGTCGTCGTGGTCGGCGCGGCTTCGCTCGTGAGGCTCGGCGAGCGCCTCCGCAGCGGTCGTGGGCAAATGTCAGATCGGGGTCGGTGCGGATCGGTGATGGGTCTCGAACTGCCGGCCGCGGGCGCCGCGATCGATCTCCACGCCGGTCGAACTCCACCGGAATCGGCGCAATCGCCTTCCCGGCGGTCGTAGGCAAAGGTCAGAGCGGGCCCCCGCTATTCCAGCAACCTGCGACCCGTCCCTTCCAAGGGGCGGGTTGTTTGGTTTTTGGGGCGTTGGCGCGGGTGGTTTCGCCCGGTTGGCCGACGTTCGCGCGTGGGCGGGAGCGGGGGCAGGTTCGGAACCTACGCCCGCTTGGTCGTCGATCCCACCCGGCCCGCCGTCGGCAAAGAACCCGGCGTTGATCGCCATGTACCCGGTCTTGGTCTCGGGCTCGATGACGATTTCGTCAACGAACGACGCCAGGACCTGCCGGGCCTTCTCGTCCCGCCGACCCGCCATCAACTCGTGGAGCAGGCCGATGCGCTCGGTGGCGAACCGTCGCAGGGCCTTCTCATCGAACCCTTCGCTCGATGCCTCGGCCATCCGGACCTGCTGCTGGAGGAACTCCTTCCGCTGTCGGAGGCTGGTCAGTTTGCCATTGATGAGCGCCACGTTCTCCGGGTCCACGCCCGAGACCAAAGCGTTGACCTGCCGCTCGATCTGCTGGATCTCCATCCGATGCCGGGGAAGGTCGTCATCACCTTGCTGAGTCCCCCGTACCGACTCGATGAAGCGCTCAATGGCGTCGTCCATCCCCTTGGTGTCTCGCATGACCATCTCTCGCAGTTCACCGAGCACCCAGGCCTCGAGGTCCGCGGCCCCCAGATGCGCCGGCCATGGACAGACGCTCTTGCCGCACCTGCACCTGCCCGCACACACGTAGTACCCCTTCGTGATGACCTTGTTCCCCGCCTTCTTCCCCTTGGTCTTGTTCAGGCCCCAGTACGCCGACCCGCAGCAGCCGCACTTGAGCACTGACGACAGCAACCAGCGCGATACCTGCTTGCCGGTGCCATCGGACCGTTCGGCCCGCACCAGCGCCGCGGCTTGGGCTTTGTTCCACGTCACCTCGTCCACAATGGCGGGGACCGCGTTCGGAATCGTTATCCACTCTGCTCTCACAACATGCTCGACCGTGCCGGAGCGGGCCGTGGGCTTGAGCTTGTCGGCGCGGCCACCCCGAAGTTCGTAGAACTTGCCCATCGTTCTTCTGTTCCATGTCAACGCGCCGTAATACGCAGGGTTCTTCACCAACTCCCGGATCGTCGTGTGCTGCCAGAGGCGGCCGCGCGGGGACATGATGCCCTGACGATTAAGCCGGTCGGCGATCTGCTTGAAGCCCAGCCCCTCAACGCACCATCTATAGATGTCCCGGATGACCGCCACACGCGATTCGTCGCTCAGCACCAGCCTCGCGTTGCACTCCTTGCCCGGCTTCTGAAGCGACTGGCCCTTGGCGAAGATGGTGACGACGTTGCCGTCCCGGTCGCGCATCTCACGGTCTCCGCCGGGCCGGAACCGAACGGTGTACTGGACGGTCCCGTCCGGGGCGATGATCTGGCGGTCGTACCCGAAGGGCGGCATGCGGCCGGGGTCGTTGGACTTCAGCACGCTGCTGACCTGGCCTCGAAGAGTGTTCTGCGACAGGGACACGCTGAACTGACGGTTCTGGAACTGCTTGACGGCGCGGAGCACGTCGCCATCGATGCCGTCCTTGGCGACGTACTCCTCGGTGACGCTGTGGACGGTGACCCCAGCCTCGCGGAGGAGGTATCTGAAGTGCTCGGTCTCGGTGACATCACCGCGGCTGAAGCGGTCGGAGTTCCAGACGATGACCGCGACGAACTCGCCCTTCTCGGCCTCCTTGATCATTCGCTGGAAGCCGGGACGGCGCTTGGCGGTGGTTCCCGACAAGGCGTCATCCACGAACTCGCGGACCACCTCGAAGCCGTTCTCCTCCGCCCAGCGGATGATTTCTTTCCGCTGGTCCCCGAGACTCTGTTCTTGCCGATCCGTCGATCTCCGCACGTACATCGCCGCGGGCTTGAGCCCGATGGCAGTGGGGGAGTTGATGGCGGCGTCGATCATGCTGCGGGTCGTACCTCCACGTGCGCCGCGGTGCGCGGCGTCGCGCCCACAGGAGTGGCTCGATGCTCGCCGTTGTCAAGGGATGTAGAGCGGGCTTCGCCATGCTGTCGAGCTTGCTCGCGCTCCCACTCGGCGAGCAGCCATCCCGCAACTGCCCCGGCTCGGCGTAACCATTTCTCCGCCGATGATGGGGACAGGGCACCCCCCACCGTGCGCATGTCCAGCCCGGCGACGATGGTGTTCCCGCTTGCGTGGCTGGGGCAGCGGGGCAGCGAAGCACAAGTATCGTGATTGCAATTGGTTGCGCGGCCCCGAGCACTTTGGGACAGCGTTGGGGCAGCAGGGTTCACATCTCGCGAGGTCCCAGCGGTGCCCTTGCTGCCCCCCCGCTGCCCCGAGGCGGTCGGGGTCGCACAAGTGCCGTTGTCCGACGGCCTTGTAGCACGCTGCCCCGCTGCACCGACGATCTGGGAAGAAGGCACCTTCATGAAGTCGCCTCCTTCAGCGTGCTCACCGACGGCAGCCATTCCGCACCGGGCTCGGGCACATCGCCGACCATCTTCCAGATGGCGGGCTGTTTTCCCCTGCTGGGGGTGACCAGTTGGGAGAACCCGCCATCCTCCAGTGCGTTCAGGTATTCGTTGGCCTTGGAGCGACTGTGCACGGCCGAGTCATCTCGCCCGGCTTCGGCGCTGGTGAACTCCTGATGCCCGAAGTTCTCTCTCAATCGCTGGCCGAACCGGACGACCGCCTCGGGTAGGCTGCCGCCAAGACTGCGGCCCATCGGCCCCTGCAACAGATCACGGGCAAACGCGTAGTCATCCAGTGTGGCGTGGATCACCGAACCATGACAGAGGGCCTCGCTGGACCGCTGCCGCTGGTAGAACAGCGACACCGCCGACACCATCGAGATGATCTGCGGCATGGCCCGCCGGGCGTCCTGGCGGTGGGTGGGAATGGCCGCCCCGATGGCCTTCGCGAACGGCACTACGACTTTGCACCGCCGCAGAAGCCGCTGGATCGCGTGGTGACGGTCAAGGACCCCTCGGGGGTCCGTCCTCTCCCCCGCCGCCCGAGCCGCCTGTGCGAGCACGATCCGGGTCGTCTGCTCCTGCGACTCATCGGTGCCGAGGAGGATGCACCGGTTGGCGTCCTCGTCGAACACCTTGGCGAGCGTGGTGGACTCGATGAACGCGATCGGGCCGGGCTGCCAGATGACTCTGGTGCTCATGCCGCCACCGGGGTCCTTCGTGGGGACCATCTTGCGAATCTCTCCCGCCGAGATCATCTCCCGCAGCGCCCGCGTCGCCTCGGCCCGATCGTCGTCATCTCGGCGGGATCGCTCGCCGGCCACCACGAACTGGTGCATCAGGGCACCAGGATTCAGGTAGTACAGCGCGTTGGTGGTGATGTCCGTCGCCAGCAGGACCGACTCAGGCGGGAACATCTTCGCCAGCATCTCCTGCACGTACGACTTGCCTGAGGAGGTGACTCCTTGCGTGATCGCGGCGAGGGGTTTATCCAGAAGCCTGCTCGTCCCCAGCATGTACACGGTGCACGCGAGCAACTCCTCCCCCACGATCCCCGCGGCCTCGAAGTCCAGGAGAAGCCGATCCCCCAAGCGGGGGTCGGCCAGCATCTCCTCCGCCTCGGCCACGACGGACTTCTCCATGGACTCCAGTTGCTCGCAGGTTTCGGCGTCGCGGGTGTCCTGAAGTGCGGCCACGGCCGGACGTTCCCGCGTGTGCCGCGCGGTTTCCGCCGCCATGGTCCCCAGCTCGTCGGCGATCTCCATGAGCCGCTGCTCGACGGCGTCGCGGTCGAAGGATGTCACTTTCGCGGCGAGCTTGCCCAAGAAGCGGCCTCGGGAGATGGCGCTCTCGACCTTGACGGTGTCGAGGTGGACGGTTGCGCCGCCGACGACGGCGGTGAGCACCGCTCGTCCGGGTTCGTCGCCCGGCTTGAACTGGATCTCCAAGCGATGCTCAGAGGCTGGAGCTTGGCCATTCCGCTCCCAGAGCCGCTCAACGTGTTCCGTGTAGGTGGGGTGAGGGATCACGCCGCCTCCCATCTCGCGGCCGGGTCGAGCGGTTGGTCCCCTCGGGCGATGCGGAAGGCGTGATCGACGTGCTTGTAGATGTGCTCGAGCCGATGGGTCTCCTCGGCCTCGTCGGCGGCCCACCGGAGCGCGGCGACCAGCAACGGCAGATGCCGTCGCTCGGCTTGAACACCGACAAGACGAAGACCCCATTCCTCGGAGTCCGGGATCTGCATGAACACGAGCAGTTCAACGGTGGTCTGAAGCAGCTCCCTGTCTGAGACGCTCAAGAGGCTGGTGTCTGGGGAGCCACCTGTGATGATCGCGCGGGCCAGAACTTGATACGGTCCGCGGGGGAAGAGATCCTCGTGCAGGCGCCGAACCTTGGCGAGCACCAACGCGAAACGCATCATGCCAGACAACACCAGTGCGATTGGGTAATCCACGATCACGGCGGTGGCGGTCGGGGGTGTGGGGGTGTCGCTCATGGCATCACCGCCTTCTTTGCCTTCTCCGCCAACCACTGTCGAAGTTGATCGACCGGGTAGACGACGAGCCGCTTCCCTAGGCGGCAATGGGGAATCTCCCACTGGTCAGTGAGCGTTTGGAGATGCCGGGGCGAGATACCGAGTGCTTTCGCACAGGGTCTGAGTCGCAGAGCGAGCACGACCGGCGGTGCGGCCTCGGGGCCGAGAGGTCCTTCAGGCGACATGGCCATCCCCCTTCCCGTTCGAGGAGAGGAACGACATCACCTTGTCCAAGTCGAAGCGGATGACCTTCGGCGACAGCCGGATCGCCGGGATACGCCGCTTTCGCGCCCACTGCCGGACTGTGTCAGGTCGCAGCCCCAGTCGCCGCGCCAGTTCGTCCGCCGTCAAGTACTCGGTTGTCTTCATCTGCCGGGCCTCCGAAGGGTGTGTCCCTTCCATCCCGGCGGATATTCATTTCGATGCGCGCATACCCGCGCATACCCCGACAAAGAGCGTGAATACCACGCGCATACTCACTCTTCCGGACGCTCCCGTTGAGCGCGGGTGTGTCCATCTTCCCGCTCCCCCATCCCTACGACGCCGGGGTCAACAGCTGGGAGCTTTCCGCGAGCACGGGTGATGTGTACCTTCAGTTCATCGGGCATGATGTTGCCAGCGGCAATCCAAGCGTCGCATTTTCGGTTGCCCCGTGAAATCTGCCCTTGATTGATGATGACTCCCCGGCTCGCCAAGGTTTCCACAGCCTTCTCTTGAGATACACCCATCAGCTTGACCAAGCGATAAGCAGCCCACTCCCGCTCCGAAGGCGCCTTCAGTCTGCTGGTTGACGCTGGATGTGCGGTCCTCCCTTTCCGGTCTTCCGGAGGGGCACCAAGCTCACGGAGGTGAGTCGCCGCCCTTCGGGCCCAGTTGACGGTTTCGACCAGCACCGTCTGCTTGCCGACGTGTGGACCATCGGGGCGACGCCTCCTGCACTCCGGGATCAGGATGTCGAGCCGTCGCCCAATCGCCAAAACGTCCGCCGCCATCTCCTCCGAGCCCTCCGGGACCGACCACTCATGCCGCATCAGGCTGACCCACTGTCCCATCGGCGAAGGGGCCAGCAGTTCGCCCTTCGATCGAAACTCAAGACCGCGCAACGCCTCATGAAGGTCCATGATCGTGTCCCACAGGAGATTCACAACGGCATCGCTGTCGTCGGAATAACCGATACTGAAACGGCCCGGCGGTGGACGGTGCTCAACGTACGTCTCGCCCTCGCGACGAAACCGGACCTCCACACCGTCGGCGAACTTCTCCAGCTTCTCCGCAGCGGCCAGCAAGACGGCGATCACAATGGGGTGGTTTGTTGGTTTTATGGAATCGGCCATGGGTGTGCGCCCCCGTAAGTACTGAACCAGGCCGCGGATTGCCTCTTCGGCTTGGTCCCATCGTTCGACTACGGCAGACCATTCGTCGCGGAGCTTGATCAGCTTGGTTCGCTCCGCCTCTGTCACCCTTCCTTGCTGTGCGACCGAATCAGCTGCGAACCGCGCATCGCGGAGCCGTACGTGCTCGTCCTTTGCGGCCTGCAGTTCTCGCCGTGCCTGCGGCGCCGGCCGCTTGCCAAGGACAATGTCCGCCCCGACGCGCGAGATCGTGGCTTCAGCGGATTTCTCGGCATCGCTGATTGGGAGGGGCGTCCAACTCTTGCGTACAGGCTCCACAAGGTGTCTTCGGTGAGGGACGCAACCGGTTTTCCAGTGGCCGATCTCTTGGGCGGGGGAGAGCACTTGACGCATGACCCCTAACGAGGCTTTCACTTCATCCGGCCGCGATGGCTCCAAACCCGGGGTGCGAAACCCCTTCCAGAGTCTCTCCCACTGGTCGTAGCAACGGGATATCACATCGCGGGTTCGATACAGCGCATATTGATGACGGCTGTGAAGCAGTTTCTTGTTGTCGCGACAACGGGCTCGCCACTCGGTGGATTGGCTGAACTCATCCCACCAATGGGGCGTCGGCGCGGGGCGCTCGTCGAACTCCGCCTGGTGAAGCCACACGCACCACGTGAGAACACCATCTAGGGCGTCGGCGACATCCCGAGCCGGACCGTTTCGAGCCGCGAGACTCTCTGGGTGGACCAACAAGCAGATGTCCTCCTCACGCCGCGGCGAGGGTAGGTCGGCCTTGCTCAACCGTCCCTTATTGATCGCATACGGCGTACGTGTCGTCGCGCATGTCGAAGGGCTTGCGCCCTCCCTCGAGGACCTTTATCGTGAACTCGTTCATCGCCGGGTTCTCTAGGGCGCCGGTCTTGTAGGAAATGCGATGCCCGTCGGCGATGTCCATTGACGCGTGAATGATCTGGTCGGCGTCACACACGACGGCCAGGTTTGGATTATGCGTGACGATGATCACCTGGCGCCGCTCGCGGGCATTCCGAATGCATGCCACTAGTTTGTCTGCCACGGTCATGTTGTCCAAATTCGCTTCCGGCTGGTCGATGATCAGTGGGAGATCCGAGTCGTCTACTAGCAAATAGAACACCAGGAGCAGCGTCCCCCGTTCACCGGGCGACAATTGCTCGAGGCCTTTGCCGTCAGACTTGAGGATGTAACGAGGCTTCACGTACCCCAGCCCGTATAGCCATGCATACAACTCAGCCACGGTTCGCCCTTTGCCGATCTGGTTCTTGAGGAGAACCGGGTCCCTCGGACCCGGGCGTCTGTCGTTGTGCAGGTGATCAACAACCTCGCGCAAGAACTTTCCGACCGTGTTCCAGTCTGCCCAGTCCACCGGTGCCGCAAGCTTCGCAGCCTGATCACGGCCCTCGGCAACGCCGCTGAACGAGCCCAGTCGCTGCTGATTGATGTGGGACACCAGCGCCTCCACGAAACCCTCTTCAATCAGCTCGACGCGGAACTCCATCTTGAGCTGTTCCTTCGCCAATGTGTGCTCATCAACAAACTTCTGCACCGGCTGGTACAACTGTCGGTACACGTCCGCTTCGGCGACGCGCTGCCGGTGAATCTCTCCGGCTATCCGCTCTAGCTCCGCGACAACTTTCGCGATCTCACCCGGGACATCCGAAATGGCCGCAAGCTCGGCCTGAAGTCCCAGCAATGAATTCCGGTCATCCGCGGTTCCCTTCAACCTCCTTATCGTCGCCTCCCATGTGGTCATTTTTTCGATGTACGCTTGATACTCCTGATTCGGAAGGTCCAGTAGGACTTGCGCCGCCTTGATTTCCGCTTCCAGCTTCTTGTTCTTGGCACGCAGCCCATTTGGAAGCGGATCATCAAGAAGCTTCTTCGCGGCGTCCCTCGCTGCGATGGCCAAGTCTCTGACAGCCTCGACGGGTAATCGATCGACCTTCAGGACAGCCAATGGTGCAGCGTCCAAGCCAAGGGCGGTCGCATCATGCGTCAGGTCCGACTTGCGGCGGTCAAACTCGGCCTCTAGATTCTTAAGCTTTTCGAGTAGCTTGTCAGCCTGCGCTGCTCGCAGTTGCTGCGCGACGACCTCCGATTCCTGTGCCTTGATTGCCGCAGCAGCGGCCTCTCTTTCTGTCCGAAGCTTCTCAAGCGCCTCCAGCTCAGCTTTTGTCTTTGCCGCGGCGGCAGGGTCTTGGGCGGGTTGCTTGACCTCTGGAGGCTTGGTCGCTTCGTGGCTCTGAATCTGCTCTTCAGTTTGTGCGATTTGCTTCTCGATCGCGGACCTGACGGACGGATCGAGTCGATCGTCGAGCGTCTCGCGCCGCTTCGCGAGTTCCGCCAAGCCCGCGGCAAGACTGTCGGCTTCACGCCGAATTTCCTGCGTGCGGTACTGCACCAGTTCATCAAGCGATCGCTTGTCCAACTGATCGGCCTTGGGAACCTTGGAGAACACGACCTTTTTCAGCTCGCGCTCGAACTCCCCGCCTCCCGGCGTGGCTAGGTCATTGCACACCTTCTCGACGAAGTTCTGCGGTAGATACTTGACGCGCTCCGGTTCGTCTACGCCAACTGTCTCATTGAGCAACCGCGCTCGCGGCGCCCCATCGTGCCAGTGCAGCGTGGCATTTACGTACTGGGCGCGACCGGTCTTGGGATTACAGAATCGTTTTTCTTCCAGAAAGGAAAACGATCCGGAAGTTCCGCACGAACCGAGGAGACCCAGGCAGTCAGCTAAAGCACTCTTGCCGCTCCCCTTGTTCCCGATCACGGCCACCAAACCGGGATTCAGCGGCACATCTCCTTGTAGCCATTTGTCATTCGCGGGCATCGTGGGCTTGCTCGCGAACGACACGCCCTTTATGTAGCGAGTCCTGTTCTTTGCCAGCCGGTCAACCGATGGCGGAATATCCGCCAGGCAAAAGCGCGTCTCAGGCTCCCGCAAGGCCATTTGGAGGCCGGCGAAAGTTGGATCCGCCTTGATCCAGCAGCGTTTGCTATCGGGGTAGTCACTCTTCGCGTGATCATCCGAGCCGATGACAATGGGCCGCTGGAACCCAATGTCGGGAAAGATCTTTTCCGCGTAGGTCTTCGCGTGGTCCATCCCGCCGACCTCGATAATGTCCACATATTCGCGGAGGAGGTCGGTTTTTTGCTCCTGTTTGAACTTGAGCCTGCTGCTAATAGTCTCGTAGTTGGCCGCCTTGCCGTGACCGTGGATGCTGATCAGGCCGCCAAGCTCTTGGATGACCTTTGCGGCGGTCGGGAACTCAACATAGAGGCGTTCCTCTTCCACTTTCTCAAGACGTTTAGTATTCAGATTCAGTTTGACCATGAGCTCCGATGAGAGGTGATCCAAGTCCGCGCCCTCGCTGAATATGGCTATGAAGTGAACACCTTCGTCGCCTCCGAGATTGCTCGACAGTTCGATCCCTGGCAGCACGGCCAGATCGCCCGCTGCGGAGGTTCGCATTTCCCGAATGAAAGCGGGGTCCAGCTTGTGGTGGTCCGTAACGGCTACAACGTCGACCCTTGCCTTGACTAGCCTTGCAACCACTTGCGCGGCGGTCATGCCCTTGTTGCCGTAGTCGTGGGACGTTGGGGTATGAAAGTGCAAGTCCCATCTGCGCCACTGTGAGCCGCTCGCGTCGTTCATACGACCCTCACCGACTGATCGCCAGCACCCCACCCATCTCGTGTCTAATAACGGGCGGACAGTGTACGGCGGTGCAAATCCCGCGCGCCCCCTCCCCCCTCTCGGCCCGCCTGAAAGGAAACCGTGTGTTGCTGTTGCGCCGCAGTTGGGGGGGCGGCCGCACCGTGGTTGGCTCGGCCGCCGCCCCCGTTGGAGGGGGGCGAGGGTGTCGTCCAACGCCGCACTCGCACGGCCTCGATCACGGCCCAAGGCGCTATGTGATCAAGGTATCGCGCCGTCGTCGAGATGTCCGAGTGCCCAAGTTGCTTGGAGATCACCCCGATGTCCACGCCCTCCTCGCGGAGTTCGGCCGCGTGGGTATGACGCAGCCCGTGCGCGTGCACGCGCTTGGCGATGCCGGCGCGGCGGGCGAGCGTTGGCAATAAGCGGCGAATGTAGCCTGTTGCCAACGGCTGGCCCCACGCTGAGCAGAACAGGGGCTGCACGCCGTTGAAACCCATCCTGGCGCGACGCGCTAGCCACGGGGCGAGGAGCGCAAGGCCCCCGGCGTCGATGCCGACGGTGCGTGACTTCCCGCCCTTGCCTCGGAGCACCCGTATAGATGATCGCTCGGGGTCCACGTCCTTCGGGTAGAGCGACAGAGCCTCGGCGATGCGCAGCCCCGAGCGGTATAGCACGGCGATAAGAGCGCGGTTGCGGATGCTCGTGTAGCCGTCGCCCTTGCACGCGGCGATGAGCGCGTTCACCTCGTCGGGGGAAAGCACTTCCGGTGGCAGGCGGCGGCGAGGCTTGGGGCGGCGGCTGGGGACTGTCATGGCGGGCCCC
>JADMIO010826387.1_pt1 | contig 46411 bp, 41 predicted proteins | sample 8958161 | NCBI WGS metagenome assembly JADMIO01 (sample SAMN16585339, study PRJNA669376) | soil metagenome | isolation source: Crop rotation soil | place: USA: Cullars Rotation, Alabama | collected 2011
CTTTCCCCGAGCCGCCCTGCCGCTTCCGCTTCGCCGACGCGCTTCGAATGGACGCCGCCGAAACGGTCGCGGCGCTGAAGCATCAAGGCTTTGGCGTGGCGCTCCTCTCGGGCGACCGCGCGCCGGTGGTCGAGGACATCGCCCGCCGCTGCGGTATCGACACCTGGCGTGCCGGGCTCAAGCCTGCCGACAAGATCGCCTGGCTGGAAGCCCGCGCTGGCGAAGGCCATACGGCTCTGATGGTTGGCGACGGGCTCAATGACGCGCCGGCGCTCGCCGCGGCGCATGCCTCGATTTCGCCGGCGAGCGCCGCCGATATCAGTCAGCGCGCCGCCGATTTCGTGTTCCAGGGCGCCAAGCTGGCGCCCGTGCTCGACGCTATCGCTACCTCCAAGCGGGCGCGAGCCATGGCCTTGCAGAATTTCGCCGTCGCCGCCGGCTACAACGCGGTGTGCGTGCCGCTGGCCATGGCCGGGTTCGTCACGCCGCTGATCGCCGCCATCGTCATGTCGACCTCATCGATTCTGGTGACGCTCAACGCCGCGCGGTTGGCCGGAGGGACACCGTCATGACCGCGCTCGCTTGGCTCGTGCCGGTGGCGCTGTTGCTGGGCGGCATCGGCCTTGCGGCCTTCTTGTGGGCGCTGCGCTCGGGTCAGTTCGAGGACCTGGACGGCGCCGCCTATCGCGCGCTCGAGGACGAGCCTCCGGATCAGTAGTCGAACGCTTTGTCCGTTCCCTCTTTGTAAGTCCTGGATGACGAAATCGGCGATCACTCGACCACCCGGAAGAGTGGCGGTGTCAAAGCGCGGCCTCCGCGAGCAGGGCTTCGGCCTCGGCCAAATCCTCGGGCCTGTTGATGTTGAAGAACGGATCGATCTTCCGTCCGCCGATTTCGACCGGCGGGAAATCCACCTCGATCGCCTTGTGGTGTGCAGTCCAGGCGCCGACTTTGCGTGCGCCTTGCTCGAGCGCGCCTTGCAGCTCATCGGCGAGGCTCACTGGCCAGAGTCCAATCACCGGGTGCACGCCCAAGGCGGAGCGCGCCACCATCAGGGCAGGGCTGTTTATGCGCTCGGCAAGAAAGCGTTGCACCAGATCGCCGGGAAAGAATGGCGTGTCGGCGGCAACCGTGATGCCGTATTGGGCTTCCGGCCGGTTCGTCTTGATCCAGGCAAGTCCGGCCTGGATGCCGGCCAGCGGACCCGCATATCCCGCAATGCTGTCGGCCACCACCGGCAACCCGAACGCGGCGAAGCGCTGTGCCTTCTCGTTGGCGTTGATGATCATATCCGCGACCTGAGGCTTCAATCGCGCCACGACATGGCCAAGAATCGGCCTGCCGCCAAGCGGTCTCAAGCACTTGTCGCCGCCCCCCATGCGACTCGATTTACCGCCGGCAAGAACGATGCCGACAACCGGCGCGAGCAAGCTCATGGGCGGAATGTAGGGCTAGAGCCCGGAATCTGTCACGTCGATATCTGGCACCGGCGGCAATGCTCCAAATCGGGCTTGTTGCAGAACAGTCACGCAGCGGCCGCATCGACCGCTGCCTACGAAATGAGCATTGACGCCCGGCCCTTCCCCCACGTCAAATGAACGCCGGAGGGGACTCCAATGGTGCGTAGGGTGAGTGGTTTGCGGGCGGCCGCGTCGCGCGTTTTGCTCATGACGGGGGCGATTCTTGGCAGTGCGTCGGCGGCTTCTCTTGACCCGGCGCACGCTGCGGAATTCGGCACCGGCCCATGGGTCAAGGGCTACACCGATATTTTAGGCGGCATCATTCCGCCGGTCCCGGGCTTCTATTTTCGCACCGACGCCTATCACTATAACGGCAGCGCCGACCGCACCATTTTCGACGGCTTCGCCCAAGTGGGAGTGCAGGAGGATTACACCGCCACCATCGCCGCGCTGACCTATGTCACGCCGTGGAAGATCCTCGGTGGCACCTACGCGCTGGCTGTGGTGCCGAGCATGGTCGCCATGGATGTCGATGTTGGCATCGGCATCCCGCAATTCACCGGCCCGCTCGGCTTGAGGACCTTCGGGCCGTTCAACTTCAGGACCGGCGACACCAATCTCGCACTCGGCGACACTGCCTTCGCGCCGCTCGTGCTGGGCTGGAACGCCGGCAACTTTCACTGGAATGTCGGCGTGTTCGGCTTCGCCCCGACCGGCGACTACAGCAAGCGGCAACTCGCTAATACCAGCCTGAACCATTGGGCCGAAATGACCCGGATCGCTGGCACCTATTACGATCCGAAGACCGGTTGGCAGGTGAACGGCGCGGCGATCTATACGGTGAATTGGGAAAATCCGGCCACCAACTACGAGACCGGCAACATCCTCAATCTGGAGGGTGTGATCGCCAAGAATTTTGGCCGCCTTGGCGTCGGCGTCACCGGCTACGCCATGATTCAAACGACCGGCGACAGCGGCTCGGGCGCCAAGCTTGGCTCGTTCGAGTCCCGCGTCTACGGCGCGGGGCCGATCGTGAGCTATACCATAGGCAATCCCGCAAATGGGCTCACGTTCATCGGTAAGTACTATCAAGAGTTCGACGCCAAGAACACGTTCGAGGGCCACACCTTCGATGTCGCCTTCACCGCGAAGTTTTGACGCGGTCATGGTCGGCTGATCTGGCCCCGGTCTCCGACCCGCGCGAGCCGCATTGCCGAACATTATGCTGACACCCGGACCTGCGGGATTATAACGTTCCGGCGCCAGACCGCATCGGGTGTCACATGAGCCTCACCACAACGCCGCGACGTTTCACTCTTCCCTTGCAACTTCTGTTGGCTGTACTCCTGCCGGCCGCGGCGACGGCGCAGCAGCCGGACACGGTCGATCTGTTCGAACCGTCCACGCAGCGCGCCGGGGCTCCCTCCGGCGAGCAAATTCCCGGTTTGAGGTCCGACGCGGTCGGCGCGGTGAGCTTCTTTGCGGTGTCGCCGGCCGCGCGCCAGAGCCTGAGATCCGCGGCAGGTTCCGAGCGCAGCATGCGCGTCGCGCTCCCCGGCGGGCGCAGCGTGACCTGCCGCTTCGCCGCGCAAGACCCTGGCTCCGATACGCTTGCCGGCAGCGTGGCCGGCAGCGATTCGCCTGCCGACCGCTGCGACTTGGTGGTAACGGGCGGGGAGGTGGTCGGCGACATTCAGACCGAGACCGGGCGCTACCGGATCGTGCCCATGCCGGGTGGCACCCATGCCGTGGTGGAGATGAAGCCCGGCGCCTATCCCAACGAGGGCGATATTCCGTTGCCGCCACTTCCGCCCGGCGTGCAGCGCAAGGGCGAGCGCAGCCTGCGCGATGCGCCGCGCTGCGACGTCCCGCCGGCCAAGGTGCTCGGGCCCATCCGCATCCTGGTGCTCTATACGCCGCAGGCCAAGGCCGAGACGGGTAACATCGAGGCCGAGATCAGCCTCGCCATGCAGCAACTGAACGATGCGTTCCGCAAGACCGGCGGAAACTTCAGCATCAAGGCCGAGCTCGCCCATGCCCAGGAGGTCGACTATGTCGAGGGAGACGACATGGAGGTGGACCTCAATCGCGTGTCGGGCCAGGAGCCGGGCTATCTTCCGGAGGCAGCCGAACTGCGCGCCCAGTACCGGGCCGATCTCGTCCATCTTCTGATCGGCCTCAAGCCGGGCAATCCGTGCGGGATCGGTTGGATGCCGCCGCTCGACACGATCGGGCCCGCGACCAAGGATTGGGCCTATTCGGTCAGCGAGCGCGGCTGCGCCATCAACAATTACAGCTTCATCCACGAGCTCGGTCACAATTTGGGCTTGAATCACGATCGCTACGTGGCCGGCGACAACTCGCCCGCCGACTACAATTTCGGTTACGTAGTGTTGCCGAAGGCCATGCGCACCGTGATGGCCTATGACAACGAGTGCCAAGCCAACGGCTTCAGTTGTCAGCGCTATCCGCTGTTCTCCACGCCCGCCTTGCGCATCAGGGACGTGCCCATCGGCGAACCCTCGGGCGCTCCGAATGGCGCCTACAACATCGAAATCTTGTGCCGAACCGCGCCGATCGTGGCGAACTACTATTGAGTGGCGGGTGCGCAGGGCCTCTTTTCGATCTTTCAAATTTCACTGAAATTCCACCCGGCGCGTAAAGCTCGTTGTGATGAACGTGCTCTAGGGTCCCCGCCAAGCTTGCGCATAAAAAAGGGCGGGGCAGTCTATGCATCTCGACATGCAGACGATGTCGGCCGTGAGCGTCGCGGTAACTGTCGTCATCGGCGGTGTTCTGCTATTCACTTGGGCGCGCGAACGCGAGGGTCCGTTCGTCGGCTGGTGGGGCTTGGCGCTTCTGATCCAGGCCGGGGGCGTCGCGTCCGCAGCGGCGGCATCCCCCGCGCATGCCCGCGGGATCATCGCGACCGGCACGGCCTTGATCATTCTCGGCGACGCGGTCAAATGGAAGGCGGCGCGCGAGTTCGCCCGCCGTCATGCGCAGCTGGTGTGGATCGTCCTCGGACCGGTCGGGTACTTGCTCGCAGCTCAGTCCGACTATCTCCAGTCCATCGACCATCGCCTCGCCGCCGTCTGCACCATCCTGTCCTTGTATAACTTCGCCGCGGCGTGGGAGCTCGCCCGTTGCAGCGGCGAACAGCTACCTTCCCGCTGGCCCGCGGTCAGTCTGCTGGTCGTCACCGGCCTCGGCTATTTGTCGTGGTTGCCGCTCAACCTCTCTATGCCGATCAGCGAATCGCAATGGGTGGATGCCAGCATCTGGTTCCCGGTCGTCATCCTTGTCACTCTTCTGCTGCGCGTCGCGCTTGCCTTTATCGTCATGGCCATGGCGAAAGAGCGCCGGGCGCTGGAGCGGCGCGCCGAGGCTTTGACCGATGCGCTAACGGGTCTTCCCAACCGGCGCGCGCTGTTCGAAGCGGCCGATGCGTTCGGCCACGACCGCGACCTGATGGGCGACGCCATCTCGGTGTTGATCTTCGACCTCGACCATTTCAAACAGACCAATGACCGCTTCGGCCATGAGCTGGGCGACCGGGTGCTCAAGCTGTTCGCCACGACTGCCGAAATTCATTGCAACGGCACCGGCCTGGTCGCCCGTCTCGGCGGTGAGGAGTTCGCGGCCATCCTGCCCGGTGCCGATCCTCTCGAAGCCGTCGGCACCGGCGAAGCCGTGCGTCGCGCCTTCGCCAATTCCGGAGCATTCGTCGACGGCCTCCCGGTCGGCGCCACGGTCAGTGTCGGCGCCGCATCCGACGTGGGCGTGGCCGGCGACCTCAGTGCTTTGTTCCGCCGCGCCGACGCCGCGCTTTATGTAGCCAAGCGCGCCGGCCGAAATCGCGTGGAAATACTCGGACCCGACCATGGAAGCTCGCCTGCCGGTGTCGAGGCAACCGTGAGAGGCAGCACACGCACGCCGTTCGTCGACCTCGGCCATCCTCCGGCAACGAAGTTAAGAGCTTGATATAGGCCGCGCCCGCAGCGCGTTGAGGGATTACTGTTCTCGTCTGAGAACAGGCTTGATTGTGACAGCGAGATATTGGCTCTGTCGCGCCACCCCGCTTGCTGGGGCCGGCAGTCGCATTGGAGCAGTGTGAGGCGTTATGGCTCGTGACTCGGCGCGCCAGGTGATGGAGGTGGAGCTCAAGCTCGAGTTCGACCCCACCGAGACGCGGCGTATCGCTTCCCATCCCGCGCTCGATGCATGCCTCGCGCCGCCGGAGGATCACCAGCTCGTCACCACCTATTTCGACACGCCGGATGGCGCGTTGCACCAGGCCGGCGTCTATCTGCGGATTCGCGAGAACGGCGGCCGCTATGTGCAGACCGTCAAGACCGCAAGGCACAAGACCGATTTCCTCGAGCGCCTCGAATGGGAGCGCGAAATCCCGAGCTGCACGCTCGACCTTGACGGCGTGGCGGGAAGTGCCCTGGAACCGCTGCTCACGCCCGCACTTCGTGCCGCGTTGCAGCCGGTATTCGAGACGCGCATGTGGCGCCGTCTCTGCCGCATCGCCGAGGACCGCTCGGAAATCGAAGTTGCCATCGACGTCGGCGAAATCGCTACTAGGAGCCATACCCTCCCGATCTCCGAGTTGGAGCTCGAACTGAAACGCGGGGACAAAGCGGCATTGTTCCGGCTCGCCCGCCGTCTCGCCGAGACGGTGCCGTTCAGGCTCGAGCTCAAGACCAAAGCCGAGCGGGGCTACGAGCTGCTTCAAGACGGCGGCGCCCAAGCGGAGAAGGCGACTCCGGTTGACATCCCGCCCGGCATGGCGGCCCAGGATGCATTTCGCGCGATCGCGCTGAGCTGCCTCAGGCAGATCATGGCCAATGAGCCATCGATGTCGGCTGGCCGGCCTGAGGCCCTGCACCAGATGCGGATTGGGTTAAGGCGCTTGCGCGCGTCGCTCGCGGTCTTCGACGAAATCGTCAGCGACGACGATTTGGCGAAGATCAAGACCGAGCTCAGATGGATCACGCAAGAGCTGGGTCCGGCGCGCGATCTCGATGTGTTCGAGACGGAGGTGCTCCGCCCCTTACGGGCCAGCCGGCCCGAGGACGAAGTCATCGCCGCGTCCCACCGCGATGTCCAGCAGCAACGCATGGCGGCCTACGCCCGCGCCGCTGCCGCCACCCGGTCCAGCCGTTTCCGTGGCACCATGCTCCGGCTTGCCGAATGGATCGAGACTGGCCCGTGGACGGTCGACGAGGAACGGACCGAGCTGCGCGCGCGTGCCGTGTCCGAATACGCCGCGAAGAAGCTTGCTCGGCTGCGCAAGCGGATCAAGCGCAAGGGAGCCGACCTCAGGCATCGCAGTGTGAGCCAAAGGCACCGCCTGCGCATTCGCGCCAAGCGTCTGCGCTATGCCACCGAGTTCTTCGCGGCCACATTTCCCGGCGCCGCAAGTGCCAAGCGCCGGACGGAGTCGCTTGCCGCACTTAAGGATCTGCAAGACGCCCTTGGCGGTCTCAACGATCTCGCTACGCGCCACGCACTCATGGTCGACAGCCTCGGCGACAAGGCGAAAGCGATCGAGCAAGCGACGACCGACGGTTCTCAGGAGGATGCCGACAAAAAATCAGGGACTTTGTTGCGCAAGGCCGAGCAAGCCGTGGCTCGCTTGGCCACTACCAAGTCCTTCTGGAAAGCATAAACCGGGCGGCAGCGTCTCAGCCTTCAGCCGCGGGCCGGCCGGCCGGCGTCTTCACCTTGCCGCGCATCTTCCGCGCCTGGTCCTCGAGCCGGCGCGTCGCCGCGTCAAAGGCGTCGCGGATGGCGACATAGACGTCTTCATGGGCGTGATCGGTAGGCTTGGCGCGGTCGACCACCACGTCCTTGCCCGGTACGCTGATATCGACCCTCACGCTGTAAAGCTTGCCCTTATGGTGATGACGGTGCGGTGCCTCGACCACCACGGTGCAGCCGACGATGCGGTCGTGGAAGCGTTCGAGCTTTTCCGCCTTCTTGCGGATGCGCGCCTCGACGGCGGGGGAGGGGTCCATGTTCCGAAAACTGATCTGCAATGGTATCTGCATGACAATGTCCGCTTCTGTTATGGGTCGGCTAGGAGTTGGAGACGCCCTAGCGTCGCAATACGACGCCGACCAGAAAGCCGATGCCGAGTGCAATGCCGAGAGTCTGAGCCGGGTTTCGCTGGACTGCGGCCTCGATTGCGCCGAGCGCCTCGCTCGCCGCATCTTGAACGCGTTCGGCTTGGTGGCCGCCCGCGCTCTTGATCGATCCACTCAAGCCCTCGATGTCTTTGCGCAAGATTCCCAGATGCTTGGCGATCTCTTGGATTTCCTCATTCAGCGCATGGTGGGCTGGCATTTCGGCGTCTTTGGCGGCCATCGCTTCCTCCTAGGCCCGGGGGCTCTGCTCCGGACGGCAGGCTGCTAGAGTTGCCCGTCACGCCATCCTTAGCGTTGACGGAGATCAAGCTATTCCGACTGCTATTATACCAGACCACAACCTTCCCGCTCGCGTGGCTCAGGTTCCGCATGCGGTTGAGAACGGCTAGAATTTGTCATGCATGGTCCGGTGTCGACGTCCTCGGGAACAAGCCGCATAGAGCGCCTTTTCGTCGCCTTGCGCGGGCCGGCGAGCGTGCGCGCCCAGTATATTGTCGCGGCGGCGGGGGTCGCGGTCATGCTTATGCTGGCCTGGGGTTTGCACCCTTGGCTTGGCGACCGGGGCGCCTTCCTCATCTTCATTCCCGCAGTGCTTGGCGCCGCAAGTCTCGGCGGTCTCGGCCCGGGGCTGCTGGCGACTGCGTTAAGTCTGCTTCTTGGACTTCTGCTCGCCGGCGGTGATGCGGTCGACTACCCGGAGATGCTCGAGGCCGTCATTTTCGCCGTGGTGGGCGCCGGCATCGCCTGGTTCGGCGAAGAGCTTCGCCGCACCCGGATTCGCGATCGCAATATTGCCGCCGACCTCAGCGCGCGCGAAGCCCATCTCCGCTCGATCCTCGATGCCGTCCCCGACGCCACCGTGGTCATTGACGACAAGGGCGTCATTCAATCCTTCAGCGCTGCGGCGGAACGGTTGTTCGGCCATAAGGAATCCGCCGTCACCGGCAAGAATGTCAGCATGCTCATGCCGTCGCCCTATCGTGAGGAGCACGATCGCTACATCTCCCGCTACCTCAGCACCGGCGAGAAACGCATCATCGGCATCGACCGCGTGGTGACCGGCCAGCGCAAGGATGGTTCGACCTTTCCCATGAAGCTAGCAGTCGGCGAGATGGGATCGGGTGCCCGCCGCTACTTCACCGGCTTCATCCGCGATCTCACCGAGCGGCAAGAAACCCAGCATCAGCTCCAGGAGCTGGAGACCGAGCTCGCGCGCCTGTCGCGGCTGACCGCCATGGGCGAGATGGCCTCGACCCTCGCGCACGAGATCAATCAGCCGCTGTCGGCGATCTCGAATTATTTGCAAGGGTGCGGCCGGTTGCTGGAGTCGGTAGATCATTCCAACGTACCGAAAATCCGCGACGCGCTGGCGGAAACCACCAAGCAGACGCTGCGCGCCGGCCACATCATCCGGCAGCTCCGCGAATTCGTCGCCCGCGGCGAAACCGAGAAGCGGCCAGAGAACATCAGCAAGCTGGTTGAGGAAGCAAGCGCGCTGGCTCTGGTCGGCGCCAAGGACGAGGGGGTAAGGACAGAGTTCCGCTTCGAGAGTCACACCGAGACTGTGCTCGCGGACAAGATTCAAATCCAACAAGTCGTGCTCAATCTCATGCGCAACGCCATCGAGGCCATGCATGGTTGCCAGCGCAGGGAGTTGCTGGTGGCGACTAGAGCCGTCGACGGCGATATGATCGAGGTCAGCGTGGCGGATACCGGGCCCGGCCTATCCGAGGAGATTGGCGACCGTCTATTTCAGCCCTTCGTGACCACCAAGCCCGCCGGCATGGGGGTGGGATTGTCGATCTCCAAACGCATCATTGAGGCGCATGGCGGAAAGATGTGGGCCGAGCCGAATTCCGGCGGTGGGACCGCGTTCCGCTTCACCCTGCAGCGGGCGCCCCGAGACCTGACCGATGCAGGATAGCCCCGTCATTCATATTGTCGACGACGATGCGGCCGTGCGGCAATCGCTGGCCTTCCTGCTGAGCTCGGCAGGCCTCGCCGTGCGTCTTTACGACTCGGCCGCCGCGTTTCTCGACCGACTGCCCGAATTGCAGGGTGGGTGCCTGATCACCGACATGCGCATGCCCGGCATGACCGGGCTTGAGTTGTTGCACGAGCTGGGCGCGAAGGCGTGCGGCCTTCCCGCCATCGTCGTCACCGGCCACGGCGATGTGCCGCTGGCGGTCGAGGCGATGAAGGCGGGCGCCGTCGACTTCATCGAGAAGCCGTTCGACCAGCAGGCAATCCTCGATGCTGTGCAGGCGGCGCTTGAGCGCGGACCTAGCCGCGACCATGGCGCGGGCCCGTTGATTGCGGCGCGTCTCGCTTCGTTGTCCGAGCGCGAGCGCCAAGTTCTCGACGGGCTGATTGCCGGGCATCCCAACAAGACCATCGCGCATGATCTCGGCATCAGCCCCCGCACGGTCGAGGTCTATCGCGCCAACCTGATGACCAAAATGGCGGCCAAAAGCTTGTCCGAGCTCATCCGCATGGCCGTTCTCGCCGATGTCGCCCCCGGCCCCCGGAAACCAACGAGGCGCGAGTAACCTGCGCCGATTGACCTAGCTCAAAGCGGCTTGTTCTCCCCTTCCGTAACTTGCAGACGCTCCGGAGGAGAGAGAATTGGCAAACGCTGCGACCATTCTGATTGCTGTAGGGGACGGCGTATTGGCGGATTCCTTGCGCTTTTCGCTGGAACTCGAAGGGTACGAGGTCAAGCTGTGCGACGAATATTCCTTGCCCCGCACCATCGGCGTCGGCAAGCCACAAGCCTGTCTTGTGCTTGATCAGGACGTGTTCGCGCGGTTAGCCGAATGCCGGCTCGATGCCTATGGCGTCCCTGTCATTCTCATGACGGAAAACCAAAATGCGCCCATGCTCGCCCGCGCCCAAGCGGCTGGGGTGACGAAGCTGGTCGAAACGCCGCTGCTTGGAGCGGCGCTGTTCGACGCAATCAAAGCTGCCATCCACCAGACGTCAATGGCGGGCCCTCGGGATCGAGCCTCCTAGCTCGCCCTTTTTCAGGCTTTCGTCGGCGCAACTCCGTAATTCCCCTTAGGGGCCAGTCACGAATTTCGGGCTCTCGGCTACAGGTCTACTGATTTGGTCAGGACGAGCCGCCTTGCGAGGAGACGCCGAGATGTTGACCCAAAGCGCACTGACCCAAACGGCCTATCAACCCCCAGTCGCCTTTCGTGCCAATAAGCCAGCGCGGTCGAGCGTCTTCCCGCCAGCGGGCGTGGTCATGAGTTTCGGGCGCAATGCCGAGATTTACGGCGAGGGCGAGACGTCCGGCTATGTGTACAAAGTTCTGTCGGGCGTGGTTCGGGTCTCGAAGCTCCTTCCCGATGGACGACGCCAGATCAGCGCATTCCATATGCCGGGCGAGATGTTCGGCTTCGAGGCCGGCGAGATTCACTATGCCTCGGCCGAAGCGGTGATACCCACCAAGCTTGTCGCTTTCAAATGGGATGGGCTGCTGGACGTGAGTAACAAGCAAATCGGTATCGTGCGTGAGCTCCTGAGCTTGGCCGTGATCGGACTGCGGCGCAGCCAGGATCATTTGCTGTTGCTCGGCCGCAAGAATGCGCTTGAGCGCCTCGCCGCGTTTCTGCTGCAGATGGACGCCCGCGCGGGGTCGAATCACACGATCGATTTGGCCATGCCGCGCCACGACATCGCCGACTATCTCGGCCTGACGCTCGAGACCGTCTCCCGCATGTTCGCCGAGCTCAAGGAAGCGGGCACGATCAAGCTCGAATCGGCTAGGCGCGTGCACCTGCTCGACATAGCCAAGCTCAAGGCCGTGGGCGCCTGAGACGCTTGCTCTTTCTTAGCCTTCGAGACACTTGTATATGTGAGAGGCAAGGAGGCCCTATGCGCGCCCTACTCGTCGTGTCTGTACCCATACTGTTTGCCGCAAGTCTGGCACTGGCGGCGCCCATACCGGGCCAGCCCAATCCGCTGCACGGCAAACAACTGGCACTGCAGCTTTGCTCCAACTGTCATTTGGTCGACAATCAGCAGCAACAGGTCAATGCGGATGTTCCGAGCTTCAACGAGATCGCCAATGAAGAGGGCCAGACCGCGGGCAACATCATGGCGCATGTCATGCTGCCCAAGCACCCCATGCCGACCATTCCGCTCACGCAGAGCGAGCTTGCCGACCTTGCCGCCTATATCCTCAGCATGCGTAAGTCGGGATAGTTGACCCCATGAAGAAAGCGAAACTCTGGTACGTCATCGCGGACGGCGGCAGGGCGCGTTTCATCGAGCAAGATGACACCGGCGCCTTCAGAACGGTGTTGAGCTTCGTCGCCGCGGAACTTCACGAACGCTCCCACGACCTCGGGCGCGATCGCCCGTCGCGGGTCAAGGAAAGCGCCAATGCGGCGCGCCATGCCGTTCAGCCCCGCCGTGACCTGCACGAGGCAGCCAAGCAGGATTTCGTCGCCCTGGTCGCCGAGAAAATCGAGTCCGAGCATGCCGGCGGTCAATTCGACCGCCTGGTACTGGTCGCTCCGCCTGGGGTGCTGACCGAGCTCAAGCAGAAGCTGTCCAAGCCGATGATCCAGCTCGTGGTCAACGACCTGCAGAAGGACCTGACCAAGGTACCGGACCACGACCTCGCCGAACATCTCACTCCGGCGCATTGAGCCATCGCGACTATCGGTTCAAGCAACTCTATTCGCTAATGCGCCGCCTCGACTTGGGGCGCGGCTTGGTCGTTCAAGCTGGTAGGGAGGTTGAGCCGCACCTTGCAGATCGAAAGATCTTCGGGATCGTGGGAGATGTGAAAGCCGAGCGCCCGGCACATTTCCAGCATGGGCTGGTTGCTGGCGAGCACGTCGCCGGTCAGCTCGCGCAGGCCTTCCTTCTCGGCATAACGGATCAGATGGCGCATTAGCGCCCAGCCGATGCCTGTGCCTTTGAGGTCGCTGCGCACTAGGATCGCGTATTCGCCGGTGACGTAGTCGGGATCGGCGGCCAGCCGCGCGACGCCGAGCAGCGCCTTCTGGTCTTTGTCCAAAGCCACGAAGGCCATGGCGCGCGCATAATCGATCTGCGTGAAGCGGGCGATGACCTTGTGCGAGAATTCCTTGCGCGGTGCCAGGAAGCGGAAACGGATATCGTCCGGCGACAGCTTCTCGATAAAAGCGCCATAGAGGTGTTCGTCCGCGGGCCTAACCGGACGAATGAAGATGCGATAGCCGTTGTCGGTGCCGGCCCAGGCCTCCCATTGATTGGGATATGGCCTGATCGCCAGTCGTGGGTTGGGACCTTGAGTCTCGACCGCGGCCGGATCGATGCGGATGCGGGCGTCGAGCGCGATGACTTCCAGCTCGTCGGCCAGCAGGGGATTGATGTCGAGCTCCTTCACCGCCGGGCAGTCCACTACGAGCTGCGACAGCCGCACCAAGGTCTCCTCGATAGCCGGAAGCTCGGTGCTCGGCTGGTCGCGATAGCCCTTAAGCAGCTTGAAGATCCGTGTCTGCTCCATCAGATCGCGGGCAAGCTCGCGATCGAGCGGCGGCAGCGCCACGGCCGTGTCGCGGATGATCTCGGTCGCCGTGCCGCCGGCCCCGAATAGGATCATCGGTCCGAACAGGCGATCCTCGTAAACCCCGACCAGGAGTTCATGCGCCTTGGGACGGGCGATCGTAGGCTGCACCGTAAAGCCCTTGAGACGCGCCTCCGGCCGAAGCTCCGCCGCGCGCTCTTGCATCCGCTGCGCGGCATGGCGGGCGTCCTGGGGCGTGCGCAGACCGAGGCGGACGCCTCCGACCTCCGATTTGTGGGAAATATCGTCCGACAGGATCTTGACCGCGACCGAGCCCGTCTGGTCGAGCAGTGTCGCGGCGATGCGTTCGACGTCTTCCGGCGTTCCCGCCACCCGCGTCGCCACCGTCGGAATGCCATAGGCCGACAGCACCGCTTTTGCTTCCGGCTCGGTCAGCAGCGTACGTCCCTCGGCGGCGGCGGTGCGCATGATGGTGCGCGCCGCTTCTTCTGCCACATGGGTCTGTTCGGTCTCCCGTGGCGGCGTGCGCATCAGCGCCTCTTGCGCCTGGGTGTATTGCCACAGATAGAAGAAGCCTCTGACCGCGTCGGTCGGCGATTCATAGGTGGGGATGGCGGCTTCGCGGAACTTCCGGCGTCCACCGGCCGCGGCAATCTCGCCGAGCCAGTTGGTCAAGATCGGCGGCAAGCGCTCCCGACTCGGTGCCCGTGCGATGGCGTCGATCACCGCCTGAGCCGCATCCGTCGAAGAGGCGAGCGCGGTCGGACAATTGATGACCAGAATGGCGTCGGCTTCGCAGTCGGCGAGCACGACGTCGAGCGTGTCCTCGTAGCGTTTCGGTAGTGCGTCGCCGATCATGTCGATCGGGTTGCTTCGCGACCAAGTGGCCGGAAGCACTTTGTCGAGCTTCGTAATCGTGCCAGCGGGGAGGGGGGCGAGCCGGCCGCCGGAGCTGATCAGATCGTCGACTGCAAGCACACCAGCACCGCCGCCATTGGTGATGATCAACAGCTCGTTGCCTTGGACTGGTTTCAGACAGGTGAGCGTCTCGGCCGCGGCGAATAGCTCCTCGAGCTCCTCGACTCGCACCAGGCCTGCGCGCCAGAACGCCGCGCCGACTGCTGCGTCGCTACCGGCCAGCGCCCCGGTATGCGTGGCTGCCGCTCGCGCCGACTCTTGATAGCGGCCCGACTTGATCACGATCACCGGCTTGGCGCGTGCCGCCGATCGTGCCGCCGACATGAACTTGCGGGCGGCCGGGATGGTCTCGAGATAAAGCAGGATCGCGCTGGTGGCGATGTCGGCGGCGAGGAAGTCGAGTAGGTCGCCGACATCGACATCGGCCATGTCGCCCATGGAGACCACGTAGGAGAAGCCGATATCCCGCGCCGCGGCCCAATCGAGGATGCCGGTGATGAGCGCGCCTGACTGCGACAGGAACGCGAGCTTGCCGGGAGAGGCGCGACTGAGCCCGAAATTGGCCTGCAGCCCGATGCCCGGCACGGCAATGCCGAGACTGTTCGGACCGATGATGCGCAGGCAATAGGGCCGCGCGGCGTTGAGCGCCGCCTGTTTGATCTCAGGCGACAGCCCAGCCGTGATGACCACCACCGCGCGCGTTCCCTTGGCGCCGAGCTGCTCGATCAGTGCCGGTACTGTGTTGGGTGGCGTCGCGATCACCGCCAGCTCTGGCGCTTCCGGCAGTGCCGCGACGTCGGCGAAACATTTCTTTCCGCCGATCTTGGCTTGGTGGGGGTTGACGAGATAGATCGGCCCGGCGAAGCCGCTGGCGAGAATGTTCTCGGTCAGGACTTGGCCGACTGTGCCCGGCTGAGCGCTGGCGCCGATAACGGCGACGGAACGCGGGCGGAGCGCATAATCGAGATTGCGGATTGTCATGGAAGCCCGCTCTTAGAGCGCTTAGGCGGTAATTTGATGACAGACCGGAGCAGACCGGCTGTGGCAAAACCTTGAGGGAAATCAAGCCCGAGCCAATGGGACAAATCGGCCCGGCCGTTGGTTAAAGCCGGACCAACCCCCAGGCGCACCGAAAGCAACCTATGCCGACTGCTGCTTCGACAGCCGATATCCCGGAAGAACGCACGCTGGTCGACAAGCTGAAGGGCGCGCTGGTCACGCCCGTCCGCGCCATGCGGCTGCGCTATTTGCCGCTGTTGATGATCTATTTCGCCTATGGCGCGCTCGGCCTGGTCGCCATTGCCGAGGCGTTCTGGGTCAAGGAGGCCCTGACCTTCACCCCGGCCGAGCTTGCCGCCATCGCTGTGTGGCTGACGCTGCCTTGGACCATCAAGATGGTGTTCGGCCAGCTCGCCGATTCGGTGCCGATCTTGGGTTCGCAACGCCGGGCCTATGTGTTCATCGGCGCGAGCCTGGTCGCCTCGGGCATGATCATTCTTTCCGGCGCCGCCGGCGGCTGGATCGTCTTCGCCAACAAGAACGCGCTCTATGTCACCGCCCAGCTTCTGATCGTGATCGGCGTCGTGCTCCAGGACGTGATTGCCGACGCCATGACCACCGAGGTCGTGGATCGCGATTTGCCCGATGGCACGCCGAAGCCGAAAGCCGAGATCGACCGCGAGCTTGGCCTGGTGCAAGTGTTGGGACGGCTGGCGCTATGGTCCGGCATCTTGTCGGTGGCGGGACTGTCGGGCTGGCTCGCGCAGATCTACAGCTACCAGACGGTATTCCTGCTGGGGCTCGCTGTTCCTGCCATCTCGCTCACCGGCGCCATGCTGGTTCGCCTCGACGAGGTCGAACTCAAGCCGGTCGATTGGCGCATCCTTGGCGGTGGTCTCCTGTTCGGGGCGGTGGTCCTTGCCATTGGGCTTGGCGGGCTGCCCTTCGGCCAGGAGCTGATCTTTGTCATCTCGCTCGCCGTCATCGCCTTGATGCTCGCCCGCATCGGTCAACAGCTCGACGAGGTGCATCGTAAGCGCATCTTCTACGCGGCCTTGGTGATCTTCCTCTATCGGGCGAGTCCGGGGGTAGGGGAGGGCTATCGCTGGTTCACCATCGACGTGCTCGGCTTCGACGAGGCGTTCTACGGCACGCTGGCGCAGATCGGCGCGGGTCTCAGCCTCGCCGGCGCCTGGCTGTTCTCCGACGTCATCACCAGGAAACCGATCGCCAAAGTTTTGCTCTGGCTGACCGTGGTCGGCACCATTTTGTCACTACCCAGCATCGGGCTCGCGCTCAGGCTCGATCTATGGACCGAGGCTCATTTCGGCTTCGGCGCCCGCACCATCGCCTTTGTCGACACCACCGCGGCGGCGCCGTTCGCCGAGCTGTCGATGATCCCGGCTCTCACCATCGTCGCCATCAACGCGCCGGCCGGCCGGCGCGCCACCTGGTTCGCACTGATGGCCTCGTTGATGAACGTCGCGCTGGTGGCCGGTGCGCTGCAGACCAAATATCTCAATATCCTGTTCGAGGTCGGCCGCGGCTCTTACGCCAACCTGGCGGCGCTCACCATTGCCGCGATTGTCATCGGCTTCGTCGTGCCGGTCGCCGGCATTCTCGCCTTCGGCAAGCGTGCGACTTGACTGCCCGCGACCGGCTGCCGCAGGAACGAGAGGCAATCGCCACAAGATAATTGCTTGCTGGCGTCCCCACCTTTGGGCCCGAAGAGTGGCAAAGCATGCAAGCCGTGATCGGCTAGCTTCGCTCGGCCATCGAGGCCGCACGGGCGACTAAACGCGCGACGTCGCCGAGCCTGGATGGTCCCTGAAGCCATCTTGTTCGCGTGTCCGCTTTGACGTCGTCCGTTTTCTCGCTCTTCGCCCGTCTCTCTCTAGTCGTGGCGCTTGCCGCGCCGGTCGGCTTCGCCGCGCGCGCCGACGATGCGGGCCAACCTGCCGGAACGCCGCCGCCGGTCACGATCGCCGTACACTATCTCACCAAAGTCTATGACGAGCCGGTGCCGCTGTCGCTGGTCGACCCCATCATCACCGACAACGGTCTCCAGGGCGCGCGACTTGCCATCGCCGACAATAATAAGAGCGGCCAGTTCCTCGGTCAGCATTACGATCTCGTCGAGGACATGGTTCCGGCCGACGGCGACGTTGCCGCCAAGGCCAAGGAAATCCTCAAAGATGGCCCCGCCATCATTGTTGCCGATCTCGAGGCTAAGGACCTTCTTGCCGTGGCCGATCTGCCGGAGGCCAAGGACGCAATCATCTTCAATATCCGGCTGAGCGACGACGCGCTTCGCCAGGAGCAGTGCCGCTTCAACATCTTCCACGTCGCGCCGAGCTTTGCGATGCGCGCCGACGCGCTGGCTCAATATCTCATCTGGAAGAAATGGTCGAAATGGCTGCTGCTGAAGGGCGTTTCCCCATCCGACCAGGACTATGCCGCCGCAGTCGAGCGCGCCGCCGGACGCTTCGGCGGCAAGATCGTCGAGGAGCGCGAATACAAGTTCGATGCCTTCAATCCGCGCACCGACTCTGGGCACCAGCAAATTCAAACGCAGATGCCGGAGCTCACGCAAGGCGCGCCCGAGCATGACGTGGTGTGGGTGGCCGATACCGTCGAGCGCTTCGGCGAATACGTCCCTTACCGCGATTACGACCCCCGGCCGGTGGTCGGCACCCAAGGCCTGATCGCGGTCGCCTGGCACCGCTCCTATGAGCAATATGCCGGCACCCAGATGCAGCATCGCTTCGAGCGCTTCGCCAAGCGGATCATGACCGAGCGAGATTACTCCGCTTGGCTTGCCGTCCGCGCCATCGGCGAGGCGGTGACGCGTTCGGGTAAGACGGCGGTGCCCGATCTTCGCGCCTACCTGCTGTCGGATGCCTTCACCGTGGCGGGCTTCAAGGGCGAGGGGCTGTCCTTCCGGCGCTGGGACCACCAGCTGCGGCAGCCGCTGCTGATCACCGGCGCCCGCTCGCTCGTCTCCATGTCGCCGCAGGAAGGCTTCCTGCATCCGAAATTCCTGACCGACACGCTCGGCTACGACGAGCCCGAGACCAAGTGCAAGTTCCCCAAATAGATCGAAAAGGTCATCGACCATGAGACCGCTTCCGCTTGCAACCGCCGCGCTGTCCATCTTGGCCGCCACGCCGGCGCTCGCGCTTCAGATTTACGTCTCCAATGAGAAGGACAACACCGTAACGGTGATCGACGGCAACACGTTGCAAGCGATCAAGACCATTCCGACGGCGCGCCGTCCGCGCGGCATCATCGCCAGCCCCGACGGCAAGGAGGTGTATGTCGCCGCCGGCGACGGCGACATCATGGACGTGATCGACACGTCCAAGCTCGCTGTGGCGCGCCAGCTCGATTCAGGCCCGGACCCGGAGCTGATGGCGGTCGATCCGAAAGGCGGCACGCTCTACATCGCCAACGAGGACGACTCGATGGTGACCGTGATGGACACCAAGAGCGGCGACGTGACTGCCGAGATCCCGGTCGGTGTCGAGCCGGAAGGCATGGGGGTCAGCCCAGACTCCAAATACACCGTCGCCACCTCCGAGAGCACGAGCATGGCGCATGTGATCGACAACTCGACGCAGAAGCTCGTGGCCAATGTGCTGGTCGATACCCGGCCGCGCGAGGCGAAGTTCACGCCCGACGGCAAGGAGGTGTGGGTCTCCTCCGAGGTCGGGGGCACCATCTCGGTGATCGACGCCTCCGATTGGAAGGTCAAGAAGAAGATCGGCTTCGCCGTTCCGGGCGTCCGGCCGGAGTTGCTTCAGCCGGTCGGCATGGAGTTCACCAAGGATGGAAAATATCTGTTCGCCGCGCTCGGTCCGGCCAACCGGGTCGCGGTGATCGATCCCAAGACCTATGAGGTGAAGCAGTATATTCTGGTCGGCCAGCGGCCCTGGCATCTCGAACTGTCGCCCGACCAGTCCAAGCTCTATGTCGCCAATGGGCTCACCAACGACATGACGGTGATCGACGTTGCCAGCCTGAAGGCAGAGAAATCGGTGCCGGTCGGCCGCTTGCCCTGGGGCGTCGCGGTCGTGCCGTGACCGTTCAGGCTATGCGCGCTTGAGCTAGTGCAGCTTGTTCATCCGCGCCGTGTCGGGGACGACGCTGGGCGACAAGCCCATGGCGGCGAACCCCGCGGCGTTCAGCGACTGCAATTGCGGCTTGGCGGAGCGATTGACGCTATTCGAAGGCATCTGCCGATTGGCGAACGACGCGCGCTCGATCCCGAGCGTCTGGTCTGGGTCGACAGCCGCACCCTGGGCGGCCGATTTGAGACTGGCATTCAGCATCGTGTTGGTTCGGCCGGCCCGCAGACTCCGATAGACGCCGAAGCTCATGCGATTGAGCGAGGTGGCCTTGGCGGCCTCGTTGGCGGAATCCGCTTTCACGGCAGCCGGCTCGGCAATGGCGGAGGTTAACCAGCCGAGGCTCAGCGTCAGGGTGGCAATCAGGGCGAAGGAGCGCATCTGTTAGTCCTCTCTACGATGCTGATAGATCATACAAGACCGATTTCGTCATTTCCATGAGTTCCAAGCAGCCTAACCGAAATGTAATGCGGTTAATGTCTTTGCCGGGATGGTGTCCGGGCCGCCGCTGTTTAGCATTATGCTCGGCCGTGCGGAGAACGTCCTTGCCAGGTGAAGCCGTTCTCGCCCAAACTCCGCTCGCCGCGTCTGCGCGAGCACGTCCAACCGAAGGGTTCTCCCATGCGCCTTGTTGTCACCATAGCCATTCTTGGCGGCCTGCTTCTGGCATCCCCAGTTCCCTCCATGGCCCAAGAGGAACAGCGGGCGGCAGGCGGCCTTTATTCGAGAATTCAGCCCGAGGAGCTTGCCGCCATCCTGACCGCGGCGGGGTATCGGTCTCAGGTTCAATCGGACAATACCGGCAAATACATCGCTACCACCATGTCCGGGTACAATGTGCTGGTGTTCCCGTATGACTGCCAGGCGCAAGGCTGCAGCAGCCTTCAATTCTGGACAGGGTTCAGCGCCGATGCGTCCCTAACGCTGAAATTCTGCAACGCCTGGAACACGCAATGGCGCTTCGCCAAGGCCAATCTCGACAACCAGGGCAATCTCGTCTTCACCTCCGACGTGATGCTCGATGGCGGCGTGTCGGCAGACAACATCAAGGCGAACGCAGGGCTGTTCGACTACCTGCTCGGCCAACTGAACCAATTCAATCCCTAGCCGGCGCCGTAAGCTGCGGTGGGGCTGAACGGCTGAGGGGTGCGGCGCGGGCCGTGCCCCCGAACCCTCATTGTCATCTCTGGCCCACTTCCCGATAATGGCCGGGAACATTTGGCAATCCAATTGCCAGGCTTGCCCTTGCTATTTTCCCCGGTCCGACATCGACTGCGATTTCACCAGCGTCGCTGCCCGGGGCGGGCCAACGGAGACGACTGAGGCGGTGTTGCAAAAGCTTTGGTATGAGCGGCCGGTCCGCACCCAACTCCTGATAGCGATAGGGCTGATCAACCTTCTCGCCGCGTTCCTGGCTGGCGCCGTCTCCATCCTCAACACCCGCACCGCCACCAACGTCGAGATCGAAGCTTCCCTCGAAGTGGCCCAGCGTTTCGTCGCCGCTACCCTGAAGGATCTCGCCGCGCGCGGCAAGATCAGCCAGCTCGAAGAGGAGTTGCCGCTCGAGCTGAAGCATCTCCGCCATGTCCGCATCATGTTCATGGATCCGAGCGGCCAGCTCACCGTCCTGTCGCCGCGGCAAGCCGCCAATGCGGCCAACAAGAGTTATGTGCCGAGCTGGTTCGCGGCGCTGGTGCGGCCGCAACTCGTGGGGCGCGCCGTGCGGGTGGTCGCGCTCGAACATGCCAATCCGGTCATTATCGTCGGCGAGCCAGCCGACGAGATCGCCGAGGCATGGCACGATTTCTCCTCGCTCGCCGTCGTTTGGCTCGTGCTAAACGCGATGATTCTTGCCGTCCTGTATTTGGTGCTGGGACGTCTGCTCGATCCGCTGGCGCATCTGTCGCGAGGAATGCTGCGTCTTGAGGACGGTCACTACGCCACCCGCCTCCAGCTTCCGAAGGTGAGGGAGCTTGCCGTCATCACCGAGCGCTTTAACACGCTTGCCGGCGCGCTCGACACCGCCCGTGACGAGAACAGCCGGCTCTATCGCCAGCTCATCACCGTGCAGGAAGAGGAACGCCGCGCCATTGCCAACGAGCTGCACGACGAGGCCGGGCCCTGCCTGTTCGGCATCACCGCCAACGCCTCTTCGATCCAGAATCTCGCCGACCAGCTGCCCGACAAGCGCACCGCGGAGATCAGCCGCCGCGTCGGTGAGATTCTGTCGATCACCGAGCGTCTCAAGCTGCTCAATCGGGCATTGCTCAAGAAGCTCAAGCCGGCGCCGCTCGGCAGGGTCAAGCTCGCCGAGTTGCTCGACGAGCTTATTGCCGGCTTCCAGCGCAGCCACCCGGACACGCATATTTTCGTAGCGATCGGCAAGCTTGCCGACACCTACGGCGAGGCGATCGACCTCACTCTCTATCGCTGCATCCAGGAAGGCATCACCAACGCTATCCGTCACGGCAAAGCGGCGACCATGACCATCGATCTCGCCGAGACGCCGGCGCTGCCGCGCCAGAGCGGCAGGAAGCAGCGCGCCCGGCTCGCTCTGATCCTGAGCGACGACGGCAAAGGCATTGCGCCCGACACCCCCAAGGGGTTCGGGCTCACCACCATGTCCGAACGCGTGCGCTCTCTCGGCGGCACCTGCGTGATCGAGAGTGCACCGTCCAAGGGAACGACTGTTCAAGTTGAGATTCCGGTTGAGCGCACCAAGACATCGCGACGGGGCTCGCCTGAACTGATCAAGGAGCTCTCATGACCCGCGTACTGGTCATCGACGATCACCCAATCGTGCTGCAAGGCTGCCGGCAACTGCTCGAGGATGCCGGCGTCAATCAGATCGTTCAGGCACAAACGCTTGCCGACGGCTTTCGCCTCTATCGCACGCAGAAGCCGGACGTCATCATTGTGGATCTGGCGATGCGCACCGGCGCACTCGGCGGGCTATCGTTCATCCGCCGGCTTCGACTGCATGATCAGCGGACGCCGATTCTGGTCTTCACGATGCATTCCGATCCGGTCATCGTCAGCCGCGCGCTCGAGGTCGGCGCCACCGGCTACGTGCTCAAGGACACCTCGTCCGACGAGGTGCTCAAGGCCTTTCAAAAGGTGCGCGAGAACCGGCCCTATCTCAGCCACGACCTCGCCTCCGAGGTCGCTTTTATGGAGGCGAGAGGCACCACCAATCCCTTGCGCCGCATGACGGTGCGGGAGCTGCAGACCCTGGCGCTGGTGGCCGAAGGCAAACCCTACGGCGTCATCGCCGAGCATCTTCACGTAAGCTACAAGACCGTCGCGAATACTTGCACGCAGCTCAAAGCGAAACTCGGTGTGCGCACGTTGCCGGAGCTGATGCGCATCGCCATTCAACACTTACCCTCTGTGGCGGTGAAGACCTCTCGCGACTGATCGGCGAGCCGCCGACAGTGCGGGGAGGGCGTCAGCCAGAGGTCTCGTTGATCTCCTCAAAGACCACCCGCGCATGATTCGTGTTTTCCCGCTGCCCCTGTCTCATTGATTGAGACTCCGAATTAACGCAGCCCTGCGCTGCACACAAATTACGCAAGTTTTTTGCTTGACGCCGGAAACTGGGGGTTCGCGAACTTGATGCAGTGCAGCGAGAGAAAGATCAACTAGCAGATTTGATTGATACGAGCACTTTTCGCTTGCAAAGCCATTACATTTGGCAATTATGAGCGGGCAGCTTGGCAAGGCGTGGGATGCCGGTTTCCATCGAGATTTCGATAACACCGCACTTCACTCTGCGCTAGGCTGTGATTCCTCGTGAGGTGTCACCGCGTGATGTGTTCATCGGAGGACCCGCCGCTTGAAGCGGGCGCGAGGCGCTTTTTTTGGCTTCGACGCTTTCGGGCAGCCTCCCATATCCACAGTGACAGCTTGAAAACTTGCAAGGGCCCGGTGCTCTCTTGGCATTTCGCTCAAGGAAGTAACGCGCCTCGGCATACAGAATAACTCAGCTTTCGTTCGGTGAACTGAGTAAGCTAGGGAGAGGAGAAAGACATGAAAATGAAGTTTGGTGTTCTGGCCGGAGCCATCGTCGCGGTGATGATGGGCGTATCCGGTCAGGCAATGGCTGGTTCCGATGAGGAGCAGCTCGCGCGTATGGCGGACCCCGATCAGTGGCCAGCCCCCGGCCGGGATTTTGCGCTGACGCGTCATAGCTCGTTGGCCGATATCAACACGAAGAACATCGGCAAGTTGCAGATGGTTTGGCTGCAGGGAACCAATGCCCTGCGCGGCCACGAGGGTCAGCCCCTCGTGATCAAGGACGTTGGTGGCAAGACCGTGCTGTTCATGGTCTCTGGCTGCCCGGCCATGTCAAACTGCAACGTGGTTCAGGCGTTGGATCTGACCGATCCTGACAACCCGAAGGAAATTTGGAACTACGTCAAGAAGACCGATCGCGACGAGTCCGCTGTTCCGCGCGCTTGCTGCGACACCGTCAATCGCGGTGGTTCCTATGCCGACGGCAAGTTCGTCTATGGCACTCTCGACGGTTTCGTGATTGCCCTCGACGGCCAGACCGGCAAGGAAGTTTGGGTTGTCAAGTACGCCTATCCTGAGCATGGTGAAACCATCACCCCCGCTCCATTGATCGCCGCCGACAAGGTGATCATCGGCTTCGGCGGTGACGAGTTTGCTGCTCGCGGCCGTGTCGCTGCCTTCAATCTGAAGGACGGCTCGGAGGCTTGGGTTTGCCAAAGCACTGGTTCCGACAAGGACGTGTGCCTGACGGCCGACACCAACAAAGCCAACCCGCAGTATGGGCAGGCTGGTTCTGACCTCGGTATCAAGACGTTCCCCGGCGAAGACTACAAGATCGGCGGCGGCGCGGCTTGGGGTTGGTACAGCTACGATCCAGAGCTCAAGATGGTGTACTACTCGACCGGTAACCCCGGCCTGTGGAGCCCTGCTTATCGTTGCCCCGACAAGACCCACGAAGAGTGCAATGCTGGCGATTTCGATAACAAGTGGTCGATGACGATTTTCGGCCGCAAAGTCGATACCGGCGAGGCAGTGTTTGCCTACCAGATGACGCCCTTCGATCAGTGGGACTATGACGGCATCAACGAGAACATGCTCACCGACATGGATGTCGATGGCAAGAAGCGCAAGGTTCTCACCCACTTCGACCGCAATGGCTTTGCCTATGTGCTCGATCGGACTGACGGCACTCTGCTCCGCGCCACGAAGTACGTGACGGTGGACTGGGCCGAGAAGATCGACATGAAGACTGGCCGTCCGGTTAAGGTGCGCGAGCATTCTCCGCTCGAGCGTGGCCGTAACGTGGAAGCATGCCCGTCTGCTATGGGCGGCAAGGACCAGCAGCCTGGTTCAGTCGATCCCAAGGAGCCGAGCGTCTTCTACATGCCGACCAACAACTGGTGCATGGAGCTCGAGCCTCAGGAGCGCACGCACACGAACCAGGGCACGGTTTACGTGTTCGCGAACGTGTACATGTATCCTGAGAAGCAGGGCACGACCGGCAAGATCAAGAAGTACGATGTCTTGTCGGGCAAGACCCTCTGGGAGATCCCGGATCCGTACCCGAACTGGGGCGGCACCATGAACACGGACGGTGGTCTGGTGTTCTATGGCTCGCTCGGCGGTGACTTCCGCGCGGTCGACCGGTCTTCCGGTAAGATCCTGTGGAGCCGCAAGCTCGGTTCCGGCATCATCGGCAACCCGATCACCTACAAGGTGGGTGGCAAGCAGTACGTCGGTGTCTATTCGGGCATCGGTGGCTGGATCGGTCTGCCTGTGACCGCTGGTCTTGACCTGAATGACAAGTTCGGCGCTATCGGCGCCACGGCCATGACCAAGGCCGCCCAACTGGACAAGATTCCCCAGGGTGGCGAGCTGAACGTCTTCCGCGTGTTCGAATAAGCGGAACGGCCTGACTTAGACTAACGGCGCCCGGTGCCCTTGCGGCACCGGGCGTCATTTCCTTAATTAAAGGGGTAGAGTGCCCCTTGATCCGAGGGGTAGAGTGTGGCGAGGCTTCTTAGCCCCGCACGTCCCCCAACAGCCAAACCGAAGAAGCCAGTGTCCCCCATGACTTTCCGCACCCTGATGGCGTCGCTTTGCTTCGCCGCGGTAGCCGTCGCCTCGATTCCGGCCGACGCCGCCAAAACTCCCGTCAAACGCGATTTGAGCAAGGAATTCGAGGATCTCACTCCGAGCGAGCAGATCGCCATCAGAGCGGCCGCCAAGGCGGCCTATAAGGCCAAGAAGCTCGGCACGCTTACGGTTTGCGCCGATCCGGGCAACATGCCGCTGTCCAACATCAAGGAAGAGGGCTTCCAGAATAAGCTCGCCACGCTGCTCGCCGACGCGTTGGGTGCCAAGCTCGTCTATTCATGGCGTCCTTTCATCGAGCGCGGCCTGACTCGGCAAACCTTCGGTCAAGATATGTGCGATGTCTTGTTCGACATGCCGAGCCATTACGGCCCGATGCTCACCACGAACCCGGTCTATCGTACCACCTATGTATTGGCCTATCGCAACGACAAAGGCCTCAAGCTGACCGGGCTCGACGATCCCAAGCTCAAAGATCTGAAGATCGGCGTGTTCCAGACCTCCGGCATCCGCGAGGCGCTCGCCAAGCGCGGCATCGTCGACAACGTCTCGCTTCAAGTGCAGAGCCACGACGGCGATTTGGTGCCGTCGCATCAGCCATACTGGGTGGTGCAGAAAGTGCTCGACGGCGAGCTCGACGTCGCGGCGGTGTGGGGACCGTTCGCCGGCTGGCTCAAGACCATGAAGGACCAGCCCCTTACCATTCAGCCGGTCAATCTCGATGACGACAGCGTGCCGCTTGAGTTCGATCTAAGCCTCGGCGTGCGCAAGACCGACGCCTTCCTCAAATACATGCTCGAATTCGCCCTTGAGGATAAAGCCGACGAGGTGGCGAAGATCCTGAAGGACTATGGCGTCCCGCTGGTGCAGTGCAGTAGGTGCATCGTTCCCGGCGACCTTCCGGCGCATGGTAGCTACACTTCGGTTGCGCAGTCCGACTTCAAGGCCCGCCCGGATCTCGCGTCGCCAGACCAGATCGTCACCAAGGAGAAGGTCGAGAATTGGCTGGCCGAAGGTGCCGACATTACCCAGGAGCTTAGCAACGCGGTGATCGCCAACGATTTCGACCGGGTCAAATTCTTGGTGTCCAAAGGCGCCGACGTGAACAAGGCCGACAGCCAAGGCTGGACCCCGCTACAAAGCGCGGCGCGCCAGCGCCACGACAAGATGATCGCCCTGCTCATCGAGCTCGGCGCCGATGTCAATGCGGGCGAACCGACTCCCTTGGTCGCGGCGGTGATGCGCGACCATGTGCCGTCGGTCAAAGTATTGTTGGACCACGGCGCGGACGTCGAGAAGCCCGGCGAGGATGGCTACAGGCCGTTGCCGCTGGCCATCGCCGAGGACAAGTACGAGTCGGCCAAGGCCTTGATGGAGGCCGGCGCCAAGGTGAATGAGCCCTCAGGCGACGACGGTCTGACTCCGTTGATGATCGCCGCCGGCCAGACCTCGGCAGCGGAAGGCGCCATGTTCGTGCCCGGCAGCACGCGGCCGACCGATATCGCCCAGGGCCTGATCGAGCGTGGCGCCGACGTCAATGCCCAGTCGAAGAGCGGCGTCACCGCATTGATGATCGCCGCCGCCCACAACAATCCGCCCATGATCGGCATATTGATCGATGCCGGGGCCGATCCCAGCCTCAAGAACAGTCTCGGCCAGACCGCGGCCGATGTGGCCGAGCGCAACGGCAACTTGGAGGCCCAGCAGGCCATTAAGGTGTTGAGCGCGGCCAAGTCGGCCAGCGCGCCCGAGGCTCAGCCCAAGTCCGGGAGCACCAGCCAATGACGCTACGTCAGGTGATTGCGAGTGTGGCGGGGGCCGCGGCGTTAGCCGTGGCCCTTTGCGTTTCGACCGTCGCGCTCGCCGACCCGACCGAGGAAGACGTCGACAAGGCGGTCCAGGCCACCATCGCCGAGCGCTCCAAGGATGGCACGTTCGTGTTCCACGATCCCAAGCTCGATGCCGACCTCAACCTGGTCTACGAGCAGATCAAGATCGTGCGCGGCATGGAAGGCTATGGCTGGTTCGCCAATGTGATCTTCCACGACAAGGACAACGACCAGAAGAAATATGCCATCGACTTTTGGTACAAGCCGGACGGCGACAAGCTCAACTTGATGGATATTCGGGTGCAGAAGGGCCCGAAGCAGGAGGGCGACGGCTGGATCATGGTGACCCGCATGCCGGTCGCCTGGTGGTGGCTCCCGGTTCAGGAACATCCCGGCGACATGGAGGTGACGCGCGCCTGGCAGGTGATGAGCGCCATCCACACCTACATCGCCACCAACAAGGACAAAGACGGCAATCTCGACATCAAGGACGACAAGACCGGCGAGACGCTGCCGCTCGAGTTCGTCGAGATTCACCAACCGGTGCGTCATCTGAAGAAGGACGGCGAATATTTCGTGTGCACCGATTTCCGCAAGCCCGGCAGCCAGGATGAATATTATGACATCGATTTCTGGGTGAACCAGAAGGGCGGGAAACTCCAGGTGGATAACGTCAAGATCCACAAGGTCCCCGTGCAAGAGGACGGTATCTGGACGCAAGTGCCCCGCTACACCTTCGAAGGCATGGATTTCGACGTAACCAACTGATTGACATCGACAACCAAGATGGGGCCAATATGCCGCGCCTGAGCCGGGCAGCGGACGCCGGGCTCCTTATGAGGTTACGAGAGGCCTGTCTTTTGATGCAGTCCCAAGCGGGAAAATTGACTGAACGAATAGAGCTTCAACAGAGCCACAACGCAACTAGGGTAAGGAAACGGAGCAGTGCGCAAAATCATCACTGGAGTTTTTACCATCGTGATCATCGCCGGCATGGGTGCGTTCGCCTGGAAGGCCTGTGCGGCCGATGATCAGACTGAGCAGGCTGGCCCCGCAGCCCCAGCGGGTGAGGCGGCTTCCGGCGGCGAGTGCTGCAAGGCGGGCGACACCACCCCTCCGACCGACCTGGTCAACAGCACGCCCAAGGGCGGGTTGCATAACCCCTATGCCGACAAGGTCACTGACGCCGCCTTCGCCGAGGAGGGACACAAGACCTACCTCTCAGCGGGTTGCAACGGCTGTCATGGCGGTGGTGGTGGTGGTGGCATGTGCCCGCCGCTGACGAACGACACCTGGGTCTATGGGCCCGATGACGACACGTTGTTCCGCTTGGTCACGCTCGGCTCTGATGGCTTGAAGGCCGCCGGTTATCATCGCGTCAAGCAGGAGGTGGTGGTCGGCCCGATGCCTCCGTTCGGCGGGATTCTCAAGACCAGCGATCAGCTGTGGAAGATCATCACCTTCATCCGCTCGGTGAACCCGAGTTCGGTTGGTAAGCCGCCGCTGCAGTAGCGCGCGGCGCGGGCTCGAGTGTCTGCATTAATTTTTTGTAAGCCGCCAAGCCTCGCCAAGGTTTGGCGGCTTTTTTCGCAGGCACTTCTGGCAAAAGAATTGCCGCAATCTGGAAGGCCATTTGCTGTCCCCCCATATTAGAGGCAGTTTGCTGCCCTCCCTTCGGTAAATCCCTTTGCCATATTGTGCACTGCGCATTGCCAAGTGAGGACAGGTCTGAAAAAGATGCGCGCTGAAATCCTTATCCCGCGCCCCGCTCGCCCATCCCCTTGCTAGCCGCGCCAGGAGCAAGCATTCGCCTATGTGGAGTTCGTTAGCCGGTAGAGTGCGTCGAAGCGTGAAGCCTTTTGCCGGCCTCGTGGCGCTCGGTCTTCTCGTCTCGCTCGGTCTCGCCGCCCATGCGGCCGATCCCGAGCCCCTTGCAGGGGCAGGGGCACCTGCTGCCGAGCAGGCTTCGCCTCCGGCTCCTGCCGCCGCTCAAGACTCCTCAGCCCCCTCCGGCGAGGCCGGCGCCGCGGCGAAACCGGAAGGCGCCGATTTCGGCGTTCCCATCAAAGCCACCGTCCCGATCGTCTATCTCGGCAAGGAATATCAGGAGCCGCTGCCGCTCTCTTATTCCGAGAAGATCATCACCGATAAGGGCATCCAAGGCGCACGCTTGATCGCCAAAGAGGCCAATCAGGCGGGTAAGTTTGTCGGCTATGCCTTCAATCTCGTCGAGGCCATCGTCCCCGAAGACGCCGACGTGATGGCCAAGGCCAAGGAGATTCTGGCCAAAGGCGACGCTTTCATCATCGCCGACCTCGAGCCCAAAGATCTGCTCGCCGTGGCCGATCTGCCCGAGGCCAAGAACTCGATCATCGTCAACATCCGTTCCGAGGAGGATGCGCTCCGTCAGGAAGAGTGCCGCTCGAACGTGTTCCACATCATCCCCGACTACGCCATGCGCGCCGATGCGCTGGCTCAATATCTGGTGTGGAAGAAATGGCCGCGCTGGTTCGTGATCCGCGGCAACACGGCGGCCGACAAGGAATATGTCGACATGATCAAGCGCTCGGCGGCGCGCTTTGGCGGCAAGGTCGTCGGCGAGAAAGTCTATGATCTGCCGCCCGGCGCCCGGAACACCGATTCGGGCTACCAGCAGGTGCAGGCGCAAATCCCCATGGAGACCGAAGGCGCGCCCGACCACGACGTGATCTGGGTTGCCAACAGCGACGAAGGCTTCGGCGACTATCTTATGTACCGCACCTATAACCCCGATCCCGTGGTCGGCACCCAGGGCCTGCAGGCGTTGGCTTGGGATCCGTCCTATACCGAGTTCGGCGCCATGCATTTCCAGAACGGGCTGCCCAAGCTAGCCAAGCGCAAGCCGGTCGAGCGCGATTACACCGCCTGGCTCGGCGGCCGTTCGCTGACCGACGGCATCATGCGCTCGGGCAAGACCACGCCGCCCGAAGTGAAGGCCTATCTGCTCTCCGACCAGTTCAAGCTTGAAGGCTTCAAGGGCCAGGCCATGAGCTTCCGGCCCTGGGACCATCAACTGAGACAGCCGATCATCTTGGGCGGCGGCACGCGCGTCCCGGTCTCGGTTTCCCCGCAGGAAGGCTTCCTGCATCCCACCAACGTCACCGACACGCTTGGCTTCGACGCACCAGAGACCAAGTGCAAGTTCAAATGAGCATCGCCAAAGGTAAATCCATGACTCGCATCTTCCTGGCCGCCGCCTCCGCCGTCGCGCTTCTCGCATTCACCGCCGCGCCTTCGTTGGCCGATACCATCTTCGTCTCCAACGAGAAGGACAACACCGTCACCGTGGTCGACAGCAAGACCTTGGAGGTAATCAAGACCATCAAGGTCTCGCGCCGCCCGCGCGGCATCGTGCTCAGCCCCGACCACAAGGAGCTGTTCGTGGCCGCCGGCGACGGCGATATCATGGACGTCATCGACACCAAGACCTTGGATAAGAGCCGCGAGCTCGAATCGGGCCCCGACCCCGAGCTGATGGCGATCGACCCGGCGGGCAAGGTCATCTACATCGCCAATGAGGACGACAGCCTCGTCACCATCATGGACATCAAGAGCGGCGAAATCCTCGCCGAGGTGCCGGTGGGCGTCGAGCCGGAGGGTATGGGCGTGAGCCCTGACGGCAAGATCACCGTGGCCACCTCCGAATCCACCAGCATGGCCCATGTCATCGACAACACCACCAACAAGCTGATCGCCAACGTGCTGGTGGATAGCCGGCCGCGCGAAGCCAAGTTCACCCCGGACGGCAAGGAGCTGTGGGTCTCCTCGGAAGTGGGCGGCACCATCTCGGTGATCGATCCCAAGACCTGGAAAGTGACCAAGAAGATTACCTTCGAGGTGCCCGGCGTCCGTCCCGAGCAGTTGCAGCCCGTCGGCATGGACTTTGCCAGGAACGGCGACATCGTGTTCGTGGCGCTCGGCCCCTCGAACCGCGTGGCCGTGATCGACACCAAGACTAAGGAAGTCCTGCAATACATCCTGGTCGGTCAGCGCCCATGGCACGGCGAGGTCAGCCCGGATGGCAAGAAATATTATGTCGCCAACGGCCTGACCAACGACCTGACCGTGATCGACGTCGATTCGCTGAAAGCGGAGAAGTCGGTGCCGGTCGGACGCCTGCCGTGGGGCGTCGCCATCATGCCGTAACCGTCGCTGCTCTGCGTTTCTACCCGACCTGCCTCAGCGCCGGCGTCGCACGCCACCGCGCCACCTCTGCCAGCTCTGCGTCGGGCCTCGACGTGACGATTTCGCGCTGGCCGAGGAAAACCTCGCCGCTATTGCCGTCGATGGAAATCCAGTCTCCTTCGGCGATCATGCTCTTGGCCAACCCGGCACGTCGTTCGCGGGCATGCACGAAGAGGCCCGCGCAGCCCACGACGCAGGCTCTCCCCATTTGCCGGGCGATCAATGACGCATGAGCCGTGCGTCCGCCCGTCGAGGTGAGAATGCCGCCGGCGGCGGCGAGACCACCAATGTCGGCGGTATTGATATCGGAGCGGACCAGGACGACGGGATCGCCACTGGCGGCGAGCCGCTGCGCCGCCGCCGCGTCGAAGGCAGCGCGCCCCACCGCCACGCCGCCGGCAGCACCGATGCCTTTGGCTGCCGGCCCGGCATCGCCGCTGAAGCGCGCGATCTCCAGCGCTTGGAGGTCGATCCCGGCGAGCCGCTTTAGCGCGTCCTGCTCGGAGATGCGGCCCTCCTGCACAAGATCGACGGCGATCTTGAGGGCAGCCCTCGGCGTGCGTTTGGCCGTACGGGTCTGGAGAATAAACAGCCGGCCGTCCTCGATGGTAAACTCGACGTCCTGCACGTCATGGAAGTGCTCCTCCAGCCGCACCAGGCAACATCGAAGCTCAGCGGCAACTGCCGGCGCCACATCGGCAAGTTCCGCCTCGGTCTGCGGCGTACGGCGTCCTGAGACAACGTCTTCGCCCTGCGCCTCGAACAGCACGTCGATCACGGGCGATGGATTGCCGGTAGAGGGATCGCGTGAAAAAGCAACGCCGGCGCCCGAATTAAGCCCCTTGTTACCGAACACCATGGCTTGAACCATGACTGCGGTTCCCTGCAAATGACCGAGGCCTTGCAGCCGGCGATAGGTGCACGCCCGCTCGCTTAGCCATGAGCGATAGACGGCGCGCGTGGCAGTGATCAGCTGCTTGACAGGATCGTCGGGAACCTCCTGATCGTCATCGGCGAGCAAGGTCTTATAGGTCAAGGCCAACCGCGCAAGCGCCTCGCTGTCAAGATCGCGATCGTCCCGAGCCCCCTCCGCGGCGATCAGTTCATAGCGCTTGGCCGATAATAGAGCGGGGTCTACGCCAAGGATGGTTTCGGCATAGCCCTCCAGCAAGCGCCGGTGGCAATCCCAGGCAAACCGTGGATTCCCGGTGGTCCTGATGAGGCCCCTCGTTGCCTCGCCATTGCACCCAATGTCGAGGACGGTATCGAGCATGCCCGGCATCGATTGCGCCGCACCGGAGCGGACCGACACCAGCAAAGGCCGGCGCCGATCGCCGAGACGCTTGCCGGTCACCTCCTCGAGGAAGGCTATTCCGTTTTTCAGGTCCTCGCTCAAGGCCCGTTTGGCTTGGTCGTCACCGGCGAGGAATTGCGTCCCCAAGCTAATGGGAAGAACGAAGGCTGGAGGAACCGGCAGACCTAGCGCGGCCACCTCGGCGAGCTGCGCAGCCTTGGCGCCGATCTCCTCGGCGCTTGAGCTTTCGTTGAATCCGGTGCCGATACGTATGACAGCCACGATTGCCCCCTAGCTTAGCGCGACAGGCCGGCCATGACGTGGTTGTGCAGGACATGACCCATGGCGGCTAGCCGGTCGCTGGCGCGTTCCAACGCACGGGCGAGTTCAAGCACCGACAGAGCCGGCTTGACCGCGGCATCGCCGCCGAATACCGCGCGGGTGATGGCGCGCTCAGCCACATCCGCGGCGTGCTCGATGTCCACAAGACGTTCGGCCGCCTCCAGTGCGTCCTCGCTATCGGCGCTCTCGCCTTCGGATAGACCCGCGGCCGCTTCGACTCCCCGCGCTGCCGCTTCGGTCGCAGAGATGGCGGCAGTGCAGAGCTGATTGAGGGGTTCCACCGCAAGTGGGTTGAGCGGCTGCGGCACCAGGGAAGCCATGAAGGCCGCCTGTTCGAGCTCATCGATACTGTCCTCTGCGGCATTCACGAGCTGCGCGATGAGGGGGCTTGCCTGCGTGCGGGCAATGCTGTTGCGGGCCTCGAGGGCGATGGCATCGGCCTTTTCCTCGATATGCTTGGCCTTAGCCGCGCTGGCGGTATTTGCGGCCTGGTCCGATTGGCCGCCCCCGGTGGTGGCTGCAATGCCGACCGCAAGATCACGCGCCAAGCCAAGTTGTCGGACGACCGTGGCAAGGAGAGTGCTCTCATTGCGCTCGACTCGCCGAATGAGATCCGCCTCCAGGGCCTCATGCACCGATCGCGACGAGCGGCCATTGCGCCTGGCGTCGGTGCATAGACGCAGCGCCGCTCTCATAAACTCTTGGGGACCGTCGCGGCCGAGCACGATGCCAAGCTCTTCGCCAAAGCCGATCCGTGCCGGGATCGCGTGGCGCACCGCCGAGGCAAGCAATTCAGTTCCGCCAAATTCCAGCCAGGCGCGGTGGCCATATTCATGTCGCGCCGCCCAGGCAAGCACGCGAATCGCCTCCTCATTGCTGATGAGCTTTCGCAGCGCCTTGCGCGCCTTGTTCCAATCGATGAGAAAGACCAGTGCAGCGCCCACGGCGTCCAGCAATGCGTTCCGCTGCTCGCTGGTTTCCGCCCGATAACGCCCGGTGACCAGATAGAAAGGTTCTCCTTCGGCGAGTCCCTCGGCCTTTTCAGCATGCAGACCGCTCCATTCGACCGGAAAGGCGCGGAACAGGCCGACGAAGAACTCGGCGCGCGTCCGGTGCACGTCGGTATGAGTGATGGTCACGGTCAAATCCTCGACGCTCACCAGCAGGACATGGGCGTCGGTCGTGCCGATGTCGTTCTGGATAATCAACTTTGGCCCCGTGCGGATCGCGGTGGTGTCGAGGCCCGGATGGTTGAATTTCAACCCGCGCGTGCGCGCTAGACCGCGCATGAACGCGGCGATGATCGGCTTATCATCGGCAGTGAGCCCGTAGGTGCGAGCACCGTCTACGACCTCGGACGCGTATTCGGCGGCGAGGCGATTGAGAGCCCGATGCAGGTCCATGATCAGCCGATGCAGGCTGTCGCGTCCCTCATCGGCCACCGCGGTTAGCGTGGCGATGTCAGCTTCCAGCATCGTGTCAGTGCCGATGTTAAGCGAAGATCTGATACCGGCGAGCCGAACCTCAGCAGCTTCGCCCGCGCCATGGTCCGCGGCCCTGACGGCGTCGATCATGATTGCCACGTCGCCCATCAGCGCCGTGCCGAGCTGGGCTAGGTTGGGCGCGGTGACCACGCCGTTGGCGTATTGGCCTGCGCCGCCAATCACACTCCTGATACCGGCGGCGTCGATGCCTGCGTTGCGGCATTCTGCCGAGAGATCGGCAGGCACGGATTGCGGATCGTGCGCATGCTGAAGTGCCGCCTGCAAGGCGCTCAAGCGCACCTTGGCACGATCATTGGCGCGAAGACCTTCTGCCACGAGATTGGGCAGTATGATCTCGCCTTCGCCCAGCTGTTCGACGATGCGGGACTTCATCCTCGTTCCAACTTCGATGAAGGTTGAGAATGGCATAGTGCCCATAACACTAGCTTTGCGCTAGATCAGTCATGGATATGTCACATGCCGGTCCGCTTGGTCGCGTCGGCGTCCCGTGTACTCGGCTTAAGTGCCTTGGAAGCTCGTTTCGGTGCTGTGACCCGGCGTGCCGCCATGCGCCTTGAGCAGCAGGATCGCTTCCTTCACCGGCGCATCGAGCCCGTCGCCGCCGGCATCGATATAGGCGAAGATCGCCTTGCGCATCCTTGGGTCCCAGAACTTCTTGATATGATTGGCGATTCCTGGGACGATCTCGTCCTTCCGTTGCACCTCGAAGAACTTGCCGATCTGGTTCGCCATATAGACCAGGTGGTCGGGTGACATGGCGGAGGCTCCGTTACTCGGCCGCGATCAAAGGCTCGGCGATGCGCCGTGCGGCCTTCGACAGCTCTTCATATTCCTCCTGCCACTCCGACGGTCCGTTCGAGGGGCTAACCTGCACCGCCGTGACTTTGTACTCGGGGCAGTTGGTCGCCCAGTCGGAGAACTCGGTGGTCACCACGTTCACCTGGGTATTGGGGTGGTGGAAGGTGGTGTAGACCACGCCGGGCGCCACGCGCTCGGTGATCCTTGCTCTGAGCGTCGTCTCGCCGGCCCGGCTCGTTAGCTTGACCCAGTCGCCGTCGCGGATGCCGCGGTTCTCGGCGTCATGCGGGTGGATCTCGAGTCGGTCCTCTTCATGCCATACCACATTGGCGGTTCGCCGCGTCTGCGCGCCGACATTGTATTGGCTGAGGATGCGCCCAGTGGTGAGCAACAGCGGGTAGCGCGGTCCCGTCTTTTCGTCGGTCGCCACATATTCGGTGATGACGAACTTGCCCTTGCCGCGCACAAAGCCGTTGATGTGCATGATTGGCGTACCTTCCGGCGCCTTCTCGTTGCACGGCCACTGCACCGAGCCGAGCTCGTCCAACTTGGCAAACGAGACGCCGGCGAAGGTTGGCGTAAGCCGCGCGATCTCGTCCATGATCTCCGACGGATGGTTGTACTGCATGGGGAAACCGAGCGCGTCGGACAGCATGCAGGTGATCTGCCAGTCTTCGTAACCGTTCCTCGGCGCCATCACCTTGCGCACCATCTGGATGCGCCGCTCAGCGTTGGTGAAGGTGCCGTCCTTCTCGAGGAAGGTCGAGCCTGGCAGGAATACATGGGCATAGTTGGCGGTCTCGACCAGGAACAGGTCCTGCACTACCACGCATTCCATGGCGGCAAGCCCGGCCGACATGTGCTGGGTGTTGGGATCGGACTGGAGGATGTCCTCGCCCTGGATGTAGAGGCCCTTGAACGAGCCGTCGAGCGCGGCGTCGATCATGTTGGGGATGCGCAAGCCCGGCTCGGCATCGAGCGGGCGGCCCCACAGCGCCTCGAACATGGCGCGCGTGGCATCCTCGGAGATATGGCGATAGCCCGACATCTCGTGCGGGAACGAGCCCATGTCGCATGAGCCCTGCACGTTGTTCTGTCCGCGCAGCGGGTTCACGCCCACGCCCTGGCGGCCGATATTGCCGGTGGCCATGGCGAGATTGGCGATGGCGATGACCGTGGTCGAGCCCTGGCTGTGCTCGGTGACGCCGAGCCCGTAATAGATCGCGCCGTTGCCGCCGGTGGCATAGAGGCGGGCTGCGCCCCTGATCGCCTCGGCCGGAACGCCGGAAATCTTCTCGACTTCCTCGGGGCTATGGCGCGGGTCTGCGACGAACGCGGCCCACTCCTGGAACTCGTCCCAATCGCAGCGCTCGCGCACGAATTGCTCGTTGACCAGGCCTTCGGTGACAATGACATGGGCGAGTGCGGTGACCACGGCGACATTGGTGCCGGGCTTGAGCGGCAGGTGGTAATCCGCCTCGACATGCGGCGTGCGCACCAGGTCAATGCGGCGCGGATCGAGGATGATCAACTTGGCGCCCTCGCGCAGGCGCTTCTTCATGCGCGAGGCGAACACCGGGTGGCCGTCGGTCGGGTTGGCGCCGATGATCATGATCACGTCGGACTGCTCGACCGAGTCGAAATCCTGCGTACCGGCCGAGGTGCCAAACGTGGTCTTGAGCCCGTAGCCGGTCGGCGAGTGGCACACGCGCGCGCACGTATCGACATTGTTGTTGCCGAAGCCGGCCCGCACCAGCTTCTGCACCAGGAAGGTCTCCTCGTTGGTGCAGCGCGACGAGGTGATGCCGCCGACCGAGGAGGGGCCGTATTTCGCCTGGATGCGCTTGAACTCCGAGGCGGCGTATTTGATCGCCTCATCCCACGACACTTCGCGCCACGGGTCGGTGATCTTGGCGCGGATCATCGGCTTGAGGATGCGGTCCTTGTGGGTGGCATAGCCGAACGCGAACCGGCCTTTGACGCAGGAATGGCCGCGATTGGCTTTGCCGTCCTTCCACGGCACCATGCGCACCAGCTCGTCGCCCCGCATCTCGGCCCTGAAGGCGCAGCCGACGCCGCAATAGGCGCAGGTGGTGATCACGGCTTTGTCCGGCGTGCCGATCTCGATCACGCTCTTCTCGTTGAGCGTGGCGGTCGGGCAGGCCTGCACGCAGGCGCCGCACGACACGCATTCGGACTCGAGGAACGGCTGCTCCTGCGACGGCGACACCACCGAGTCGAAACCCCGGCCGGCGATGGTCAGCGCGAAGGTGCCTTGCACCTCTTCGCAGGCCCGTACGCAGCGCGAGCACACGATGCATTTCGACGGCTCGTAGGTGAAATAGGGGTTCGACGTGTCGAGGCCGGGATTGGGATGGCGCGCGCCGTCATAACCGTAGCGCACTTCGCGCAAGCCGACCGCGCCGGCCATATCCTGCAGCTCGCAATCGCCATTGGCGGAGCACGTCAGGCAGTCGAGCGGGTGCTCCGAGATATAGAGCTCCATCACGCCCTTGCGCAGCCGCTTCAGTCGGTCGGTCTGGGTGTGGACCACCATGCCTGCGGCGACCGGCGTGGTGCACGAGGCCGGCGTGCCGTTGCGGCCTTGGATCTCGACCAGGCACAGCCGGCAGGAGCCGAACGCCTCGACCATATCGGTGGCGCACAGCTTGGGGATCTGCGTGCCCAGCTCCATCGCCGCGCGCATGATCGAGGTGCCTTCCGGCACCGTGACCTCGACGCCGTCGATGGTCAGGGTGACCTCCTTCGTGGCTTTGGAGGCCGGGGTGCCGTAGTCGATATCTGGGTTAAGCGCCATATCGGTGGTCCTTATTCAGCAGCTTCGAGGCGCTTGCGTTTCGCGCCGAAATCCTCGGGGAAATGGGTGAGCGCGCTCATCACTGGATATGGGGTGAAACCCCCCAAAGCGCAAAGCGATCCAAATTTCATGGTGTTGCACAGGTCTTCCAGCACGAGCAGGTTTTCGGCCGGGTCTTCGCCGGCTACGATCTTGTCGACCAGTTCGACGCCGCGGGCCGAACCGATCCGGCACGGCGTGCACTTGCCGCACGATTCGATGGCGCAGAACTCCATGGCGAAGCGGGCCTGTTTGGCCATGTCCACGGTGTCGTCGAACACCACGATGCCGCCATGGCCGATCAGTCCATCGGCCGCGGTGAACGCCTCGTAGTCGAACGGCGTGTCGAACAATTCGCGCGGGAAATAGGCGCCGAGCGGGCCGCCGACCTGCACCGCGCGCACCGGCCGGCCTGAGCGGGTGCCGCCGCCGATCTCGTCGACCAGCGTGCCGAGCGTGATGCCGAACGCGGTCTCATACAGCCCGCCATGTTTGATATTGCCGGCCAGCTGGATCGGCATGGTGCCGCGCGACTTGCCCATGCCGAAATCGCGATAGAACGTCCCGCCTTTGGCCATGATGATCGGCACCGTGGCCAGCGACAGCACGTTGTTGATCACCGTCGGCTTGCCGAACAGGCCGATATGGGCGGGGAGCGGTGGCTTGGCGCGGACCTCGCCGCGCTTGCCTTCGAGGCTCTCGAGCAACGAGGTCTCCTCGCCGCAGACATAGGCGCCGGCGCCAGCCCGCACCTCCATGTCGAAATCGTATTGCGACCCGGCAATTTTCTTGCCCAGCATGCCGCCCTTGCGCGCTTCGCGGATGGCGATCTCCATCGCCTCGATGGCGTCGGGATATTCCGAGCGGATATAGACGTAGCCGTAGGTCGCGCCGACAGCGATGCCGGCAATGGTCATGCCTTCGATCAGCACGAAGGGGTCGCCTTCCATGATCATGCGGTCGGCGAACGTGCCGGAATCGCCTTCGTCGGCGTTACACACGATGTATTTCTGCTGAGGCGGCGTATCGGCCACCGTGCGCCATTTGATGCCGGTCGGGAAGCCGGCGCCGCCGCGGCCGCGCAAGCCGGAGGTGACGACCTCCTCGACAGTCGCTTTCGGGCCGATTTCGAGCGCCTTGGCCAGGCCCTGGTAGCCGCCATGGGCCTTGTAATCCTCCAGGCTGCGGGGATCGATGATGCCGCAATTCTTGAACGTGAGCCGGGTCTGGTTCTTGAGCCAGGGAATGTCCTCGACCAGCCCGAGGCATAGATGGTGTTTTTCACTTTCGTCGAGCAGACCCTCGACGTCTGCGGGCTTGACCGGGCCAAAGCCGACGCGTCCTTGCGGCGTCGCCACCTCGACCAGCGGCTCCAGCCAATAAAGTCCACGCGAGCCGGTGCGCACGATCTCCAGATCGAGGCCGCGCTTCTCGGCCCCCTTGCGGAACGCCGTGGCGACCTCCTCGGCACCGACGCACAGCGCGCCGGAATCGCGGGAGATGTAGATGCGGGCGCTCACGCTTGCGCCTCCTGCACCAGCCGATCGATTTTGTCCTCGTCGAGCATGCCGAACACACGCTTATCCAGCATGGCGGCAGGGGACGAATGGCACAGGCCGAGGCAATAGACCGGCTCCAGCGTCACGCGATTATCGAGCGTGGTCTCGCCCATCGCTACGCCGAGCTTGGCTTCGGCCCGTGCGGCGAGCGCATCGCCGCCGGCCGCCTGGCAGGATTCGGCGCGGCACAGCTTCAAGACACGGCGGCCTGCCGGCGCCTTGCGGAAGTCGTGATAGAAGGTGACGGTGCCGTGGATCTCGGCGCAGGACAGATTGAGCGCTTCGGCCACCAGCGGCACGGCTGCGTCCGGCACGCAGCCGAACGTCTCCTGCAACGCATGCAGAATCGGGAGGGTCGCACCCTCCAAATGCCGATAACGCGCGATGATTTCGCTCGCGCGCTCAGGCGTCCATGGCTCGTATCTAGGCATGCCCAGCCGCGTTGAATGAGCTACTTCAAAAATGGGGAGAAAACCACGTGGAATCAATAAAGCAGGACCATGGCCTGATCGGGATTCCTGATCGTGAAGTCCGCCTCAGGACCGCTGGCGGCGCGCTGCGCGCGGAGCCGCCGCGCCGCCGGAAAGGGTGCCCGACCCGCTCAGGATGGGGGCGAGCTCCTTGGCCTCTCTCACCAACGCATGGATCAACGGTGTCAAAGGGTTACGATGCGGCACGACCAACCCGATAGAATGCGTCACTTCCGGCTCGACGATCGGGATGGCCCGCACTTTTTCGGTGAGACCGAGCACCTCTGCAAGCTTGGCTGGCATGACCGTGGCCCAGCGGCCGGTGCGCACATGAGCAAACAGCACCACCACCGAATTCGATTCCAGCGTCGGCGCGACGTCGGACCCGGCCTGGCGCAGCAGCTGCTCGATGATGCGCCGATTCTGCATGTCGGGCGTGAGCAGGCAGAGCGGCACCTTGCCGACTTCTGCCCAGGTCACCTGGTCGCGGTTACCGAGTGGACTGTCGGACGAGGTCAGCAGCCGGTACTGCTCGCTATAGAGCGGCACCGTCTGCACCCGGCCGAGCGGCTCGTTGTCGAGATAGGTGAGGCCGGCGTCGACCTCCAAATTCTCCAATAGTCCCAGCACCTCAATCGAGTTGCGCGACAGAATGGTGAAGCTGACATCGGGGTGCCGCGCCCGATAAGGCGTGGTGATCATCGCCACCATGGCGAGCGCGGTGGGGATGGCGGCGATCCGGATGTGGCCGGCCAGGCCATGCTTCAGCGCATCGATTTCCTGGCGCATGGCGCGGGTGTCGCCGACGATGCGGCGCGCCCAGTCGAGCACCCGCTCGCCTTCCGGTGTGAACCCCTGAAAGCGCGAGCCGCGCTGCACCAACAGCACGCCGAATGAATCTTCGAGCTGTTTGATTCCGGCGGACAGCGTCGGCTGGCTGACGCCGCAGGCCTCCGCCGCGTGACCGAAATGCCGCTCGCGCGCCAGGGCGATGATGAATTCGAGCTTTTCGATCATGCCGCGCGGGCCTTGAGCTTCGATCTAACGTCAGGAGCGGGGATTGTGGTCCGGCGGCGGAACTTCAGCAACCGCGAAGGTTAAGGGCCTCCCGGCTCAAAGCCTTGGAAGGTCGTCCATACCTTGCCCTCTGCCGGGCCAGTCGTGGCCCTAACGGCCGCCGGCTTGGCCCGCGCTTGGCGGTCGCGTCGGCTCGCCGGCCTGTGCGACATCGACCTCGTGGGCGATGGTGCCTGGTGGAAACTTGTAAGGGCCCGGGTCCTTGTAATCGTTAGCTGCCATTTCCTCGCGCGTTTTGAACACCGTGAACATGCCGCCCATCTCGATCGGCCCGAACTGTCCGGTCCCGGTCATCATCGGCAGCGTGTTGGCGGGCAGCGGCATCTCCATCTCGCCCATCATGCCCATGCCGTCGGAACCCATGGCCATCGCGTCGGGCGCCACGCTCTTGACCGCCTTTGCTAGCGTGCGCTCCGGGACGCCGATGAGGTTCACGACGTCGTGACCCATGGCGTTCATGGTGTGGTGCGACTTGTGGCAGTGGAAGGCCCAGTCGCCGGGGACGTCGGCGACGACGTCGAAAACGCGGACGGCGCCCACCGGCACATCGACGGTGGTTTCCGGCCATTGCGCGCTCTCGGGCACCCAGCCGCCATCGGTGCAGGTCACCGAGAAGCTGTGGCCATGCAGATGGATCGGGTGTGCCGTCATGGTGAGATTGCCCATCCTGACGCGCACCCGGTCGCCCAACCTCACCGGCAGGGCATCGATGCCGGGAAAGACGCGCGCATTCCACGTCCAGATGTTGAAATCGAGCATCTCGGCGACCTTCGGCAACGACGTGCCCGGATCGAACCGGTAGGCGCTCATGATGAAGACGAAGTCGCGATCCACCGGGCGAAACTGCCTGTCCTTGGGGTGCACGACGAACATGCCCATCATACCCATCGCCATCTGCACCATCTCGTCGGAATGGGGGTGGTACATGAACGTGCCGCTCTTGGTGAGAAGGAACTCGTAGACGAAAGTCTTGCCCACCGGGATGTGCGGCTGGGTCAGACCGCCGACCCCGTCCATGCCATTCGGCAGCAGCATGCCGTGCCAATGGACGGTTGTTTTCTCCGGGAGCTTGTTGGTGACGAAGATGCGCACCTTGTCGCCCTCGACCGCCTCGATGGTCGGCCCCGGGGTCTGGCCGTTATAGCCCCACAGATTTGCCTTCATGCCGGGGGCGATCTCGCGCACCACCGGCTCGGCGACGAGATGAAACTCCTTCCATTCACCGTTCATGCGCCAAGGCAGCGTCCAGCCGTTCAGCGTCACCACCGGCTGGTAGTCCTGGCCATTGGAGGGCATGAACGGGGGCTGCATGGCCGGCGATTCCATCCTCGGCGCCTCCGGGATGGCTGCGGCTTGCGAGCGCCCGCTGACCATCGCTGCGCCCGCCAGCACTACCGCCGAGCTCGTGAGGAAATTGCGTCGTGAAAGCATGACCATTGTCCTTTTGTTGATTATTGACTCGCCAACGCTGCTTGGGCGCCCGAGAAACTGTCGCCCTTGCTGCCGACGCCTCCGCCGCCGAGCACCGCGACACTGAGATCCGTCTGGGCGAGCCAGAAATCGCGCTTGGCCTCGATGCCGTTGATGGTAGCGGTGATCAGTTGCCGGGATTCAGTGACGAGCGCGAAGACGTCGATGAGCATCGAGTTGAACTGTAGCTGCGCCTGATCGAAGGCGGTCTGCCGCAACGGCAGCACCTCGCGCTGATAATGACCGGTAATCTCGAAGGCTGATCGATAGGTCTGGTAGGCTTCTCTAGCCTCCGAGCGGGCATTGACCGCAGCATCAGCCAGAAGATTGACCGCTTGCATATATTGCTGCTCGGCTTCCCTCACGCGCGGGCGACCAAAGTCGAAGATCGGCACGACGAATGTCACGTCGAAGCCGCCGCCATTGCTGTGGGGCTCGCCGCTACCCTTGTCCTTTTGTGTCTTTGAGATTCCCGATGCCTCGAGCACATTGATGAAACGCGTCGCGCGGGTCAGCCCATAGGATCTGGCCAGAGCTTCAACCTCGATCCGCGCGATCTGCAAGTCGACGCGATGGTCCATTGCATCTTGCTCGATCGCGGGCAGGGCCCGTGGCTTGCCAGGCAATGCGGGGAGCGAACCTGGGAGTTTGGGATCCAGCTCGTTGCCCCACAGCCCCATGACCCTCACCAATCTCTCCAACTCGATGGCGGCCTGCTGACGGGCCGCCGCGAGTTCGGTGGTCACGTCGGCGGAAAAGACCTGCTGGCGCGCCTGGTCGAGCTGGTTGAGGGCCCCTGTCTCGCCGAGATGCTTGGCAAGCTCGGCCGAGGCCTCCGCGGTGGTTTTGAAGCCCGCCACGGCGGTCACGATCCGCGGGCGGCCACGGCGCGGTAATAAGCCCGCCGAGCTTCGGCGGCGATGCGCAGCGTCTCCAGCGAGGCATGAAGTTGCGCCTGCGCGAAGCGGTTGGCGGCAATCCTCGAACGCGCCGGTTGGGTAACCAAGCCGAGGATGCTCACCACGATTTGGCGCTCGATATCGAGCTCGAGTGCGGTCGAAACATTGCTGATAGACAACGTGGGTGCCGGAGGCCGGCTGTTGGCGACCATCACAGCCTCGGCAATGCCGAGCTCGTTGTAGGCTGCCTGGAGGCCGCGGTTATTGAGCAGGGCGATCTGCACCGCCGCATCGGCGCTGAGCGGCGCCCCAAGCAGGCGCGCGACTCTATTCTGTGCGTAGGCGGCCTCCTCAGGGGAGCTGACCAGCACCACGTCTTTGTTCAGCCCTTGGCCGGCAATGGTCGCGACCGCTCCCATTCCGCCGTCGGGAGAGAAGGTCTGGCAGGCTGACAGCAGGACCGCGCTCGCGATGGCGAGAGCGCGCCCCAATTGGTGAGAGAACATGGTTCATCCCTCGTCTCGGATTGACAAAGCACTCGGGCAAGACGCGAGGGTCTCGGCCGGGCAGCTCAGACGATGGGGTGGGAAATCGGCGGTCGGTCGAGACGCTCATGAACGCGACTGAACGCTCTCGGCTCACGCGGCGGGAAGGGTAGCGCGGGCCGCAGCATCGGCGCGACCGCCTCGCCACTATCGACCGCGAGCGCGCTCAGGCAAAATAATCCGCAGCAATTCATGTGGTGATCGCCGGCGGGGGAGTGACCAACCGGATGCTTGACGTGCCCGCCCTCGACCTTGCCGTGATCCAGGGTATCGGCATGGACAAGGCAATCGGCGGTGTGGGCGCCATGGCCAAAGGCGAGCACGGCGGGCGGCGCCACGAAGCAGAGCGCTGCGACAGCCGCGAGTGTGATCGCAAGCCTGAAGCGCAAGCCGGTGGTGAGTGCGGTCAACATGCTGTCTGGTCCAATAGCCCCGACCTGGAGCCTAAGCCCAGGTCCCAAGTGCCGCAAGCTTCGCTCCCCCGATTGTGGCTTCGGCGTTATTCCGGGCCCTGCGCGCCCATACCGAGCACCTGGAAGGTGACCGCCACGCTGCCCTCATGCTCGAAATTGAGCTTGGCCGGGAAACTGTCGCCTTGTTTGAGCGGCTTCGTGAAGTCCATGAACATCAAGTGGTATCCGCTTGGTTGCAGCACCACGCTGCTCTTGGGCGGAATGACGATGCCCTCCGGCACCGGCCGCATCTTCATCACCCCGCCCGCCATGCTCATTTGATGGATCTGCGTCTCGGCAGCGAAATCGGCGCTTGCCGACACCAGGCGATCGGGCTCATCGCCGTTGTTCTTGATGGTGACGTAGCCGGCGGCGACCTTGGCGCCGCTCGGCGTGGCCCGCGACCATGCCTGCTCGACCGAGATCGAACCGGCCTCGGCGGTGAGCGTGCCGGCGAAGGCAGCGCCGAGAAACACGACGAGGCAAAGCGGCCAACGGGACATAGGTCCTCCGGTGAAGGTGCTGGACCGTGCCACGTCGCGTCGGCCATGGCCAGCCGGCCGATTTCGGCTAGACTTAGACCAAAGGTCGCACTCCAAGCGAAAATGCATTACCGAACAGGGCCTTGGCCCAAATTGGGGGAGACGAGGCATGAACCAAGGCCGCTCGCCGCCGGCCCGGGCCCTGGTGGCCGATATCGGCGGCACCAATGCGCGCTTCGCCGTGGCCGACCTCGCCACACTTGATCTGTCGGAGGTTCGGCAGGTTCGCTGCGCCGAGTATCCCAGCCTCGAGGCAGCGCTTGGCGACTATCTCGCAGGGTTGTCGGCGCCCCCGGACGCAGCGGCGATCGCCGTCGCCGGCCCACTCACCGGCGACGAGATCAGCCTGACCAATTCGGACTGGTCCTTGACCAAGGAGGCTCTCGGCCGCCGCTTCGGTCTCAACCATGTGCAGGTCCTCAACGACTTCGCGGCTCTCGCTCTGTCGTTGCCGCATCTCGGCAGCGCCGACCTGCACCAGATCGGCGGCGGCGCGCCGGTGGCGCACCAAGCCAAGGCCGTGCTCGGCCCGGGAACCGGCCTCGGCGTTGCCGGGCTGGTGTGGTCGGGAGCCGGTTGGGTCGCGGTGCCCGGCGAGGGCGGGCATATGTCGCTCGGCGCCACCGACGAGAAGCAGCTTGCCCTGCTCGAGCGACTGCGCAAAGGCCGGGCGCGTCTCTCGGCCGAGCGTGCCCTGTCTGGCCCGGGTCTCGCCGAACTCTACCAGGCGATTGCCGCCTCGCACGGTCTCAGTCCGGAGCCGCGCCAGCCGAACGATGTGATCGTGCTCGGGCTGAGCGGCGAGGACGAGATCGCCGTCGAGGCGCTCGAACTGTTCATCGATTGGCTGGGCCGGTTTGCCGGCGACGCAGCGCTGCTGTTCGGCGCTCGCGGCGGCGTCTATCTCGGCGGCGGTATTGCGCCCAAGCTGATTGCCAAGTTGTCGGGCGGTCCGTTTCGCCAGGCCTTCGAGGACAAGGGCCGCATGGCCGCCTATCTTCAGCCCATTCCGATCTATGTGATCCTCGCCGAGTGCGCCACGCTGACCGGCGCCGCGGCTTCACTCCGCAGCGCCACCGCGAGGACATGAGTCCCGCGCCTACTTATATTCGACCTTGAGCACCTTGTAGGACTTGCCGCCGCCCGGCGTCGACACTTCGACTACGTCCTTCTTCCGCTTGCCGAGCAGTGCGCGGGCGATCGGCGCTTTCCAGCACATTGGGATCCTAAGCTTAGAATTCCACGTGGACAAGTTGT
>JADMIO011294182.1_pt1 | contig 46408 bp, 44 predicted proteins | sample 8958161 | NCBI WGS metagenome assembly JADMIO01 (sample SAMN16585339, study PRJNA669376) | soil metagenome | isolation source: Crop rotation soil | place: USA: Cullars Rotation, Alabama | collected 2011
GGCACGCCGGCCTTCTTGGCGAAATAGAGCGTGCCCGTCGAGAAGCCCGGCTTGGTGACGAGCACCGCGCCGCCGTGCCACGTGTTCGAGCCCGACCGCGCCGTCGTGTTGAAGACGCCGCCGGCGGCGCGTCCCATGTCCGCGTCGTAGGTCTTGACCTGAACCTTCAGCTCCTCGACCGCTTCCATCGAGGGCACGATCGTCGCGCGATTGACCATGTCGGTGATGGAGACGCCCTCGAGCAGGTAGGCGTTGCCGCGGCGCGGACCGCCGCCGAGCGACAACTGCGACGAGCCGGACTGATCCTGGTAGCGCACGAACTGCGGGTCGCCTGACTGAATGACGCCGGGAGTAGAAATCGCCGCATAAAAGGTGTTGCGTCCGAAGATCGGGAGCGCCTGCAGCGCTTCTTTGTCGAGCGACGACGCCACCGTGGCGCTCGCGCGCTCCACCAGCGCCGCTTCACCGGTGACGACGATCTGCTCGCTGATTTCGCCGACTTCGAGCGTGAAGTCGGAGACCACGGTCTGCTGCGTGCCGATGCGCAGGCCCTTGCGTTCGCCCTTCTTGAAACCGGGCAGCGACGCCGTCACCGTGTAGGAACCGGGAAGCACGTTGGTGAAGACGTACTCACCAACCTCGTTCGAGACCACGGAGCGCGCGGCGCCCGTGTCCTCGTTGATCATCTCGACCTCGGCGCCGGGAATGACGCCCTGCTGGTCGCGCACCAGTCCCCGGAGACCGCCTTGATAGTTTTGCGCGGACGCCGCCGCGAGTGTCACCAGCCATATCGCGACGGCGCACACCACCACACGTACGCCTGCATCACGCTTGTGATTCATTCGTTGTTCTCCAGTGCCGATTTGTCAGTTCGTTGTTGGCGAACTTGAGCAAGAAGGGGTCCAGCGCGACGCGTCGCGGCGCTCGCGCGCCAGTCATCGCAAAAACGGTGGAGTTGCGGGGGAATATGCGCGATCGCGTAGGCCTCAGGGATCAGGACTCAGGCCTCAGCGTCACCTGAGAAATCGACATTCGTGTGGAAAGGCCAATGGCAGCGGTACGAAATTGATGGAGAACCACGAAGCACACGAAGGCCGCGACGCACTTTTGCAACTTCGCCTTTCGTGATCTTCGTGATCTTCGTGGTTCACACCGACATTGATGTCACTGCGCGATCAGCGGCATCCATAACTGTCGGCTTTGCTAAACCGGCTGAGCCGCGGATGCGAGAGTTGCGGCATGTATGATCGGTAGGTGCCGCCCTCGAGACGCAAGGATCCGTTGAGCCGCCCGCCAGGTGGTGGCGCGCCAAAGAGCGGCGCACCGAAGAGTCGCGTGCGGCGTCCGCCGAAGGCGCGGGCCGTCGGCAAGGTGCCGAACCCACGCATGCCCGAGAAGGTGCGCGACGTGCACGGCGGAGTGCTCAAAGACCTCTTCCAACTGTTCCCCGACCTCCCGCGGCCGCCACGGCCTGGCCGCCGGCGGAAGCCCGTATCCCGCACCCGGCGTCTGGGCTAAGCTTCATCTTTGTAGCCGGAGACCTTCAGCCGGTATTCGTAGCCGGAGACCTTCAGGTCTCCGGGTTCTCAGGAGGAGCTTGTGAGACACACTCTGCTGGCCCTCATGATCGGGACGGCGATCGCTGGCGTCCCGGTGTACGCGCATCATTCTTTCGCGGCCTTTTACAACGAAAGCCAATCCATCTCGCTGCAAGGCACCATCCACGAGTTTCTCTACAAGGCGCCGCACGCGATCGTCGTGTTCAACGTTCCCGATGCGGCTGGCAAGCTCCAGAAGTACGAGGCCGAGTGGGCTAACCCCAGCCGGCTGCAACGGCAGGGGATCAACACCAGCACGTTGCGCCCGGGCGATGTCGTCGTCGTGACCGGGAGCCCGGGGCGGAATGCCTCGGAAAACAAGGTGCACCTGAAGGGCATTCGCCGGATGTCCGACGGCTGGAGCTGGGGCGGCGACCGCGGCAACGGTCGTCGGCGATAGGACCTTCCGCATCTTCGCGTGACTGACCGACACGAGCTCCATCAGAGCCTGCGCCGCAGTGTGCGCGAGATTTGTGAACACTTCCCCGATGCGTACTGGCGGAAGCTCGACGCCGAGCGCGCGTATCCTGCCGACTTCGTCCGCGCGCTCACCGACGCCGGGTATCTCGCGGCGCTCATTCCCGAGCAGTACGGTGGCGCCGGGCTAGGGATTGCCGAAGCGTCCGTCATCCTCGAGGAAGTGAATCACTCGGGCGCCAACGCCGGCGCCTGCCATGCCCAGATGTACATCATGGGGTCGCTGCTGAAGCATGGCAGCGAGGCGCAGAAGTCGCGCTACCTGCCGGACATCGCCAGCGGCGCGCTGCGCCTGCAGGCCTTCGGCGTCTCAGAGCCGACCACAGGTTCAGACACGACGCAGATGCGGACAATGGCCGTGCGCAAGGGCGATGTCTACGTCGTCACGGGACAGAAGGTGTGGATCTCGCGCGCGGAGCACTCAGACCTGATGCTGCTGATGGCGCGGACGACGCCGATTGAGCAGGTCAGCAAGCGCAGCGACGGGCTGTCGATGCTGTTGGTGGACCTGCGGACCGCCGTCGGCAACGGACTCACGATCCGTCCCATTCGCACGATGATGAACCATGCCACCACCGAGTTGTTCTTCGATGGCCTCGAGGTACCGGCGGAGAACCTAGTCGGGGAAGAGGGGCGGGGATTCCGTTACCTGCTCGACGGCCTCAACGCCGAGCGGATTCTCATCGCCGCCGAGTGCGTCGGCGACGGCCGCTGGTTCGTCGAGCGGGCGACGAAGTATGCGAAGGATCGGCGCGTCTTCGGGCGCGCGATTGGACAGAACCAGGGCGTGCAGTTTCCGATCGCCCGCGCCCACGTCAACATCGAGGCGGCCGACCTGATGCGCATTCGCGCCGCGGATCTCTTCGATCGCGGCGAGCCGTGCGGCGCCGAAGCCAACATGGCCAAGCTGCTGGCGGCGGATGCCTCGTGGGAAGCGGCCAACGTGGCGGTGCAGACTTACGGCGGGTTTGGCTTTGCCGAAGACTACGACATCGAGCGGAAGTTCAGGGAGACGCGGCTCTATCAGGTGGCGCCGGTCTCAACGAACCTGATTCTCAGCTACGTCGCCGAGCATGTGCTCGGTCTTCCCAGATCCTATTGATCGTGACTAACTCCCAAGCTCCAACTCCCAACTCCCAAGTGATCGCGCGAGGATGAGCGCGTCGAGGATCATGGCCGCGTTCGTCGCGGGCGGCAGCGTGCCTGAGGCGACGCTCGATCGAGCCGCCGCGGCGGTTCGCGATACGGTGGGCGTGACGCTCGCCGGCACGTTGGAGCCTGCCGCGCAGCAGGTGCGCGCCATGGCGATCCTCGAAGGGCGCGGGGCCAGCCGGATCATCGGCGCGGCGGAGACGACGAGCGCCACGGCGGCCGCGTTCGCCAACGGCGTCGCAGCGCATGCGCTCGACTTCGACGACATGTGCTTCGTGTCGATGGCGCATCCGAGCTGCGCGCTGGTGCCCGCGGCGCTGGCTGCCTGTGAGCAGTCTCATGCCCCGGGCCGGGCGCTGCTCGAGGGCTATGTCGTCGGATTCGAACTTGAATGCCGGCTCGGTGAGGTGATGAACCCGCGGCACTACCACGACCGCGGCTGGCACTGCACGTCGACGATCGGAACCGTGGGCGCCGCTGCGGCGGCCGCGCGCATCCTCGGGCTCGATGCAGGCGCCGCTCATCATGCGCTCGGCATCGCAGCATCGGCAGCGTGCGGTCTCAAAGAAAACATGGGGAGCATGGTGAAGCCGCTGCATGCCGGCATGGCGGCGCGCAACGGCCTCATGGCCGCGCTGCTGGCGCAGCAGGGGTATACCGCCAGCGAGCGCGCGCTCGACGGACCGCAGGGGTTTCTGGCGGTGATGGACGCGCAGCAACTCGAACTCGAGGCGGCGGCGGAGCGGCTTGGCTCGCACTGGGAGATCCTGACCACCGGGATCACCGTGAAACTGTATCCGTCGTGCGCCGCGACGCATCCGACGCTCGACGTCGTCCTCGAGCTCAAGCAGCGGCATCGATTGACCGCCGACGACATCGCCAGCGTGGACGTGGCGGTCGATTCGATGACGCCGCGACTCCTGATGTACGCGCGCCCTCGCACCGGGCTCGAAGGGAAGTTCAGCATGCCCTTCTGCGTAGCGGCGGCGATTGCATACGGCGCCCCGCGCATCGAGACGTTCGAGGACGAGACTATTCAGGCGCCAGCGATGCAGGCGCTCATGCCGACCGTCAGCATGCGCGTCAATCCGGACTTCGACCGGTCGGTGCCGCTCTCGAGAACCCACGTGACGATTCGCACGCGAGACGGGCGGGTCTTGTCGCAGGCGGCCGAGGGGGCACGCGGAGGCACCGCGCGCCCGGCCACAGACGACGACCTCGCGGCAAAATTCGCCGCCTGTGCCCGACGCGCGCTCACGGCGTCAGCCGCCGATCGCGCCTGGGACGCGCTCCAGCGAATTCACACGATCGGGGATATTGCGGAGCTGACCGCAACGCTGCATTAGTACGCACCAGATAGTACGTAGTGTCCGGCTTTAGCCGGACCGGGATCACGGTCCGCCTGAAGGCGGACACTACGTACGGATTGTGGCCGTGGTAGTGTGTGCCGCGATGGGCGGCACGCAGGCGGCGCCGAAGGCCGGCGCGTATCGGTGGGTGATCCTGGGGTTTGGCATCCTGGCCTACGCCACGAGCCAATTCGTCAGGCAAAACTACACCGGCGTCCAGAAATTCATCGCCGCCGATTTCGGTCTCGACAAGGGCGCGCTCGGCCTGCTGGCCTCCTCGTTCTTTTACGCCTACGCGCTCTTCCAGATGCCGTGGGGGATTGCCTCCGACCGTTTCGGCAGCCGCGGCGTCACCGCGCTCGGCATTCTCTTGTCCGCCGGCGCGATGGCCGGATTTGCGACGAGTCAGAGCGAAGCGGCGCTTCTCTTCTGGCGGGCGGTCGCCGGCGTCGCGGGCGCGGCCGTGTACGTGGCGATGACCGGCGGGATGGCGCGCTGGTTTTCACGCGAGGAACGCGGCCTCAGTCAGGCGACGTTTGCCGGCGTCGGCGGCGCGCTCGGCGAGGGCGCCGCGTTCTTCCTGCTCCCGATCATCTCCATCTATTTCGCGTCAGGGTGGCGACGCGGCACCAACATCCTCGCTCTGGGGCTCGTGGGCATCGCCGTGCTGTGCTGGCTGTTCCTGCGCTCCGACCCGCAGGAAGAGTCGGCGCCGGCCGAGACACGGGCGCGGTTCGACCCGCGGTTGCTCGCCGACCCGCAACTCTGGTGCTACACGTTCCTCTTCTCCGGCTTCATCGTCGCCGTCCGCAACGTCCAGGCGTGGACGGCGGTCTATGTGACCGACGTCTATATTGCGACGCGAGCGTTCGACATCAACGCGGCGGTGGTGGCCGGTGGCGTGCTGGTGACCATTGCGTACTCGCTCTTCGGCCGCGGGTTCGGCGTACCGCTTGCCGGCAAGTTGTCCGACCTGCTCGTGCGGCGCGGGTGGCCTCGCGTGGTCGCGGTCATCGGCTGGCTCCTCCTGACTATCGTCCTGCTGCAGCTCTTGTCGATGCGTGTCACGGCGGTGTGGCTGCTCGTGATCATCGCGCTGCTGCTGGGCACGTCGGTCAACTGCTTTCCGCTGGTGGCGGCCGCCGTGTCGGAGACGTATGGGCCGAGACAGACGGCGTCGGTGATGGGCTTCGTCAACATGATGGCGCAGCTCTTTGGCGCGACATCGCTGGCTGCCGGGGGGTACCTCGGCATCGCCCTGCGCGGCACGGGGGGAAACTCCCTGTCGGAGTATCAGGGCATCTGGTTGTCGGTCATGGCCGCGGTCGGGCTGCTGACCGCGCTTGGTGGTGGAATTTATGTCGTGCTCAGGCAGCGGGCGGTGAGCCCGCTGGCCGTGGGCTCGGCGTGAGGAGGGTGCGTTGAGATCAGGACTACTGATGCTCGTGACCACGTGCGCCGTGTGCGTCTGTACTATGCCGGCATCCGCGCATCACTCGCACGGCCAGTACGAGGAGACCTTTCGCGACATCCAGGGTGTGGTCAAGGAGATGCACCTGCTGACGCCGCACTCCTGGGTGTATATCGAAGTGAGTAGCGGCGCCGGCGAGCCGGAACTCTGGGCGCTCGAAGGCACGAATCGAGTCGGGCTCGAGAAGATCGGCGTCACCACCGATTACGTCAAGCCCGGCGACACGATCAAGGCGCGCTGTCATCCGCTGCGCGACAAGAACAACGGTTGCCTGCTCGGCTTCCTGAAGGCGCGCGATGGTTCGGTCAAGGATTGGGACGGCGGCGGCGCTCCCGCGCCTGCCGATTTCTGAGGTTGGCCGGGAGGAGATCATGCGGGTCATTGCAATCCTTGTCGCCGGATCTGTCTTGCTATGTTCCGGCACTGCCGCCGCGCAGGAGTGGACCGAGTACACCAACATCAAGGACGGCTTCAGCGTGAACTTCCCGGGGCAGCCGAAGGTCACCGAAACGACCTGGACGTCGCAGATGAACTACTCGCTGCCGATGCGCGTCTACAGCGCCGAGAAGGGTCCCGAACGCTACTCGTTGACGGTGGTTGACTACAGCGGCATCGAGCAGATGGGCGCTGAGCGCGCGAAGACGTGTCCGCCCGGCAACGCAAATTGCCGCGCGAACGCCCCGGCCTCGCTCGGGCCAGGGTATTCACACCACGACGAACGCGGGGCCATCGTCTACGCGACCTTCAAGCTTCTGCAGCGCGATGCGAAGCTGGTCAACATGACATGGGAATGGCAGGACATGGTCGAGGGCCATCAGATTCAGCTGACCAACGCCGACCAGTCACGCACCTACGCCTGGATTGGCATGCACGCGCACCGCCTCTACATCGTCGAGGGCACGGTGCCGGCGCGATATCCAGCGCCGGGCCTGTTTCAACAGTCGCTCGGGTGGGTCGACAAAGATGGCAAGAAGATCCGCTATCTGACGATCTACTCGAACTCGTATCACGGGATGGGCGTGTATCCCGTGCCGGCGGTGGCGCCGTGAGGGCGTGGATCGCGAGCGCTGTCATCGTGCTGGCAGCGGTCGGGGTGGCAGGCCAGCGCCCGGACGCGCCCGCTGGTCCGGCGCCGGGCGAGACGCTGAGTCAGAGTTATCGCGGCAGCCAGAGCAAGAACGTCGAGTACAACAAGATTCCGCCCATCAAGATCTTCGACAACCTCTATTACGTCGGCCCCGGCTTCGTTTCGGTCTGGCTGATCCCCACGACAGATGGCGTGATCCTTGTCGATACGGCGCAGGAGCCTTATGTGGACTTCGTCATCGACAACATCCGGAAGGCCGGCTTCGATCCGCGGAACATCAAGTACATCCTGTTGACACACGGCCATCTCGATCACTTTGGCGGCGCCAGCAAGATCCAGGCGTTGTCTGGCGCACGCGTGGCAGCGCTCGACGAAGACTGGAGCTTGATTGGTCAGGCTGTGAAGCGCGACATGGTGATCAAGGAAGGCGACACGGTGACGCTCGGGAAAACGTCGCTGAAGGTCTACAAGCTTCCGGGCCATACGCCCGGCTCGGCGTCATTTGCCTTCACGGTGTACGACAACGGCACGCCGCACAAGGCATTCATCTTTGGTGGGCCTGGCCAGCGAAACGGTGTCGAGGGCGGCACGCAGTTTCTGTCGAGCATCGAGCGGCTCGAACGGGAGTTCGCCGACATCGAAGTGCCCGTGCACGTGCACAGCTGGTTGACGACGTACCCGTATCCCGGTGACGCGGTGTTCGAGCGGGCCCAGCGACTGGCGCGGCGGAAGCCGGGTGAGCCGCATCCCTTCGTCGACAACGCGACGTGGCGGCAGTGGCTGAAGACCGCGCATGCCGGCACGGTGAAGTACATCCAGGACGCGAAGGAAGGACGTCAGGTTCGCTAAGGGCGCTGCGACGCCACGTAGGCGGAGATCGCGATCAGATCGTCCTCGCTGAGCGTCTCGACCGCCGGCTTCATCAGCTTCGCGAGATCGCCGTTGCGCGCACCCTGCTGAAAGTCGTAGAGCTGCCGTCCGATGTAGCTCGACGACCGCCCCGCAATCGGCGGTACGTTCCCCATGCCTCGCAGGTCCGCGCCGTGGCAGGTGCGGCATCCGCGCGCGAGCGCTTCCCCCGTCTTCAGGCTGCCGATGGGCGCATACACGACGAATCCAGACCGCGGGTTCCGCAGCATATTCGTTTCGTACGTATTCTCTGGTAGCTCGATGAGTCGCTGGCCCAGCGGCTCGGTCTCGGTGCCATCGGACTGCAGGAACAGGCCATTCACCGTCGCAGTAAATTGCGGAATTCTTTCCGTCTCGACAACTCTGATCCACGGCGTAAAGGGGAGAGAGGAGAAGTATGCGGCCGCCGCTCTCGCTTCCTCGTCCGTGAGGTTGCGTGCAATCGCCGCCATCTCAAACGCGTTGGCCTTGTTCAGATCCGCGCTGCGGCGCTTGCCGCTCCTGAAATCCGCGAGTTGCTGCAGAACATATGGCGCCGGCAGCCCGGCGACGCCGCCGTTCTGCATCAGCCCTTTTCCGTTGGGCAGATGACACAGCGCGCACGCGCGCAAGCCGATCGACTCCTTGCCGTGAGCCACGATGTCTGGCATCGAAGGGTGATCGCCAGGAAACCAGTCGGCCGGGCCGTATCGGAAGTTGATCTGCGCAATCGTGAAAGCCCCGTCGCTTCCCGGCAGCCGCCTGATCGTGTTCTGTGGGTCGCTCGGCAGCCCACCCGGCCGGTCGCAGTCGAGCGGACGTGCCCCGAGACATCTTGCCGAGTAGTCACCCGGTGCGTCCGGAAGTGCGATGTACCCGTAGGCCCAGAGCGGAAGCCCAGCCGTGTGCAGATGCACGGTCGTGCCGGCGAGACAAATCAGCACTAACAGGCGCGCGCTTTTGTGCATCAGGCGCGAGTCTATATCGGGACTTCGCTGTATGATCCGCCCTCGCCCTCCGACGGACCTCTGCGGGCGCAAAGACTTCGTGAAAAACTTTCGCGCCCCCGCCCGAACCGACAGCGGACGCAGGCCCACGGTCCTCGTGGCCGACGACAATGCCCTCATTCTGAAGAAGGTGTCTGCGCTGCTGGCGCCGAACTTCGACGTCGTCGCGACGGTCACTGATGGTCAGCAGGCATTGAAGGCCTGCCTTCTGCTGGATCCCGATGTCGTCGTGCTCGACGTATCGATGCCAGAGCTCGACGGTTTTCAGGTGGCCCGTGCGCTGACGCGTGCCTCGTCTCGCGCCGCGATCGTGATGCTGACGATGCACGGCGCGAACGAATATGTCGGCATCGCCTTCGAGTCCGGAGCGCGCGGCTACGTCGTCAAGACGCGCATGCACCTCGACCTCCAGGGCGCCATCGATCACGTTCTGGCCGGACGGATGTTCGTGCCCGTGCCCTCATCGCTGCTGGCCTTCTCTCCACTCGGCAGTGGAGGTCACACCTTGCAGCTTCGCCTCGACGGTTCCGCGTTCATCGACGAACTGAGCGGCCTGGTCAGCGCGTCGCTGAGCAGAGACGGGATGGCGGTCGTCGTCACAACGGGGGAGACGCGTACCGGGATAGAAAGCCGGCTGGCAGCGGAGGGGTGTGATCTTGCCAGGGCCGCGGCGCGCGGCACCTATGTTCCAGTGGATGCCGACGCATACGTGGCGGCGGTACTCGCCGAAAAACGGTTCGACGTCAACACTGCCGCCGCCGCGGTAGAGGAACTCGAGCGTTCGCGTCGCGCAGTCTCCGCGACGCACGTGACGCTCATTGGTGAGGTCACGGCGATGATCTGCCGGGCCGGTAAGCCTGACGTGGCAATTGAGCGTGAGTTCGCGTGGAGCGAGCTGATGCGCGGGCTTCCGTTCGTCGCGGTTTGTTCTTTTCCGCTCCCGTGGATCACGGGAGACGCGGACTCCGATCTGTTTCGCGGTGTCTGCGCGTCGCACGGGACGGTCTGTCATGCCCGCACGGCATAGCGGGGCGCTCCCTGGAGACGCGGGCGGTCAGGCGACTTGCCGCGCGTCCCGCGTCGACCGATAGCCGAGGAGCCCGCGGTGCTTGATGAGCTCAGCCACCGCCTCGGGCGTCATCGTCTCCCACGCGCGGTCGCCCGATCGAATCCGCGCCAGCACATCGCGCGAATAGATCGGCAGGCATTCCTCGTCGACGTCGCGAAGGCTCTCAATCCTGCCGCTCTCGACGAGATGTCCGCACAGATGCCGCAGGTGCGGCGCCACCTGCACCGTGTCCGCGGTCGTCAGCGTACCCGTCTTCGCGTCGAGCATCGGGTAGGCGTAGATCTTCAGCTCGTTCTTGAAGAGCCGGCCAAACGATTCGAGGATGCCGCCATCGAGATCCGCGTAGTACCGCTCGTCGAACAGCTCATACAACGTCGGGACGCCCATGACGATGCCGATCGGCTTCTTGGTGTGCCGGAACATGTAGGCGGCCAGGCGATGGTACGCCCCGTAGTTCGAGATCATCACCGTCCGGCCGAGCGTCGCGAGGATGTCGGCGCGGTCGAGAAAATCCTGCGAGTCGATGCCGCCGGCTTCTTCGCTCAGGTTTCTCAGCGTCATCTCGAAGAGCTCGACGACGTCGCCGTCGCAGACTCCCGGCTGGCGGGCGAACTGCGCCTGGGCGCAGCGAAGCATGTCCACGGTGACCTTGGTCGCCGGGCGGAAGCTGCCGCGCTCGATGAGCACGCACTTCTTGTACAGCGCGTCGGACGGCTGGACGACGCGGCCGTCGGCGCCGAACATCGCGGCGTCGGTGAGGCCCGAGCGCACGAGCTCGAGGCTCATGAGCCGGTTGTCCACGCCGGAGAAGGCCGGCCCACTGAACTCGATCATGTCAACCTCGCCGTGCGCGGCGGTCACGTTGTCGAGGAGCGACGCGATGAGGGAGGTGGGCGAGGCGTGGTGAAAGAGCGCGCCGTAAACCAGGTTGACGCCGATGATGCCGAGCGCCTCTTGCTGTTGCTCGGTCTCACCACCGGTGAGCCGGACGTGAATCGTGATCTGCGAGGCAGGGCCAAGCGGCTGCGTCTGAAAGCGGATGCCAAGCCAGCCGTGCCCGTCTTCGGGGCGCGAATAGCTGCGCGTGGCGACGGTATCGGCGAAGACGAAGAAGCTGGTCTTCTCGCCGCGCTTCTCGTGGAGCCGCTCGATCAGCAGCTCGTACTCATGGTCGAGCATCGTCTCCAGACGCTGCCGGCTGACGTAGCGATCGCTCTGACCGTAGATGGCGTCGCTGAAGGTCATGTCGTACGCGGACATGGCCTTGGCAACTGTGCCCGCGGCCCCGCCGACGCGGAAGAACCAGCGCGCTACCTCCTGGCCGGCGCCGATTTCCGCGAACGTGCCGTATCGCACAGGCTCGAGGTTGACCTGCAGCGCTTTGAAATGCGTGTCGGGGGCGTCCTGTGCCATGAATAATGAGCGATCAAGCTCGATCTGTTAATCGTCACCAGAGGCGCAGACATGAATAGAACCGTTTTTGCTTTGATTCTGCTGTGTTCCGCGACACTCGTCGTCGCGCAAACGGCACGAAAAACCCTGGATATCTATGTGGTGGACGTGGAGGGCGGCAATGCCGTGCTGTTCGTCACGCCGTCGGGCGAATCGGTCCTGATCGACGCGGGTAACACCGGGGCCGGCGCCGTGCGCGACGCCGAACGCATCGTGGCGGCGGCGAAGGATGCCGGCGTTGCGCGGATCGATCACCACATCACGACGCACTATCACGGCGATCACATCGGCGGCCTCGCCGAGCTCGCGGCACGCATGCCGATCATGGAGTTCATCGATCACGGTCCCAACTCGCAGCCCAATCCCGCAGTCGATACCTTCCTCCAAGGCGGCTATCGCGACTTGTATACGAAGGCGAAGCACACGATTGCGAAGCCGGGCGACCGAATTCAGGTAGCGGGTGTGGACTGGCGCGTGGCGACCTCTGCGATGCAGGTCGTGCAGACGCCGTTGCAGGGCAGGGCGGTGGCGAATCGGGCGTGCCCGGCGGCCGCGCCGCAGACAGGCGTGAACCTCACCGAGGACGATCAGTCACTCGGCAGCGTCATCACCTTCGGAAAGTTTCGCACGATCCATCTGGGGGATCTGACGTTGAACCGGCAGTTCGATCTGATGTGCCCGGGCAATCGCCTGGGCACGGTCGATCTGCTGCTCGCCGCGCGCCACGGCAACGTCAACGCGGATTTTCTCGTCAACGCGCTCAATCCGCGGGTGATCGTCACCAACAACGGCACGCGCAAGGGCGCACAGGCCGACGCGATGAAGATCTTCTTCAGCGCGCCCCGTGTCGAGGATGTCTGGCAGGTTCACTTCTCGCAGCTGGCCGGTCAGGAATACACGGTGCCGGGGATCTTCATCGCGAACACCTTCGATCAGCCGCTCGAGGCGGTGCCGGTGGCGCCGTTTGTGGCGCCGCCGCAGGGGCAGCAAGCGCCGCCCGCCCCTGAACACAACGGGCGGGCCTATTACCTGAAGATCTCGGCGCAGCAGGACGGCGCGTTCACCGTCACGAATACACGCAACGGTTTCAGCAAGACGTACGGCGTGGCGCCGGCGACCAACTAGCGGACGACGGCGAGGGCTCCGAGGACGTCATCCTCGCGCAGGAGCGCGAGCATCTTCCGCGCGGTGTTGGCGTCCGGGAAGTCCGGTTTCAGCTTGAGCGCCTGCTCGAGCGATTCTGTCGCCTGCTTCCCGTTTCGGGCCTTCGTGTACGCCAGCCCGAGGTGGTAGGGATAGATCGGGTTCTTCGGGTCCTTCTCCGCGCTCAGCCGGTACCAGGGAATTGCCAGCGCTGGCAGGTCCTTCTTGTAATACATCCAGCCGACCGTGTCGGTGACCAGCGGGTTGTCCGGGAGTACTTCGCTGGCGCTCTTGGCGAGTTGAAGTGCGGCCTCGATGTCGCCGCCTTTCTCCTCGCTCATCATCATCGCCAGGTTGTTGGCGGCGACGGCGGCACGTGCGTCGATCCGCAGCGTCTTCTCGTAGCGGGCGCGCGCTTCTGCCAGCTTGCCCTGCTGATGAAGGATCACGGCCGCCATGGTGTTGGCGCTGACCGACTTGGGCTGTTTCGCGGCGGCCATCTCGTGTTCGCGCAGCGCGTCATCGAGCCTGCCCTGCCGCGCATACAGTTGGCCAAGCATGCCGTAGGCATTCAGGTTCGACGGGCTGATCTCGATCAGGGCGCGCAGGGCTTTCTCGGTTTTCGCCAGATCGCCGCTCTGTCCGTAGGTGCGCGCCGCCAGCATCAGCACGTCCGGATCCTTCGGCGCGGCGGAGACGGCGGCGTCGACCCGCGCGCGCGCCTTGACGAAATCCTTGGCCCGCATGTCGAGCGTGACGAGGCCGGTGAGGCCATCGATGAACATCGGGCGGATCTTCATCGACCGCTCGAATTCGGACCTCGCGTCGGCGTCGTTGCCGCGCATCAGGTGCACGAGCCCCATCTGGGCGTGCATCCCGGGCGAATTCGGGAACTTCCCGAGCAGCGCCTTGATTTCTCTTTCGGCGGCGGGGTAGTTGCCGGCGGCGAGGAGGCTGCGCCCGTACGCCAGGTGGGCGTCGGGGCTGTCTGGCTGGTTCTTGACCGCCTGATCGGCGAGCTGCAGCGACACCGACGTCCGGCCGGCCTTCAACTGTAGGCGCGCCAGCTGTGCTTGGGCAGCCGCCGCTCGCGGGTTGAGGGTGACCACTTCGTTGAACGACGCGATGGCCGGCTCGACCTCGCCACGCGCGGCGTAGTAGGTGCCGAGCAGGTAGTGCCCTTCGACCGATGTCGGTTCGGCTTCGACGGCTGTCTTCGCCTTGGCCAGCGCCTCGTCGGCCTTACCTTCGAAGTTGAGGAATCGCGACTTCACCAGCAGCGCCGCCGGGTGAGACGCCTGCTTGGCCAGCACCGCATCGACAATCTTGTGCGCCTCGTCGCGCTTGCCCTCTCCGTAGCGGATGTTCGCGAGCTCGACCTGCGCATCTATGTATCCATCAGATGCGGCGGGGATTTCCTGAATCGCCGTGAGCGCATCGGCCACACGGCGCAGCCGCATGTAAAACCTGGCGAGCGTCAGGCGTCCCGCCCAATCTTGTGGATCCTGTATGGCAGCCTTCAGGTGCTTCTCTGCCTCCTGCGGGCGGTTCGCCCCCAGGTAGTACATCGAGAGCATGCGGTGCGCAGGCTGATTCTTCGGATCGAGGAGCGCCGCCTGTTTGAGGGGAGCCTCCGCTTCACTCTGACGGCCAGACGTCCACAGGTACAGCGCCAGCGTCAGGTGCGCCTCGACTGACTTGGGATCGATATCGACCGCGTTGCGGAACGCGCGCTCCGCTTCGGTGCGGTTGCCCCGCGCCAGTTGCAGTGTGCCGAGGTTGGCGTACGACGCCGCCTGCTGCGGATCGAGCTCGATGGCCTGCTCCATCTCCTTGACGGCGCTGTCGAGATCCTTCATGCCGGCCAGGGCGTTGCCGAGCAGCAGCTGCGCTTCGACGTTCCGGGGATTCCGGTCGAGCACTCGCTGCGCCCGTCCCTTGGCGTCTTCGAACTGCTTGGCCGCCAGCAGGAGAGAGCCCGCCTTCATCTGGGCATCGTCGCTGTTGGGCAGCAGATCGGCCGCGCGGACGTACTCGCGGTAGGCGTTTCGGACGTCGCCTACCTTCATGTAACTTTCAGCCAGCTTCAGGCGCGCGTTGCCGAGCCGGGGATCGGCCTGGAGCGCCTTGCGGTACTCGATGCCCGCCTCGCGATACTTGCCGGCCTTGAAATAGGCGTCGGCGCTCGCGGTGGCGGCCGCTGCAATCTCCTTCGGATCCTTCCCACAGGCAGCGGTCAACGCTGCCACCAGAAGCGCCAAAAGTAGGATCCACGTCTTCAAACGCATCGTCCCCGACCTCGTGTCGATGTGTGAGCCAGCTATCTCGTTCCCGATCGCAGAGCACGCCTGATGCCGCACGCGCCTTGAGGCACGGAAATACCTGAGGCCGAGGGAAGTCGTTGAGGCGGCTGTGTTTGTGCGATTTCTGAGACCGGAATGCCGACGTCAGCACGAACTGCTGTTGCGAACAAGGTTGCCCGAGGCATGTCTTTTATCAGACCGATAAAAGCCGCCTCGGGAACCAGGATTGCGCGTAGACCGCGCGCCGCGCGGGACCTTACTTCTGGGCCCGGCGACGACGAGCGACGAGACCGACGACGCCGGTGCCGAGCAGCGACAGCGTGAGCGGCTCGGGCGTTGACGGCGGAGGCGTGTCACGCGTCTCGAGGCTGACCCTGTCGAGCAGACCGCCGATGTTGTCGCCGAGGTTGGTCGTGTTCTCGAAGCTGAACGAGACCGCACCGTCTCCCAGAGCCGTCACGAAGAACGGGATCACGTACTGCGTGAAGGGCTGGAAGCTGTTGTTCAACGCGATGTTCTGGTTGGCGTAGGAACCGTTGTTGCCGGTGACCTTGACCGTAACGTTCTCCTGGCTGAAGCGCTGGCTGCCAGCAAGGTCGAACTTCAGGTCGTACCAACCGGTCGCCAGAGCGAGAGCGGGGCTCTCTGCCAGGACGCCCGCGTTGGAAGACGAGCCGTCAAGGTCGACGTAGAGACCGTTGCCTGGCAGGAAATCGGCGAAGCCGTTTCCAATCAGGTCCACGGTGCCGCTGCTCACGGTGAAGTTGAAGAAGCCGGCGTAGTTCAGCGCGCCTGCGCCGCCGTTCTCACCGTCGAAGTTGTCCGAGAAAATCACGGCCGCACTGGCGCCTCTGGCCGCGAGGGCACACATCGCAAGAGCGAGGAGTCCCTGTTTCACCCATTTAAATCGCATACCATCCCCCTTATTGAGCGGAGCACCTCCCATATGGAGTTCCGCCCAACCAGCGCGGTGCAAGACAGGCACCGATGAGATGGTCAAAAACACGCCAGAAACTGCGCGGAGTGCCTTCGAAGACATCGTGGTGATGACTAAATGTCTCCGAAGCGACACGCACGCACGCGCACAGCGATTGCCGCTCACGCTTCGATCGCGCGCATGCTTTCGCTCGCGCTGATCGCGTTGATCACGTTAGCGTGGCGGCGGTGACGGCGGCCGCTTGCGACGTTCGCGTCCGCTTCGCCGCTGCTCTGCTCGGCGCTCGATGTTGTCCGGTGGCGTCCCCCATCCGTCTCGTCGATCGGGCACGGCACGCCGTTCGCCGCTGTTGCAGGGCCGGTGCAACGCCACACCGATCGCGACATCCGAAAACTCGGACGGCGCGGTTCTGCAGGACGGTCTGATCAGGTCGAGTTGATCGCGAATCATGGTGACTCGAGCGACAGTGGAGCAATGCAGACGCCAACCGGCTGGGTCGACGGAATGTGTCCAATCGTCTATTTTGCTGAGCAAATAGGCGAAGTTGTGCGGTGACGGGTCAGCGTCGATCTCTGAGAAACTCAGATTTCTGAGAAAGCGCCGAGAAATCTGAGAGGGGCCGTTGTTACCGCGAGAGCGGTGAGAGCGGCGTCTGCCCGCCTGGCGCGGGTTCCTTTCCCGCCTCGAGCACCATCGCCACGGTGACGTACGTGCCGCTGACGGCGATCAGATCCACGACCTGCTGTTCGCTGAAGACTGCGCGAGCTTTCTTGAACATCGCGTCGCTGAGCGTGTGCGTCGTCGACAACTCGATGCAGAGGTCGTAGACGAGCGCCTCGTCGGCCTGCATCCCCGCCGGGCGACGGCCTTCCTTCAAGTCGGCGGCGACCGATTCCGAAAGCCCCGCCTTGATGGCCAGAGGATAGTGGGCGACCCACTCCACCTGAGAGGTCCAGAGGCGCGCCTGGATCAGGATGGCGAACTCGTTGAGCCGACGGGGCACCGAGGTGTTGAAGCGCAGATAGTCGAGCAGCTTCACCATGCGGTCTGCCAGCAGCGGGCTACGCAACAGGGCGTTGTAGGGACCGGCGAGGCCGACGCTGGAGACCTTGAGAATCTCCTCAGCGACCGGACGCTGCTCGGGCGTCAGCTTCTCCACGGTCAGTTGTGGAAACCGTTTCGCGCCGTCCGGCGCCTGTGCTCCGGCAACGCCTCCGATGATGGTCATGGCAGTGAGACAGAGCATAAACGCTTTCGACATGGCTACTTCGATACTCCTACGCGGCAGTCGCGCCGCCGTCCACTGCGATTACCTGCCCGGTGATGTAGTCAGAGGCTGCGGAAGCGAGAAACACGACGACACCCTTGAGCTCGCCTGGCTTGCCCACGCGGCCGAGCGGAGTGCGCGCCTCGACTTCGCGCGCCGACCGCTCCAGCAGCGCCTCGGTCATGCGCGTGGGAAAAAACCCCGGCGCGATGGCGTTCACCGTAATACCGTACCGCGCCCACTTCACCGCCAGGTCGCGCGTGAAGGCGATCACGCCGCCCTTGGCGGCGCTATAGCCGATGGCGTCGAGTACTTCCGGCGGTTCGCCGACAAGGCCGGCGATCGACGCCGTGTTGATGACCTTGCCGGACTGCCGCGCGATCATCGTGCGGCCTACCACCTGTGTCATGACAAACGTGCCGGTCAGGTTCGTCTCGAGCACCTGGCGCCATTTCTCGAGCGGCATGTCCTCGGCCGGTGCGGCCCAGCTCACGCCGGCGTTGTTGACCAGGATGTCGATGGCGCCGAAACGCTCGACGACGGTCTTGGAGAGCGCCTCCACCTGTGCCGGGTCAGCCACGTCGCACGGCAATGCGAGCGCCTCGATACCCGCCGCCGACAACGTCTCAGCTGCTGACGCAAGCCACTGCGGGCGCCGCGCCGTCACGACAACCTTCGCCCCGGCTTCACCGAGCGCTTCCGCCATCTCGAGGCCAAGGCCGCGCGACCCGCCGGTGACCACGGCGACGCGCCCTGACAGGTCGAAGAGCTCTTGGACCCGCACGCGTTTATCCGGTGATGCCGGCGAGCTGCCGTGCGTAGTCGTAGTACGGCGTCAGGTCCGCATCCATCAGGATCGTGAGTTTCTGTGTCTCCAGCGATCCCTCGGCGTGGATGGCGAGGAGCTCGAGATAGCCGCCAAGGTCGGAGGCGGTGATGTCGCGTACGAGGTTGATGGCGCGCAGCCGTTGCTCGGCGGTCGCCCCGGCGCCGCCGAGATACCGCTCCATGTCACCGCGCGTCTCAGGGTTCTGCCAGTCTTCTTCCATGGGCGCGGTCACGACCAGGCCGCCGGCAATGTCCTGCACCAGCTTCGCCATCTCGTGATACCGGTCGGCGAAGTGATACTTCGCCGCGTTCGTGTAGACGACGTTGGGCACGGCGAGCGACTGACGACACTGGCATTCGAGCGCCGCCGCCTTCGTGAGCCCGCGCACGGTCTCGAGATACATCACGAGCCTCACCAGCTTGTCGCGCACGTGCGCCGCCTTCGTGATCCCGTTGTAGTCGGCCATCAACGCCGCCATGCCGACCAGCAGCTCGAGGAGCGGTGTCTTGTACGACACAGCCGTGAAGCGGTGAAACTCGACGAAGGTCTTGGCGAGCTCGCCCGCGATTTGCCATTCGCCGGCCATGAACACCCGTTCCCACGGCACCAGCACATCGTCAAACACCGTGAGCGTCTCGACCATCCTGGTGGTCGAGCTCACCGGGTTGTCGAACGCGCTCGTCGTGCCGAAGCCGCGAGGGGCGGCGAGAAAGCGGACGCCCTTCGTGTTGGGCTTGACCGCAAAAGCAACGGCGTACGCCTTGTCCTCAGGCCCCATGGCGCGCGTCGGCAGCACAATCATCTCGTCAGCATAGATGGCGTTGGTCGTGTGCACCTTGGCGCCGCGGACGACGATGCCGTCTGCGCGCTCCTCGACGATGCGGAGGTAGGCGTCGGGGTTGGGCTGCTTCGATGGGCGGAGGCTGCGGTCACCTTTCGCGTCGGTCTGCGCGACCGCGAGCGTCAAGTCCTCGTCGCGGCACCGGGCGTGAAACGCGCGCACCCGCTCGTGCGCTGTTTTGCCCGCCGCTCCGAGCTCGCCGGTGACGACGAGCAGCGCGAACAGCGCATCGCTGCCGATTTCCTTGACGAGGGGCACGGTCGTCTTGCCGGCGCGCGTGACGGTTTCGATCAGCTCACGGCGCCGAAGCAGGTCTTCATGGCCCCGGGGAATCAGAAAGTACCGACTGATCGTCTGCTGCGTTTCGAGATCGAAGACGAGCAGGAGATCGCGGTGTGCGGGATCGTCCGCCAGGCGGAAGTCGATCGCCGTGTGAGCGGCGCCGACGCCGAGCGAAGGGTGGGTGGTGACGTCAGTGACCCGTTGGCCGCGATAGAAGACCACTCGTCCGTCGCGAAGTCCTTCGAGGTACTCCTGTTCTGTGCGCACTAGGGCGGGATGGTAGCACGCTGTTTCAGCACCGCGACCAGGCCGATCACCGCCTCGCCATATTCATATCGAAGCTGCACCTCGGCTATGCGCGCCACGATCAGCCCTGCCTCTTCCGCGGCCGCTCGGATGTGCGCTTCGGAGTGGACATACCGGCCCGAGTCGGTCAGACGGAATGTTTGCTCATCGCCGCGCTCCACCGTGAAGGCGATCGTTCCGCCTGGCCGCAGCCGCCGTGACGCAGGCACGAGCACCTGCCGCAGATCGCCAAAATAGATCAGCGTGTCGCATGCCACCACCAGATCGAACATGGCGGTGTCGCGCCCCAGCCAGTCCGTGATCTCCGCCACGTCAAGCGTGTCATAGGCGTCGGTGAGGCGCGCCTTCTCGATCATCTCTGGCGACAAGTCGATACCGGCCAGACGTCGCGCTCGGGGCCGTAGGAAGGTGCTGGCCAGTCCGGTGCCGCAACCGAGGTCGAGGATGTCGAGACCTTGCGCGTCGCCGAGCTCGGATGCGAGCGCCTCGCTGAGACGGTCGGGCGCCTGATACTCGAGGTCGCCGCACATGTTGCGCTCGTAGTAGGCGGCGAACCGTGCATACAGCTCGCGAATGCAGCGATCGGGTGCGCGGGGCGGAGGCGGCTCGTCGCGCAGCGACGTGAGCAGATGTTCCACTTCGGCATCGCCCGGCGAGAGCGCGAGATACTGCTCGTACGCCTCACGCGCCGTCTCACGCCGCCCGACGATGTGCGCCAGTTCACCCAGAGCTACCCACTGATCCGCGTCGTCGGCCAGCTGCAGCGTGGCGTAGTGCTGGCAGACGAACGCGGCGAGCACGTGGCCGTCGCTGCGCAGCTCGGTGGCGAGCTCCGCAAATTCGTCCGCCGACGGTCCTGCAGGTAGAGGACTGTCGCCCCCCACGATCTGCAACAGACCATCGGCGGCTGCCGCCTGGATCCATTGTGTGCAGCCGTCCGTGCTGTTGCCGGAAACGAGCGGAGCGAGGTCGGCCGAGAGTTGAGCGGCGGTGCGATGGCCGTCGGAGAGCTCGATGATTAGCGCTGCGGCCGGGTTGAGCCGGTGCAGCCGGGAGGATTCGATGTCGTACGCGAGATAGCCATCGTCCACGGGGGCCAGGGCGACGGCCGGATTGCGAAAGATGTGATCGTCCAGGTTCATGACCAGAAGAGAGGCCGGGGGACGTGGTGCTGTCCCCCGGCCCGAGAGAGTCACAGAGTTTGGGTACCTGACTGGCTACTTCGTCGGCGCGTCGCCGTCGCCTTTGCCTTTCCCCTTGCCCTTGCCCTTCCCCTTACCTTTCCCCTTGCCCTTGCCTTCACCATCGCCCTTGCCTTTGCCCTGGTCGTCCTGGGGCTTGGCAAGGAGTACGGCTGATGCCGGCGCAGCCAACAGGGCTACTGCGGTGCCGCTGATGAGACGCTGGAGAAACGAACGCCGAGTCGAACTAACCTGATCGAGGACCTGCTCTTTACTCACCAATCACCTCTGTTTTCTCTCCTGGGTATTGGCATCTATAGCACGGTTGGGCTGGTCAGGTGGAGCCTGCTGGAAGGCCCGGGTCAGAACCGGTTTGAGGATGCGCGCGAACTCCATGTAGGCGGCCGGCCGCAGGTGCCGCCCGTCCGCCACGAACATGTCGACGCGCGACGTACCGTCGTCGTTGAACAGGACCGGATTCACCTCCACGTACTCGAGGCGCATTGTGTCTGCCGCGTACGCCGCGACTTGCCGGTTTACCGCGTTAACGACGTCCCACGCGTACTGGTTGGAGGGTGAGCGATTGACTGACACAAAGACGACGCGCGTTTCCGGCAGCGCTTCAGCGACCCGATCGGCAAATCGCCGGATGCGTTCGACGATGGCCTCAGCAGACTCACCCGCGTCGATGTCGTTGCCGCCGGCGTAGTAGGCAATGACCTTCGGGCGCGATGGGATGACGAAGCGTTCGAGCATCCCAAGCATTTCGAACGTCTGGAATCCGTCTCGTCCCAGGTTCACCACCGGCAGCGGCTGCATCTGCTTCGCCAGGTTCGTCCAGCGGCGGAAGATGCTGCTGCCGACGAAGATGACCTTGCCTTCCTGGCCGGAGGGGGCGACCGGCTGTTGTCCGGCAGCGACCGCAGGCACCAGCGATGCGACGACCATCATCGCTGCCAGTAGCGATCTCACGAGTTGTGATCCTTCCGCGTGGTGCCCACGAAGATCGTGTGGCGTGGCCCACCCTTCTTCAGCCGCGCGCGCACGCGCTCGACGCGGACGTCGAACCCGTTGAAGCGGAGGCGTTGCTCAAACTTTCGACTCTCCCATGCCGACCACACGCCGACCACGCCATCGCTTTTGAGCGCTCGCCGGATGGCCGTGAGACCGGCGTCGCTGTACAGCCAGTCGTTGCTGCCGGACGTAAAGGCGTCGGGCCCGTTATCAACGTCGAGCAGCACGCCGTCGAAGCGATCGCCGCTTGACGCGATCGTTTCTGCCACGTCGCCGATGACGATGGTCACACGTCGATCTTGCAAGGGATGATTGGCGAGCGGACCGAGCACGCCGCGGTTCCATTCCACCACCGCCGGCACCAGTTCGGCGACGATGACGCGCGCGTCGGGCGGCAACGCGTCGAGCGCCGCGCGGAGCGAAAAGCCCATGCCGAGTCCGCCGACCAGCACGCACGGACTCTCTCGCCGGCGCACATGCTCACACACGAACGTCGCCACCGCCTCTTCCGAGCCGTGCATCCGGCTCGACATGAGGCTCTTGCCGTTGGCGAGAATGACGTGCTCGGAATCATGGCCGGTCAGCGCGAGCAACGTGCCATCGGGCGTGAGGGCTTCACCGAGCAGCTCCCAGCGTTTCAACTGGCCGCGAATCTTATCAGAGGGGAGCCCACTGGCTTTCGAGGGCGCGCACTCGTTATAGTGGCGAACCCATGTCTTCCCAGGTGGCCCCGGTATCCATACAGCAGAGCGGTTCAGCGGCCGACGCCGCGTGGAGCATGCTTCAGGCGGCAAGCGTGCTGGCTGAAGGGCTCGACCGTGAGGGCCGGGGGCGCGCCTTCCGCGAGGACGAAGCCGAAGGGCTACGACCGGCGGCAGGGGATGGCCGTGACGCGGCGCTGGTCTGGCGTCCGGGGTTCGGGTGGGAGAACCGGCTGCCCGCTGATGACCCGCGATCCGAGCTCGTGAATTTGTATCTCCCCATCTGTAGCGCGACGACCGCGCGTCCGCTGACCGTCGGTCACCTGGGGCAGAGCCTGGACGGTTTCATCGCCACGCCGTCAGGCGACTCGCAGTTTGTCACCGGCGAGGACAACATCGTCCACGTGCACCGGATGCGCGCCTTGTGCGACGCGGTCGTGGTCGGCGCCGGCACGGTCGCGGCCGACGACCCGCAGTTGACGACACGGCACGTGCCAGGCCCAAACCCGCTGCGCGTCGTCATTGATTCAGGTAGACGTCTGGGACCAGACTTCCGCATCTTCACCGATGCCTCGGTGCCGACGCTGTATGCATGCGCACGGTCACGCCTTGCGGCGGGGGAGACCCATCAGGAGGCGGCCGTCATCGCGGCTATCGACGAAGGTGCACCGGGCGACGAGGCGGCACAGGTGCTGCAGTTACTTCGAGCACGAGGTTGCGCGCGCGTGTTTATCGAAGGTGGCGGCGTGACGGTATCAACATTTCTCCAGGCCAATCTTCTGGATCGGCTGCAGGTCGCGATCGCGCCGGTGCTGATCGGTGAGGGCCGTCCCGCCATTCGTCTCACGCCGCAAGACCGCCTGCGCGATTGCCTCCGTCCGCGCTACCGCGTGTTTAGAATGGGGGGCGACGTGTTGTTCGACTGCGAGCTGAACGTCCGCGCCGATTCGTTCGAGAGTCAGGTCGCGGGGAGCGTGAACCGTATCATCTGAGTCACCGAGTATGCGCAGACTCCCTGTCGCGCTTGCCCTCGTGATCCTCGGCGGCCTGCTCTGGCCGCTCGCGCAGCGCGCTGCCACGCTGCCCGCCTCTCCCGCCACCTTCCGCATCGTCACGTTCAACATCCACAAAGGTGCGGATCTGCATACCTACGATCTCGAGCGGACGATTGAGGCCCTCTCACGCCTCAACCCCGACATCGTCGGCGTGCAAGAGGCGATGCGCAACCATCCGGACTTCAACTGTGACGATCAGCCGGCCCTCATTGCGGCTGGCCTCAGCCGGCGTACTGGCCGCACGTGGACCCATGTCTTCGAGAAAGCCTGGATTACGGATCACAAGAAATGCCTCGACAGCGGTCGAGGCGACGACACCGAGACCGAAGGGTTGGCGCTGTTTGCGCACGAGCCCATCGTCGGCTCGAGCACCGTGCGGCTGTCGGAAGGTCGTGTCGGGCTGGCGATTCGAATAGCGTCGATGCCGAAACTGCCGATCGTCGTCACGCACCTGTCGGCGAACCAGACCGGGCAGGACGATCGCAAGCGCGAGATCGCGAAGCTGCTGCCATGGGCGGCGCGACAAGGTCCTGGGATTCTCATCGGCGATTTCAACGCCAGGCCTGACACCGAGGAACTGCAGCCGGTGATGGCTCAGTACCACGATTCATGGGCTGAGGCGCTGACCGCAGGACACGCCGGTGGCGTGATGACCGGATCGACACGGCCCGGCCGCCGCGTGTCGCGCATCGACTATGTGTTCTACATGCCGGATGCCCCGGTCACGCTGGAATCGGTAGAGATCGTGGATACGGCGACGTTTCCCGGGCTCGGCGTCGTGTCAGACCACCATCCAGTAGTCGCCACGTTCCGACAGAAATTCGTAAATCCGTAAATTCGTAAATCGCTAAATTCTGCGAAAGACGGCAAGGTCGTACCCCACCCAGCCGCGCGCGAGGCACGTCTGCAGCGCGCTTCCGCCTAGCAGGTAATCGATCCGGCTCGTGCCGAATGGCAACCAGCCAAATAGCGCGCCGAGCACGTCGATGGCGCGGTCGCGTGCGCGGCCGATGTCGATCGAGGACGTGAGGTCCACGGTGGACTGATGTTCGAATCCAGCGCTGCGTGCCATCGCCTGAAGTTCATCCTGTCGCAGCAGCGTGTTGATGTGCCATCCGCGACAGAAACGCTCGATGGTGCGAGCGGCCGCGGCGCCTGACGCCGGGCGCCTGAAATCGTCGCAGATGACGAGGAGGCCGTCAGGCCGCACGAGACGCGCGCACTCGGCGAAGAAGCGTTCGGGCGATGAGCCGTGCACGAACGACTCGATGGCATATGCCAGGTCAGCCTGAGGAACGCGCGCCGGCACCGCGCAATAGTCGGCTTCGATGCACGAAACCCAATCCGACAATCCTGCGGCGCGGATACGTTCGGTTGCGAGCTGCACTTGCAACGGGCTCAGCGTGACGCCGGTACCGCGAATCGGCAGCCGCTCGGCGAGATAAATGAGGCTGCCGCCGACGCCGCACCCGAGGTCGAGGACATGCGGATTTGGAGACGTGGGAAGGAGCGTGCGCGTGAGCGCCACGATCTGGTCGTCCACGTAGTGAACAGAAGATGCGCCAGTCTCCGGGTCCCTGACGGCGCGGTGGATCGCGCCGGCGCGGCCGCCCTGGCCGAACCGGAGAAACCTCGGCGTATGGCGGTCGTAGTAGCGACGGATGTCCGCGGTGTCGAAGCGAGGCATGAACGGAGGCCTAAAGGCCTCCTCTACCAGGTAACCACGCCGCCAGGTCTTCGTGGCCGACGATCAGTTGTGACCGCCCGGCATCGACATGCGCCAGCCTGCGCGTATGCCACTCTTCGATTTGCGTCCGGCGGTCGGGAGCAAGCTCAATTGCTGCCTGCGCCCATCCGTCGATCAGGATGCGCTGCAGTTCGTCCTTGTCGGGGCCAATGATCCAGTTGCTCGGCTCATGCGCCACGCGGTAGCCGGCCTCCGCAAAGCTCTGGACCGCGCACTCGACCGCGGCGGGTCCGGCAGCGGGACCGCCCAGCCCCTTGTCGTTCTTCTGGTGTGCGTTCAACAGCACCCGCACCTCGTCGTCTTCAGGCTCGGCTGGGGTGCACGACGATTGCCCGTTGTAGGTGATGGTGAACAGCGCGGCGGCGCCTGCGTGACGACACTGCGCCGCGAGCGACTGGAGCCATTGCGCCGACACGAGGTCGAGCAGCGCAGACGCAGTCACGAGGTGACGCCCGTCGAAGATGGCGGCGTCGTCGAGCGTGCCGAGGTTCATCTCTCGCGTCTCGATGTTGCACTCGAGACTCGCTCCGCGAATGTTGAGGCCGCGATCGGACGTTTCGACCTGATGTCCCCGTCCCTTTGCCCACGATGCGGTTCGTTCGCGGAGATCGGTCAGCAGCACGGCGCTTCGATCGACGGCAAGCCAGTGCTGTCGTGCAGGAAGCCGCTCCAGCAGGTAACGGATATTCGACCCCGCGCCCGTGGCCATATCGAGCACACGTACCGGGCCCGTTGCGGGCATGGCATCTGTGATTCTTTGCGTCAGCGTTTCAGAGCGAGCCTCGGCGTCTGCCTGCTCGCGGACGCTCAGCCATCGTGAGAGCGACTCATCCATGGGCAACCATGGAGTGCAGCGCGACAGCGATGCGGCCGGACGTGTCGTCCCAGGTGGGCAGTTCCTCCCGTACTCGGCGGGCGCCTTCGCCGAGTCGCGCGCGAAGGGCCGCGTCGCTCAATACACGTTGAAGCGCATCGTGCAGGGCAGCGACGTCGCCAACGGGCACCACCAACCCCGCTCCGTCTTTCAGCAGCTCTGGTATCGCGCCTGTGTTCGTCGCGACGACAGGAAGGCCGTGGGCGAGCGCTTCGGCAACGGCCATTCCGTACGTTTCGAGTTGCGTCGCCAGGACGAAGACGTCCGAGCGGTCGTAGCACATCGCCAACTCGGCATCACCGAGCTCGCCGGCGAGTATCACGCGCTCTCCGAGTCCATGGTCGGCGATGACATTGCGCACGAGATCCACCGTGCCAGGGTCGCGGGTCAGGCTTCCCGCGCACGTCAACCGCCACTCGAACTCCTGAAGAGATGAGAGTGCGGTGAGCAGCTGCTGATGTCCCTTGCCGGCGTTCAGCGTGGCGACCGACAGCAGTTCGAGCGCGGGCCGGCCTGAGCCGCGCGCCAGCGGCGCGCGATCGGTGCCGGGCTCCACGACGACGATTCGATCGGCGGGGATGCTGTACTTCGCGATGAGCGGCAGCGTGGCCCTGCCGGTGACGACAACCATTGACGCGGCGCGGAGCGCGCGGCGTTCGCCTTCTTCAAACCGTCGGGCCGTGTCTGCGTCGAGTCCCCACGTGGCAGACAGCGGAAGATGGACGAGCGCGATGACATGCAGGCGAAGCGCATAGTGGGCGATGACATCGGGCATCGCGCCGAGTGCCAGGCTGTCGACGATCGCGATCGTGCCGGCTCGTACCCGCCCGAGTGCGCGCTCAGCCTCGCCGATCGCGGTACGCGACGGGTAGGGGAAGCTCGAGTCGAGCTCGAGCACCTCCATGGCCCAGCCCCGCCGGCGGAGGCCGTCAACGATGCGCTGGTCGTAGAGGTAGCCGCCGGTGCGCTCCGCAAGCCGGCCCGGCACCACGAGCACGATCGATCGCATGTCAGGCAGGGTCGCTTACCCGGCCTTCGAATGAAGCCGACGCCACGTGTGATTCATGGAGCGTGACCCGTATCGTGTCGATGTCACGCGCCCCTGGTCCCAGGTCTCCCCGTTGAATGGCGGCCACGAGACGATCGAACACGACACGCGCCAGAAATTCGGTGGTGGTGTTGCGCCCCGCAAAAGCCGGCACCTCGTCGAGATTGCGGTAGTTGATATCGGCGAGCAGCTGGCGAAGCGTGTCCGAGGCCTTTCCGATGTCGACGACGATGCCGTCGGCGTCGAGAGAGGGACGTTTCAGCTCGACGTCCACCACGAAGGTGGCGCCGTGCAGGCGCTGGGCGGGCCCGAAGACCTGGCCCGTGAAGCTGTGCGCGATCATCACGTGGTCGCGCACCGTCACGCTGTACATCAAGGGTCTCCTTTACGAGTATCTGATTCGATGGCAGAGCGCGTCCGACGGCGCGCGCGCCAGCCTGGCCATGACGTCCGGCAGTGTCTCGAAAGGATCTTCGCCCGTGACGAGGGCATCGAGCGCCGGGTCGTCGAGCAGTGACAGCGCAAGCTGCATTCGCCTCGACGTGCTCCAGCGAGGGCGCTGTGACGGGGCCAGGTGGCCGACCTGGGACGAGGAAATGGTAAGTCGTTTGGAGTGAAACGCGCCGCCGAGTGAGAGCGGCACTGCCTGGTCGCCGAACCAGCTCAGCTCGACGATGGTGGCCTCGTGTCCGGCAACCTGGAGCGCCAACTCGAGACCCGCCGGGGCGCCGCTCGCGTGAATGACGAGGTCGGCGTCGCGCCTGGCGGCGTCCGGCTCCGCAAATCGAACGCCGAGGGCGCCGGCTACGGCGGCGCGGCCCGGATTCACGTCGACCAGCTCGACGTCGCAGCCGACAATCTGTGAGGCGAGCCACGCGGCGAGGCACCCGACCGTGCCCGCGCCAATCACCGAGATACGATCCCCCACGTGCGGTCTGGCGTCCCACACTCCATTGAGCGCCGTTTCGAGGTTTGCGGTCAGCACCGCGCGAGCCGGCGGAACGTCGTCTGGCACCACGTGCACGGCGTCGGCAGGCACAACAAAGCGGGTTTGATGGGGGTACAGGACGAAGACCGTCCGTCCCATGAGCTCTCGTGGTCCCTTCTCGACGAGGCCGACGGTCGAATATCCGTATTTCACGGGAGCGGGGAAGGTGCCCCCCTGAAAAGGCGCGCGCATGCGTTCCCACTCAGTGGGAGGGACGCGACCGTTGAAGACGAGCGCCTCCGTCCCGCGACTGATGCCGCTGTAGAGCGCGTGTACCACCACGTCGCCGCTCGCGGGCGCCGGCAGCGTCTCGCTGCGAATCTCGCCGCGGCCCGGCCCTGTCACCCAGAACGCTTTCGCCTCATCGTGCATCGGCGGACATTCTGATGCGGTACACCGTTCGATACAATCTCGCTCCGCCGATCGGCGTCGGCCTGGCGGGCGTTGTGACCGCTGGTTGGCTGGTTGGAGGCAGGATCGGCGGCGGCATTTCGTATCCGCTGATGGCTGCGGCTGTGTTTCTCGTGACGATGACGTCGATTGCGACGGTGGCAGGCCACCAGCATCCGCATCCACGCTTCGGACCGGCTAATTCGATCACGATGATCCGGGCCATGATGGTGGCCCTGGTGGCCGCGCTGATCGGCCGCCCGGTCACGCTCAGCCTGCTCTGGTGGGTGATCGGTGCAACGGCGTTCATGGCCGCGCTCGACGGCGTTGACGGCTGGCTCGCGCGCCGTACCGGCATGTCGAGCGAGTTTGGCGCCAGGTTCGACATGGAAACGGACGCGCTGCTGATCCTCGTCCTGTCGATCCTCGTCTGGCAGCAGGGAAAGGCTGGCGTATGGGTGTTGCTCTGCGGGTTGATGCGATACCTGTTCGTGGCGGGTGGATGGATCTGGCCGTGGCTCGCGCAGCCGCTGGGGTCGACGTTCCGCGGCAAGACGGTGGCCGTGTTGCAACTGCTCGGCCTGGGGCTGGCGCTCGCGCCGATCGTTCCCGTGCCGATCAGCGTCATCGTCGCGGCGATAACGCTCGCTGCGCTCGCGTGGTCTTTTGCAATTGATGTCAGGTTTCTGTCTACGGCGGGCCGTGAAGGCCCGCCCCGCATTTAGAAGAGTTTGATCAGACCACATGCGGGGCGGCCCTTTACGGGCCGCCGAATCGGGAGGAAATGATGGCAGCACGAGGAGGCCCGCACGGTGCCGGGCTGAGAGCTCTGTCGATCGCGCTGGGCGTGTTTCTGATCTTCATGGGCCTCGACAAGATCGGCTGGCTCATGGACGGCGGGATTCTCACCAAACGGTTGATGGAGTGGCGCGGCATGGCCGGTCCGTTTGCCCGTTGGTATATCGACACCGTCGCGCTACCTGGCGCTCCGGTCTTTGCGCGTCTCGTGCTGCTTGGTGAGCTGTCGGCCGGGACGGCCTTGATCGTAGGCTTCCGCGTGCGGCTTGCGGCGGCGGTGGCGTTGCTGATGGTGATCAATTTTCACGTCGCGAGTGACGTGATGTTTCACTACAGCTATTTGACAAACGCCTACGGCCTGCCGGTGCTGGGCGGCCTGCTGGCACTGGCGATCGGTGGCGTGCGGCTGCCGTTCAGCGTCTCCACGTAACCTTCATCCTTCGAATCGTCGGTCGTGTCGAACGCGTCGAGCAGCATCGGCACCAGCGCGTTCATCGTCCCAATCGCCGGCCGCCGGGGCTCGAGCCCCGGGACGAATCCATGTTCCTGCAGCCGCTGCAGCACGGCCCCACGCCGCGCGACGACGTGCACCGGCACGCGCCACGGGGCGCCCTTGCCGCTGACGGCGGCAGGCGGTTGGTGGTCGCCGAGGATGACGAGCACCGGGTCGTCCTTTCGCTCGCGAAGGTAACCGGCGAGCGACGCATATTCGTACGACATCGCCCGCACATAGCTCGGTCGCAGGTTGTTCAGATCGGGAACGACCGCCATCGCCCGGTCCACGTCGCCCGGATTGAACGCATCGGCCGTGAGCACGCGTGACCAGTCGGGTTGGTACGGCGCGACCGGGCCGAACGGCGCATGCGTCGTGCTCGTCGGAAACACCACGAAGAGCGGTGCGCGCGGATGGCGGGCGCTCTCGAGGGCATCGAGCTTGGCCAGCGCGTATTGATCGGGGATGCTCCACCACCCGAATTGCGGACCGTGATACTCGAGCGCGTCGCGTCCGTAGATCGTGTCGAACCCGTAGAACGCGCCTTCCGGCCACGCCTGCCGCATCCCGGGCATCAGCGCGACCGTGCGATAGCCACGCCGTCCGAACATGCGGACGATGGTGTCGCGCTTCGACGCCATCAGCGACGTGTAGGCGTATTGATCGCGCACCTCGACGCCGGTCATCAGGCTCAGGTGCGCCAGCCACGACGAGCCGCCGAACGTGGGTGACTCGACGTAGGCGGAGACCGCTTCACGTCCGGAATCACGAATCGCAGCGCCGAGGTCCGCGCGGCTGTTGACGAGGCCACCGGCAATCTCCGGCGTCTCGTATGTGATGGCGCCGTACGACTCCACGAAGATGAACAGGACGTCGGCGCCTTTCAACCCGCGAAGGGTGGCGTCGAGCCGCGGACTCGGGGCCAGCGGCGGCGCCACGGCGCCCGGACCGAGCATGCCGAGCACGAAGCGCGCCTGCCGGACGTAGGCGGGCGTCACCGGATCGGCAAAGGCTACGCGAACGGGAAACCGCTCCGACACTTGCTGGGCGGCAAAGATGACGATCGCGATCGCCGCGACTGAACTGAGTGCCAGCCTCGTCCCCCGGCGCTCGAAGGCCTTCGCCACACATGTGAAGGCGACACGCGCGAGGAGGTACGCGGCAAGCACCGACAGTACGGCGATGGCCACCACGGCGGCGATCAGCCACCACGGTGCGACACGCCCCAGCATCGCGGCGACGTTGCCGAGATGTTGAGAGTCCCAGTAGAGATTGAACTCGCGCCCATAGAGGCCGGGTGCGGTCACGTCGAGATAGTGACCAGCGACCAGGACGATCCAGATTGCGGGAAGAACGCGGCGGGCGAGAGGTGTGGTCCATTGGCGCGCGGCGGCAAGGAGGACGAGACACACCGCGAGTTCGAGGGAAAGGGCGTTGCCCCACGCGATCCGGGGCGTGGGCCACACGTTCTCGAACGTCAGCGATGCGTTGAGGAGGATCAGCGAGGCGAGGAGTGCCAAGCCCTACACCGATGTCAGCAGATGGCCGAGCTTCTCTTTCTTGGTCCTCAGGTAGCGCGAGGACGAAGCCGTGGGGGCGATCTCGATCGGCAGACGCTCGTTGACGGCGAGCCCGACGCCCGAGACGCCGGCCAGCTTTCGGGGATTGTTGCTCAGGAGCCGCGTGGACTTGACGCCGAGATGCCGGAGGATCTGGATGCCCTGGCGATAGTCGCGCAGGTCTGCGGAAAATCCGAGCCGCTCGTTCGCTTCGACGGTGTCAACGCCCTGGTCCTGCAGCGCGTACGCACGGATCTTGTTCTTGAGCCCGATGCCGCGCCCTTCCTGATCCAGGTAGAGCAGCACGCCACGTCCCTCGGCGGCGATACGCTCCATCGCCGATCGCAACTGCGGCCCACAGTCGCAGCGCGCGGAGTGAAACAGATCACCGGTCAGGCAGGACGAATGCACCCGGGTGAGGACGTTCTCTCCCTCGCCAATTTCCCCGCGGACGAGCGCCACATGCGTGTCGCCCGAGAACGCGTTCTCGAATACGTGAATATCGAACTCGCCGTAATCGGTCGGAAGTTTGGCCGAGGCGACACAACGCACCGGCGGGCGGCGGAGGAGCGCGTTGACGAACGTCACCGAACGACGAACCCAGGGAATCATACGGGCATCGTACTCTAGTCTTTAGGCTTTAGGCCTTAGGCTTTAGGCTAGCCTTTTAGCCCCTAAAGGCTAAAGGCCAAAGCCTAAAGACAAGAGACGAGAGACCCTACCGTCCCGGTTCGACGGTCGTCGTCTTCGTAGTCGTCGTCCGCGTAGTGATGGCGTCACCCGACACCACGAGCTCTACGCGGCGATTCTGCTGACGGCCGGCGGCTGTCGCGTTGGTGGCGACAGGCTTTGTTTCGCCGAAGCCGGTGGTGGCGACGGCGCCGCCTGAGATGCCCTGGCCGACCAGATAGTCGCGCACAGAGCCGGCGCGACGCTCCGACAGCTTCTGGTTGTAGTCAGTTGCGCCCGTGCTGTCGGCGTGCCCTTCGACCGCCACGTTGATGCCCGGCTGCGCGAGCAGGATGCCCGAGACGCGCGCGAGCTTCTCACGTGCGCCCGGCTTCAGCGTCGCCTTGTCGGTGTCGAACAGTACATCGGAGATGTTGACGATGAGGCCGCGAGCGGTCTCACGGGTTTCGAGTACCGAATTGAGCTGCTGCCGCAGTCGCTCACGCAGTTCGGCGCGCTCGCGGTCGGCTGCGTCCGCGCTCGCCTGCGCTTGCCTGGCCTGCGCCTCGGCGTCCGCTCGCGCGCGCTCCGCGGCGAGACGCGCGGCCTCGGCGGCCTGCTGTTCCTGCGCCAGCCGTGCCGCTGCGGCATCGGCATCAGCCTTCTCCTGCGCCAGTCGCGCCGCGGCTGCATCGGCATCGAGCTTCGCCCGCTCCGCGGCATCGCGCGCGGCCTGCGCGCTCAGGCGTTCCTGTTCGGCCTGCAGGCGGCGCGCCTCTTCAGACTGCGCACGCTCGCTCTCGAGCCGCGCGCGCTCGGCTTCGGCCAGCGCCCGCTCGCGATCGAGGCGGGCCTGTTCGGTCGCCTGCGCCGCGCGCAAACGCGCATCCTCCTCACTCTTCGCCAGGAGTGCGCGCTGCTGCGCCTGCGCCTCTTCTTCCATGCGCTTCAGCGCGATCAGCCGCGCGTCTTCGGCGGTCTGCACGGCCTGGCGCGCCGGCTGTTGCACCTCGTTGCCCTTCTTCCGGCGTTCACGCGCCTGCTCGGCCTGCGACAGGAGTTGTGCCGCCTTGTTGTACGTGTCGGCCGCGTACTTGTCGGCCCCGTTCAATCTGGCGATCTCGACGGCGTTGCGGGCCTCGGCGAGATCGAGCGTGGCGCCGGGCTCGAGCGGCTTTCGCCGAATCTCGGTGGCGCTGTGATTCATCAAATACGTGCCCTTGCTCAGGAGCTCGTACTTGGCGTCGATGACCTCGGCCGTCCCTTCAGTCTGATCCTTGAACACACCTTCTTTCCTGAAGGCGCCTTCCATGACGACGACGTCGCTTGGCTGGGTGACGGCGAAATACGGCTCGGCTGTCACGATGAGGCCGAACGCCTGCAGCTCCGTGCTCACCTTCAGTTCGCCGTCATCGCCCGACACCTGCAGCTCACCGATGTTTTCCGTACGCCCCTCCGGGGTGATCGCCCAGAGCACGTAGGTCAGGTATTCGGGGCCAAAGCTCGACGGCGGGGGCAGCGTTTCGAAGTTGGCGTCGATGGAGATGTAACCCTTTTCGCCCTTGATGGTGGCATCGCCGTGCGCTTTTGGCGCTCCCGGCGAACCGATGAAATCAATCTTGGTCTCGCCCTTCCGCGGGCGGAAATTAATGGCCTTCGTCTCGCGGCCGACGACCACCACTCTGAAAGTCGGTCGATCCGTTGTGCTGACGACGGTTTCCGTCTGACGTGGAGGCGTCTGCGAGAACGCGACGCCAGTCATGAGACCGGCACTGATGAGCAAGGCGGTCGTGACTCGTGAGTACATAGAGATCCTCCGGCCACGAACGTCAGCAAGCTCACGGCCAAACTCCTCGTGAGCGCGTGCCTCGGCCATATGCGCGAGAGCGGTCCTTCGTTTCTGAAGCTCTTTCCAGGCCACTCATTCAGAGTTGTAGCGTCATTCGCGCCGCGCGCGATTTCGGCGCTCACCGCGAAAATCAAAAAATCTCGAATGTTCTTCGCGAGTCCCGCATCGTCAGCCGCAGACGATCGGCCGTCTGGCTCTGCTGGCGCGATGCTTGCCCTGCGGCAAGCATCACCGCGTTTGCGCGCTACATCTTTGGCGCCTTGAACGAGGTCCTTCAGCCAGCGTCGATTGCCTCGAGAGAAAGGACATACATGTCACTGACCAGGAACGTCCAGAGAGAGCTGATGGAGCGGGGGTACTCCCGTCGGCAGATCGGCCGCATCGCTCTTGGAGCTGCAGCCGCCATCCCCTTCTTCCACGAGTTCGCTTTTGCAGGGCAGGACGACTCACCGGCGCGCCCAGGCGCGGCCGTCGATCCCGAGATCGTTCGCATCACGTCGAACGAGAACCCGATGGGACCAACCAAGGAAGGTCTCGAAGCGATCGCCAGGTGCGCACCACTGGCGTGGCGATACGGTCCGGCGGCCGACAACCAGGACTTCCTCGGGTTGCTCGCGACGACGGAGAACGTGAAGCCTGACTACGTCATGCCGTATCCCGGATCCGGCACGCCGCTCGCCAATCTCGTTCCTGCGTTCACATCGCCCACCCGCAGCTGGGTGATGGCGTCTCCCGGCTACGGCAGCGGCGCCAGCGCGGGCATCGGCAACAAGGTGGTCAAGGTTCCGCTCCGCAAGGACTACACGCACGACGTCGAGGCGATGATCAAGGCCGACCCGAACGCCGGCGTCTACTACGTCTGCAACCCGAACAACCCGACCGGCACGCTCACCCCGCGCAAGGACATCGATTACCTCCTGGCCAACAAGAAGCCGGGCGCGATCGTCGTGCTCGACGAGGCGTACATCCACTTCTCTGGACGCGACAGCATGTCGACCGATCTCGTGCGGGCCGACAAAGATGTCGTGGTGCTGCGCACGTTCTCGAAGATCTACGGCATGGCCGGCTTGCGCGCCGGTATGGCCTACGCGCGCCCTGACCTGCTCAAGCAGCTGGCGAAGTTCGGCCGCACCGGCAACCTCGCCGTGTCAACGATGGCCTGCGCAGCGGCGAGCATGAAAGTGGAGTCGGCGATGATGAAGGAGCGGATCGCGATCAACAAGAAGAACCGCGATCTCGCCATGGAAGGCATTTCCAAGCTGACGGGCGCGGAAGCGATCCCGTCGGTGTCGAACTTCTTCATGATGTCGGTGAAGGGGATGACCGGTCCGCAGATCGGCAAGGCGATGGCCGCCAAGAAGATCCTGCTGGCTAGCAACCGGTGGCCCGAATGGCCGTCGCACATCCGCGTGACCGTCGGTACTTTCGAGGAGATGACGAAGTTCAACGCGGCGCTCGCGAAGGTCGTGCAGGAAGGCCCGCTCAAGGCGACGGCGTAAGTTTCTCAGCTCGTCAGAGCGGCGGTTAGTCTGTCGAGGGTGGAGGCGGTCTCGAGCGATTTCACGAGCGCGATGACCGTCTCTGCCTTCTGCGTCGGCCACTTTGCAAATTCGGCGTTGGTTCTGAACTTGTCGGCGACCTCGTCGTAGCTCATCGGATTTCTCGGGCTCCCTTTCGCTGGCTCGGTCCTCGTCGTCAGCACGCGTCCGTCCTTCATGAACACCGTGAGGGTGGAGGCCTCTTCGAGCACGGCCTGAAACGCCTCGACGCCGGCCGCCGCGCCCGACTTCGGGTCGACGTAATAGCGCACGCGCTTCACCAGGTCCTGGACGTCCGGACGCCGGACGACCGCGTCGGTGAAGTGCTCCAGTCCCGCCTTGCGCTCCAGCAACAGGATGCTGACGGCGTACTCCATGCTGAACTTGGCTTCGAGGCCCGTCGTGGGCGCGTGGCGGAAGAGCGTGTTGACGTTCGACTGATTGCCGCTTACCTCCACGTGGTCGACGCCGGCAGCACTGATGTTGTGCTGGGCGATGAGCCGCAACGTCGCATCCATCACCGGCTGCTGGATCGTGCCGCAGGGGAATCGCTTGATGAGATCCCCGGGCGACGTGAACATCCATGGACGGCCGAGACGATTGACGATGGCCGCCGGATCGAATCCGCCGCCGGCCGCCTGGAAGAATCCGAGCGGCGCTTCGAGCACATCGTCTGCGGCTGTCCAGCCGAACGAGGCGAGGTCGGCTGCGGCCACGCCGTTTTCGGCGGCGTGCCCGGCGTGAAAGGCCTTCGTCATCGAGCCGAAGTTGCGGCGGATGCCGCTGGCTTGCGAGGCGGCGATGCCAAGGGCATATGCGGTCTGCAGGGCGTCGAGGCCACGAAGCTTCGCCACGGCTGCGGCGCTGCCGAACGAGCCGCATGTGCCCGTCGTGTGAAAGCCGTCGCCGTCATGGCGGCGCGAGATGGCGTCGCCAATCTTGTTCTCCACTTCGACGCCGACGTGAAACGCCAGCATCAGGTCCTTGCCGCTGCGGCGCGTGGTCTCGCACATGGCGAAGGCCGGGGGCAGGGCAGGCGCGGCGACGTGCAGCGCCGAGCCGGTGTCGTCGTAATCGTCTGCGTGGATCGACGTGCCGTTGGCGAGCGCGGCAAACCGTGGCGGGGCCTTCATCGTCGTCCCGATGACGCTCGCCTTCGCGTTGGCAAATCCGAGCGAGGCGATGTATTGCCGAAGACGCGGCCCCAAAACAGACGCCGAACCCGCGAGTGCCAGGCCGAAGCCATCGAGCATCGTCTTCTTGCCGAGCGTGAGGACATCTTCCGGGATGTCTTCGTACTTCGTCTTGACGATGAATTCGGCGACCGAGCGGGTGAGTCCGGGCGCCTGCGCCAGTTCCGCGGCCGCTGCTGACGGTGCCAGGAATCCTGCGTCGCCGCCGAGCGTGAGCGTGGCGGCAGCGAGCGGCGTTTTGAAGAAGTCGCGGCGAATCATGTGAGGTCTCCTCGCAGAATTGCGTGGAGCCTAACACACTCGCTTCAGAGCATTGCCTGGAGTCGGACCTGGAAGAATTGTGTCCCGCCGCGCTTCTCGAACCGGTCGAGCACGCCGTAGCCGTATCCGATCGTGAACCGGAACTCATAAGAGGGATACCAAGCGAGCATGGGCGTCACCCTCCAGAACTTGCCGCCCTGGACGGTCCCGCTGTCGGCGTTGGTGTAGGTGGCGTGAATGGTCGCCTCGAAGGCTCCGGGCCCGCCTCTGAAGAATGACGATTTCGGATAGACGAAGTTGAACAGCCCGCCGCGGGTGTTGTACTGGCGGACCTCGCCGGTCATGAGCCACGAGGCCCAGGCATCACCGCCCTGAAACTGATGATTCCCCGCGGGGTCCTCGGTCCCCACGAAGTAATACGCGCCTCCAAACAGCAACGAATTGTCTCGGTACCACACCTCAGGACCGATCACCTTTTCATGCGACGCGGGGAAGACCCCGGTGTCCAGGAAATAGGGTGCCGTGCTCGCCTCTGGTCTGGCCTTGAGTTGAGTCTTCCCGTCTTTCGGATTGCCGGACTTGAGATTCACGGCGAGATGGAGGACCTTCCCTTCCTTCTCGGAAAGAAGCGGCAGCCAGATCACGCGCGCCGCGTACTGCTGGTCCATAAACGGATAGAGCGGGTTCTCGAGGAGCGTCTCGTTGAAATAACCGATGTTCCAGACGAGGTGCTGCTTCGGGAGGTATGCCATCCATCGGATCCCGTCGTTCTGGATCGGGATGATCATGTCCTCGATCTCGGCGCGCTCCAGGCCCATGATCGAGGCCCCGGACATCTGCTTGATCATGGACACGCCGAGCTTCGTGCGGCCGATGAAGAGGTGCCCCCAGATTTTGGGGACCGCGACGATGACGCCGGTCTCCCGAAATAGCCAGGTATTGTTGATGCCGTCGCGCATGTACCCGGCCTTCCATTCGATTAAGTGCTTGGACTTCGGAAACGTTCCGGAGAAGAGCAGCCGGAGGTCGCGTAATTTTGTATCGGGGTTCTTCAGAACACCCCACTGGGCGATGCTGCCAGGGTCCTGGTTGTACCCGACGAAGTCGTACATGGCGTTGTAGCCGAAATGGAAGGTGGCATGCTCGCCCTTGTAGTCGCTCCAATGCATTAGCTTCTGGTCTTCCGGGGGAAGTGGCTCGTCCTCGGCCGCCTCGGCCGCCTCGATTTCTTTGTCGTGGTTCGAATCCTCCACAGCGGGCGACTGCGACTGTTGTTGCTGCTGACCGCAAACGATGTGCGGCCAGCAGCACACGAGCGTCGCGACAAGAACGATGGACTGAGTCATGCGCGTCCTTCGGTCCTCGAATATTGCTGTCTCAATACGTGTAGAACAGTTGCTGCACCTGAGCCGGCGTGCGCGTCTTCAGCAGTGCGAGCGACAGGAGGATCCGCGCTTTCTGCGGGTTCAGTTCGTCCGAGGCGACGAAGCCGAGTTCATCGTCATTGAGCTCAACGTTGCGGCCGACGGTGCCAGTGGGTACGCGTGAGGCGCGCACGACGATGACGCCTTTTTTCGCAGCGTTCGCCGCCGCGGTCACCGACGGCTTGTTGATGTTGCCGTTGCCGACTCCGGCGATGACGACGCCCTTCGCGCCATTGGCGACGGCGCAGTCGATGAGATCGGGTGGCATGTCTACCGACGCAAAGATCACGTCCACGCGCGGCATCGCCGTGACGCCGGTGATGTCGAACTCTGACTTGGTGGTGTGGGTCCACTCCGGGTTGGTGTAATAGTCGTTCTTCCCGTAGGCCGTGACGCCGACGAGGCCACGCATCGGCGACATGAACGTCTGCACCGCGGTGGTGCTCGTCTTGGTCAGCGAATGCGCACCCTGGATCCAGTCGTTCATCACCACCAGCACCCCGCGGCCTCTGGCCTTGGGATCTGCGGCCACCGCGACCGCGTTGTACAGGTTGAGGGGACCATCGGCGCTGACCGCCGTGGACGGCCGCATCGAGCCGACCATGATCACCGGCTTGTCGGTTTTCACCGTCAGGTTCAGGAAGAAGGCCGATTCCTCCATCGTGTCGGTGCCGTGCGTGATGACGAATCCATCAACACCCGGCGACTTGGCCAGCTCGTTGATGCGCTTGGCCAGCTTCAGCAGGATGTCGAAGCTCATGTCCTGCGAGCCGACATTCGAGATCTGCTCGCCCTTGATAGCGGCGAGCTCGGTGATGCCGGGCACGCCGGCGATCATCGTGTCGATGTTCACGGCGCCAGACGTGTAGCCCGCCTGCGTGCCAGTTGCCGCAGCGCCGGCGATGGTGCCGCCCGTCGCCAGAATGACGACGTTGGCCTTGCCCGTGCCCGCGGCCGACGCCAGCGGCGCGCTCGCGAGCACGGCCGCGATCGTCAGCGCGGTGTAGGTGGTGTGAAACGTTCTCATGGTCGTCATGCCTTTCTCGCCTACTGCTTCTTGCGATAGGCCGTGGTGTCGAGGTTTGCCAGCTTGGCGGGGTCGAGCAGGTCGGCGATCTGCGCGTCGGTCAGGAGCTTCTTCTCGCGGATGATTTCGACGATGCCCTTGCCGCTCTTGTAGGCCTCGGCAGCGAGCTCCGTCGATTTTTCGTAGCCGAGGACGGGATTGAGCGCCGTGACGATCCCGACCGTCGTGTCCATGTAGTGCTGCAGCACCTTGTCGTTGACCGTGATGCCGTCCACGCACTTCGTGCGCAGCGCCTGCGACACGGTGAAGAGCAGATGCTGAGACTCCATCACCGCCAGCCCTTCGAGCGGCTCGTACGCGTTCAACTGAAGCTGTCCGGAATGGGCCGCCAACGTGACGCTGTAGTCATTGCCCATGACGCGATAGGCGACGATGTTGACCAGCTCCGGTATCACCGGATTCACCTTGCCCGGCATGATGGAGGAGCCCGGCTGCAGTGCCGGCAGGTTGATTTCGGCGAGCCCGGCTCGCGGTCCTGATGTAAGCAGGATCAGGTCGCTGGCGATTTTCGAGAGCTTGATGGCGACGCTCTTCAGCGCCGAGGAATAGATCACGAAGCCCTGTTGATCCCATGTCGCCGCGAGCATGTCGGCCGCCGGTACGATCGGCTTGCCCGTCAGCTTTGCGAGATGGTCGGCGGTGCGCTTCGCATATCCCTTCGGCACGTTGATGCCGGTGCCGATCGCGGTTGCGCCCATGTTGACGGCGTACAGATGCTTCTCCGCCTCTCGCAGCAGCCCGATCTCGTCGTCGAGCGACGCGGCAAACGCGTGGAACTCCTGTCCGACCGTCATCGGCACGGCGTCCTGCAACTCCGTGCGGCCCATTTTGACGACGTTGATGTACGCATCGCCTTTCGCGCGGAAGGCGGCGGACAGTTTCTCCAGCTCCCCGATTAGCTTGTCGTTGCGCAACAGGAAGGCGACCTTGATGGCCGTCGGGTAGCTGTCGTTGGTGGACTGCGACATGTTCAGGTGATCGTGCGGATCGACGATCGTGTACTCGCCCTTCTTGTGCCCGCTCATCTCGAGGGCGATGTTGGCCAGCACTTCGTTGGCGTTCATGTTCGTAGACGTGCCCGCCCCGCCCTGGTACCAATCGACGAGAAACTGGTCGTGATACTTGCCGTCCAGCACCGCCTGTGCGGCCATCTCGATGGCGGCGAGCGTTTTCTTGTCCATCGCGCCGACGTCGGTGTTGGCGCGCGCGGCGGCGAGCTTCACGATCGCCCATGCCTCGACGAAGCCGGGATAGTGATCGATGCTGATTCCCGAGATCTGAAAGTTCTCGATCGCGCGCGCGGTCTGGACTCCGTAGTAGGCGCTAGCGGGGATCTGCCTGTCGCCCAGGAGGTCTCGCTCGGTTCGCGTCTGGCCGACGACGGTGCTGGACGTGCCGGACGTGCCGACGGGTTTCGGCGTTGCCGGAGGGTCGGGCGTCTGCTGCCGCGAGCATCCCGGCGCAAGAGCGATCAGGACGAGGAGAAACGTGATTGCCGCGGATGTGCGCGTGGCGCTGCCAATCGTGTCCATGCGGCGGGTGGTGCATCGCCAGTGCCACGCATCCTCACGTCAATTGCCATGCAAACGCGGGATTGGACGAGCGGTCTCGCGCGCTCGCGAGCGTGATCACCGCATTTCGTGAGCTGTTCAAGATTGAGCAGCTTTTCCTGGCGGCCTTGTCCATGATGGGGACCGTCGGTTGTCATCGAAGTGAGGAAACAGTATGCACGCGGGCCAAAACACCACCGTTGCCGTGAATTCGGCGACCAATCGCATTCCGGCCCTCGAACCTGAGGACGCAAGCCCCGAGGTCCGCGCCGTCTATGCCGATTTCCAGCGACGCATGGGGTTTCCCGCGGCGCCGAACTTCATCAAGGCGCAAGGGCACTCGCTGGCGGTGTCTGCGGGCACCTGGGGACTCGTGTCCAACGTGCTGGTGGGTGGCGCGCTGCCGCGGACGCTCAAGGAGATGCTCTTCGTCGCCATCTCACACGACCGACAGTGCCGCTACTGTGAGGCGGCGCACATCGCTTGCTGCCGGATGCTCGGCGTCGATGCGAAGGCCGTCGAAGCCGTCATCGAACAACTTGGCACGCTGGAGCCAGAGACGACCAGACGGATCCTGACCTTCGGCTTGAAGTGCGCACGAAACCCGCAGAGCCTGGACGACGCGGATTTCGCATCGCTGAAGGACGTCGGTTTGACGAATACCGAAATCGTCGAGGTGATTTCGATGGCGGGTCTTGCCGTCTACGCCAACATCATGGCGGACGCGACCGGCGTCTCCAACGACGCCATGTTCCAGACCGTGTGACGGCATGGCGGACCTCAGCGATGTCGCTCGGCTGAACCTGCTCATCGAGACGCTCACCGACTTCGCCTCTGTGTCCGACCGCGAGAGGCTGATCACCTCGCTCGCCGCCAGCGCGCGGTTCCTCATCTCGTTCAGCCGATGCGTCATCCTGCTCGGCAAGAGCGTTGCCCAGCCGTCCAGGATCGCCGTCATCGAGGCAAACGGCGTGTCGAAAGCGAATCTCGACGAGTTGTTGCCGGTCGAGGTGACGCTCGCCACGCGGGCCCTCAACACGATGTTGCCGGCCGTTGACGACCTGCGCCGGCCGGGTGCCGCCTGTTATCCGCTGGCTTCGCTGAGCACGCCGTTCGGGGTGCTGATCTTCACCGGCGGACGTGTCACCTACACGATGGCGGACCTGCGAATCGTGCAGGCGCTGGCTGATGCCTGTGCCAGCGTCATCGCGCGGATTGAGATGGGAGGCGCCTTGCAGGCGATGGCCGACGAGCGCGGGCTGGCGCTGGCCAACGAACAGGAAGCGCATGCGCGCGCGGACGCGACCAATCGCGCCAAGGACGAGTTTCTCGCCACGCTGTCGCATGAGATGCGTACTCCGCTCAATGCCATTCTTGGCTGGGCGCAGACGCTCCAGCGAACGCCGCCGACCGCGCAGCGGCTGCAGCAAGGCCTGGCGGCCATCGAGCGGTGCGCCAATGACCAGCGCCGGTTGATTGAAGATCTGCTCGACACCGCGCGGATCGTCTCCGGTCACTTTCGTCTGGACATGGCTGCCATCGACCTGCGCACCGTCATCGACGATGCGGTTTCGGCGATTGTGCCTGCCGCCGAAGCGAAACGGCTCGTCATCGCCATCGATGCTGACCAGGACGTCGTCATGCGCGGTGATGCCCCGCGCCTGCAACAGGTGCTCTGGAATCTCCTCGCCAACGCCGTTAAGTTCACGCCGCCGGCCGGCGCGATCACCGTCGTCGCACGGCGAACGCCGGAGTCGATCTCCATTCAGGTGACGGATACCGGTGTCGGAATTCCCCCTGAGCTGTTGCCGTGGGTGTTCGACCGTTTTCGCCAGGGCGATGGATCGCCAAGCCGATTGCACGGGGGCTTGGGCTTGGGCCTGTCGATCGTTCGCCACATCGCCGAGCTGCACGGAGGGACGGTCGTCGCGTCGAGTCCGGGCTGCGATCGAGGCACCACGGTGACGGTGACACTACCGGTGTTCGTAGACGAGACGCGCCCAGTCCCCATGGGCGCGCTGTAGCGAACGCCGCTCGCGTCTACCTCACCAACACCAGGACCGCCGCGGCGACCGCCGCGACCACAGCCACCGTGGCAAGAATCAGGGCGAGCCGGACGCGGTTTGCCGCGGCTTGCTGCGCCTCGGTGAGCGCCTGAAGCTGTTGAGCAATCTCCTGAAGCAACCGGGCCGACTCCCGTGACTGCGCCTCGAGCTCCGACACCCGTTCTTCGACCGCCCGGGCCTTCCCAGCATTCGCCGTCGCGTGGGTGTAGAGCGCTTCCGCTCCCTTGAGGATGGTGGGCGCGTGCTTCAGGATCAGCGTCCAGGGGATCATGAGCGACCTTCGGCCTCGCTGGAAAACTCCACGATCAATGCTTCTTTCCTGGCGCGGCTCCACGGTTTCAGCTCTCGCTCGCGCTTGAGGGCAGCGCTCAGCGATTCACATTCCTGCGAGTAGACGAGCGTGACCGGCAGCCGGGAGCGGGTATACTTCGCTCCCTTCCCGCGGTTGTGCACGACGAGGCGCGCTTGCGGGTCTCTTGCGTAGCCGGTATAGAGCGTGCCGTCCGCGCAACGAACCATGTACACGAAGAACACGACTCAATTGTAGGAGCGACGCCAGTGTCACGCCATGACCATCGCTGAGGACGTGACAACGCCGCGGCTCGTGCGCGCGATCCGCAGGTGGGATCTCGTCGCGCTGGTCCTCAATTTCATCGTTGGCGCCGGCATCTTCGGCCTGCCCTCGCGCGTGCATGCGCTGGCGGGCGAGTACAGTCTGCTCGCCTACGTCGCGTGCGCGGCCTGCATCCTGCTGATCATCCTGTGTTTCGCCGAGGTCAGCAGCCGGTTCCACGAAACCGGCGGCCTCTATCTGTACGGGCGCGCCACCTTTGGTCCGCTCGTCGGTTTCCAGATCGGCTGGCTCGCGTGGCTCGCACGGCTAACGGGGTTCGCGGCGCTCTGCAATCTCTTCGCAGACTATCTCGGCGTGTTCTTGCCTGTCTCGGCTGCAGGACCGGCACGCACCGCAACGGTCGCGCTGGTAGTCATCGCGCTCACCGCGATCAACTTCATCGGCGTGCGGCAGGTGTCGGCCTTCAACAACCTGTTCACGCTGGGCAAGCTCCTGCCGCTCGTGCTGCTGGTTGGAGGCGGCGTGTTCTTCATCGATCCCGGCTTGTACGCCGCGGCTGGACCGCCGACCTACGAAGGATTCTCAGCGGCCGTGCTGCTGCTCGTCTTCGCGTTCACGGGATTCGAGAACGCGGTTATCCCCGCGGGAGAGGCGCGCGATCCGCGAAGAGACCTCCCATTCGCGTTGCTGATCGGTACTGCTTTCGCGACGGTGCTCTACATCGCCATTCAAGCAGTGTCGATCGGCACCGTGCCGAATCTCGCCGCGTCCGAACGGCCGCTCGCCGATGTCGGCGCACGCGTGTTCGGCGCCTATGGAGCGCCGGTCATCGCCATCGGTGCCCTCGTGTCGATCGCCGGCACGCTCAACGGCGTGCTGCTGGCCGGCTCGCGGCTGTTGTTTGCCATGGCCGAACAGGGTCAACTCCCTCCGCTGTTGGTCGCCACGCATCCGCGCTACAGGACACCGTATGTCGCGATCTTCGTCACCGCGATCGGTGTTGTGCTGCTCACGGTCACCGGGACGTTTCTTACCGCTGCGCGCCTGAGCACCGTCATCCGCCTGACGACGTATGCGGTGACGTGCGCGGCGCTGCCGATGCTGCGGCGCCGCGGGGGACAGCCCGCGGCGTTCACAGTTCCAGCAGGCAATGCCGTTGCACTTGCATCGCTCGTCTTGATTGCGTGGCTCTTTTCCAGCAGCTCGTGGACCGATGCGGGTCTGGTGCTTGCCGCCGCCGCGGGCGGAACGTTGTTCTATCTCGCGTCCGCAGGCCGATGGCAGGCGACAACGCTTTCAAAAGGGATTCAGAATGTGTGACACCGGCGACCACCACCACGGCGAGAAGTTCGGCTTCCTCGTCAACACTCCGGAGATTCGCGCGCTGATCGACGAGGCCGAGCGTGTTCGTCACGCCATCCCCGACGATGCTGGCCGCGTCGCGGCGCTGCGTCCGGCATTTGCCCGCTTGCTCAGCGCAGAGGGATGGCTTCCCGACGAATTCGCGCGGCCGGATGACAAGAGCCAAATGGGCGGAGGCATCGCCCAATACGCGCTCTACCGAGCAGACGACGGTTCGCTCTGTCTCTTCTCGCTGGTCGTGCCCGCCGGAGCCTCTACGCCCGTCCACGACCACCTCGCCTGGGGCATCGTCGGCATCTACCGTGGCCGCCAGGACGAAACGATTTATGAACGTCTCGATGATGGGAGCGACGCGCTGAAAGCGGAGCTCCGTCTGACGATGAAGAGGACGCTCGACGTCGGCGAATTTTATCCGCTGCTCCCGCCGGCCGAAGACATACACTTCGTCCAAACGGTGTCAGACACCCCCTCGGTCTCGATTCACCTGCTGGCCAACGACACGGCGTGCGTGTGGCGGCACAAGTTCGACCCGTCGGCCGGCACGGTCGTGCCGTTTCGATCCGGGTACTCGAATGCTCCGTGCCCGGAGGAGCCGGCGTGAAGCGGGTGGGCCGGCTCGTCAAGCGCGCGGCCTACAGGGGAGTCACGCTGATCGACCGCATCGTGAGGTGGGGGGATACTTCGATCCTGCCGCCGGCGCATCTGCGCCTCTACTACTACAGAACCTGGGATCCGAAGCGGTTCGCGCGCGCGTGCGAGGATGCTCGCACCGAGCTCATGCTGCAGGGACTGCAACCAGAGCACCGTGTGCTGGACGTGGGCTCGGGGATCGGAAACCTTGCGCTCGGCCTGGTTGGATACCTGCGCGGTGGCTACGACGGAATTGAGATTCACAGCGAAGCGGTGAAGTGGTGTCAGCGGGCGATCACGCCGCGCTATCCGCAGTTTCGATTTCATCGCGCCGACATCGCCAGCGTCGCCTATAACCCTGGCGGAGGCGTCGCGGCCAAAGGCTACCGCTTTCCATTTCCAGATCACGTCTTCGACTTCATCCTGCTGTCATCGGTCTTCACGCACATGCTGCCTGACCAGGTTGAGCAGTACGTGGCGGAGATTTCGCGCCTGCTCAAGCCGAGCGGCGTGTGCGTGGCCAGCTATTTCCTGTTGAATGACGAGTCGCGGGCCGGCGTGGAGGCCGGACGCAGTTTCATGACCTTCGATGTGCTGCATCCCTCAGGCGTGTGCCGGCTGCACAACGAAGCCGTTCCGGAAGCCGCGGTCGCGTTCGAAGAAACCTTCGTGCGCGAGATTCATCAACGGGCCGGTTTACGCCCGCGCGATCTCCGCCGCGGCCGGTGGTGGAGCGGCGTCGCCCACGATCAGGATGTCCTCGCGGTCACCCCGGACGTCTCGTCCCAGTCGTAACACGCCGCGGTCTGTTCACGCGTAACGGAAGACGAGCCAAATCGCCAGGCTTTCCAGCACAGTGGGATCCGAAGCTTGGAATTCACGTGACTTGAAGTCGCGGC
>JADMIO011721445.1_pt1 | contig 46404 bp, 30 predicted proteins | sample 8958161 | NCBI WGS metagenome assembly JADMIO01 (sample SAMN16585339, study PRJNA669376) | soil metagenome | isolation source: Crop rotation soil | place: USA: Cullars Rotation, Alabama | collected 2011
GCGACTTCAAGTCACGTGAATTCCAAGCTTCGGATCCCACTGTGCTGGAAAGAGCAATACGTTGCGCCGACAGAGAAACTCCGGCCCGCATTGCTTACGATTCGGGAAGAACTCGGCGAGCGCATCGCGTGGTTCGAATCGAAAGGCAAGTTGCTCGAAGCGCAGCGCATCAAGATGCGCACTGAATACGATTTGGAAATGATGGAGGAAATGGGTTTCTGCTCCGGCATTGAAAATTATTCGCGACACCTCGCGGGACGCCCGCCCGGTTCGCGGCCTTACACGCTGTTCGACTTTTTTCCGAAAGATTATTTGCTCGTCATTGACGAATCGCACGCGACGGTGCCGCAGATTGGCGGAATGTATGCCGGTGACAAATCACGCAAAACAGTTTTGGTCGAACATGGATTTCGTTTGCCGAGCGCGCTGGATAATCGCCCGCTGAACTTCGAGGAATTTCAAGGGATGCAGAACCAGACGATCTATGTCAGCGCCACGCCAGGTCCGAGGGAACTGGAATGGTCGCAAGGGCGTGTGGCCGAACAGATCGTTCGCCCGACGGGATTGATTGATCCAAAGATCACAGTGAAGCCGCTGAAAGGCCAGATTGATGATCTCATCAATGAAGCACGAAAGCGCGCTGATCTCAAAGAGCGCATTCTTGTAACAACCCTCACCAAACGCACAGCCGAGGAACTGACGGATTATCTGCGCGATATCGGCATCAACGTTCAATATCTCCACAGCGAAATTGATGCGATCCAGCGTGTGGAAATTTTGCGTTCACTGCGCAAGGGAGAATTTGATGTGCTCGTTGGAATCAATCTGCTGCGCGAGGGACTTGATCTGCCGGAGGTATCGCTGGTCGCCATTCTCGATGCAGACAAGGAAGGTTATCTCCGCAGCACGACGAGCTTGATTCAGACTGCTGGTCGCGCGGCGCGTCATCTGAACGGCGAAGTCATTCTTTATGCAGATGTGATGACACAGAGTATCCAGAAATTTCTCGCCGTCTCGGAATATCGCCGCAAAAAACAAATTGCATACAATACCGAGCACAACATCACGCCACGAAGCGTTAGCCGCCCCGTTGAAGAAAGTCTTTCCAGCGCTGCACATCAGTTCGACAGCAAAGCCACAGCGGTCATCAATGACGCGGGCGGAGATTTTGACGTGACGGAAACCATCCGCGAACTCGAACAGGAAATGCTTGAAGCCGCGAACAATCTGGAGTTCGAGAAAGCCGCGCTGCTGCGCGATCAGGTGCGCGAACTCAAGCGCACGCTTGGTGGAACCCAACCGAGCACGAGCGCTGGTGTGGCGAAGCCGGTGAGTTATCGAAAAGGAAAATCATCCCGCAAACGCACTGCGTTCTAAGTCACGAAACGGCTCGCACTTAAGCCAAGGAATTTCCTAGTCACAATCCCTTCCTGTCATTCGACATGAGCGGCTTCGTGTCTTAGTTTCTTCCGCCGAAGTTGGTTTGATTGGCCTTGCCGTCAGCCCCGGGCAAGACTATGAGACAGCTCCGAACTCCGTTATTGTTTGCTGCCACTGCAGCTTTATTTTTCTTTTCGCTCAACACTCGCGCGTTGGTAATCGCACCGACATTCGACAGCTCGATTACGAGCGATCCAAACGCAACGAAAATTGAAGCCGCGATCAACGCCGCCATTCAGGTTTATCAGACGAATTTTTCCGACGCAGTCACGGTGAAGATTTTGTTCAAGCAAATGACAAGCGGCCTCGGTCAAAGCTCGACGTATTACGATGATGTTCCTTATTCAAGTTTTTTGAGCCTGCTTCAATCGCGCGCGACAACGACGAATGATGTTATTGCATTGGCTCACCTTCCGTCCGGGCCGACTAATCCGGTGAATGGCCATGCGTTGATTCGGTCGGCCCTTGCCAGCCTTCGCATGTTGGGATTTCCAGATACGGATCTTCCACCTGGATATTACGACAGCACAATCTCCATCAACATGTCGCTATGTAATCTGGATCGGGTAACGATTGATCCCAACAAATGTGATTTGATGGTGGTGGCAATGCACGAGATGGATGAAGCCCTCGGCACGTCTTCATCGCTGCCAAGAGGATCGGAGTGTCGCGCTGTTGATTTATTTCGATACAGCTCGACCGGCGCACGCACTTATACCACCGCAGGTGACGATGCATATTTTTCGCTCGATGGCACCACCCAACTCGCGCGTTACAATCAAGATTCGCGGGGCGATTTTGGTGATTGGTGGAGCGTAGGCGCTCACACACCACAGGTGCAGGACGCCTTCGGAACCAGGGGCGCGATACCCGACCTCGGAGTCGAACTCATCGTGTTGGATGCGATTGGTTGGACACGGACTGTTTCGCCCTCTGCCGTAACTACACCGGCCTTTCAAAGCGTGACACAAACGAGCAATACGATCACGTTTATGTGGAACGCTATCCCCGGGAGAAGCTATCAGATACAATATACGACCAACCTTGCTTGGGAGGCATGGACCGATCTCGGTGTGCCAATCATCGCTTCCGGCGCAACGGCAACTAGTTCCGACACAATTAATTCTGACCCGCAACGATTTTATCGCGTTGAGTTACTGGCAGAATCTCCAATGACCACAACGATACCCAAGAATAATCAATCGTTTATCAATGTTCGCACGCTGAAAATGGAAACCCGCGAGTTCCGGCGCGAAGAGAAAGGAAAATAAAACCGTCACTTCGTCTGCTTGGACTGAGTGCCGAGCCAATTCAGTGGCTACATCCCCATGATCTGATAGCCGCTATCCACGTAGATCACTTGCCCAGTAATCGCCGCCGCGCCATCGCTCGCGAGAAAAGTTCCAGTCGCGCCGAGTTCTTCCGGCATAACATTCCGCTTCAACGGCGCATGAGCTTCGTAGTGCTTCAGCATGTCCATGAAACCAGCGATGCCGCGCGCAGCTAGCGTGTTCATCGGACCGGCGCTGATGCAGTTCACGCGAATCTTTTTCGGGCCGAGATCGTAAGCGAGATAACGTGTGCTCGCCTCAAGCGACGCCTTTGCTACGCCCATCACGTTGTAATGCGGCACAACCTTTTCCGCGCCGTAATAAGTCATCGCGACGATGCTTCCGCCATCGGTCATCAACGGCGCGGCGGCGCGGGCGAGCGCGACGAGTGAATACGCGCTGACATCGTGCGCGATGCGGAACGCTTCACGGCTCGTGTTGACGAACTCGCCTTCCAACGCTTCCTTCGGCGCGAACGCGACCGAGTGAAGCATCAGATGCAGCTTGCCAAACTTCGCGCCGACTTCGCTGAACACTCGCGCGATGTCTTCGTCTTTCGTCACGTCACATGGGAGAATAAGCGTGTCGCTCCCAAATGTGCCCGCGAGTTCTTCGACGTTTTCCTTGAGCCGTTCGCCTTGATACGTAAAGGCGAGTTTCGCTCCCGCTTTGTGCCACGCCTGGGCAATGGCCCACGCGATGGAACGTTTGTTTGCAACACCGAAAACAACGCCAAGTTTGCCATCCAATAGAGACATGTTCTTAAAATGATTGAATCCTAACTCGTCAGCCCGATAGCAGTAGAGAAATTCGGCGGCCGTAGCAAGGGTAGAAAAATTCCTGGCAAATGGCGCCCGAAGGCCGCGAAGAGAACGAAGGAATAAGGATTCGATCAATCTTCGCGAACTTCGCGGCCTTCGCGCGAACTCATCCTTCTGACCATCTTGACATCGCGGTTTTCATCCCGAACACTGCCTGTTCCTATGGCTGAGCCGAAAGAAAATCCGTTGATGGAAAAAATTGTGTCGCTGTGCAAGCGACGGGGGTTCGTTTATCAATCGTCGGAAATTTACGGCGGCATCAACGGCTTTTGGGATTACGGCCCGCTCGGCGCGGAGCTGAAGCGCAACGTGAAGGAACTCTGGTGGAACACAATGACTCGTCAACGCGAGGACGTCGTTGGACTCGAAGCGACGATCATCATGTCGCCGGAAATTTGGAAGGCGTCTGGGCACGTCTCGACCTTCAGCGATCCGATGTGCGATTGCTTGCTGACGAAAAAAAGATTTCGCGCAGATCAGGTCGAGCCGCAATCGGGAGTTGCATACCACTACGCAACTGCCACGGATCAAACATCGCTGCAAAAGCTTGCTGAATTAGCGGGTGCTTCTAAAGCGGCAGAAGCATTTATTTCGGGAAAGGAAATCGAAATTCTCTCTGCATTATTTAACTCAGTGGATAACGATCATCATCCTCTGCTAAAGCAAACGTTCGCAGAAGTTGGAATGGATATAGAGAATTCTGCCCATGCCCTATTTAATGGTTTACGCGGCCATCTGAAATCCCAAGGACAAAAAACGATTCCATTTGCGGTTCTGCTTCAACCGGGGAAACCGCCAGAAAGCGCGAGAAAGATTGCCAAGGAATTTTACGCGGGAAGAGGAATTAAAGATCCGGTTTTGCTCGGTGAGCAGACAGAAAAAGTTGAAAACTCACAGCGTTTCAATCCAGAAAATGGTGCCCTGCTAACCGATCCTCGTCCTTTCAACCTGATGTTCAAAACCTACGTCGGCCCGGTCGAGAGCGAGGACAACGTCGCGTATCTACGTCCGGAAACCGCGCAGGCGATTTTCGCGCAGTTCAAAAATGTTTTGGAAACGTCGCGCCAGAAAGTGCCGTTCGGCATCGGGCAGATCGGCAAGGCGTTTCGCAACGAAGTCACGCCGCGCAATTACACTTTCCGCTCGCGCGAGTTCGAGCAGATGGAACTGGAATTTTTTATCAAGCCCGACGAGGTGATTGAAGCCATTCACGGCAACGTCGTCACCGTGCCCGAGACCGGTCATCCCGGCGAGCCGCAGCCGAACTGGGGCTGGCAGGCGTGGCATCAATATTGGGTCGAGGAGCGCGTGCGCTTTTACGAAGGCATCGGCCTTTCGCGTGAGACGCTCGGCTTCCATCGCCAGACGGCGGAGGAACTCGCTCATTACGCACGTGCTTGCGTGGATATTTTGTTCAAGTTCCCGTTCAGCAAGCGCGACGAGAAAGGCGAATTGAAAGGCGAGGAACTCGAAGGCATCGCGGCGCGCAGTGATTTCGATTTGTCGCAGCATCAAAGATTTTCCGGCAAACCGATGGGTGTGTTCGATGAGGAATTGCGAGCAGCGTGGGGAAAACTTTCGGAAGAAAAAAAGAAAGAGCTTTCAGATCGCTACTTTGCCAACCGAAAAAAATATCTCGTGAAGATGGGCGTCGCAGAAGAACAAGCCACGAAGGAAGCGACCAACGACACGAACGGTTTGGCGAAGGGCCAATACATTCCGCACGTCATCGAACCGTCGGCGGGCGTGGATCGTTTGATTTTGTCGCTGATCTGCAACGCCTACACGGAAGTTTCCAAAACCGACGAGAAGGGAAAAACGGAAATCAACGTCGTGATGAAGTTTCATCCGCGCGTTGCGCCGATCAAGGTCGGCGTGATGCCCTTGCTGAAGAACAAGCCAGAGCTGGTAAAGAAAGCGCTCGAAGTTCGCGACATTTTGCGTCCGTGGATGAACGTGTTTTACGACGACGGCGGTTCGATTGGCCGCCGTTACGCGCGGCAGGATGAAGCCGGCACGCCGTTCTGCGTGACGATCGATTTCGACACGTTGGGCGAGAAACCAGAGCTGCTCGATACAGTCACGCTGCGTTATCGCGATGACGGTAAACAGGAACGATTGAAGATATCCGAGCTGCGAGACTGGCTGTTGTCAAAGATTCGGTGATCATGGCCCACGCCGCGCGCATTTCGTACGGGATTATCATCAGCTTGTTCGTGTTCATCGGCTGGTTGCATCTGGGCGTGCTGACGCTGACTCTGTTGTTCGGCTATTTTGCGTTGCAACAGTTTAACTTTGTCGGGAAAAAATATCTCGCCGTCGCCATCTACATCGTGGTTGTGGCGGCGATTGGCTGGGGACTTTATTATTTTTCCAAGCGCGCGTTCAAAACGCTGCCAGAGATCGCGAACAAAACCATTCCTGCCGTGGTGAACTTTGCTGAGAACAAACAAATAGAATTGCCCTTTAGCGACTATGCAACGTTGAAGGTGATGGCACTCGAAAAGGTCAACGAAAGCGTCGCGACCATCAGCCACTATGCTCATTCCGTCGCGCTGGCGTTGGCGCAATTGCTGATCGGCCTAGTGGCGGCGGTCAGTCTGTTTTTAAACGCCAAGTGGGGAACAGAAAGCGACATTCAATCGCGCGACAGCATTTACAACACGGTGATCGAAGAATTGACCGTGCGATTCCGCCGCTTCTATTCGAGCTTTTCGAAGGTCATGGCCGCGCAAATCCTCATCTCGTTGATTAACTCGGCGCTCACCGCGATTTTCCTTCTGTGGAATCACTTTCCCTATGCAATGGTATTGATCGTCCTGACATTTTTGCTCGGGCTGCTGCCGATCGTTGGAAATCTCCTGAGCAACACGTTGATCGTCGGCGTGGCCTTCACAACGCCAGAAGGGCCGCGAATGGCTTTGTTCGCGCTGATCTTTCTGATCGTCGTCCATAAACTCGAATATTTTCTCAACAGCAAAATTGTTGGAGACCGAATCAAGAACCCAATGTGGCTTACGTTGATCGGCATCGTGCTCGGCGAAAAACTCATGGGCATTCCGGGAATGATTCTCGCCCCGGTGGTTTTGCATTACATCAAGGTTGAAGCCTCACGGAATAAATTCGCCAGAACTGCACCGGAGACCTCCGCTTCACCAACACAGTCGCAATGACGTCCCCGTCCGCCTCCACCGAAACCAAGTTTTTCAAAAAGCGCGCGCCAACGCTTTACGTGATCATTGCGATCAAGCTGTTCAAAGGCATCGGCCTGTTGCTGCTGGCCGCCAGCGCCTACAGCCTTTCTGACAACAATCTCCCGGAAGACTTCCGGCACGTTTTGGAATTTTTTCATCTCGATCCCGAAAAAAAATTCTTCACGGATTTGGCGAATAAAGTCGCCGACATCACTCCGGCAAACCTCATCTGGCTCGCGCGTGGAACGGTTTTGTATTCGTTGTTTTCGCTCGTGGAAGGAATCGGATTGATGTTTCGCATCTCGTGGGCCGGCTGGCTGGCAATCGGGGAATCGCTGTTCTTTATTCCGATTGAAATGCACGAACTGATGCATCAGAAGTTGTGGAGCAAGGGTTTTTACGTAGTACTGGTTGTGCTGGTGATCAATGCGTTCATCGTTTGGTATCTCTTCCAGAATCGGCATCGGCTCTTCCGGCATCATCATTCAAGCCACGGATCGTCGTCAGCTGAAAATGCCGGCAGTGGCCTCGCCAAGGATTAGTACGGGTACAGTCGTGGTCGCCGTTGCCCATTTCCCGCGTGACCTGCGAAACAGTTTTTGCCAACGTCATCGCGCCGTGCGATTCGACTTACGATGAAATCAGAACTGCCATTTGAAATTTCCGAATTCGAGCAACTTCTCCAAAAGCCCAATAGCGATCCGACCGGCTTCGCGAGCTTTTTCACCGCCGGCGAAATCTGGGTGACGCGAGTTCCTGCGCGGCTGGATGTCATGGGCGGCATCGCCGATTACTCCGGCGCCAACGTCTGCGAAGCCGTGCTGGGCCGCGGCGTGTTGATGGGTTTGCAATCGCGCACTGATCGCACGCTGCGCATCCGTACAATGCAAGCCGGCATGAAAGCGTTGCCAGTGGAGACGCGTGTGCCGTTGGAATATTTCAAGTCGGGCGACGCTCTCGCGAGTTACACGGAAGTGCGCGCGATGTGCCAGGCCAATCCGCTGGCAGGCTGGGCTTCGTACATCGTTGGCAGCATTTTTACTTTGCTCAAAGAAGAGCCGGTGAAACTTCCCTACGGCTTCAATCTGCTTTTGCTGAGCGCGGTTCCCATGAACGTCGGCATTGGAAGTTCCGCTGCCGTCGAGATCGGCACGCTCAGTTCGCTCAGCGCGTATCTGAACCTGAATCTCACCCCATCACGCATTGCCCGGCTCGGACAAATGGCGGAGAACCATGTCGTTGGCGCGCCTTGCGGCATCATGGACCAGACCGCGATCACCAGCGGGAAGCAAGGTTGTCTCACGCATATTCTCTGCCGGCCTGGCGAAGTGAAAGGCGAGGTTCAGATTCCGCCCGGGACAGGATTTGTCGGCATCAACTCGATGGTCCGCCACAGCGTCGCTGGCAGTCCTTACAGCGACACCCGGATCGGTGCGTTCATGGGCAAGCGAATCATCAATGACCTTCGGGCGAAAACAGGCCGCGGCGCGATTGATTATCTCACCGAGTTGAGCGTCGAACAGTTTCGCAACGAATACCAAAAGGATTTGCCCGAAGAAATTCTCGGCTCGGAATTTCTGGCCAAACACAAAACGCACGACGATCCGGTCACGAGAATTTCTCCCGACGCAACCTATCGCGTTGCCGGTCCGACGCGTCATCCCGTTGAGGAAAACGAACGCGTGCTGAAGTTCATGGATGCCTTGCGCGCCGCGAAGAAGGGTGATGAACAGGCGCTCATCGCGGCGGGCGAATGCATGTACGGCGCGCACAATAGTTATCGAAACAATTGCCATCTCTCGACCGAGGAAGTGGATTTTCTTGTGGACGCCGTTCACCAACGTGGCGCGAAGGAAGGTTTGTTCGGTGCAAAAATCACTGGCGGTGGAACGGGCGGAACGGTCGCGGTGTTCGGCAAACTCGATGCGCTGAAGAAACACATTCCAGAAATCGCCGTCGAATATCAACGCCGTGTTGGTGTGATGCCGGATATTTTTGAAGGCACATCGCCCGGTGCGATTGAATTCGGCGCGCGGCGATATGCGTTTGGAGCGAAGGGGTGGCAGAGGTTTGATGTGTAGTCGTTATGCCGAACCTGAGCCAACATGCTTGCTTTAGTTGCCGGAAGGTTTTTAAGAAACCACACGAGTATCGAGTTTCTGACAAACAAGGCGTTCAAACACCACGAAGGATTCGTAAGTGTCCGGACTGCGGTAGCGAAATGATTTACATGGGCTACAAATTCCGCGCTCCGGCGATGAACGCCATAGATGAGTGGCGCCGAATCGAGCAAGCTTTGAAAGATGGTCGAGACTATGGGATTCCGACGGTGCGGAAACAGCAGCCGAAATCAAAGTTAGATCCAGCTTTGCGAATTGCGCTTGGGGTTTACGGCAAGAGGCGGACAAAAGCCGCCTGAGATTTCCCATGAGCAAAAACTTGGTTCGCAAAGCAGTCATACCCATCGCCGGACTCGGCACGCGGCACTTCCCCGCATCTCACGCCGTGAAGAAGGAATTGTTTCCTGTTGTTGGACCGGACGGAATCGCTCGCGCGCTGTTTCATTATCATCTGCTCGAACTCGATACCGCTGGCATCCAAGAAATCTGCATCATCGTTCAACCCGGCGAAGATGAAATGGTGGGCCATTATTTGCGCGGTCCGGGCAAGGATTATTTGAAGCGACTAGAAAAATATCCCGCGCTGTTGCGCGAAGCGGAGCAGATGGAAAAATTTTCCGACCGCGTGAGCTTTGCCGTCCAACATGAGCAGGAAGGTTATGGTCACGCCGTTTATCAGACGAAAAAATTTGCGAACGGCGAAATGATTTTGCTCGCGCTCGGCGATCATTTGTTTCGCGCCACCCCTGGGACCGCCGGCGTCTCGCCGGGTGAGGGGGATTCGACCAGCGCGGAAATAATTTCTCCCTACCGTGAACTCACCGATACGGCGAAAGTCTCAAACGGCAAAAGTGTTTCCGCTGTGAATCGCATTTCATCAAACGAACTGAAAGGCTACGGAACCATCGCTGGCAAACGCCGCGCAGAGAATCTTCGGCTGATTGATGTTTCGCTCATTATCGAAAAGCCCGCGGTCGCGATCGCTCGCGAACAATTGCGCGTGAATGATTTGCCGAATGAAACGTGGCTCGGCTGGTTCGGAATGCATCTGCTCGCGCCTTCCATTTACGATGTGCTGGAAGAAATGATTCATAATAACGTTCGCGACAATGGTGAATTCCAACTCACCCGCGCGCAGGAAATCCAACGCCAGCGCGAAGGTTATCTCGCACTGGAAATGATAAATGCGCAGCGTTTCGACTTTGGCGTGCCAGATGATTTTGTGCGCAGCCTGCAGGAGTTTAGGTTTAGTCCGTAGTCAGTAGTTCGTAGTCCGTGGCGTTTGTGCGCAAGCAGTCATTGCTACCGACTACTGACTACGAACTATGGACTCTTTCGACGTGACCGCATTCTCGCCTCGCGTATGATTAAGCCGTGACTACCACCGAAGCCATCCAGCTCCTTGAAAAATTTCGCGCGGGCGGCGTGAAGCGCGATGATGTGTTACGTGCATTCCAAGCTGCACCGATTGCCGATATTGGTTTCGCGCAGGTGGACACGCATCGTGCGCTACGCAAAGGTTTTCCTGAAGTGATTTTTGGCGCGGGCAAAACGCCGCAGCAGGTTCTGGGGATCGCCACCAAACTTTTGGAGCTTGAACAGAATGTCCTTACGACGCGCATCACCGCCGAGCACGCCCGCGTGCTAAAGAAGAAATTCAAGCGTACCGTTTATCACGAACTCGCACGCTGCGCGACGATTGAAAAGAATCCATTGCCAAAGCGCCCCGGCAGCATCGCCGTGATTTGTGCAGGCACGAGCGATTTACCGGTGGCTGAAGAAGCAGCGGTTACGGCGGAGATAATGGGAAATCGTGTTGAACGCATTCACGACGCAGGCGTCGCTGGATTGCATCGAATCCTTTCACGGCTGGAAACGATTCAGAAAGCGAACGCGCTCGTTGTCGTCGCAGGAATGGAAGGCGCGTTGCCAAGCGTTGTCGCCGGATTGGTGAATCGTCCGGTCATCGCCGTGCCGACGAGCATTGGTTACGGCGCGAGTTTCGGTGGGCTTGCGGCGCTGCTCGGCATGTTGAACAGTTGCGGCAGCGGTGTGACAGTGGTGAACATTGACAATGGCTTCGGCGCGGGCTATGCCGCGAGCCAGATCAATGCGTTAGCTTCTCAAGCTTGATCGTAATCGTAGTCTTAATCTCTGAGCGATTATGATTAAGAAGAAGATTACGATTAAGAGTCAATGAAATGAAAACCCTCTACCTCAATATCTTCAGTGGCATCAGCGGCGATATGTTCATCGGCGCGCTGATTGATCTGGGCGTCGACGCGCACAAGCTGGAACACGAACTGGCGAAGCTGAAACTCGATGGTTATCACCTCCACGTTTCGCGCAAGCAGAAGTCTGGAATCGAAGGCGTGAAGTTCGACGTTCATCTCGCACACGATCATCATCATAAACACCACGATGACCACCATCATGAGCACGATCACGTTCATCCACATGATCATCATCATCTACTTTCGCATGACTTCGGCGCGGCAAGCCACAAGCGCGACGACAGCCGCAATTTTTCCGAAATCAAATCTCTGATTTCTCGCAGCAAGCTATCGTCGTGGGTGAAGGAAAAATCGCTCGCGGTTTTTCAACGCATCGCCGAGGCAGAAGGAAAAATTCATGGAATGCCGCCGGAGAAAGTTCATTTCCACGAAGTCGGCGCGGTGGATTCCATCGTGGACATCGTCGGCGCGGCTATCGCATTGGAAATGCTCGGCAAACCGCGCGTGTTCGCCGCGCCGGTTGTCGAAGGTGTCGGATGGGTGAATTGCGCGCACGGGCGTTTTCCGATTCCTGCGCCAGCGACGCTCGCGATTCTCGGCGCGCGGGGCATTGGTGTAACACAATGCGACGAACCGCAAGAGCTCGTCACGCCCACGGGTGCGGCGCTCCTGGCTGAGTTTGTTGAGGAATTCGGTCCAATGCAAAATCTGGTTGCAGAGAAGATCGGCTTCGGTCTCGGTACGCGCGACAACAAGACGCGGCCGAATGTATTGCGTGCGGTGCTTGGAACGCAGTCCAAAGTCCAAAGTCCAAAATCCAAGATTTTCGCGGCGATGGATTGGGAGACGGATCGCGTCGCGGTTCTTGAGACCAATCTTGACGATATCAATCCCGAAATTCTTGGAAGCTTTGTTGAAACTGCGCTGGCTGCCGGTGCGCTCGACGTGTTTCACACGCCAGTTCAAATGAAGAAGAATCGCCCGGGCGTGTTGCTTACTTTGCTGTGCGCCGACGCGGATGCCGACAACTTCAGTGAAATGATTTTGCGGGAGACGAGTGCGTTCGGTGTGCGAAGAACAATTGCCGAACGTCGCAAATTAAAACGTGAGTTCACGAAGATTAAAACCGGGTTCGGCGAAGTCACAGTCAAGCTTGGCAAGCTGAATGGCAAAGTTATCCAGGCCGCGCCGGAATTTGAATCCTGCAGAAAGCTCGCGCAGCAAAAGAAAGTTCCGGTTAAGCAGATTTACGAAGCCGCGATCAAAGCTCTCAAGAAATGATCCATCCGTGCTCAGTACCAAGCGCGCAATCGCACTTCGATACCGAGATCAGTTCCCAGCCATTTCTTGAACGTCGCGGCGTTGGTGGTCGCATTGCTCGGTGAATCTCGATAGTGGTAGGGATAGACAACCTTCGGGCGCATAGCTCGAATCGCATTAGTGGCCTCGCTTGCCGTCATTGTAAACGGAATGTTCATGCAGAGAAAAGCGACATCGAGGTTCGTCAGCGCGCGGATTTCCGGCGCGTTGCCAGTGTCGCCGCTCATGTAAATGCGTTTGCCGCCGATGGTCAGCACATAACCGTTTCCAAAACCAAGCGGCGAGTGATAAGGCGTATTGTAAGCGTACACTGCTTCAACAGTGAGACCTAAAATATTCGTGGATTGCCCGTAGCCGAGCACGATGGCGATGGCCTTTTGGGCAGCAGTCAAATTGTCATAAACCGCCTGCGGCGCGACGATCACCGCACCCTTGTTGGTCACCGCATTAATCGTGGCGGTGTTGAAATGATCGCCGTGGTTGTGTGTGATCAAAATGAGATCAGCTTTAGGAAGGCCAGTATAGGTGGCGGTGGACGTCGGGTCGCCGTAAATCATCTTTCCGTTCCATTGCATAACAAAGGTGGCGTGATTGCGCGGTTGAATGATGACATCGCCGTTCGTAGTGGTGAGATGATCGCCCGCAACGATATTGGTTCCGGTCAATTGCACGGCGCGATAATAACGCGCATCCAGAAACGGCGTGGCGGAATCGGTATATTGCAGCGAAGTCGTGACGTTGGTTGGAAACGTCACTAATCCATTCCACTGCGGTAAATCGGCAGTGCTCTCGATGCGATAAGCGCTTCCAACCGGCGCACCGAGTGTCAACGCAACTTCCCTGTTCGTGAGCCGCTGAACGTTGTTGAACTGCAGCGACTGCGCTACGAGCGAATAAAGTGCGCTGCCAGAAATCGAGATAGAGAGAATGACAATCCAGCACAATCGTCGCGTTTTCATAATAGCGGCCAGTGAATTGCCGTAATCTATCGCAAATTTCCCGCAATGCACGCGGCTTTTGCCGGGGTCGGCTATTGCTGAACAAATCGAGTTGAGTTACTCTTTCTGCATGAGCGTCAGGTTTCCAATCGCGGTTTCAATTCTCTCGGTCCTTTTCGCCGTGCGACTGCTCGCGGACCAACTCGACATGCAAAACGGCGACCGCTATTTCGGCAAAGTTCTGTCCATGTCCACAGACACCGTCGTGCTCGAAAGCGATGTGTTGGGAAAGGTGAACGTCCCGCGAAAGAAAGTGGCGAACATCTCTCTCGGCGTGAATAACGTTTCAACAAAAAACCCTGCGGTCCCGCGCACCGCCGCGCCTCAAACACAAACGAATCTAGATCTATCCGCATCGCTCCGTAGTCTTGGAGCGAACACGAACTTCATCGCACAGATTCGCGATCAAATGCTCAGCACCGCCACGCCGGAAGCGAAACAGAAATATGATGAGACAGTTAACGGACTGATGAGTGGAAACCTGAATGTGAACGATATTCGACGCCAGGCAAAATCTTCTGCGGATCAATTGCGCGCCATGAAGAAGGAGCTCGGCCCGGAAGCCGGTGATTCGCTTGATGTCTATCTCGAAATCCTCGACAGCTTCTTGAAAGACTCTGCCATTTCTGAAAAGCCGGTTGTTTCCAGCCCACGCTGAATCCAGATCTTCCTCAAACTCCGGCAGCCGAGATTTGCGATTGTCGCGCACAGATTTTTGAGACAGATTCAATGACGTGAAGCGACTTTTCATTTCCACCAGCGCAGCCTTTCTCTTCTCCAATCTAATCTTCGCCGCGGACGTTGAGCCGGGTTTCACTTCCCTTTTTGACGGCCAAACTTTCAACGGCTGGAAGACGGCGACCGAGCACACCAACACCTGGAAAATCGAAGATGGCGCGTTAGTCACACGCGGCGATCGTTGTCATTTGTTTTATGTCGGCGACGAAAGGCCATTCAAGAATTTTGAACTGAAGGTGGACGTGATGACCGAGCGAGGCTCGAACGGCGGAATTTATTTTCACACGAAGTACCAGAAGAACGGCTGGCCGCAGAATGGATTTGAATGCCAGGTCAACGTCAGCCACAGCGATTGGAAAAAAACCGGCAGCCTCTACGATCTCGCCAACGTCGGCAATACGCCGGTCAAAGACAATGAGTGGTGGACACAAAGCATCCGCGTCGAAGGCAGCAAAGTGACTGTGCGGATCAATGATGTCATCGTGCTCGAATACAATGAGCCTGCCGGTGTGCAACCAGGCAAATCATTCACGCGTAAACTGGACGAGGGCACATTCGCGCTTCAAGCACACGATCCCAAGAGCGTTGTGCGTTACAAAAATATTCGTGTAAAGCGGCTGGATTAAAGCTCAGCTTGAGTCTGGTCCATTGGCATTTACGGGTTATCATCTTCTGCTTGTACGAGAACAAAGATTGCTTTGGCGTTTTTCGCAATCATGCTTGTCACTTGATCATGCGGCGTTAACATCGCGCGCATGAGCTTGCTCCGGGTAGAAAGACTCTCCAAAACTTTCGACGCGATTCGCGCAGTGGATTCCGTGAGCTTCGAGGTTCGGCCCGGCGAAATTTATGGGCTGCTTGGCCCTAACGGCGCGGGTAAGACGACTTCCATTTCAATGATCTCCGGCCTGCTCAAACCCGACTCCGGTGAAGTTTTCGTCGCGGATGCGGCGTTCTGGTCCGATCCCCAAAAGGCCAAGCGCATCATGGGCGTGGTGCCGCAGGAATTGGCGATTTATGAAGAGCTGAGCGGCCGGGAAAATCTGGAGTTCTGGGGACGCATGGCTGGCTTGAATGCGCGAGATGCGAAATCGCGTGCCGCGGAATTGCTCGATGCGCTCATGCTCGCAGACCGCGCGAAGGACGCCGTGAAGACTTATTCTGGCGGCATGAAGCGGCGCATCAACCTCGGTTGCGCGCTGTTGCACCGTCCGCAATTGCTACTGCTGGATGAACCGACTGTGGGCATTGACCCGCAGGCGCGGTTGAACATCCTGGAATTCATTCGCAACCTGCGCGCATCCGGTACGGCGATTCTTTACACAACACATTATCTCGAAGAAGCAGAAACGTTGTGCCATCGGATCGGAATTATTGATCACGGAAAATTGCTGGCGGAAGGAACATTGAATGAATTACAGGACCGGCTTGGTGGCGACCGCGTGTTCGTGCTCGAATCAGATTTTAAGAACGCGTCGCCGGATTCATGGGATGGATTTCATCAGCGATTTCGCGTCATTCAAAAATCCGAGCAGCAACTGGTTGTCTCCGCGATTGGGACGCGCGAACCATCCGAGTGTTTGAAGGAATTGCTGAACTTGCCAGTGCGTGTCGAGAACGTGACGCTCAAGCGGCCCAGCTTAAATGATGTGTTTCTGCAACTAACCGGTCGCGAGCTACGTGAATAATATGCTTGGCGTCCTGCTTGCCAAAGATCTTCGCCGCATGTGGCGCAATCCGTTTCCGGCGCTGATCAACATCGCGCTGCCCTTATGCATCACGGCAATAATTGGTTTGGCTTTCGGCGGAAAATCGGAGAACGAGTTGGGGCGCATCCGTTTCGCGGTCGTGGACGAAGATCAATCGGTGTTGTCGCAGATGTTGCGAGGCGGAATCAATCAAGGCGAGGGCGCGAAGCATCTCGATCCGGTGTTCGTCAGCCGTGAAGAAGCGTTGCGCCAGATCAACAAGAACGAAGTGAGCGCCGCGTTTATCATTCCAACAAACTTCGCGCGCGATTATTTGAAAGGAAAAACGAACATCCAGCTTGAACTGGTTAAAAATCCGGCGCAGGCGATGCAGCCGGCGGTAATGGAACAACTGGCGGGAATCGTCGTCACTGCGCTGAACGCGTTGTCGAGAAACTTCGAGTCCGCATTTTCAGGATGGGACAGCGCGCTCGAAAATGAGGTGGACCAACATGAGATTGCTCGCCTCATCGAAGATGCCGGGAATCGGATCGAAGCCAAGAGGAAGTTTATCTATCCGCCACTGGTGAGTTACGAAAGGATTGAAAGCGAAGGCGCGACCAACAAAACGATCATAGAAACGAACAGCGGAGCAATAAGTTCCTCGTCCTCTGCCCTACCCTCTCCTCCCTCGACGGGAAGAGAGGCAGATACTGCGGCTCGCGGAACAGGATCGAACGCAATGGCGGCACTTCAACCGTCGGTAACGAATTCGACTGTCGCCGCCAGTGACAGCAAAGCAAAGCCCGGGACCGAATCGTTTCTTTCCAAAGTTTTTGCATGGGTGCTCATCGGATTAGCCGCCATGTTCCTGCTTTTTCTCGCGAGCACGGCCATGACTGACCTGCAACGCGAATTACGAATCCGCACATTCGAGCGATATCAAACGCTGCATCAAAACCTGCTGCCGTTCGTTTTGAGCAAAGTAATTTTCACTGTTGTGTTTCTGTTATTGTGCAGTGTCATCATTCTGGGTTTGGGCGGAATGGTGTTCCGCGTCCATTGGCAGCAACCGTTCATCCTTGGCGTTTTGTTTGCGGCGTACGCCTGCTGCGCGGCGGGAATCATGGCAGTGCTGGTGGCACTGGTGCCCGACGAAAGACGCTCCGGGCCGCTCAATAGCATTGTAGGAATGTTACTCGGCATCGCGGGCGGTTGCACCTTTCCGGCGAACCAACTTCCGGCATTTATGCGCGAGCATATCACGCCCCTGCTGCCGACGCATTGGCTCGTGGACACGATGCACGTAATTCAGGACGGCGGGACCGCAGCGTGGGGTAATGTTGCACTGAAGCTTCTTGGACTGAGCGCTGCATTGATCGCGGTGGCAGTTGCTCTTTTACAGCAGCGATTCAAACGCGGTTTGCGGTCATGAAATATATTTTCGACATTGGTCACACCGACCTGCGTCTCTTTCTCAAGAAAAAGAGCGCATACGTCTGGCTTTTTGCGGTGCCGTTCATGTTCATGTATTTCTTCGGCAATGCGATCAAAGGGGATGGCGATCCTTCAAATCGTCATCCGAAAGTTTTCGTAAAAAATGAGGATACCAATTTCCTGAGTGAGATTTTCCTGAAGGAACTGGGCAAACAAGATTTGAAATTGAGCGAGAACGATCGCAATGAAGCTTCGGCTGAGATTCACATTCCCGCTGATTTCACCGACAAAGTGTTGGCCCTGGAAAAAACCAAGGTGCAGCTTCTTAAAGGACAGAAGTCCGATTACGAGGCCGACCGGTTCATTACTGAGATGGCATTGGTGCGCGCGCTGGTTTCAATGAATGGGCATTTGTTGGAAGCCGCCGCTTCAACCAATACCGTAGGATCTTTGACTGAAGATCGCTTGAACAAGCTGATCAAAAAATCCAATCCGGTCAGCTTGAATGCACACTTTGCCGGCAAGCAGCCGGTGCCATCGGGATTTAATTTTTCGCTCCCAAGCAATCTTGTCACATATCTGCTGATGAACCTGATGATCTTTGGTGGCGTCACGATGGCGGCAGAGCGGCGCAACGGAGTGCTCAAACGGCTGGCCACTTCTCCGATTCGTCGCGCCGAAATCATCGGCGGAAAACTCTACGGCCTGATGTTGTTGGGCGCGGTCCAGATTGCTTTCTTTCTGGCACTCGGCAAATTTGCTTTTCGCGTCAACCTTGGGGCGAATTTTCCGGGCGTTGTGCTGGTACTATTGATCTTTGCGTGGGTCGCCGCCTCGTTGGGAGTTCTCGTTGGATCAGTTCTTTCGGCGGAAGATCGCGTTGCTGGAATTTGTGTGCTCACAAGTTTGGTGCTGGCAGCGTTAGGCGGATGTTGGTGGCCAATCGAAGTCGCGCCGTCTTCGGCGCGAATCATCGCGATGTGCGTTCCGACGGGTTGGGCCATGCAGGCGCTGAATCAATTGATCACATTCGGAAATGGTCTCAACGCGATCACTTTGCCGATGATTGTGCTGATCGGATGCGGGGCTGCTGCGAATTTTTTGGCGGCTCGGTTTTTCCGAAATTAATCAAAGCTCAGTCGTCCGTTCTGAGCGTCCACATTCCTCCGGGAGTGCCAAGCGTACCTCTGCCAACCGTTTGATTGGTTTGAAACGCTTCAACGTGATTGTCCACGAACGCATATTCGAATCGGCGGCCATGGAGTCGATAGAGTTCCGCGCCTTGATTGTTCGGATCGTTCGGCGAAATCTGGTAAAGTTCTCCATTTCCTGCCGCCTGTGTGCTTGCAGGTCCAAGGCTAATGCATGGCCAGATGTTGCCGGCGACGTTATTTCCCGATGGTTCCTCGACATATAGAAACGTGCTGGATGGCGCTTTGACTACAGTCGTCTTATAGCTCTTGGCATCCCAGTCAATGCCCGCACTGGTATCTGTCCAATAGATTCCGACTCCATGCACACTTCCAGCGTTGATATCGGGCAACGGATAACTGCGGTTATTAGCGGGCACCTGATACTGAGTTGACCAAGCCGTTCCGACGGCATTCATCGCATACGTTCTTCGTCCGAAGAAACCGGGATAACTGGCGACCCAAGCTGTGTCTGGTCCGCGATCTGCAGGACAGCGAAGAACTTTAGGAGTGAAAGCCGCTTCGCTCACACCAACAGCCAAATCCAGATCACTCAGGTTTCCACCTAGGTATTTGTGGATGAAACTATCCCAACTCGCTTGCGAAGCCGGGGCAGCCGCTGCGCCGGTTGATAATCCGGCGGGTGGGAACATGTCTTGATGATCAGTGACGAAAAGCGCGGTCGCAGTTCCATTCTGCTTCAGTTGATTAACACAAGCGACTCTCCACGCCTTCATTTTTGCAGCGCTCAAAGCGGGCAACAGCATCGCTGCGAGAATAGCGATAATCGCGATGACGACCAAAAGTTCGATCAGCGTGAACGCTCCACGGATTTTCAAAAGGAATGAATTGCGCATACTTGGCCCCGTTAATTTGCATCCACCAAAATGACCCGCCACTGTTTACTGATCGCGTATTTCTTTCCGGGTGGCGGCAGGGGGACTTTCAAATTCCGGATCGCGACGAATTCCTCGAAGCTGCCGGAAAGTTTTCGCCCGATCATCGTTCGGTGCAATTCTCGCGTGAGTTCCGCGAGAGTTGCCTCAATGCTGGAAGTATCAGTGAGATTCTGAGGGGCTGCCGGCGTCTGCATTGCCCCCGGCACAGGAGCTGGCGCACTGGCCGGTTGAGATGCCGTAACAGCATTCGTTTCGGGATTGGCTGCAACTGGCGTTTCTTTCTTACCGCAACCCGCGGCAAGGCCCGCAGCCAGCAGCATCACAAAAGTGAAGCGGTTCATATCTATCTTCAAATTGAATTGCTTTCGCATTTGGTCAAGTCAAACAACCTGCGTACCTGGTCGTCAATTTTGACGATTATTAACCGACCTGGGTTTCGCGCGGGAGGTATCATACGTTTTCACGACTCGTCACTGCCAATTCGGGCGGCAATGATTCGCACACATTTTATCGGAAAAAGCCGCCGTTTATGAAGAGTTTTTTTATGTCTGCCACTGCCGCTACTGCGATTGCCACTTCTGGTTTTGCGCAAAACTCGGAAGAGCGTCCCAACCTGGAAAAACTGCTGAAATCACTAACCCTGGACGAAAAAATCGGGCAAATGGTCCAGCTTGATCTCTCGGTGGTCGCGGTGCCGAACTCCTCGCCAATAAGCCTGGACGAAAAGAAACTTCGCGAGGCGCTGGTCACGTATAAAATCAGCTCCTTCATCAATAACGGAGTGAACCACGCGCTAACCGTGGACGAATGGCATTACGTCAACAAAACCATTCAGGACATGATCCACGCAGAGACGCCGCACAAGATTCCCCTGCTCTACGGCATTGACTCTATTCACGGTGCGACTTTTATTCGTGATTCGACTCTATTCCCGCAAAACATTGCGATGGCCGCGACACGCGATCCGGATTTAACGCAGCGTTGCGCGGAAATTTCCGCGCGCGAAACACGCGCCGCCGGACTGCGCTGGACGTTTGCGCCGGTGCTGGACGTTGGACGACAGCCGCTCTGGGCACGCTTTCCGGAAACGTTCGGCGAAGATCCTTTTCTCGCGGCGGCGCTTGGGGTAGCGACGGTACGCGGCTTCCAAGGCGAGGACGTTGGGTCGCCGGCCAGTGTTGCCGCGTGCATGAAGCACTATGTGGGCTACTCTTTTCCGTTCAACGGAAAGGACCGTTCACCGGCGTTGATGCCGGATTGGTATTTGCGCGAATATTTTCTGCCGCCGTTCCGCGAAGCCGTAAAAGCCGGGGCCAAAACGGTGATGATCAATTCCGGAGAGATCAATGGTGAACCAGTTCATGCGAGCAAATATCTTCTCACTGATGTGTTGCGCAGTGAACTTGGTTTCAAGGGTGTCATTGTTTCAGACTGGGAAGACATCATTCGCTTGCACACGAAGCATCACGTGGCCGCCACGCCTGCGGAAGCGGTGCGCCTTGCAGTAGATGCGGGACTTGATATGAGCATGGTGCCGCTCGATTACTCGTTCGCGAAGTTGCTGAAGCAACTGGTGCGTGATGGAAAAATTTCTGAGAAACGGATTGATCAGTCCGTACGGCGTATTCTTCGGCTCAAAGCTGATGTGGGGCTTTTCAAAAATCCTTATGTCGAATCTGAGACTGCGGGCAACTTTCGCAAACCGGACTATCATAAAGTCGCTCTCGAAGCGGCCGAAGCTGCGATCACCTTGCTAAAGAACAAAGGAAATGCGCTTCCTCTTTCCACGTCCACCAAAGTGTTGGTCACCGGTCCTGCCGCCAACAGTGTGAGCGCGTTGCACGGCTGCTGGTCTTATACGTGGCAGGGTTCAAATGAAAAATTTTATCCGAAGAACACGCGAACAATCGTAGATGCTATTCGTGAAAAGATTGGCGAGTCCAACGTGCTGTATCGTCTTGGCGCGAAATTCGACGGCTCAGCAAAGGATCTCGAAGCCGCAGTCAGTGACGCTGCAAACGCCGACGCGATTATTCTTTGCCTAGGAGAAGATGCTTACGCCGAAACGCCAGGCGACCTGAATGATTTCAATCTGCCTGACAGCCAGCAGGAATTAGCGAAACGACTTACCGGGACAGGAAAGCCCGTAATTTTGGTTCTTGTCGAAGGACGCGGACGCGTGATTCGCGAGATTGAACCCGGTGCGCGCGCAATTTTGCTCGCCTATTGGCCCGGTTCACAAGGCGCTGAAGCAATTGCAAACGTTCTGTTCGGTGATATGAATCCTTCCGGCAAACTTCCATTCACTTACGCGCGCTACCCAAATCATTTGGTGACTTACGACCGCAAATACACGAGCCGCATTGATGAAATTGAACCGCCGGAAGGACACACATCGGAAGAATACACGCCGCAGTTCGAATTTGGTTCGGGTCTGAGTTATACGACATTTGAATACAGAAACCTGAAACTCAGCGGAACCAGGCTGACTCCGAGGACCAAAATCACTGTCAGCGTGGATTTGGAAAACACGGGAAAACGATCCGGCAGAGAAACAGTCGAACTTTATACACATCAGCTAACAGCCTCGATAACACCACCGCTAAAACGCTTGCGTGCGTTCCATAAAATTGAATTGCAGCCCGGTGAATCAAAGACTGTCAAATTTGAACTGGCTGCGCCTGATGTCGCTTTTGTGAATGCTCAAAGTAAACTTGTAGCTGAGCCCGGTGAATTTGAAGTCATGATTGCGGACTTAAAAAAGAATTTCCGCTTCGAGAAATGATCGAATGGGAACTTGAAAATCGTGCGCGCGAAGACGATTTGAAAAGTTCCACGGCAGCGCTTATCTGCCTTTCTTGTTCGGAAATCTCGAGTTCTGAATGGATGTGTCGTGCTTCTTGCGGCGATATTCCGAAGGACGCCAACCGATCCATTTGGTAAAGGCGTTCGAGAAAACAAACGGCGTGTGATAGCCCACCTCAAGCGCAATGGATTCAATTGTCCGATCGGTTGCTGCCAGAAGTTCGGCGGCGCGGCGCATTCGGAGATTCGTGACCTGATGCATCGGGCTGCGTCCAAGCTGGCGCTGGCAGAGCCGACGCAGATGCTCATTGCTGTAACCAGCCTCTTTGGCAAGCTTCGCGAGGGTCCAGTGGTCTGCGAGATTCGTGCTCACGCGTTCCCAAAGCAAACGCAGTTGATCCGGATGATCCGAGGGTTGGGCGAATCGTACGACGTACGCGTGAATGAGATCCGTCCATTCCTGCATCAAAGTAGGTTGGGCGGGCCCATTACATTCGTACATCAAACCCAAAATTGCAGATTTCAGGGGCAGCGGGTCGTAACGTGCCATCACCGGCGACGTCGTATCCGCAATCGGCCGCTGTTCAGTCGGCCGCTGATAACATACCCAGCAGAAATCCCAGCGCGCGCCGGGCAGAGTTTCGAACGCGTTCAATGTATGAGCCGGCAACAGGCAGGCGTAACCCTCTCGGCAAATTCGCCAACGACCGTCAATAAGCACCTTCCCCCGCCCGCCGATGCAGGCCAGAAAATATGTGGAAGTCTGCTTCGTTCGTACGATGCGCGTAAGGTGCGTCGCCTCTTGAAAGCCAACGTGAATGATCCGGTACTGGTTAAGCGTCTTGCAAAGTGGAAATTCAGAAAGCCAAGGACGAGATTCAACATTCTCCGCTTGTACGCCTCTCATGCGCGTATGCGGAGAATGAATGGTCACATCCGTCAAAACTGATATACCGGGTTCAGCCATGCGCGCAAAATTACGAGCAGTCTCGCTCACAACATGTCAAACATCCATACAGTCTGACAGGAAGTTCCCTGAAAGAAAAGCGAACGAATGAAACCTCGCAATAAATAGCCTCTTGGAACAAACCTGGGACAGTTCGCAGAAAGCCAAAATTGATCGTGTTTCCAGACTATTCGTTCACCACCAGAAATAGGGGATGCCACCACCCGCACGGTCCCTGATAGTACGGAAGGACATATCATTATCGCCAGGGGTTCCCGGAGTTATCATTTTTCTCCATTGAGCGTGGCCGTCTTTGTAAATGCTGTTTGCTCCTCTCGGGATTGCTTTGGTCGTCAAGTGCGCACTAAGGTGATGTTTGTAAAAACCACCCGCTACGTCGTTAAAACTATTCCCCGCTAAAGCAGTCCACGAATTTCCCCGGCTGATAATTATGTCACTCATCAATACCTGATCCGCGACGTTGTCTTTATAACTGTTAATACCGAGCGTGTGCGTTTCAGACAGAATGGTAGTGTTGCGATATTGTGCATACGCCCCTGCATTTGCTCCCCAAAAAGCAAAGGCATAACCGGTGATGTGAAAATTTTGGGGACTATCTTCGTTTCCTCCCTGTGCGAATTGAAACCACCAAAGCGACATGGGATACGGATCAAGAAAATTTTCCTTGTCCGAATATTGCGGTGAAGTGCTGGGGCAAAAAAAAGTTTTTATCTGACAACCATTTCTTAACATCGTTTGTGTCGCCGGTGCCGGAACGTCCCAGCACCAGCTCGAAGCCCCCATGAGCTCGGGCAACTTGTCTTTATTGTCATCCGACCACATATGCAACCCGATATAAAGCTGCTTTTCATTGTTCATGCATATCGTGCGCTGGGCTTTTTCTTTTGCTTGAGAAAGCGCCGGCAGCAGCAAGGCCGCAAGAATTGCGATGATGGCGATGACAACCAAAAGTTCGATGAGGGTAAAAGCTGCACTGTGGTGTGCGAAATTCCGGGGTGGTGTTTTTAGTCTCATAGAAAAATTATCATATTAACAACTTGCAAAGTCAACGTTAGCATTTCCGAGTTCTGGTGAACACCGAAAGAGCATAAACTCTAAAGCGTTTATGCAAATGATGCCGACACACAATTAGATATGGGAAATACACTTGATTCGTCCTCATTCAACTCGAGTAGTCCGTTCTGAGAATATCTCCACACGAAATAGTTTCTGCGATTTTCCGTAATGCAATAAGACTCTTTTTCGAACCCACTATAAAGAGAAGGGCCGGGATCATCCCGGCCCTTCGTGTCTATTTCTATTTAGATCTTACCAGTTTTGATTCGTTCTATTTAATCAACCGGAAGAACGTCGGAGTGGAAGTCAACGGCACGCTGACCTGATTGTTTCCGCCAACGACAGTCGACGACCCTGCCGATTGCCAGTTCGGCGCCACCAACGATGTGGTGAATTGGAGGGAATAACCTTCCAACACCGGCAGGTTCGGCCACGATACAATTATATTGTTTCCGGATAGCGAAACACTGAGCGTTTCTGGAGTAGTGCCGGCCACATAGCTGGCCGCAATCTGCGCAGAGCTCAGTCCGCCGTAGTAGATACGGATTTCATCAAACCGTCCGTTAAATAACGGGTCTCCGAACAGTGAGCGACCGATGAAGTCTCGACGGTCGACGATGGTCGTCAGGTTAACATTCGCATTGGTAACGCTTCGAGCCAACACGCCATTCGTGTAGTAACTGATGGTCTTGGCGTTCTGATCCACAACTCCCGCGACATAGAACGGACTCGCGAGCGCAGTAATCGTGTCTGACACTTCGGCCTGGCCGCCGCCGCCCAATGTGCCGTTACGGATAGGATCACCGCCGAACGTGAAGATGCGCGAGCCGTTTGGATCCCAGGACAGGTAGCTAGTCCCGGTGCCATTTGCCGCGTCACCGAAGTCCACCAAGCGCATGTTTGCTGCGAGCGCAGTTGCGGCTCCCCAGATTTCAATGCTTATCACATCGTAACCTTGGATAAGGCTGCCAGGCAAATCCACATACGTTAGCGGACTCGACGCGCCTGTCATTACCACGTTATTGCTCTGAATTGTTGCAGCGCCCCACAATGTGCCGTTAGCGCCACCGATCGAGTCGCGCGCATCGCTGGCAAAACTGTAGCGATGTGTGGCGCGCAGGGCCTTCGCCACCACGGTCACGTTTTGTGTGCTGCTTAAACCGCCGTAACGTGTGATGACATTGGCCGCGCCAATACCCACCGCTTGGATTCGATTACCATCCACTTGGACCACCGAAGAATTATCCGAGGTAAAACTGACCTTGTGAGTGCCGCTCAGATCAATGGTGCCTCCGCCGAACGTGCCTTTCACAATCGGCTGGCTGTAAGTTCCCAGCACCATCGTCTTGTCATGGCTTACCGAGATCGCACTCGCCGCACCGGGATCGCTTGATACTGTGTCCGGTCCAGCCTGGTAACTGGCCGCAACTTGGGCCGCGTTCATTGCGCCGTTCCAAATGCGGAATTCGTCAACATTGCCGATATAGTTCGCGACCGGCGTACCATTCGTCTGAACTGTGTGTCCAATATAGCTTTCCGCATTTGTGATCTTTGTCAGATCCAGCGGAACGAAAATAGCGTGATCTTTCGCTCTCCAATCGAGCACTTCATCATACAAACTGCCGTTCACATACATGGCGGCCTTTCCGTCAGTGTCATTGACGACAACTACGTAATGAAGGTTGGTTGTTCCGCTGCCTGCGCCCAGGAAAGTACCACGGCCGGTGTAAGTAATTTCACCCAGCGTGCCTCCAGATGCGCCAGCATTGGTGTAGGTAGCGGCGTAACGAATCAGGGTATTTCCTCCGCCTGATCTCGGTGAGAAGCCAAACCAGTTAGTCAGTCCCGCGTAGCCGAATTCCCACAAGCGTCCGTTACCAGGCGATGAGTTTGTGTAAGTCACCCACGTTTCGATCGTGACATTGCTCATTCCGGTCAAGAGACCGCCCGGTAGCGACACAAACGAATTAGCCGTGCCGGTCAACCCGACTTTCCCGCCCGAGATGGTCGCCCCGGCCTGCAATGTTCCGTTGGCTCCGCCAACAGAGTCGCTCGCATCAGCCGTGAAGCTGTAACGGTTCTTCAGCACAGGCGCAACGGCTGCTGAGATCGTCACCGATGAGCCAGCCGTTGTTCCGTTATAGGTTGCGCTGATGGTTGCCGATCCGGCACTCACGCCGGTGACCATTCCAGTCTGATCCACTTTCGCAATCGTTGAATCGCTGCTAACCCAGTTGGAGGCAAACGGAGTTACGTTGACGTTGGCCGCGCCAGTATAGGTTGCAAGGGCGCGCGCTTGTTGAACTGCGCCGGCGGGCTGCCCGGACACGCTGATATTCAATGAACTGAAGGTGCCGCGGCTACCTATCAACACAAGGGCATCTGGCCCGAGACCATAGTCCAACGCAACCTGGTCCGCTGAAATCGCGCCTCTCCAGATGCGCATTTCATTAACAGAACCGCGGTAGTTGGAATCACCGCCGAACTGTGAGCGGCCAATGTACATATTAGCTGTGGAGGTGAGGTCTTCCGGCAGGAGTGTCACACCATTGTTCGTCGCCACTAATACACCATCAACATAGACAGATGCGGTTTGAGACGCTCCATCTTGAGTATAAACCAAGAGGTGCTCCACGCCTTCAACTGGACGTCGGAAATTCACCTGTTGTTCGCCCACCGCTGTTGTACGTATTGCGGTGCGCGCGATCAAAGTGTTGGCGGGATTTACCGTGAGGAACAGATAATTGGCAGTATCATTGCCGAAGTCCCACAGACGATTCCAAGTGCCGGCATTGTCGTCCGTGTACCATGTTTCGATTGTCGTCGAGGGATAGGTGCTGAATAGGCCAGAGGGCAGCGAAACATAAGAAGGTCCTATCGGAACCGTCGTGCCGCTAGTGCCAAAGCCGTCCAGCATCACCTGGCCATTCACAATTTGCGCGTTGTTATTCAGTGTGCCGTTCGCTCCGCCAATCGAATCGCTCGCGTCCGTAGTAAAGCTGTAGCGATGATCCAAAGTAATCGGCACCGCCGCGACGGTTACGACTACCGGAGCGCTGGTTACTCCCATATACACGGCTGTAATATTCGCAGTTCCCGGTCCAGCAGCGGTAAGCAGTCCCAATCCATCCACTCTCGCCACGTTTGCGGCGGTGGTGAAATAAGTGACCAGCGTGGTGAGATTGACTGCATTGCCAACGTTCGCAAACGTCCCCGAAGATGAAATCTGCTGGCGTTCACCGGCAGTTGGCGTCGTATTATTGATGTTTAAGGTGATCGAAGTCAAGGCACCAGGCGTATTTGTAATCAAATCCGGCCCGGTTGCCGCATCAATCGCAACCTGCAACGAATCCAAAACGCCGTTATAAGTCCGGATTTCATTGATATTACCAGACATATAACCGTTGGCTTGCGAACGACCAAACCAATCGTTAACCGTCCGGCCTGCATCTTCTGGCGTAATGGTAAAATTCGCGTTGCTCAGCATCAGCCTTCCGTCAATAAACATTCGTCCGACGCGACGCGCACCGTCCAACACGAACACGTAGTGATGCTCAGAACCTAATGTCAATGGGGCAGAGGTAACATTTTGCAATCCGCTGCCATCATTGATCGCACCTCGAGGTCCGCCGCCAGCCAGCGCAGAAATGTAAGTAAAATGTGTTCCGTCATTTCCGAAATCCAGGAAACGCGATCCACCAACGCCGCCAGAATCCGTGCCCCACACCTCGAGTGTAACCGCCCCGTAATTAGTGAACAGATCGGGCGGCATCTGGGCGTAGTTACTGACGGTACCGCTAAGGCCAAGTTGCCCACCGCCATTCAAGCCGCTCAAACTGTCGGGCGTTACCACGAAGCCGTTCGCAGTTCCAACAGTGTCAATAACATTCGTATCACCCAAAGTTCCGTCGAAGCTGTAGCGATGTGTCATAGATGGACTCACTACGGTTACGGTGATGTTGCTGACAAAAATGCCGTTGCTGGCCGTGATCGTCACCGGCCCGCCATTAGTCAGCGCTCCGATACGTCCCGCTGTAACGAGCGTCACTATGTTGGACGCACTGGATTTGTACACGGTGGATGCAGTCACGTCCTGGATCGCGCCGTTATTGTAAACCAAGAATGCCGGAACCCGGCGGGCGCTACCCCAGACCACAGGGGATGCGACCGGACTGAACAAGAGACTGACGGGCACTGACGCGCCAACAAAGCTGGATTGAACCGGCGTGCGATTGTAGGTGCGCGAAGCACCTGAACCGGCATACGCATACACAGCCACTTGATAAGTCACACCGCCAATTAGATTACTCACCGTCGCACTGCCGCCCGCACCACTGAAAACAACGAAATGATTTGATGCTGGCAAACTGTTTCCCAATCCATACCCCGCGCCCGTATATTCAATTCCATCCGCAGGCATCTCTTTAATAAGAGGATTGCCGCGCCATACGACGACCACGCTGCCGTCACTGCCAGAACCAGGTGTCCAGGACAAATTAATGTCGTTTTGTCCGTTGGTAGTTGCGGTAATTCCGCTTGCGGAACCGGGCACGGTAACAGGCGTCACACTTGAACGATTCAAACTGAATCCTTCAAACTGGGCGGTTCTGGTCGTGGTACCGCCGCTATCGAAAGTGGCATGAATAATACCAACTTGAACCGGCAGACCATTCATATCGGCCCGAGTCTGAGTGTCGATCAGAGCCCAAGGATCACTGGTAGTGAGGCGCTCATAAGCATTAAAAACGTCTCCTACGCGCTCCAGGCGCAACCACAGATTCGTGGCCACACCCTTTGGTCGTTGAGTTAAAGCACCGTTGAGTTCGGTGCGGAAATAATTGCCAATGTTGAATTGGTTAAAAAAGTAGGTCCATGAAACGAAGTTTTCGCCGCCGTTAATGGTGCTACCCTGAGACCCGAAGGCGCGGGCTTGCAGGCCGGCCGTATTGAAAGCTCCATTATCAAAATTAAGGACTCGCACGTCCGCGGTGAAATCACCGTTGACCACTTTGAACAGAAAGAACCCGTCGTCAGGCGCTCCTTCCCAATCTGTTTGAGACGACGTCACCGTCAGAACGTTGTTGCTGGTGGTGTTTGCATTGGCGACTGTCGTGTTTCCGGCCGCGGTGCCGTTTGCGCCACCGGGAAATTCCCCAGCGCCAAAATAAACTCCGTCCCAAATCGAATTGGTAACGCCAGTGGTTAGAAAGTTTTTGGATACGCTGAAGTTGTCGCTGACGACATCCGCCTGCGCTGTTAAAGCGAGGCCGAGGCCCGAAAGCAACAAGATGATTTTAGCGGGAAGTTTTATCATAACGTTGGGATTAGGTTTTTAAGCGGTACACATTTCCAGCCGCACTCGGCACGTGCATTCAGCACTACAACAATATTGCCGAATTGCGAACTGGGGCATGGTTAGAGCGTAGGTGAAAATTCCTTTGACGCGAATAACCGGAATCCACTGCGATATGCTTCAAATGCACGGAGAGTAATTCCCGCTAAAACAAAATCCCCGCCGAAGCACGCTCCCTTTAATTTTTTTATTACGAACAGCATCCCGAGAAGTGTTGGTTTTGGAAAACCCACGCGAATTGCAACAGCAAAAAATTGCCCTCATCAGCAAAAAATCAAAACGTCTTGGATACACTCATTTCCGCGGAAACAACAATCCATCAGCCGCGGGAAATGCACCGGCACTTGATTTAAAAAAAACGGAGTGATCACAGTGGCAGTCACCGGCGCACCATTTTCGACTCCCGATTTCCGGAGCCACGAGTCCGCCAGTTCGTCATGAGCAAGCTTGCCAGAAAAATGGTCAAACGATAGGCTCGCTTAAAATGTCACGCCGCAGAAAAAAAGGAGCGCACCCATCGAAAGCGCAAGCGCGAAATCCAATGGCGGCACAATTACGTCATGAAATCTCAACGAAAAAACGCTGGACTTTTCGTTTGCTTGCCGCCGTTGGTGCCCCGTTCTTCCTCCTGCTGCTGCTCGAAGTGACGTTGCGTATCACGGGATTCGGATACGATACATCGTTTCTGCTACACTCAGTGGTAAACGGCCAAAAGGTATTCATCCAGAATTCGCGGTTCGCATGGCGGTTTCTGGGCGCGCCTCTCTCCCGCAAGCCTTTTGCTTTTAATGTTCCGTGCGAAAAGTCTGCCCACGCCGTCCGGGTGTTTGTGTTCGGAGAATCGGCTGCGTACGGTGACCCACAACCGGAGTTTGGTTTGCCACGCATGCTTCAAGCGATTTTGAGCCTGCGTTATCCCGGAGTGCGCTTCGAGGTCATCAATGCAGCCATTACCGGCATCAACTCCCATGCGGTGCGTGCCATTGCGAAAGATTGCACCAAGGGCAAGGGAGACGTGTGGGTAATTTATATGGGCAACAACGAAGTGGTTGGGCCGTTCGGCGCGGGTACTGTCTTTGGGCCACAATCGCCTGCACTGCCTTTGATTCGTGGTAATCTGGCGTTGAAGGCGACACGCACAGGACAATTGATGGATTCCCTCGTTCAAAGCTTCCGGCCAGTGCCGGCGGACAAAACCGAATGGGGCGGCATGCAGATGTTTCTTGAGAACCAGGTGCAGGCAGATGATCCCCGGATGACTGCCGTCTATCATCACTTCGAAGAGAATCTCAAAGACATCCTGGAGGACGGTCGCGCCGCAGGTGCGGGAATTGTCGTTAGTACTGTAGCAGTCAACCTGCGCGATTGCGCGCCGTTCGCCTCCCAGCTTCCAGGCGCATTGAGCGAGGAAAGCAAAGCGAGATGGCACTCGCTCTACGTTCGCGGACACGAAATGCGCGCCGCCGGTCGCGAGGCCGAAGCCGTTGCGCTTTTTCATGAGGCAGAAGCGATTTGCGACCGCGTCGCTGAACTTCAATTCACCCTCGCCGAAGCGAGTCGCACCCGAGGGGACTTGACGGATGCTCAACGTCGTTTCGCTCTGGCGCGAGATCTCGACACATTGCGCTTCCGCTGCGACAGCCGAATAAACACAATTCTCCGCCGCATCGCGACCGGGCATCAGGAGCAACGCATTGCACTGGCGGATGCTGAAGCGGAGTTCGCCAGGCAAAGCCCAGATGGCGTGCCCGGCTCGGAATATTTTTACGAACACGTCCATCTCACGTTCGAAGGGAACTATCTCCTTGCCCGGCTGATTGCTGAACAAATTCAGCCGCTCCTGCCGGAGCCCGTGCAGAACCAAACGGATGCCACAAGCAACTGGCCCAGCCAGGCAAAATGCGCCCAATGGTTGGCGTGGACAGACTGGGATCGCCTGGCCGCTCTTAACGAGATGCTCGGCCGGCTTAGCGATTCGCCATTCACTGGACAGCTCAACCATTCGTCACAGTTCCACCGCCTCGCTTTGGAAGCTGAAAAGTTCCGGCCACTCGCGCAAACAGCAATGACGAATGCGCCTTACATCTGTCGGGACGCCCTGGCAATGGCCGGCGATGATCCGGTGCTGCACGCTCACTGCGCGAAATTGCTGTCTCAGGCTGGCGACGCGCCCGGAGCGCTCCGCTCTGCTCGTCGTGTCACCGAGCTGCTGCCGAACAGCACAGAGGCATGGATGAATTTTGGAGCGGCGCTGGCCAGGCAGCAACAGTACGCCGAAGCCGCGCAGGCATTCCAAGCGGCAGTGCAATGGGATCCGCAGGACGTTTGGGCCTTGCAGGATCTGGCGCAGACGTATGTGAAGCTCGGACGGCGTGACGAGGCTATGCGTACATACCGATTGGAGATTTCCATCAAACCCAGGTTTGGTCTGGCGTACCTTAGCCTGGGGCAATTGCTCGAAGAAGCAGGGGACAAAGCGGAGGCGGAAAAGAATTTTCGACTCGCCTTGACCAACCGGATTCATCGCGCGGAGGAGTTGCTGGTTCTTGCGCGGTTCTGTCAAGGCCGCGGATGGTTTCGGGACGCAGCGACAAATTACCTCGATGCCATCAAATTGCGGCCAGGCGATCCACGTTTGCACGTCAGCGCCGCCCAATGCCTTGCCGCCGCCGGACAAAACGCCGAGGCTGAAAAGCAATATGCCGAAGCCGTCCGCCTGTCGCCGGCATCAGGACCGATGCGGTCGCTCTTCGCCGTGCAACTCAGCCGGCAAGGCAAAGCTGCAGAGGCTACGGAACAGTTTGAGGAAGCCGTGCGGCTAATGCCGGACGTGATCGAAGTCCGCTTGAATCTTGGCATCGCCTTGATGAAGCAACGACGTGACGCCGAGGCCATGAAAGAGTTCGAAGCGGTATTGGCGCGCTCTCCAACCAATGCAACCGCCCTCGAATATGTCCGCAACCTTAACGCGCGCGCGCCAGCCGCTCAGCCAAACTGATGCAGCACGTTCTCAAAGGAATTGCACTTTTTCCTCGCCAGGAAAAACTAAAACGCCTTGAATCCCGTCATGTCCCACGAAAAGAATAGTCCATTCAACCGGCGGGAAACTCGCCGTCACTTCATCAAAAAAACCGGCGCGATCACGGCGGCGGTGACGGGCGCAAATCTTCTTCAGCTTTCCGTCTCCGCAGCTGCGAACAATGCAGGCGTGTCCATTGTTCTGGATTCTTCGGAAGAATTAACAAGACAAGCGCCAATCAAATGGGCCGCGGAACAATTACGCGACGCGCTCACTGCGCGCGGAACCAGCGTCCAGTTTCTCGAGAGCCTCGATCAGACGCCTTCATCTCACGAATGTGTTCTTGTGACGGGCAGAAGTTCGCCGGCAGCACGGCAAGTGTTCAACGCCAATAAAATCTCGCTGCCGGAAAATCCGGAGAGCCTCGCGCTCGTTCGCGGCAAGATTTCCAACGGTCGTTCATTGCTCGCCGTTGCCGGCTCAGACGTTCGCGGTTTGGTTTATGCGCTGCTCGAACTCGCCGACCGCGTGAACTTCGCGAGCGATCCCATTGCCACATTGAAAGCGATGAAGCCCGTCGTCGAATGGCCTGCCAATTCCATTCGCAGCATTGGGCGGTCGTTCGCCAGCGACGTGGAAGACAAACCGTGGTTCAACGATCGTGAGTTCTGGCCGCGCTATCTCACGATGCTTGCGGCGAATCGGTTTAATCGCGTCAATCTGACGTTCGGCCTTGCCTACGATTTCACAACCGGAATCACGGACTGCTATTTTCACTTTGCATATCCATTTTTGCTTTCAGTTCCCGGTTACAATGTTCGCGCCGTTCCGCTGCCGGACGCGGAGCGCGATTCAAATCTCGAAATGCTTCGCTTCGCAAGCGATGAAGCCGCCCGGCGTGGAATCCAATTTCAACTCGGCATCTGGACTCATGCCTACCAATGGACGAACAGCCCGCGAGCGAATTACACCATCGAAGGTCTCACTCCCGAAACGCAAGGGCCCTACTCGCGCGAAGCGCTGCGCCTGTTGCTCACGAAATGTCCGAACATTACTGGCGTTACGATTCGCACACATGGCGAGAGTGGAGTTGCTGAAGGGAACACAGGCATTTGGAAAATAGTTTTCGATGGTGTCGCCCAGTGCGGACGCAAAGTGGAAATTGATTTGCACGCGAAAGGAATGGATCAGGGCATCATTGACGCTGCGCTCGCGACGGGAATGCCCGTGAACATCTCGCCAAAATTCTGGGCCGAGCACATGGGTCTGCCTTATATGCAAGGCGCGATTCGCCAGATGGAGATGCCGCCACGTCGCGCCGACAGCGGCTTCTTCGCACGCAGTTCCGGCTCGCGATCTTTTCTGCGCTACGGCTACGGCGATTTGCTTGCGGAGAATCGCAAGCACGGCGTCCTGCATCGCATCTGGCCCGGCACGCAGCGCGTTTTGCTCTGGGGCGATCCGGAAACCGCCGCGGCTTACGGACGCGTGTCGAGCTTCTGCGGCAGCAACGGCGTGGAAATTTATGAGCCAACCTTTTTCAAAGGCCGCAAAGGATCGGGCCTGCCCGGTGGACGCGATGCTTATGCCGATGCGTCGCTGAAACCAAAATTTGATTTTGAAAAATACGATTACACCTATCGGGTCTGGGGCAGAAATCTCTACAACCCGGACACTGACGCTGATGGCTGGCAACGTTTGTTACAAAAACAATTCGGTCGCGGTGCGGAGCACGCCGAAGCCGCGTTGACTTCGGCCGGAAAAATTCTTCCGCTCATAACCACTGCGCACTGTCCCTCGGCCGCGAACAATAATTACTGGCCGGAGATGTATTGGAACATGCCGATGACGGACGCGAACCATCGCCATCCGTACGGCGACACACCGAACCCGAAACGCTTCGGCACGGTGAGTTCGCTCGATCCGGAATTTTTTCTGAGCTGCGATGAATTCGCGGATGAATTGGTGAAGGGCGAACAGAGCGGAAAATATTCGCCGGCGTGGGTGGCGAATCATTTGGATAATTATGCCGAGAGCGCGCTCTCACACCTGGAAAAGCTGCGCGATAACCGCAGCGCGGATTTTCGCCGACTGAAAATAGATGTGATGATTCAGGGTGGGCTTGGCAAATTTTTCGCCGCGAAATTTCGAGCCGGCGTTTTCTATGGTATTTATTCGCGCACTAAGGATCAGGAGGCATTGAAAGAATCGATTCGGGAAAACCGCGCGGCGCGTGCAACCTGGGCGGAATTGGCAAATGTTGCGAAGGGCGTTTATCGCGATGACGTGACTTATGGCCCGGAATATTTCCAGCGCGGGCATTGGCAGGATCGCCTCGCCGCAATGGACGACGACATTGCGGACATGGAAAAGCTCTTGGCTCAACTCGATAAGTCAGAGAAGCCAGATCGCCGTAATGTGGAAAACGCGATTCGCGCCCTCAAAAAAAATAAACTCGATGAACGCGCACCCCTCTCCGGCATCCACGCGCCGCCCAACTCATTCCGACGCGGAGAATCCCTTGCCATTATCGCGCGAGGCACGGGCATTCGCTCAACGATTTCCAGTCTGCGCCTGCGTTATCGTCGAGTGAATCAGGCTGACATTTGGCAATCGGTTGAGATGACGAAATCCGGCGAGGAATATCACGCGACAATTCCTGCCGAGTACACGGATTCGCCTTTTCCGCTGCAATACCATTTCCAACTTCACGACGGCGCGGGTGGCGCGCGACTGTTTCCGGGATTTGAGCACAAGTTCAATGGTCAGCCCTACTTCTTCGTCCGTCAGGCGTGAACCCGCAGGGTCCTGAGAGTTCCCAGCACGATCTGAGGCGTGACAGTCACAGGGCTTGACGAGCCACGGGCATTCCTATTTCATGCCGGGAAAGAAAGGTTTTCCATGGCCAACAAGCTTTTGATCATTCACGGCTATTCCGATGGCGCCACGAGTTTCACCGGTTTGAGGGATTTCTTCGTGAACAGTGGCGCCTATTCGAAAGAGAATGTTTTCCTCCTCAACTACAGCAGCATGGATGACAACGCTACGTTCGAGGATTTCGCTGACAAGTTGGACGAGGATTACGCGAATCTTTTCGGCACTGAACGCATAGACGTCGCCTGTCACAGCACGGGCGCGCTCGTATCGCGCGCATGGCTGGGCATGCATTACCTACGGGAACTCGACGAAGGCGTCACCAAACCAACTTCGCCGGTGGAACATCTCTTGATGTTCGCTCCCGCAAATTTCGGTTCAGACCTGGCGCGCCTCGGCGAATCGTTTCTCGGAAAATTCCGCTGCACGTTTTTTAATTCGCATCATCAGAGCGGTGATTTTCTGGAATCCGGCAAAATCGTTCTCCAGGGGCTTGAACCGGCGAGTCCTTTTCAATGGGTGCTTTCCGCCAACGACCTTCACGGCGAAGGTTACTTCAACACGTCGCTCGGTGAAGGCAAAGTCTGTTACCCCTTTATATTCGCCGCCGGTAGCGGCTATGGCGGATTGCAGGCACGGCTGATTCCCGCCCGCAAAAAACCCGGCACGGACGGCACGGTGCGCATTTGCGGCACTTCGCTGAATACGCGCAAGTGCGTCATAGATTTTGCGGAAAAAGTCGTGAAACCCGCGTGGGTGCCGGAACGCAAATTCACTTTGATTCCCTTCGCGATTTTTGACGACTACAACCACGGCTCGATCGTTGACGCCGAAGACTCCTTTGGCGATGGGGCTAACAGCCCGGGAGAAATCGCACTCGGCGCGGTCAAGGTGGAGACATTCAACGATTACGACGCAATGGCACAACGCTTTTCAAAAGCCCTCCAGCAAAACCATGAAGGCGACGATTACCAGCAATTCTTTTTCAAAGTCCTGGATGACGTTGGATTCGCCATCACGGATTACTACCTGGATTTCTACGTGCTGAACCCATCAGGCACCGTGGACAAAACGTTGACCGCAGAATTCGACAAAGAATTTGAGTCTGAATTCACCACTCATTCCGCTGATAAATCCTGCCGCGTGTTGTTGCTCAATGTGACCAACCTGAAACTTTATTTGAAAAAACTGCGGCAAGCGAAAGCGAAACTGGTCTTCGACATCACGGCCAAATCGCCGTTGCGCGAAGTTCAATATCTGCCGGCGTACGCGGTGTTGTTTGACGGCGCAGATCCGGACACGGGAGAGGATCCTGCGTTTCTGTTTCCCAACACGACGACTTTGGTGGAAATTATTTTGAACCGCTGCGAGAGCGACAAGATTTTGACGACACTGAATTACAATCTCTCGCCGGTGTCTTTGCCGACTGCCGCGTGCAGCACGACGCCGACTGGCCGGGCCGCTTTGATTCGATAGATAACTCGATATATTGCGCTATGAACGATCAAATTGTTTTGGAACGTAATGCCCATCCCGTAAAGCAATTTTCCATCTTCACGCCGAATCGCCTCGGACGATTGCACGAATTGGTCGCGCTGCTCGCGTCGCACAATGTTCACGTGCTCGCCCTTACAGTGCTGGATACCACGGACAGCGCGATCATTCGCATCGTGCTTGACGATCCAGACAAGGGGCGCGCGCTGTTGCGCGACCAGGAATTTCCATTTACCGAAAGCCAGATTGTCGTTGTCGAAGTCTCGTCACCTGACGAAATAGGCCGGCTGATGACGGCCCTGTTGGAAGCGGAATTGAACATCAATTATCTCTACTCGTTCATTCCTCGCCCCCACGGCAAGCCGGTAATCGCCTTAAGTCTGGAAGACAATGACATGGCTGAACAGGTGCTCACGCGTCATCGGTTCGAAGTGCTGCGGCAGTCGGATATTTCAAGGTGAACGGCTTGCCCGGACGCGGCGCTCAAAGTTTTCTGTTGGATTTTCTGCCAGGCGGCGTATGGTGAATCACATCAGCCCGGCTCCGATCTATGGACGCAACGAACGATCCAGCAACGGAGAATCAACTGGCCATTCTCAGGCAACAGTTTCATTACGAGCCTGACCATGCGTTGACCAGGATAGAGGCGGCGCATCTGATTGGAGATCTTCGACGGCACCGGGAACATCCCACCGCTTTGCCGCAACGGAAGATAGTTGCTCCAATTCTGGAACGTGAATCCCTCCGTCTTGCGCTCGCTGTCCAGAACGCGAAGCAAGCTCTCACGGCGGTCACCATCAGCAGACGCGCCGAATACGAGCAACAACTCGCCGAAGCCATTCGTAAACGACAGGACTTCTGGATGGATACCTGTCGCGATCCGATGCAGATGCAAACCCACGCAGCGGAGGTTTGGGATTTATACATGAAACAGGGTTGCCGGTTCGTTACTCCGGCGCGCGCGCAAGCCCAGGAAGTATTGGACGCCTTGGATTCAGCGCTGCTCGACTGGGAAAGGAATCACGTGGAACTCTTTTACAGAACGCTGGAACTGAATTTCCCGGGCCTCCTTCGTCAGGCCTGAACAACGAAAGCGCTATTTGATGTTTCCTTCAGACAACAACGCCTTTGACGCGCCGGCGCCGTAAAGGCCGCGGTTACTCTGGTTGAATTCAAATTTCAGTTCCACCAGCAGGTCTTCCAGGGTGATCAGCTTCCAATGAACGGGGGCAAAAATCGTTTTGCCGTCGCGTGAAATCTTTTCCAACTCATACGCCAGCAGAAAGTGCAGCGCATCGCGCGTGATCTTCGGATGCTCCGACGGCGAAAAATAAAACGTGCGCTGCGTCGTGTTCGCCGTGGCTGCATTATAGGTTTTCAATTCAAGATAACAAGGTGTCGGCGCGATGATCTCCACGTCGGGATAGCCTGTCACCTGCGCATCGCCGGCCGTGTTCACCGGCACGCGGGCCTGCAAACCGATTTCGCGCAATGCCGTGCGGACAAATGGCTCAATGTGGTTGCCCGCTTCATTCGCTCGCGCGGCTTCGATGCCCTCCCTGGCTATTCGTTCTCCGGCCAGCATCGCTGCGCGTAGAATTTTAGCGCGCAGTTCCATGTGAGCTGGATTGTTCGTATCGAAGTTAACGACCTGAAAATGCGTCGTGGCAGCGACAACGTCCCTGAACGGAATCGGTTTGCTGGCGAAACTGAATTCTCTCAGCGCCGAGCTTGGCGGGGTGTTTGTTTCATCGGCTCTTGCGGCGAAGCCGTTGTTGAACAGGATTAAGGCCAGCACCGAAACGGTGAGTTTCAGGGGAAAACAAAGTTCAAGGAGCGGGAAAGGACGTTGGAGGTTCGAAGTTGGAACTTCTCCAGAACCGGCGTCTTGGAATTCGGAGCTTTTCAAGCTGCCTCATCACTCCTCGTCAAACTTCCTTTTGATTAACGCCTCGATTTCCGCCAGCGCTTTCGAGGCATCCGGGCCGCTGGCATGAACCGTGAGTTTACTACCGGGCCCTGCGGCCAACATCATCAAGCCCATGATACTTTTTCCGTTTACCTTTTCACCGTCCTTTTCAACGAAGACATCGCACTGAAATCGGTTCGCGGTCTTCACAAATAATGCCGCAGGCCGGGCATGAATGCCCAGCTTGTTGGAGACCAGAAATTCCTTCGTCATGCTGGCACTCCCGTCTGGCATTTTTTTGGCGCTCATGAGGCTCACAGGAGAAATAGCCGAAAAAGAGCGCTCTGGCTAATTCTTTTTCCGCGCCATTCGATGTCCGCTCAATTTGGGAATTTACGGGTGGTCACGACAGGATAGGGAGATAAACGACCACTACCGCGCGGGCAATTGAAAATTATTCACCGAAAAGCAGCAACGCGCGCTCGTAATCCTCCGGCGTATCCAAATCCATCGCTAATCCGGGATCGTTGAAAGGAGACTTCGCCAGCGGGCAGGAAGTGCTCTGCAAAAAATCTTTCAACGTGTTCGCTCGTGTTCGTCGAAGCTCCTCGAATGCAGCCCGCGGAAGCAGGACTGGATGTCGCGCCCGGCCCTCATAAACCGGCTGACAAATCGCTTCGGGATTTTCCCGCTGAAATTGGAGCAAGCGTGCAAGTGTTTCTGCCCGAAGATGTGGCTGGTCGCCGAGAATGATTGTCCACACGCTTACGTCGCTCTTCCAATGAGGCCAGTTTGCGGCACAGAGAATGGAGCTGAACATGCCCCGTTCCGGCTCAGGATTGTCAATTCGGTCGCTGCGGGAGAATCCGATTCGATCGAGTTCAGAGTTCAACGGTTGATCTGAAGAACGACATACAACCGCGATTTGCCTCGATCCAAGCTGCCGCCACTGAGAGATCAAATGTCCGACGACAGAAGTGGTGCCCCAAGGCAGCAGCAATTTGGGTTTTCCCATTCTCGACGATGCGCCCGCGCCTAGGATGATCACACCAGAATTTCCTTTAACATTGGTTGAAAATCGTAAGGGCATTCGTTGCCGCCAATAAACGGCGGTAGCATATCGAAACCAATATCGAAGGAAAGGAAGCAATGCACAACAGACGACGGCAAGAAGATCTGCTTTACACAGAGTGCTTTTCAGTCCCGGTTTTCGCACCATGCCTTTGTAGCAAACAGCGGCAATGAGACCAAAAACGAAGTGAGTAAAAAGAACCCGCGCTTCCATACCTTTCAATGCGGGCATCACGAGAGCGACAAATGCAAATAAGCCGTGCAGCGCGAGACCAACGACTCCGCCGATTAAGATCGCTCGTCACGCAAGAAAATCTTTCACGACCAATGCAACCACCAGTGCATAAAAAGCGCGAGCGCCAGCTCCAATACGACTTTGCCGAACGTTTGTATCGTGCCGTTGCCGGTGATTGTTCGGCTAATTACCGCGCCGGAGGCGAAGAAAGACGGCACCAAGTAGCAGCGGTAAAGTCCTTCACAATTCAACAAATACCCACGAGGCTCAACTCTTTAAGCTCTACTGCTCCGCCAAGCTGATTTGGGTCGTTATGGAATCGGAATCGGCCCAGGCAAAACTCTGTAATATCGTTTCGCGAGCGTAGAAGGCTGCGGATCGTACCACGTTTCAACGGGCGTGCTGAGAGTCAGGTTCGTGACGCCGATCCAGCCATTGGTGTTTGAAAGATCCGTCGTGAATTGAATTCCGTACGTATAACCAATTGTCCCGTCAATTCTCACACCCGGATGCAATGCGATGGACACACCAGCGGGATTCACCACGAGTTGCGCTGGAGCGTTCGTCACGCTGCCAAATGGATTTTGAATCACGACCGAATAGCTGCCTGCGTTCGTAAACTGAATGCTTGAAATTGTCAGCGTCTGGTTGGTCGCATCCTGAATGGCCGCGCCATCAACGTACCATTGGAAACTGAACGGCCCGCTGCCGCCAGCGTCCACGCTGAGAATCGCATCCTGCCCCCAATTGACGACGATGCCGCCAAAGGGGACGCGGAGGTAGGGATACATTGTGAGGACAGCGTTGGAACTTGTGGTTGATCCCGCTGGATTGGAAACGACCACAGCGTAAGTTCCTAGTTTGGTCTGCCCAACATTCGTAATGGTCAACGAACTGGCTGTGGCACCAAGAATATTCGTGCCGTTGAATTGCCACTGATAACTGGGAGGCAAATAGCTGGTTGCAGTCACACTGAAAATGGTAGTTCCGCCGACAGCGACTGTTCGATTTGTGGGTTGCGTCACGATCGTTGGCGCTGTGTGTACGGTATTCACATTGCGATAAAGTCCGATTGTAGTGCTATAAAAGTTGCCGAAGGCTATGTCCGGGCGTCCGTCTCCGTCTAAGTCGTCAATGCTGATTCCTACTGGATTGGACCCTGTGGGAAAATCTATTCGCGGGGCCAGCGAAGAAGTCGTGAAGCTGCCCGCCGTACTTGTGTTTTGGAAGATGGACAATTTATCTGGTGCCTCGCTTACTAAACCCACGTCTGGCTTGCCATCCCCATTCAGATCAGCGATGGCAATACTGTGGATGTGAGAGCCCGCATTAAACTGAACAGGCGAAGCGAAGGAGTTCGTCTCAAGATTTCCTGCGGTGCCCATATTTCGGTAAACCGAAAGAGTCTGTCCGTTATAGCAACCTATAACGATGTCCTGCTTAGCGTCACCATCAAGATCCCCCAGTGCGATAGCTTCGGCCCCACAGGAATTCGGCAAATCGACGGCGGGGGCGAGCGAACAATTGCCAACTGTGCTGAGATTTCGGAATAGTGAGACGCTGCGATTGGCGCTTCCCTGATTGGCCGTTGCTAGATCAAGCTTACCGTCGCCATCCAGGTCCACCACTCCAAGGCCAAACGGGCTCGGTCCTGACGCGAAACTCACAGGTGAAGCAAATGAACTCGGGACAATCACTCCTCCATTACCAACGTTTCTCAAAATTGAGACGGTATTTGCAGCTGCGTTAGCAGTGATGACATCGAGTCTGCCATCCCCATCGATATCCGCTGCAGAAACTGCATCAGGAGAGCCGCTGACTAGAATACCTACGCGCGCTGCGAAAGAAGCTCCGGTGAGTCCGCCAGGCGTACTTAAATTTTGAAAGATTGAAATCTGATTAAGTTGGTGCCCAGCCACGAGGAGATCCAAACGTCCGTCCCCATCCAAGTCCCCGAGCGAAAGGCCAAACAGATTGTTAGCTGCACCTGGAATTGACAGCACAATCGGAGAAGAAAATGAGCTCGCGGCGAGTGACGCATTTGTTCCAGTGTTTCGATAAATATTCACTGTTCCGGTATAGTAGTTGATATTCACGAGATCCGGTTTTCCATCGCCATCTAAATCTCCGCAGACAACTCGGATCGGACCCGAACCGGCACCGATGTCAATTCGAGGTGCCAGCAAAGATGCATCAATTGGTCCCCCGTTAGAAAAGGTCGGCAGAAAAGGCACCGGAGTCGCAGCGGTCATTCCGTTTACAGTAACTGTGATCAATGCATGAGTTGCACCGGCCGGAACAGTCACTGTCAATGAGTTTGAACTGGCTGAAAGGACAGCGGCTTTCACCGCACCAAAATAAACTATGTCATTTGTTGCCGTTGGACTGAACCCTGAACCCGTGATAGTGACGTTGATGCCCGGATTTCCCATGGGAGGATCGAACGTTGAGATGACTGGCAGGGTGGGAGGCGAGTTAGTATAGCATTTGCCTGCGCCTCCAGCATTGTAAATGCCTTGAATCTCATTCTGGCCGAGAGCGCGATTGTAAAGACTTAACTCATCCAGCAACCCGGCGTAATATACGCCGTAACCCGGTCTTCGCCCGATCCAAAGATCTGCAGTCGTGAGCGGTGTGAAGCTGCCTAAATTAGTCTGCGCTACGCTGCTTCCATTTAGATATATAACGGCCAAACCGGTCGCTTTGTCATAAGTCAACGCAACGTGTTGCCAGATATTTGGTGCGACCACCAAAGAGGCAGACGTGAAGGCGTGTGCGTTTAGTGCCGTATCCCGGATATTAGCGAACAAAATTCCAGTGCCGCTTCCAAACCAAAAATGCACCCCGTCTTGCGCACCATCATTCCACTCGATGATTGGCCGAAAACCATCCACAGCAGATGGGTTAATCCACGCTTCAGCCGTGAAAGCGCCGGACTGCCCGATATTCGAGTTCGCGCTAGCTGGCACTTTTACATGCGCATTCACCCCATTAAACGAAAACGCATTACCAACTTTGCCTAAGGCAAAGCCCACACCGTTTGACAGTATTCCACTATTGCCGGTGATTAAATCCGCCGCATTATTCTCTGCCTGCCACCAACTCATCAAACCTGAAGGCGGCGGCGTGCAATCGTTGAACGGTATTTTGCCGATCAAAGCGAGACTATGAACGTTGCCACCTGCGATCGCTACAACGTTGCTTAATCCCAGCGGGACTGTTGCCTGACCGAAACTGGGAGCGCCCACCGCTCCCCATGCGACGACGGTCCCATTGGATTTCAGAGCAAGACCGTGATACCAGCCTGCGGAAATCGCCATAACATTGCTCAAGCCATTCGGAATCGAGATTTGCCCAAAATTGTTTCCACCCCATCCAACGACCTTTCCGTCGGAGGTCAAAGCTAGAGAGAAGCTCTGTCCGTTCCCGTAAGACGATCCGGCGGCAATGGCCACGACATTGCTTAAACCAACAGGAATGTTTATTTGCCCGTAACTATTATTTCCCCAGCCAACAACATTGCCTGCGGACGTTAATGCGAGATTAAAATAATCTGCCGCAGCAATAGCAACTACGTTGCTCGCACTCGCTGGAATACTTCTTTGCCCCGCACTATTATCTCCCCAACTGACGACATTACCGGAAGCAGTGAGGGCGAGACTCTGATTACCGCCTGCTGCAATTGCGACCACGTTGCTTAATCCGGGAGGTACGTTCGTCTGGCCTGATCCGTTATATCCCCAAGCGACTACGTTGCCGGAAGCGGTCAACGCCAAGCTGTGCAGCTCTCCGGCCGCGATGGCTATGACATTGTTGAGATTCGTGGGCGGATGAGTTTGCCCAAAGTCTCCTGTCGAACCGGAGCCATTAGCTCCCCATCCGACCACTTTCCCATCTGATTTTAAAGCAAGACTAAAATAGCTTCCGGCAGCCACAGCAACTACGTTGCTCAAGCCCGCAGGCGGCGTCACTTGTCCAAAGTCATATCCGCAACAAGCGCCCCACCCTGTTACTGTGCCTTCCGCTCGACTCGCAGTGACGGCGGCAAAAAGAGTCAAAGAGACAACGACGGATCGAGAGATAACTCTGATTGATTTCATAGATTCCTTCTGATATTTGCGCTCGGGTTATTGATATTGGTTTTCGCCTGAAAGTCAACGGAAATCACGGAAGCGCATACACTTTCGCTTGGTGTTGACCACAGCTTCACTTGTTCTGTGGGTCGCAAAAGTGGGTCAGGGACCGTGAACACAATCTCATTTTCCAAGTCAAACCGAGGTTGCCTTGACACCCGAACCACAGCGATTGAGAATCCCGCCGCTGATCGGAATCTATGAAAACTGAAAAGACATTATCCGCGCCTGTTCGTCACTGGCCATTTGCCGCAGGGTTGATGGTAATTCTGCTCGTCGTTCTTTTCTTCAAAAGTCTTTTGCCTGGTAACATTCATTTCTCCAATGACGGTCCATTAGGGCAGCAAAACACGGCTTGGTCGGAGATGCCGGAGGCGTTAACGGGGATGTGGAACGATATGAATTATATTGGAATTAACGCAGGTGCTTTCTCTCCGAGCCCAAGTCCATTTCTGAAATGGCTTCTCGGTCCCGTCGGATACTCTAAATTTTATGCTCCCGTAGCCCTTTTCATCCTCGGTTTCGGCGCGTGGACATTTTTTTCTCAACTCAGGCTCTCGCGAATCGCAGCCGTGCTTGGGGCATTCGTTGTGATGCTCAACTCAACTTATTTCTCGACGGCTTGCTGGGGGGTCGCGTCACAGCAAATCGCTGTCGGGTTCGATTTCATGGCGCTGGCATTGGTCTTTTCTCTAAGACCGGAAATGCCGTTGTGGATTCGCGGCTCGCGCATTGTGCTCGCCGGGTTTGCGATCGGGGTGAACGTCATGGAAGCAGCAGACATCGGCGCGATGCTCAGCATGTTCATGGCGGCAATTGTGTTTTTTTACACGCTCATTGCCCCATGGAAGCCCGCCACCCCACCGGCTGGGGAGACGGTGGCGAAACCGAGTGAGGGAATTTTATCGCGGCTATTTCGCGCGGCGGGACGCGTGGGTGTTATAGCTGTATGCGCGATGTTCATTGCCGCATTCGCGTTGAGCAGCCTGATTGGAACACAAATCAAAGGTGTGGCCGGCACCGCCCAGGACACGCGAACGAAGGAGCAGAAATGGGATTGGGCAACGCAATGGAGTTTTCCCAAGCGCGAGACACTCACGTTGATCATGCCGGGAGTCTTCGGCTATCTCATGAATCCAAACGCGATGGACCCGCGCGAGTCGCAGTATTGGGGTGTATCGGGACGCGATCCATCGTGGTGGCGATATTTTGAAAGCGGCAAGCAGGGACCCTCGCCTCGCGGCTTCCTGCGACAATCAGGCGGTGGATGTTATGCAGGTGTGACGGCGGTGTTGATTGCGGTATGGGCGGCGTTTCAGGCGTTTCGAAAAACAACTCCCTCACCACGCCCAAGCGGGGAGAGGGCCGGGGTGAAGGGCGACGAGATTGAGTATAAGAATGCCCCCTCATCCCGACCTTCTCCCCCGATGGGGGAGAAGGAGAAAACCATTTTCACTCCCACCGAGCGAAAGCTGATCTGGTTTTTCGTTGTCACCATTGTCGCTTCGCTGTTGCTGGCGTATGGGCGTTACCTGGCGCCGACATCGAACGGTTACTACGGCCCATTCTGGCTCGTATATCAAATTCCGTATGTCTCGACGATTCGTAATCCCGGAAAATTTCTGCACATCTTCACCTTCGCGCTCACGGTGCTGACGGCTTTCGGCATTCACGGTTTGTGCCGCGGCTATATGGAAACCTCGCTCACGAACGTTAATGGCCTGAGCGCGCGTTTGAAAAGCTGGTGGGCGCGCGCTGCGACGTTTGACAGGCGGTGGACAATCGGCTGCCTGGTCGTGATCGGCGTGAGTCTCGCCGGCTGGTTTATTTATGCGCAATCAAAGCCGTCGCTAATTGCATACTTGCAGGACAACGGGTTTGACGAAGATTCCGCTCCACGCATCGCGGGTTACAGCATCGCGCAAATCGGTTGGTATATGCTCTTTCTCATTCTTGGCGTGGGAATGATCACGTTGATTTTAAGCGGAGCGTTTGCAGGACGACGCGCGAAGATGGGCGGAATCTTTCCAGCACATTGGGATCCTAAGCTTAGAATTCCACGTGGACAAGTTGTCGCG
>JADMIO011294183.1_pt1 | contig 46394 bp, 40 predicted proteins | sample 8958161 | NCBI WGS metagenome assembly JADMIO01 (sample SAMN16585339, study PRJNA669376) | soil metagenome | isolation source: Crop rotation soil | place: USA: Cullars Rotation, Alabama | collected 2011
TCCCGCTCCCGCTCCCGCTCCCGCTCCCGCTCCCGCTCCCGCTCCCGCTCCCGCTCCCGCTCCCGCTCCCGCTCCCGCTCCCGCTGCGCGCGAGGACGCGCACCGGCAGGATTCCGGATCCGATTCCGTTTCCGTGTTCCGGGTCCGCGTTCCGATTCCGGATCGGATCCGCCCCGCTTGCTAGTCGGCCATCGTCACACGGAGGATCTCCTCCGTCGTCGTGACACCGTCGAGCACCTTGAGAATGCCGCTCATGCGCAAGCTGACCATCCCCTGCTTGATGGCCGCCATCTTGAGCTCCGCCGTCGACGAGCCCTGGAGAACCATCTCCTTCAGCGTGTCCGTAAACCGCATGACCTCGTAGAGCGCGACGCGCCCCTTGTAGCCGGTGCCGTTGCACGTACGACAGCCGAAGCCCTTCATGAGACGGCCCTGCGCCATCTGCACTTGGTCGTTCGTGAAGCCGAGATCGGTGAGCGCGGCAGGCTCGAGCTGAATGGTCTGCCGGCAATCGACACAGACCTTGCGCGCGAGACGTTGCGCGAGGACGAGATTGACCGACGCCGTGATGAGGAAGGGCTCGACACCCATGTTGAGGAGGCGCGAGATGGTCGCGGGCGCGTCGTTGGTGTGGAGCGTCGAGAGCACCAAGTGGCCCGTGAGCGCGGCTTTGACGGCGATTTCTGCCGTTTCGAAGTCGCGGATCTCGCCGACCATGATGATGTCCGGGTCCTGCCGGAGGAAGGCGCGTAGGGCCATCGCGAAGTTCAGGCCGATCTCGTCGTGCATCTGAACCTGGTTGATGCCGTGGAGGTTGTACTCGACGGGATCTTCCGCGGTGCTGATGTTGGCGTCGGTCTTGTTGAGATCGCTGAGCGCCGAATAGAGCGTGGTCGTCTTGCCCGAACCGGTCGGGCCCGTGACGAGCACCATTCCCCAGGGCTGATGGATGGCCCAGAGGAAGTCGTCGAGAGGACGTTGATCGAAGCCGAGCTTCGTCATGTCGAGCTGCAGGTTCCCCTTGTCGAGGAGCCGCATGACGATCTTCTCGCCCCACAGCGTCGGGAGGACGCTGACGCGGAAGTCCATCTCTCGACCCTTGCCGAGCTTCAGCTTGATGCGTCCGTCTTGCGGCAGACGGCGCTCGGCGATGTCGAGCTGGCTCATGATCTTGAGGCGGCTCGCGATCGCGTTCTTCAACTTGAGCGGCGGCGTCATCTCTTCGATGAGCACGCCGTCGACGCGATACCGCACGCGCAGCTTCTTTTCGTACGGCTCGATGTGGATGTCGCTCGCGCCCTTCTTGATGGCGTTGAGCAGGATCATGTTCACGAGCTTGACGGTCGGCGCGTCCTCGCTCGCCTTCTCGAGCTCGAGGACGTTCAGATCCTCTTCCTCGCCGGTGAACTCGATCTCCGACTCGTCGAAGCCGGCCATGACCTCGTCGTACGAGGGGCCGGCGGTGTAATAGCGCTCGACTGCCGCAGCGATGGCCGTCTCGCTCGCGATGACCGGCTCGATGTTGTAGCCGGTGAGGAACTTGAGGTCGTCGATGGCGTGGAGGTTCGTCGGATCGGCCATCGCCACGATGAGCGAGCTGCCCGCGCGCGAGACCGGAATGACCCGGTGCTTTTCGCACTGCTCCTTCGAGACGAGCTTCAGGATCTCGGCATCGATCTCGTACTCCTCGAGATTGATTGTCGGGACGCGATACTGCTGCGAGAGGAAGTTCGTGATCTCGGTGTCGCTGATGTACCCGAGCCTCGCGAGCGTGTAGCCGAGGTTCTGGCCCGAGCGATTTTGCTCGTCCTGTGCCTGGCGTAGCTGCGCGAGCGAAATCAGCTTTTCTCGGACGAGGAGCTCGCCAAGCCGGTTCTGGTTCGCCATGTAACGTAAAGCGTCGGTGATGCGGCGAAATCCGTCAATGGCTTCGCGGCATCGGCCTCGAGGGAACGCGCGTCCGCCTACCCTCTCGCCCATTTCCCTCATACCCTCTCGACTTCGCCCTTTCCGATGTCTTTCCTCGATCGCATCTTCGGCAAAGGCCGCCAGGCAGCCGCTGCAAAGACAGCGGAGCTGCGCGGCGACCTGGCTCGGGCCGCCGAGCTGTTCGGGGAGGCCGGCCAGCCCGAAGAGGCCGCCCGCGTCATGATCTTGCGCGCCGACGGCGAAACGGACCCCCGGGCCAAGCTGCAATTCCTCGCCCAGGCCGCGCAGCTCGCGGCATCCGGCACGGATCGGAACAAAGAGGCCCGGATGCGACGCGCCGAGCTCCTCCTCGCGCTCGCAGGCGACGCGAGCGTGAGCGCGGTCGCCCGGCACGAGGTCATCGAGGCCGCTCGGGACCTGGAAGCCATCGGCGAGCCGCTCAAGGCCGCCGAGGCCTTCGCCCGCGCCGGCGACAAAGAAGGAGAGGCGCGTGCGCTCCAGGCAGCGGGCGACGTCGAGCGTCTCGAGTTCTTGCTCTCGACCGAGCAGTTCAAAGAGCGAATTTCGCGAGCGCGTGAGGATCGCACGAAAGACGTCGATCTCATGATCGAGTGCGGGCGCCGGCGCGAGGCGCTCACCGCGCTCGACGAGCTCCTGAAGGCGACTCCGGACGACGCACCTCTGCGCGAACGCGCCAACGGACTTCGCGCTCGCCGTGTCGTCGCGCCGATCGTTTGCCTCGACATGCTCGGCGAGCGCTGGACGATGGTGCTCGGCGACGAGATCGTCATCGGGCGCAGCGAAGGCGCGATCAAGGTGAGCTCGAACGCCGTCAGCCGCCAGCATCTGCGCATCTACCGCGCAGGGGACGACATCGTCGTTCGCGATCTCGAGAGCCGCAACGGCACACAGCTCCGCGGGATCAATCTCGCGGGCGCGCTTCCCGTCCGCGACGGCCTCGATCTGAAGCTCGGAAAAGAGGTCAGCCTCCATATCGCGCCGAGCAAGCGCATCGCCGGCGCGATCGAGATCGACGTCGCCGGGCAGCACTACGTCGCATGCCTCGGCAAAGCGTGCCTGCCGATCGACGGCCTCACGCTCGCCACCGGCAGCGACGGCTGGGTCGAGCTCCTCACCCACGGCACGCATGCCTACGTCGGCGATGTCGAGTGGACCGACCACGCCACGCTCTTGGCCGGCGACTCCATCGCCACTTCGCGCGCCGGGGATGCCAAGGTGAAGGTCATTTCGACGTAAGCATTTCCGCTCCGGCGCTAAGGTGGACGCGTGGGCTTCTGGTCCTTCCTCCGTCGCAACAAAGGCGAGCCCGGCGAGACGCCCCCGGCGCCGCCGGAGGCTGGCGCAACAGACCGGCGCGCGCCGGCCGCTGACGAGGCGCTCACTCCCGCCGCGCGCGACATCGGCAAGCTGACCCGCACCGGCCTCGCCGGCGGGCCCTCGACGGAAGAAGCGCTCTATCTCTTCGCGCAACTGAGGGCGACGCCCGACGAAGCGCGCGCCGTCGAAGAGCTCGTGCGCACCACGCAGATTCGCCGGCTTCCGGAGCAGCTGCTCCTCGCGCTGGGCAGCGCGCTCGTCGATCGCGGCGAGCTGGAGGTGGCCGCGCGTGCGCTTGCCGGCGCGACGTCATCGTCGGCGTTCGTGCTGCTCGGCGATCTCGCGGAGCGACGCGGCGACATTCCAACCGCGCTCGCGCTGGTGGAGCGCGTGCTCCTTCGCGATCTCGATCATCCCGGTGCACGCGAACGCCATCGCCGATGGCGCTCGCAGCTCGGTTACGAGATCGAGCACAAGGCCGTCGCTCCCGGCGCCACCGTGGTCACCCGCGAGCCCGACGCTCCTTTCGATCTCCTTCGCGAGGTCGGGCGTGGAGGTGCAGCGGCCGTCTACGAGGCCGTCGATCGCGAGCTCGGCCGACACGTCGCGCTCAAGGTCTATCACCAGCCCGAGCGCGATCGCGCGCAGCTCGCGCACGAGGCGCGCGTCGCCGTCGATCTCGAAGGGCCCGCCGTCGTACGCGTGTTCGATCTCGATCCGGACCACGGGTGGATCGCCCTCGAATGGGCGATGCACGGAACGCTGCGCGAGTCGGTGCGCGCGCGCGACCTCGGTCGCCTCTTGCCGATCGAGCGCTGGGCGCTGCCCCTCGCGCAAGCTCTCGCGCGCGTGCACTCGAAGGGTTGGGTGCATCACGACGTGAAGCCCGCCAATGTGCTCCTCGCGCGCAGCGGTCAATCGATCCTCACCGACTTCGGGATCGCGCGGCGCGCCGGCGAGCCGAGCCCGGCAGGCAGCCTCGGGTATCTCTCTCCCGAACGCATGGCGGGGCGCGCGAGCGATCCGCGCGACGACGTGTACGGCTACGGACGCGTCCTCGAGGATGTCCTCCACGTCGTGACGGACGAGGCGACGGTCGCCCGATTCCGCCCGCTCGCGCTCGCCTGCACCGGTCCGGACATGCAGCGCCCCGCGAATGCGGGCGCACTGGTCACGCGGCTGCGCGTCGAGGTGCTGGGCGGCTGACGCCGATCATGGAGCGGTCGCGCACCGCCGGACCGGTCCGCCGTTTCCGGCGGCAATGTAAAACACGCTCGTGCTGCAGAAGCGCTCGTCCGGCGGGCAATCATCGTTGGTGGTGCAGAGGAAGATCCCAGTCGTGGGCCGGCAATTCCCGTACGGCTGGCAGCTCGACCGCTTCATCACCGGCGTGCTCGAAGCGCAGCAATAATCGGCCCCGCACCACTTGCGGCCGGTGCATGGAAGCTGGTCGTCTGCCGGTGGACAGCTCGTGGGGATCGCGCAGTAGAAGCCCGATCCAGCGCCATTTCTGCAGCAGTCCTGAGGAGCGGGAACCATCGCGTGGCAATCGATGTCGCCGCCGGCGATAGCAGACCTCGGGCAGTTGTTGCCGTAGTTGCTGCCCGCCTCGACCGCGGCGTCCGCAGCATCGGCGTCAGCGGTTGCGTCGACGCCGGCTCCATCGGGCAGCGATCCATCGACAGTGGCTCCGTCGTCGGGCGCGATCGCGCCGTCGGGCAAGAGCACTCCTCCGTCCGGTAGCACCATCGGCTCAGCGGGTGACTCGCACGCGCTCGTTTCTGCCGAACAGGTGGTCGACGACGAGACACACCGACCCGTTCGACACGACGTCTGCTCGTTGCAAGCGATGTCCTTGCAGGACAGCTCGAGCGTGATCGGCAGCGTGGCCGACGCATGATCGAGGAACGCAAACGCGCGCCGCGAGACGATGCAGCCTTTGTAATCGGGCGCGGTGCACGGCGCGTCCGCGGCATCGCTCACGCGCGCGCGCACGACAACGGCGCCGGTCGCTCCGCCCGGCGTGATCACCAACGTACCGAGCACGTGCGGGTCCGTTCCGCACTCCCCGCGGGTCACTTGCGCCGACAAGTTCTCGCTGCGCATCTTGCCTTCGGCTGCGGCGGGCGTCTGCGCGACGACGATCGCGACGCCTTTCACTTGGTCGCACGTGAACCCGGAGGTCCTGAGCTCGACCGTCACTTGCGTCGCCGTGCGGCAAGCCGGCGATCCGAGCACCGCCACGAGTGCGACGCTGATCGCAACGACGAGAGCTGCCCGACGCATCCCAGGAGCCTACGCTTTCTATGGCAGCTCGCAGGAGTGGAACGGGCCGTCACCCAGATCCGAGCCGGCGACGACGCCGGTGCATCTTTTCGGAGACGGACAATCTCCGTCGACCGTGCACCAGATCTGGCTCGGACAGCCCATTGCGCAGTAGTTCGAAGCGGCCGGTCCAGGAACGGCCATCGCGCAGCAGTACTGATCCATTGGGCAAGGAAGCGCGCCGACGCAGTTGTACCGGGGGTTCATCGAGCTCGACGCGGAGCATTGAACGTCGCTCAGGCACGCGTAGTGGGTGGTCATCTGGTTACAGCACAGCTTCCCGCCGGTGCAATCCTCCAGCCCCACCTGCGTCGGGCAGCCGTTCTTCCGCACGGGCGTCGCGGCGTCGCTGGCATCGTCCGATCCATCCGTGCCCGCATCGGCAGCATCAGGGGTCTTCGGAGCGTCAGCGGCTCCGTCGGTGGTCGACATGCCGTCCGGAAGGCTCACGCCTCCATCCGCGAGCACGACGGGCTGCGCCGGCGATTCGCACGTGCCGCTTCCCTCCGAGCATTCGGTCGCGGAGGACACACACACGCCCGAACGGCACGACGTCAGCGAATTGCACGGGACGTCCAAGCAGTTGGACTCGAGGGTGATCGGGAGCATCACCGATGCGTGATCGATGAACGCGAACGCTCGACGCGACACGATGCAGCCCTTGTACTCGGGCGGCTTGCAGTTCGCGTCCTGCGCATCGCTGATCCGCGCACGCACGACGATGGCGGCGGTCGAATCGCTCGGCGTCAACACCAGTGTGCCGAGCAGACGAGGATCTGCACCGCACTGCCCGCGCGTCAGCTGCGCCGACAGTGTCTCGAGGCCCATCTTGTTCTCGGCGTCCCCGGGTGTCCGCGCGACGACGATCGCGACGCCCTTCAGGTCCGCGCACGTCATTCCGAGCGTCCTGAGCTCGACCGTGACCTGGGTCGCATTCTGGCAGGCCGGCCCCGCGGATGCGGTCAGCACCACGATCCCAGCCCCAACGAGGAGACCGGCGAGTCGGACGTAACGGACTCGCAGGCGCATGCATCCGAAGACTAGCGGCTTCGTCGATGCCCACGGGCGTGGACGCGGCGCGAGAATCCGTTATAACGGATAGGTATCTACCGCCGTTTTCCCGCCATTTCCCCGTTTCCCGAGCCCGCGCATGCCCACCACGTACACCGATCTCATCGCGAACGTCCGCAAGGAGACCAAGGAGGTCTCCCTGGACGAGCTCAAGCGCCGCCTCGACAAGAAGGAGCCGTACACGCTCCTCGATGTCCGTGAAAAGGAGGAGTACCGCGCCGGATACATTCCAGGCGCCGTCTCGATCCCGCGCGGCTTCCTCGAGATCCAAGTCGAAGGGCGGCTCCCCGACAAGAACGCGAAGATCGTCGCCTATTGCGCGGGCGGAACGCGCTCGGCGCTCGCCGCGAAGACGCTCGCCGAGCTCGGCTACACGAACGTCGAGACCGCCAACCCCGGCTTCGTGCGCTGGAAGGATCTCGGCTACCCGATCGACACGCCGCCTCAGCTCACCGAAGCTCAGCGCGATCGTTACTCGAGGCACATCCTCCTGCCCGAGGTCGGCGAGGTCGGACAAGCGAAGCTCTTGAAGAGCAAGGTCCTGCTGATCGGCGCCGGTGGACTGGGGTCGCCCGCGGGCCTCTACCTCGCGGCCGCCGGCATCGGCACGCTCGGCCTCGTCGATGCGGACACGGTCGACGCATCGAACCTGCAACGCCAAGTGCTCCACGCAACGAGCCGCGTCGGAATGCCGAAGGTCGAGAGCGCCGAAAAGGTCCTGAAGGATCTCAATCCGGATGTGAAGGTGGTCGGCTACAAAGAGCGCCTCAACAGCGAGAACGTCGATCGCCTGTTCGGCGACTACGACGTCATCGTCGACGGCACCGACAACTTCCCCACGCGCTACCTCGTGAACGACGCGAGCGTGTTCCTCGGCAAGCCCGTCGTGCACGGCTCGATCTTCCGCTTCGACGGACAGCTCACGACGTTCGTGCCGGCGAGCGCCGCCAAGAAGCTCGGCATCGAGGCGGGGCCTTGCTACCGCTGCCTCTACCCCGAGCCTCCGCCGCCGCATCTCGCGCCGAGCTGTCAGGAGGCCGGCGTGCTGGGCATCCTGCCGGGCGTCATCGGGCTCCTCCAGGCGACCGAAGCGATCAAGCTCGTGCTCGGCCGTGGCGATCCGCTCGTCGGCCGCCTCCTCACGTACGACAGCCTCAAGATGAAATTCCGCGAGCTCAAGCTCCGTCGCTCACCGGAATGTCCGGTGTGCGGACCGAAGCCGAGCATCACGAAATACATCGACTACGAAGGCTTCTGCGCGCTGCCCGGCGGCTGATCGCCGCTCGTCGCTCACCCACCTCAGTACAGGGAGACCTGTGACTTGTCCTTCATCGTGCACTTGCCGGCGGTCGGTGCGCCGACGGTGCGGATGACCTCGGTCGGGCTCGGCTCGATGCGCGTGCCCTTCATCTCGCTCTCGACCATCCGCACGAGCGCGCCCTGGAGCTTCGTGATGACGTAGCAGGGGATGTGCGGCTCGGCGTGCGGGTTGCCGATGCCCGAGTCGTCCGTGAGGAACACGTAACGTCCGCCGGTGATCTGCGCGGTGCCACGCATCGTGACCTCGGCCGTCGCATCGACGCCGCTCGAAGCCACGGGATAGACGTGGATGTCCTTCTGCACGGCGGTGAGCACCGCGGTGTTCACGAGCCTCTCTTCGCCGGGATGGTGCGGAGCATCCGCGACCCAGAACATCACGCGCGCGACGTTCGGCGTCGTGCGCCAGTCGAGCGCGACGCCGTCGCTCAAGCCTTCCGGAACGGCCTCGGGGAGATCGCCGCCGCCGTTTGCCCGCTGCGCCTGGAGGGTGGCGCGAAACGCGGCGACGTCGGTCGTGAACGGCGTCGACTGCGTGAGGTAGTCGTCGCGGTGGTCGCGATAGACGACGAGGCCGAAGCGAGGAATCGCCTGCGGGAACTTCGTCTTGATGGTCGCGGCGATCGAATCGAACTCGTCTTGGAGAAAGCGGATCTCGTCGCCCATGCTGCTCGTCGTGTCGAGGACGATCGCGACATCGAGCTCGGTCTTCGCGGTGCGCTTCGACGCACGCACGTGCGCGTCGTCACGCTCGGCCTGCGAGAAGATCGACGCGGCCTTCAGCACCTTCGACTGCTCCATGTACTTGGCGAAGAAGTCGAAGTTCAGGTTGTCGTCCCAGACGCCGGCGGTGAGCCGCCCTGCATTCTGCTGTTCGCTCGGGTCCTGCGTCGGCGTGGCGCTGGGATCGGGGTCACTCGGAGGCGGAGTGCCGGTGCCTCCGGTGTCGGTCCCGGCGTTCACGGGACCGCCCTCGTACGCGGAAGAGGCATCGGAAGTCGCGCTGCTGCACCCGATGATGGCGGCGCAACCGACGAGTACGAGAGCAACAAGCGAACGCTTCATTCTTCGAGCCTCCGTCGAGGACCAATTGCAGCGTGCGTGCCGTCGCGTCACGGCTTCACGATCGGCGCATTTTTCCGGCACAAAACGCAAAAGCGCGCGCCCGGTGGGGGCGCGCGCGTGGTGCGAGGGATGATCCTGATGTCGCGCCTTCGCTACGGCGCCGTCTCGCCAGGATGCTCGTCGTCGGCCTCCTCGCAGTTCTTGCCGATGGGCTCCTTCGCGCTCGCGGGCTCGATGCTGTGCGCCGCTTCTCGGGGTGCATGCGGCGGCCACGTCGAGACATAGCGCGGCGTCTCGCCGGGTCCGCTCGCGTCGATCCACGAGACGTGACCGGCTCCGGGATCGCGCACGTCGAGATGCACGAACGAGCTGTTGGGATAGAAGCCGCAGCCGGTATCGGTGAGCGTCTTGCAGAACGCCACGACGTCTTCGTTCTTCGCGCCCTCGATACGGAAGTCGATGGCGCGTCCGGTCGCATGCATGCTGCCGACCGACGACGGGCGATACCCCGACACGACCGAGAGCTTCACCGGGAAGCCCGGCTTCGCGAAGTGATCGACGAGTGTCTGGATGCGCATCGCGAGGCGCTCGTCGATGCGATGAACGCCGGGGGCGAGCTCGCCGCCCTTCTTCTTGGCGAGCTCCGCGATCGGCGTCGTGGGACGCGCCGCGCTACCCGGTCGGATGAGGACGGAGAGATGCTCGACCGCGAGCGGCGCGATCGTGCCGTCACACTTCGTGAGCTGGAACGTGTCGATCTCGGGGCCGCGAATGATCTCGATGGGATCCTTCGTGCACGGAATCGGCGCGTTCTTGCCGTCGGCGTGGTGCTTCGCCTTGCCGTCGGCCTTGGGCTCGACCTGCTTGCCGCGGATGCGCGCGACGAGATCGGCGAAGTCCTCGTCGCGCCCGGGTTTGCCGTCTTTTTCGCTGCCTTCGTCGTTCTTCTTCTCGGCGGGCTTGCGGGCGCCCTTCTCCGAGCCGGACTTCGACGCCTTCGTGGCGTTCGGGTTCGGGAGCTTCGGCATGTCCGCAGGCTTGTGCTGGACCTGCGTGAGCACCGACGTCTTGCCGTGACTGACCTTGGTGGTCATCGTCGCGTGAACGACGGTGGCTCCCTTGTCGATCTTCGGCTCTTTGTGTCCGGCGCCTCCGACCTCGACGCCATGCGCGTGATGAAGGACGGTCTTCAGGCCGGGCTTGCCGTGTCGGGCCTGAGCGATGGTGGGCTTCTCAGCCTTCTCGCCCTTGTCCGATTTCTCGGCCTTCTCGGCCTTCTCGACCTTTTCGGTCTTCTCGACCTTGGTCGCTTTCTTGTGATGCTTCATCACCTTGGCGGCGACGGGCTTGTGGCCCGAAGTCTCGGGACTCGCCATCGCGGCGAAAGGCGCGATCGCGATCGCGAGGGCTACGATCGAAGAAACAACGGGCCTCATCACGTCCTCCTCCGCCCAAACCGGGTTCGATCCCAGGGGCGTGTGGGCATACGCTCCTACATCACCCCACCTTGGGCCAAACGAACCGCTAATCTTTTTTTCGGGACGCGTCGGAACGACATGCCTAAACGCGGCATGGGATGACGCCGGCCGAGTTCGAGCAGCAATTTCGCGCGTTGATCGCGGCCCATGCGGAGGGCACCGGAAACGTCGGCTGCCTCGCGTGCGAACGCTGCGAACGCTGCAGCGAGTCGACGTTCCTGAAGGACTGCAAGAACGTCGCGCGCTCGAACTACTGCACGTCGTGCGTCGACTGCACCGAGTGCTCGCACTGTGCGGGATGCACCGCGTGCCTCTCGTGCTCCCACTGCGAGAAGTGCGACCGGTGCGTGACGAGCGCGTACCTCGTGAAGTGCGTCGGCCTGTCGGCGTGCAACTACTGCTTCGGCTGCGTCGGGCTCTCCAAGAAGGACTTCCACATCCTCAACGAGCCCTACGATCGTCAGGCCTACTTCGCGAAGGTCGACGAGCTGCGCCGCGCGCTGCGCCTATGAGAGCCGTCGTACAGCGCGTTTCCTGGGCCAAAGTCGAGGTCGACGGCGAGGTCGTCGGCGCGATCGATCGCGGGCTCCTCGTCTATCTCGGCGCCGGCAAGGGCGACGGAGACGCCGAACGCGCGTACGTGCTCTCGAAGATCGTGGGGCTGCGCATCTTCCCGAACGATGCGGGCAAGATGGATCTGAGCGTCGTCGACATCGGCGGCGCGATGCTCGTGGTCAGCCAGTTCACGCTCTACGGCGACGTCCGGCGCGGGCGCCGCCCGAGCTTCGACGGCGCGATGCCCCCCGAAGATGCCGAGCGCGCCTACGAGGCGTTCGTCGCGGAGGCGCGCGCCCTCGGGCTCTCCGTCGCGACCGGCAAGTTCCGCGCAGAGATGAAGGTCTCGAGCCTGAACGACGGTCCGGTCACGCTGCTCATCGACAGCGCGAAGCCCTGATACGGCCGGGCTCGACGAAGCGCTTGGCACGACGCGCGCGGATCCGCGAGCATGGAGCGGTGAGCGAGGAGAGCGAGCCGAAAGTCGACGGGGAGAGATTTCCCGCCCCCGACGAGATCGCGCCGGAGGGTGCGCAGCCGGATGCCGTCTTCCAGCTGCTCTGGAAGCGCGTCTTCGAGGCGTGGGACGACGACAAGGTTCATCAGGCCGCGCTGAGCTACGCGATCGAGCACCAGATGTTGCCGGAGATCGCGGGGCGCTATCGGAAGCTGCTCGACGATCCCGACAAGAAGGTGCGGGCGCAGAAGAAGATCGACGGCATCGTCGTCGCCGCGACGCACATGCTTCTCGCGACGAAGACGCCGCCGCGCGAGAAGGTGCCGTGGCAGTGGACTGCGAGCGTCGCCGTCGTGATGGTCCTCGTCGTCTCGTTCCTCGCCTACAAGATCCTCGTTCATCACTGATCGCGAGCGCGATCGGCATCCTATCGAGGATCGAGGAAGAGCTCGTCGCAGCAGTGTTCGCCGGTCGCTCATAACGTCTCCAGGTACATGGTGAGGTCGGAGATCCGAGCCGCGTCGAGGACGAAGCCCGCATGTCCGCGAGCGAGGACGTCGCCGAGCGTGGCCGCGCTTCCGTCGTGGAGATAGGGAGCACGCCACCCCACGCCGACGAGCGAAGGCACTTGGAACTCGCCACCGGTCCCCACGTTGCGGCTCGTGTTGTTCGTCTTCATCGCTCCGCTGTGGCAGCGCGCACAGGTCACGGGCGTTTCGAAGAACGCCCTTCCACGCTGCGCGGCTGCGGCATCGCGAGGTGGCAGAGCTGTCGGCGGTGGGAGCGCGCGCAACCAGCCGTCGATCGCGTCGATCTGGTCGGGCGCGAGCGGAGGCCCGTGCATCGCCGACTCGAACGTGAGCTTCATGAGCGCCGCCATGTCTTTGGCTTCGCCGTTCCAGTGATACGGCGCGGTGTTCGCGACCGTACCGAGCAGCGACGGCGTGCGACGTGGACCGAGCTCCTGCGAGAGCCATGCATGTCCGTCGTCGTGTCCGTCCGGATGGCACGATGCGCACGCCGCACCGGCGCCGGAATTCGAGTGGAAGATGGCGTGCCCCGTGTCCTCGCGGCTCTCGTCCGCGAGCGCGATGCGAGAGAGCTCCGCTTGCGATCCCGCGTGGAGCACGACGAGCACTGCGGGCTCGCGTGAGAGCGCGACGATCGTGGTTCGGTTCGCGAACGCAACGGACGTGATCTGCAGCCCCGCGAGCGCAGGTCCCGACGTGTTCGATGTCGCCGCGCACCAGAAGTGGTGATTCGGCGGCGACGCGGCCTGATCGTACTGTCGGGTCATGATCACGAGCTGCGGTTGCCCCGGCGTATGCGCATTGGCGGCGGCGACCACGACCAGCGTGTCTTCGTTGGCCGCGATGTCGACCGGCAGCACCGCGTTCGGCACGATGATCGATTCGCTGCCGTCGTGAACGACCGGAGCGGGCCCCGAAGGCTGACAGTCCGCGGCCTCGTAATAGAGGGCCGGCTTCGGAGGTGGTGGCCCATCATCGTCGGGATCGGGCGCGCGCTGCGCCGCGACCAGGAGCCCATGGCCATGCCCGTCGGCGACCCATCGAGGAGCCGCGATCATCCTCCACGCGACACGCGGGATACCGAAGACAGGGCTCCTCGGCAGACTGCGATGGCCGACGGTGTCCGAGCCCGAGGTGATCTGCAGAACCTGACCGTCTCGAAACGTCGTGAGCGCGAGCCAGCCGGGCATGACGGCGACATCGCGGAGGTCGCGCGCGACGAAGCGGCGCCGGAGCTCCGGCCCACCCTCCGGCGGCAACGTCACGAGATCGCCGCCGGCGCACGCCACGTGCACGACGTCGCCCGCGTCCCTCGAGTGCTCGACCGCGATGCCGCGCGGAGCCGGGCAGACCTCGCGGCGCGCCACGATCGACCCCGTGGTCAGGTCGATGGTCAGTACCGAACCCGCGCCGCGCAGGACGACGTGAGCGCGGTTCGAGTCGTCGATCGCGACACGACCCGGCTCGTCGTGCTTTGCGAGGGCGATGGTCCTCACCTTGGCCGGCGCACGAATGTCGATCACGTAGACGCGATCGCGATCCGGATCCGCCGCAACGACGGTCTCGCCGTCGTTCGTGACCGCGATGGTCCCTCCGCTGAGCGGCGGTGGAGGATCGCTCTGGCGGATGGTCACGCCGAGATGAGGCTGTTCTGCGGTGACGGCTCCGTCTGCGAGCACGCTCGGAGTCGGAGCGATATGCGCCGCAACGCGCCGGTCAGGGTTGTGGTCCGGGATGCAACCCACGACTCCCGCGACAAATGTCAGAATAAGGGCTGTTCTTTGCCTCATCGAGCGACCTCCAGAGAGCGTTCCAGTGAGCCGGGTTGGTCTCCGGAAATCGCCAGAACGATTCAAAAAAGATCGCGTGTGAAAAATGGATCGATTGTCGGCCGACCGGTGACTAAGACGGGGCATGCGCGCTCCGAGGCAACTCTCCGTCGTCGTCGCCGCGATCACGGCCGCGCTGCTCGTGCCGGCGCTCGCACGCGAAGCGTCGGCGGCCGGCACGCCTTCGGCACGCTGGTACGTCGAGACAGTCGGGACCGCATGCCACGCGCAGCGCTCTGCCCTCGAGCGAGAGATCACGCTCGCGTGCAATGCGATCGGCGGCACGTGTAGCGTCGGAGCATCACCGAAGGAGTCGGAGCTGCGTGCCGTGCTCGACTGCTCGGGCCTCGAGGAGTCGTGGACGCTCGTGACGCGAACCCGCTCAGGCAACGTGCTGGGCACGCTCGACCTCAGCGGACCGGAGCCGGATCGGCTGCGTGAGGCGGCGGTCGAGATCGCGCGCGACGTCGAGCCCGAGCCTGCGGTCGCCGCGGATGTCATTCGAGGAGCGCCGGCGCGTGCAGAGCCCCCGCCCCCGGATTTTCATGCTGCCGTGCTGCCGGAGAAGCTCACGCTCGTGATGGGAGCTCGTGGGACGTCGACGAACGACTCCGCGCCGACGACCGGCGGGCTCCACGTGATCGCAGGCCTCGCGCTCGCGAAAGGCATTCGTGGCACCGTCGGCGCCATCGGGGAGGCGGGCGGCAGTGGAAACGGCGCGACGCGCGCGCTCCGCAGCGGCGCAGGCATTGCGCTCGGCGCACCGTTCGACGGCTCAGCGCCGGTCGGCTTTGCAGCCGAAGGAGGCGTCGCGTCGACGACGGCGACGACGGCGCTCGCCGGTTACTTCCAGGGCACGGTCAGCGCGCAATGGCCGCGCGCGGGGTGGCGGCCCTACGCGGCGCTCTCGGCCGCGGCGCTCACCAGCGGGATCCACATCATGGCGAGCGGCGAGCTCGGAATTGCGCTCGGGTTCCTGTGAACATGGCGAGCCTCGCTGACCAGAGCGCGAGCATTCGTGAGGATGAGGGCTCCGGCATCCGTCGGGTCGGAACAGTGCACGTCGCACCCGCGCGGCCTCCCTGGCCTGAGCTCGTCGTGCTGGTCCGCGCTCAAGTGCGCAGCCTGGTCGGGCCGTCGAGCGAGCTCGAAGATCTCACCCAGGCGACGCTCGAGCAGATCCTCCACGCGCTGCCGCGCTTCGAAGACCGCTGCGAGCTCTCCACGTTCACGTACTCGATCGCGTCTCGCGTGGTCATGAACCACTGGCGCTCGATCGGCCGCTATTTCAGGCGTTTCGTGCTCGGGCTCGACGACATCGTCGAACCTGAGAGCTGCGCGCCGAGCGATCCGGAGACGCTCGTCGAGCGCCAACGCGTGGCCCGGCTGCACGTCCATCTCGACGCGTTGCCCGCCGACCAGCGCATCGTCGTGGTGCTCGCCGATCTCGAAGAGCTGCCGGCGGCTCGCGTCGCCGAGATCATCGAGTGCCCGGAGGCGACCGTGCGCTCGCGACTGAAGCGTGGTCGAGAAGCGCTTGCGAAGAAGCTGCTCCGCGATCCGATGTTCGCCGACGACGTGAGAGGAGAGCTGTGATGGTTCCCGAGCGCTCCGAGCTCATCGACCTAGAGCGAGAACGAGCAGTCGCGCGCGTCTTTGCGCGCGCGAAGTCTGCCTGGTCCGCGTCGAGCCGCGAAGACGACCTCACGCGGCGAAGGGCAAGCGAGCAGCGGCTCATCGCGGCGTGGCCGCGTCGGGCTCCGGCCGTCGCTCCGGCGCGCGCCTTCGTCCTTGGTGTGGCGTTCGCGACTTGCATCGCGGCCCTCGTGGTCTTCATCCAGCGCCGCGAGAGCAGCAACGCCGCGAACGTTGCGAGCACGTACACGAGCGGCGCCGCGACCTCGACAGCCGGCGCTGCGGCGTTGGCTCCCGCATGTCCGCAACCGGCCCTTGCCGTGGGGAGCATCGCGGCTCGCGATGTCGAGCCCGTCGCCGCGCCCGCGCCCGTACCCGCGCAGGCGCAGGCGCAGGCGCGACCTGTCGCGCTGCCCGCTCGGCCCTCGACACCGACGCCGGCGCCGCCGACAGCGCTCATCGCGGCGGCGACGATGCCGCTGCCCCCCTTGCCGTCCGCCGCGGCGACTCACGAGGTGGCCGCGCCCTCGAGGATGCCGAGCGCCGATCCTCGCGCCGAGTTCACCTCGGCGGAGCTCGAGATGGCGAGCAGCGATCACAGCGAGCGCGCGAAAGGCCGGGCACGCTTGTCGGAGCTCATGACCGGCTCCGACGTGAAGCTCGCGTGGGACGCGGCGACACTCCTTGCGCAGTCCTCGTCGATCCCGGCGGAGCGCGCCGCGGCGTGGGCACGCTACCTCGCGACGTCGCCGCCGGCGGCGTATCGCGATCGCGCGCTGCTCGATCGCGCCGAAGCGCTCGTCGAAGCGGGGCAACGAGACGAGGCGAACACCATCGCCGTCGACCTCCGTGGACGCGCGCTGCCCGAGCCACGAAGGCGCAAGCTCGAACGCATCTTCTTCGGTAGTCCGCGCTGATCAGCGCATCTCTCGCGCGCGGACGAGTCGCGCCGCGAGCTTCATCGCTTCGATCATGCCGCGTGCGTCGGCGGTGCCCTTGCCCGCGCGATCGTAGGCCGTGCCGTGATCGACGCTCGTGCGCACGATCGGCAGACCGAGCGAGACGTTCACCGCTTCGCCGAAGCCGAGCAGCTTCATCGGGATGGTCGCTTGGTCGTGATACATCGCGACCACCGCGGCGTATCCACCGGACGCAGCAATCCGGAACGCGCTCTCCGCAGGGACCGGGCCCTCGAGGTCGACGGAGAGCTTCGCCTTGCGAATGCGCCGCCTGGCGAGAACGATCCCCGGCGCGATCGCTCGTTGCTCCTCGTTGCCGAGCAGCCCCTGTTCGCCGGCGTGCGGATTCAGCGCGGCGATCGCGACACGGTTCGATTTCGATGCATGATGCAAGCGATCGACGAGCCACGCCGTCCAGTACGCCGCCCGCGCCACTTGCTCGGGACGTATCGCGCGCGGCACGGCGGACAGCGGAAGATGCGTGGTGACGAGCGACGTGGTGAGCCGCTCGGTGTGGAACGCCATCGTGACCTCGGGAGCGCCGAGACGTGCTGCCAGATGCTCCGTGTGGCCGAGGAAGCCCTTCGATCCGGGCGCACCCGAACGCGCGATCGCGTCCTTGCTCACGGGCCCGGTGACGAGCGCATCGGCGTCGCCGCTGCTGACGAGATCCGTGGCAGTGTCGATCCACGCGAGCTGCGCAGCGCCGGCGCCGCGCGTGGGCTTGCCTGCGCGCCGATCGGCAGCCGCGAGCGAAGGCCCTGGCTGCAGCACGGCGATCGTCGATGCGTCGACGCCGATGGCGCGTGCTGCGCTCCGCAGCGCACCGGCGTCGCCCACGAGAAGAACGTGCACGTCGGGATCTTCTCGGCTCATCGCGAGCGCGCCTGCGAGCGACACCTCCGGGCCGATCCCGCATGGGCATCCGATGCTCACCGCGAGGCGCACGCGCTTCTGTGCGGCGGGCTTCCGTGCGCGCGTCATTTGGCCCGCTTTCGCGGCGGCTCGCCGCCGCCATCGCCCGGCGAGCGCAGCTTGTAGCCTGCGCCGCGCAGCGTCTCGAGGGGGAATGCATCCCCGAGCTTCATGCGCAGTCGGCGAACGTGGATGTCCACGGTGCGCGCGCCGCCTTCGTAGCGTCCGCCCCAGACGCGCGACAGCAGCGACTCGCGCGAGAAGACGCGCCCTCGGTTCTGCGCGAGGAACGCGAGCAGCGCGAACTCCTTCGCAGTGAGGAGGATCGCGCGGCCGTCGACGAGCACCTCGTGCGCCGCGCGATCCACGATGAGGCGGCCGACCTTGAGGCGCTCTTCCGTGGAGAACTCGCTGCGCTTCCATTCGAGCTGCTTGATCCGTGCGTAGAGCTCGCTCGGTGTGCACGGCATGACGATGAAGTCGTCGAAGCCGCTCGCCGGTTCGACACGCGCGATCTGACGTGGCGATACCGCGACGATCGCCGGCGCTTCGGCGAGCTCGGCGGTCTTTCGAACGGCGCGCAGCGCGGCGACCGCGAGATCGGGACGCTCGCCGGCTTCGATGACGATCGCGCGAGCGGTGGAGCCGTCCTCGTCGAAGAGCGACGCGCCCTCGTCCCAGAGGTCGAGCGTCCGCACCTCGGCGCCGAGCGTGCGGAGGAGGGTCGCGGCGCCTTCGGGGGATTCGAGATCGGGGCCGTGACCGATGACGACGACGAACGCAGACATCGAACGAGAGGGGCGAATACCCCGCCCGCCGCGCCGCGTCGACGAGCGAAGTATGAGCTTGTGCCAGTTGTGCCGATCCATGACACACGATGACCGAGTCGGGCGCTTGGTTGGCGCCGTTAGGCACACCGAATACGTCATAAAACATGGTGAATCGTGCGCTCGGCACCGAATGGCACGACCTGTGCTCGGCGCCGGCTCGATGCTTATCCCCTCCTCTCCTTCGCCTCGCTTGCTTGCCTTGGTCTTCACGTTGGCGACCGCGCCCCTCACGCTCGCGTGTGGTGCGGTCGCCGGCAGTGACGATCCCGCGAAGGGCCCCGGCGGTCCGTCCGATCCGCCCGGCTGCTCGACGCAGCCGTGCACGAAGACCGATCCGCCGAACGTCGCTCAGATCATGGAAGTCGCAGGCTCGTACGAGCTCGTCTTCGACAACGTCGATCGCGCCGACGGCAAGACGTCGTCGCCGAGTGTTCCCCTGCCGTCCGTTCGCGCGTCGATCGGCGTTCGCGCGCGCCTCGACATCGTGGCGAGCGGACCGAGCGGCTACGAAGTCGCGCTCACCTCGCGATGGGGAAAACGCGCCCTGCTCACCGTCGATACGATCAACGCGAAGGAGATCGTCCTCGTCGGCAAGGCAGTGTTCGGTACCGCGGGAGAGAGCAACGAGTGGAGAAAGATTCGGCTGGCGCGCTCGAACACGGGCACGAGTGCGCTCTCCGGTAAGTTCACGGCCGAGGGCAAGCTCGACGCCGTCGGCGGAGACGTCATCGACTCGTACGAGGTCACCGGCAACGGCACCGTCGGGCGCGACGCTCTCCCTCCGGAGATGCGCATCGCAGCCCCGCGACGGAGCCGCGGCGGCGTACGCCTGCCGTGGGACGACGTGCAGATCGACTTGGCGGAGCCGCTCGCCGCCGACAAGCTCTATCCGACGATTTCGTCCGCGCTCCCCGAGCTAGGCTGGCCGCCGATCGGCGACGGCGACGCGAAGCCGGACGCGATCGTCACGGGCTACTTCGGCAGGGCCACGAACTTCGGGCTCAGCGGCGCGACGCGGACGATCTCGACGCACGGCGGAGTCGTCGATCCGAGCGGGAACGCGCTCGTTCCGTTCTTCGGCGCGGTCGCATTTCGAGACGTCGGCGCTCCGGCCGCCGCTCATGACTTCGATGCGGCCCTGACCGGCGCGACCTGGGGCGACGTGACACGAGTGACGGACACGCGATGCGAGAGCGGCGGATGTCTCGTGCTTGCTCCGGCGCGCTCGAACTGGTGCACCGAGGCGCAAGGGATCGCCGGACGACTCTCGCTCGCCAAACCGATCACGAAGGTCCATGCGCGCGTGCGCCTCCTCGCGAGCGACTCCAACGGGAGCACGACGACGAAGCCGTCGGTCTATCAGCCGATTCGACTCGAGGTGGGCTCGACGACCGGGAGCCTGGTCTTCGGCACCGATCCGATGACGAGCTTCGTGCGCACGGCCGAAGACGCCACGCTTCCGTGGTCGACGCCCTGGATGACCGTCGATGCCGACCCGCAGTCCGGAACGACGGAGGTCGGCTTCCACATCATCCGTCCGATCTGCGATTCGCTGGGCGGCCTGCCGTACCCGGACGTGAACATCGGCGTGATCGTCGACTCGGTTTGGGCAGAGTGAGAGCTACCTGCCCAGCATGTACAGACGGGCCGGCTGGCTGAACGTGAGCCAGTAGATACCGTCATCGTCGACGATGATGTTGTCGCCCGACGGCAGAGCGCCGGCGAGCGTCTCCGGCTTGCCACCGGCGACGGAGACGCGCCGCACGAGCGCGGTTCCGTCCGGGCCGTCGGTGGTCCAGTAGACGTACTTGCCGTCGGCAGCGAGACCGTAAGGGCAGGCCTCTTTGTCGACGAGGATCGTGCGAGCGAGCGTGACTTTGTCGAACCGGGTGATCGCGCCCGCCGGACAGGGAGTGGTCTGGTCGCGCACGGCCACGTAGACGGCGGTCCCGTCGGCGGCGATCTTCGAGGCGTGGTCGACATCGGCGCTGACCACCTCGTCCTTCATCGCAGTCCGCTTGCTGCGATGAAGCGAGGCCCGCTCTAGGCCGCTTGAATCGGCCCTGCGGAGCCAATAGAAGTACGTGTCGTCGAGCGCGATGTCATCGACCGCGCTCCGCGCGTTGTCGGTGATCTTCAGCGTCCTCACCTGCGAGTCGATATCGACCGAGGTCACGGCGTTGTTGAAGTCGTCGATGAAGAACGCCGTGGTGTCGCGGACCAACAGACGGGCCGGCGAGCTCGTACCGAACAGGAGCGTCTGCCCAGGCGGGCTCGCTGAGATGGCGTAGATTCCTCCCACACCCGGTGGTGGGGCGGCATAGACCGTCGCGAAGACCTTCTTGCCCGTGGCCGCCACTCCGCGCCACTCGATCGTCCCTCCTGCGTCGAACGGCGCCGTGATCGGCTTGATATCGAGCTTGCCTGCCTTGGCGAAACGAAGCACGCCGCTCTTCGACCCGACGTAGACGTTCGTCGCGTCGGAGCCGAGCCCAGTGCCGTCGGTGATCGAGAAGGCCACCGGACTGCACCGCCCTTCGGTGCACATGCCTCCGAAGCAGCTCGCTTTGCAGCGACCGCAGTTCAGCGGATCGGTCTGCAAATCCGCCAAGCACGTGACGACGTCGTCCGCTGCGTCGCCGACAGAGACGGCATCGGGCGCGCTTCGGTCCGGGACCGCGGCGTCCTGGTCGTCGCTACCGCCGGCAAGGCTGCCGAGCGATACGCATGCGAGCGGGCTCGCGACGAACACGACGACGACGGCGAGGGCGCGCACGCGTTCGAGGCTAGCATTTGAGGCCGATCGGCACGACGGCTGCTATGACATGGCGAATGGCGGCGATGACGACAGCACGGCGCGCCCAGCTCCTACTCATCGCCGTGGCGATGTTCGCGATCTTCGCCCCGGCATGCTCGTCGAGCTCGGACGCGACCGACGACGACGCGCCGCTCGTCGTTCCCGACGGCTGTCAGCCGTTGCTGGTCGATCCCGGCGCTCCGCCTTCCACCGGAATGTGCCTCGCGCCTTATCCGTCCGATTTCCATCGCGCGCCCGACGCGCGCTCCGCGACCGGCTTTCGTCTCGGCCTTCGCGGCGCCGCGCGGCCGAAGAAGCCGAACGGCGAGGACGCCGACGTTCACGACGTCGTCGCCGTCGACGGTACTTCGCTGGTGCCTACGATCGTCGCGGGTCTCGCGGGCGACATCGTGCACGACGGGCTGCCTGGCGTCCTCGACGATCCGATGAAGAGCGCAGGCGCGGATAGCGCCACCATCATCGTCGAAGCGAACAGTGGAAAGTTCATCCCGCATTACGCGGACGTCGTCGATCGCAAGGACAGCACGCATACGCCAATCGCGCTGCGCACGTTCGCTCCGCTGCAACCGCGCACGCGCTACATCGTCGCGATCGCCGGGGCACGCGTTGCGCCGTCGGACGGCAGCACGGAGCCGCCGTCCGTGGCGCCGCCGCCGGAGGGATTTCGACGCCTCCGTAACGGAACCACTTCGAACGATCCTGCCCTCGCAGCTCTGGCGACGCGCTACGACGCCGAGATCTTCTCGCCGCTGGCGAAGGTCGGCGTGCCGATCGAGCGACTTCAGCTCGCGTGGGATTTCACGACGGGCAGCGCGGAGCAGCCGCTCGCCGACATGCTTCGCGTACGCGAGCTGACGCTGGCGTGGATCGCCGCAAACGATCCGCAGCCGCGCGTCACGGCGACGCGCGACGGGACCGGCAACCTGGCGAAGATCGTCACCGTCGAGATGACCGTTCCCCTCTTCCTCGACAAGAGAGATCCCGGCTCGCATCTCGTCCACGATGGCGCCGGCAAGATCATGCAGAACGGCACGACGACGTTCTCCGTCGTCGTCGTCATCCCGACCGTCGTTCGCGACCGCACCGAGCCGGGTCGAGCGCTCGCGTTTGGCCACGGATTCTTCGGCAACACCGAGGAGCTCGAGGGCGAAGGCGCGCGCGCGATCGCCGAGAAGCTGGGCGCCGTTCTCTTCGGGACCGATTGGTGGGGCATGTCGAAGGACGATTTCACGGTCGTCTCGGATGCGCTCTCCACGCGACCCGAGCACGTCGCCGACTTCGCCGAGCGCACGCATCAAGCGATGGCGAACTGGCTCGTTGCGCTCGCCGCGATCCGCGGGCCGCTCACGAAGCTTCCCGAGCTCCGACGTGCATCGATGCAACCGCTGTGGGATCCGGGCTTCGTCGGTTACTTCGGCGCGAGCCAGGGTCACATCCTCGGCGGGACACTCGCGGCGTTGGCCGATTTTCCTCGCGTGATCCTGAACGTCGGCGGCGGTGCGTTCACGCATCTGATGCCGCGCTCACTGAACTTCGGCCCGTTTGCGCTGCTCCTCGGGGCGGCGTTCCCGGATGCGCTCGTCGTGCAGTCGTACATCGCGATGTTCCAGCGACCGCTCGATCGGATCGATCCGGTCTCGTATGCCCCGAACGTGCTCGCGTCACCGCTCTCGGGGAGTCCTTCGGATCGTCGCGTGCTCATGCAGATCGGCCTCGGAGATCCGCAGGTGCCGAACGTCGGCAGCTTCATTCATGCGCGCACGCTGGGCATTCCGCAGGCCATGCCGGCGCCGGTCTCGGTGTTCGGTCTCGTGCCGAAGGCGGACGCCGATGCGCCGTCATCGCTCACGGTGTTCGACTTCCACGTCGACACGTCGGGCTATGCCGAAGGCAAACCGATCACGCCGAACGTGGTCCACGGCGGCGTGCGCATCAACGCAGCCGCGCTGAGGCAGATGGAAGCGTTCATGAAGCCGAACGGCGTGATCACGCACACGTGCGACGGGCCTTGCGACCCGGAGTGATCGGGCACGTTTACGGGCACGGGCACGTTTACGGGATCAGACTTTCGTACCCCCGACTGTGATCGAGCTGATCTTGATGGTGGGGCAGCCGACGCCGACCGGGACGCTCTGACCGTCTTTGCCGCACGTCCAGATGCCGTCCGAGGTCTCGACGTCGTTGCCGAGCATCGCGACCTTGCGGAGGACGTCGGGACCGTTGCCGATCAGGTTCACGCCCTTCAGCGGGGCGGTGATCTTGCCGTCTTCGACGAGGTAGCTCTCCGTGAGCGAGAAGACGAAGTCGCCGTTCGAGATGTCGACCTGACCGCCGCCGAAGCGCTTCGCGAAGATGCCCTTCTTGACGCTCTTGAGGATGTCCTCGGGATCGTGCGGGCCGGCGAGAAGAATGGTGTTCGTCATGCGGGGCATGGGCGCGCACGCGAAGCTCTCGCGGCGGCCGTTTCCGCTCGGGCCGAGCTTGTAGTGATGCGCGCTGAGTCGGTCGTGCATGTAGCCGACGAGCTTGCCGTTCTCGATGAGCACGCTCGATCGAGGCTCGTTGCCTTCGTCGTCGACGTTGATGGAGCCGCGTGACTGGAGGAGGGTCGCGTCGTCCACGACGGTGCAGACCTCGCTCGCGACGAGCTGGCCGATCTGACCCGCGTAGTTGCTCGTGCCCTTGCGATTGAAGTCCGCCTCGAGGCCGTGACCGACCGCTTCATGGAGGAGGATGCCGCTGTCGCCCGGGGCGAGCACGACCTCCATCTGACCGGCGGGTGCCTCTTGCGCATCGAGCATCAAGATCGCCTGCTCGGCCGCCTTCACCGCGTGCCACTCCGGGGACTTGCCGTCGAAGTAGCCGATCGTGGTCCGGCCACCGCCGCCCGAGCTGCCCTCTTGTCGCTTGCCGTCGCGCTCCGCGATGACGCGCACGCCGAAGCGCATGAGGGGCTGAACGTCGCGCGCGAGCTTGCCGTCGCTCGTGACGACGAGAATCTCGCGGATCTCTTCGGCGAACGAGCACTCGACCTTCACGACGAGCTTGTCGTGAGCGTGCGCCGCAGCCGCCGCACGCTCGAGGATCTTGCGCTTCTCCATGCCGGGGACGTCGAGCGTCACCTTGTCGAGCTCGTAGCGGCTCGGAAGCGTGCGGACCTCGACCTTCTGCGGAAGCGGAGCGCCGCCGCCGAGCGCGATCGATGCCGCGGTGTCGGCGGCACGCTTCATCGCCTCCCAGTCGAGCTTCTCGGTGTAGGCGTAACCGGTCGCGTCACCCTGCTGCGCGCGTACGCCCAGGCCCATCGAGACGCCGCGCGACGCGCTCTTCAAGATGCCGTCGTCGAAGACGAATCCGCCCGCGGCGCGGTACTCGAAGAAGAGATCCGCATAGTCGGCTCCCTTGGAGAGCGCGGCCGAGAGGAGCCTCTCTGCGAGCTGCGTATCGACCTCACTCGCGCCGCCAGGACCGAACGGAGCCTTGTAGAGTGCGGAGTGCGTCGGCATGCGCGCCAAGGTAGCCGCGAACGCCGCGTGCGGGAAGCGCAGCCCGACGCGCAGGCCCGCCGGCCGCGGCCTACATCGGAGCCCATGGATTGCAATCGTGAAACGCTCGGCAATCGCACGACAAACGTTCGTGCGGAGGACCCTTGGTTAGTAGGCAAGCCGGCAGAAGTAGCGCTATTCTCACCGGTGGTAGAACGTGGCGATTAATCGCGACAAGGTGCTCGAAGCCGCCCAGAAGTACGTCGAGAAGAAGAAGTACGACAAGGCGGTTCAGGAGTATCAAAAGCTGATCGACGCAGATCCGAACGACGCTCGGACTCTGCTCAAGATCGGTGATCTGCAGGCCAAGCAAGGCGTGCACAAGGACGCCATTTCGACGTACGAGACCGTCGGAAAGCTCTACGCGCACCAGGGCTTCGCCCTCAAAGCGATCGCGGTCTACAAGCAGATCCGCGAGATCATCGCGAAGCACGTGCCGGCGCTCGAGGAGCAGTACGGCCACATCACGCCGAAGCTCGCGGAGCTCTATCAGCAGCTCGGTCTGACGAGCGACGCCCTCGCGGCCCTCGACGAGGTCGCGACCCGGCTCCAGCGCCAGCAGAAGGATCCCGAGGCGATCGAGGTCTTCCGCAAGATCGTGGAGCTCGATCCCACGAACCCATTGCCGCACTTGCGTCTCGCCGAGGCGCTCTCCCGCGTGAAGGACACGGACGGCGCGGTCTTCGAATTCAAGACGGCGGCGGCACAGCTCGCCGGAATCGGCCGCCGAGACGACGCGCTCAAGGTGCTCGAGCGGCTCCTCCATCACAAGCCGGACTCCGAGCAGGCACGCATCTGCGCGGAGCTGTATCTGTCGCGCGGACAGCCGCAGGACGGAATGCAGGCGCTCTCGAAGCTGCAGATCTGCTTCCAGGCGAACCCGCGCGACTTCGACACGCTCTCGCTCCTCGCCCGCGCGTTCAACGCGATCGGTCAGGGCGCGAAGGCGATCGAAGTTCAGAAAGAGATGGCCCGCGTCGCGCGCGATGCGGGCAAGCAGGATCTCTTCCGCGAGATCGTGGAGCGCCTGCTGCGTGTCGCGCCCCAAGACGACGGTGTCCGCAAGCTCTCCACGCAGTCCGGAGGCGGCGCAGCGATCGGTGGCTCGGGCCCTGCGTACGGCAGCGCGGCGATGCAAGGCGCCCCGCCGGCGACGGGCTCGTCACCGCACCTGAATGCCGGCATGGGCAACAACCCCGGCTACGGGCAGCAGCAGACCGCGCCGGGCTTCGGACAGCAGCAAACACGACCCGGATTCGGAGATCCGCCGCCACCGCCGCCTCCGTACGTGCAGCAGCAGCAGCAGCATCTGCAGCAGACGCAGCCGGGCTACGCCCAGGGCTACCAGCCGCCGCAGCAACAGGGCTACGGACAGCCGCCTCCGCCCCCGCCTCCGCCGTCACCGATGGGACGGCCGGCCACGAATCCATTCCCCAGCGCGCCCCAGCCGCAGACGCTCCCGCGCCCGATCACGGCGGCGCAGTTCCCGCCGTCGCAGCCCGAGCCGTCCGAAGACGATCTCGAGGAGGAGGTCGACGAGCTCTCGTACGAAGACGTCGAAGCCGAAGAGGTGCTCGACGAAGAGCAGCAGGCTCAGATCTACGAAGACGCGCAAGCCTACGACGAGCAAGCCGCCTACGCGGAGCAGAACCCGGGCTATGCCGACCCGAACGCGAACGGGTACGAGCAGAACGAGTCGGGCGAGGAGATCGAGGCTGCGCCGGACACGACCGAGCAGGTCCACAAAGCGCTCGCGGATGCGAACGCGTTCAGGCGCGTTCGCCTCTACAACAAGGCGCTCGAGACGCTTCGCCTCGGGCTCGACATCGATCCGCGCTCGATGGACATCCACGAGGTCTATCGCGACATTCTGATCGAGTCGGGACAGACCGAAGACGCAGTGCAGGAGATGCTCGTCATCGCTGCGCTCTACATCGATTCGCTCGACGGCGACTCGGCGGCCCGTGCGCTCCAAGACGTCCTCGCCTTCGATCCGCAAAACGCTCGCGCGATCGAGATGCTCCAGGAGCTCGGCTACGAGATCGTCGACGAGAACGAAGAGGGCGGCCCCGAAGAGCCGGCCACCGAAGAAGGCGCAGTCTACGAACCCGCCGGCGAGCATCACGATCGGCTTCCGTCCTACGACCTCGAAGAGATGGGCGCCGCGGACGTGTCGCCCCAGTACGCCGACGAGCGGCAGGTCTACGTGGGGCGTGCGGGCTCGCAAGCGCCGGCCGAGCTGGGCGGCGATCTCCCGAGCTTCCCTCTCGACGAGCCGGATGCGGACATGCCGCCGCCCTACGCCGACGAGGCGCAAGAGCAAGAAGAAGCGCTCGCGCGCGGCTCGAGCACCGAGCGTCCCGGCGCCGATCAAGACAACGATGCCACCGGATACTTCGCGCCGCGTCCCGGCGCACCGCTCCCGCGCATGCCGTCGGCCGCGCCCGTCGCGAACATCGGCGCAGCGTCGAGTCGCGAGCTCGAGGACGCACTCGACGAGGCGGAGTTCTTCTGTTCGCGCGGTCTCCTCGACGACGCACGCACGATCCTCCAAGAGCAGCTCACCAAGCATCCGAACAACCCGCTCTTGCGCGAGCGCATCGCCGAGCTGGAAGCGCAGGACGAGCAGCGTGGCAGCGGAGCGCGCGAGCGTCCTCGCGAGGGAGCCGACCGCGCCTACGACATCGCGCAGTCGCTCGATGCGCTCGAGAGCCTCGACTACAACGGCATCCAGCCGGCCGAAGGCCACGCGAACACCGAGCAGCAGGTCGACGTCGAAGAGGTCTTCGCGAAGTTCAAGGAGGGCGTCGCGAAGCAGATCAGCGTCGACGACTCCGACTCTCACTACAACTTGGGCATCGCCTACAAGGAGATGATGCTCATCGACGACGCGATCCGCGAGTTCGAGGTCGCGGCGCAGGATCCGAAGCGCGAGTGCGTGTGTCGCTCCATGATCGGCATGATCGAGATCGAGCGCGGTCGCATGAACGAGGCGATCGACGCCTTCCTCCTCGGCCTCAACTCGCCGAACAAGGACGCGCAGCAGGAGACGGTGCTCTGCTACGAGATCGGCGCCGCGTACGAAGCGAAGAAGATGAACAAGGAAGCGCTCTCGTACTACCAGAAGGCGATGCGGCGCGACCCGAACTACCGCGACGTGCAAGAGCGCGTGCGGCGCCTCGCGAAGAACGAGCCGAAGGCGCCCGTTCGCCAAGCGGCGGTCGGTGCGGACGACGAGTTCGATCGCGCGTTCGACGATCTCGTTTCAAAAGCCTGACCGCTTGCCCTCGCGATCGAGCTGCGCGAAGCTCCGCTCATGGCTGCTCCCATGGTCGGGCCCGAGGATGTCCTTTGCTTTTGGTTCGGTGAACCCGGCTCACCGCCGCTCGCGAATGCGGCGAAGTGGTGGAAGAAGGACGAAGCCTTCGATCGCGAGATCCGGGAGCGCTTCGGCGAGGCGCTCGAGCGCGGCGTTCGAGGTGAGCTGCGGGACTGGGAGACGACGCCTCGCGGTCGCCTGGCGCTGATCGTGCTCTACGACCAGTTCTCGCGAAACATGTTCCGTGGCACGCCGCGTTCGTTCGCGCAGGACGCGCTCGCGCGCGCCGTGACGACGAAGGCGCTCGAAGCCGGTGATGATCGCGTTCTGACACCGACCGAGACGAGCTTCCTGCTGATGCCCTTCATGCACGCGGAGGACGTCGCGCTACAGCAGAAGTGCCTCGATGGATTCACACGGCTTCGCGAGCGCGCATCCGACGAGGAGACCCGTAAGGACGCTGACAAGTCCGTGCGGTATGCACGCATGCACATGACGATCGTCGAGCAATTCGGGCGTTTCCCGCACCGCAACGAGATCCTCGGCCGGCCGACGACCGATGAGGAGGAGGAGTTCTTGAAGGGCCCCAACTCGTCGTTCTGATGGAAGACACACCGAAGAAGAAGGCGAAGGGCCGCCGCGGCCCCAGCGACCCGGGCGCCGCGCCGACGCGAGCGTCGCTGCACGAGGCCGCGCTCGCCTATCTCGCGCGAGGCGCAGCGTCCGCCGACTCGGTGACGAAGACGCTCGCGCGGCGCGTCATGAACTGGGCACGTAGAGCGTCGCGCGTCGGCCGCGAAGCGGAGGTCGTTGCGAGCCAAGCGGCAGCCGCACGCGAGCTGATCCCGGAGATCGTGGCGCGCCTTCGCGAGGTCGGTCTCGTGAACGACACCGCCTTCGCCGAAGCGCGCGCGAAGAGGATGTCGAACGCGGGGCGATCGCGTCGCGCGATCAACGCCCACCTCGCGCAGAAGGGCGTCGACGCCGCGACGGTGCGCGAAGCCGTCTCCCTCGATGCGGGCGCGGAGCTCGCTGCGGCGATCGCGTTCGCACGAAAGCGACGCATCGGTCCGTTCGCCCGTGACGCCGCACCGGACGACCGCGACGCAAAGCGCGCCGTCGAGCGGAAGGCTCTCGGCACGATGGCGCGCGCGGGCTTCGACTTCAGCGTGTGCGAGCGCGTCATGCGCATGGATCGCGACGACGCCGACGAACGGCTACGCGACCGGCGCGAATTCTGAATTCGACGCTGCGCGGCTCAGGGAAAGCAGTCGTACGACTTCGTGCCGCCGCCGAGCATCGGATAGACGAGCGTGATCTTCGCGGCGTTACCGGACCACGTGCCGACGCCGTAGCTCGAGCCTTGATCGAACTTGTGATCGCAGCGAAGCGCGGTAGTCGTTCGAAGGTTCACGCAGCGCGCGCCTTGGGTCTGCCAGAAATCCTGGATCATGTTGCACGTCCAGTTGCGATCGCAGACGGCGCACGCGCCGCCGGCGCCGCTGCTGCTCGCGCCGCTCGATGACGCGCCGCTGCTCGATGACGAGCTACCGGACGAGCTCGATCCGCTGGCGCCGCTGGACGACGAGCTTCCACTTCCGCTGGCGCCGCTGGACGAGGAGCTCGATCCGCCTGCGTCCGCTGGGGTGGTCGCGTCCTTCGACGCATCTGCCACCGAGCCGCCGCCGCCTGCGTCGTCGTTCGACTCCGCCGGGTCTTCGAAACCCGTGTGCCCTCCTGGTAGAGGAGTCGACGGCAGCATGTCCTCCGGCGGCGCGCCGGACGAGCTTCCATCACTGCCGTTCGTGGTCCCCGCGGCGCAAGCCGCGACCCCGAGCACCACCACGACTCCGGCCAGCGCGAGACCCCTCACGGCACGTCCTACGCCTCGACGTCCTTCGATCTTCCCTGCCCTCCTTGACGATCGCGATCGGCATGCGCATGGTGCGCGCGATGCGCTTCTGCCTCCTCTCCCTGTCTTCTTCCAAGACACTCTCGCGCGCTTCCATCGTGCGCCGGGGAGGAGAGGAACGCTTGCGGGCGGCACGACGAAGATGACGTCGCCCTGAGCTCACCGAGACCCCCTCCGGCCCTGCGCCCGAGGGGGTTTTCGCATTTCGGGCTCACGCATTTCAAAGCTCGTCGGACCTTCGCCCAGGTCCGACATCACAAGGAGAAACCCATGGGCAAGTTGCATCTGAACGTCGGAACCATCGGACACGTCGACCACGGCAAGACCACGCTCACGAGCGCGATCACCAAGGTCATGGCCGCGGAAGGCCGCGCGCGTGCGCGCTCCCTCGCGGAGATCGACCACACACCCGAGGAGCGGATGCGTGGCATCACGATCAACCTCGCGCACGTCGAGTACGAGTCCGAGGTCCGGCACTACGCGCACGTCGACTGCCCTGGGCACGCCGACTACGTGAAGAACATGATCACGGGCGCGTCTCAGATGGACGGCGCAATCCTCCTCGTCGACGGTTCGCAGGGCCCCGAGGCGCAGACCCGCGAGCACGTCTTGCTCGCGAAGCAGGTCGGCGTCGAGAAGCTCGTCGTCTTCGTCAACAAGATCGACGTCGCCGATCCGGAGCTCGTCGATCTCGTCGTCATGGAGGTCGAGGATCTCGTGCGTGCTCACGGCTTCGAGGGCACGCCGGTCGTCCGCGGCTCGGCGCTCGAGGCTTCGCGCGCGATCGACGAGGCACGCCTCGGCGACCCGCACGTCGAGGCCATCCGCTCGCTCGTTCGTGCTCTCGACACGCACATCCCCGATCCGAGTCGCGATCTGACCTCGCCGTTCCTCATGGCGGTCGAGGACGTGTTCACGATCCCGGGTCGCGGCACCGTCGTGACGGGACGTGTCGAGCGCGGTGTCCTCGCGGTCGGCGCGACCGTCGAGGTCATCGGCCTCGGCGACGCATCGAACGCACGGACGATCGTCGTCACGGGCATCCAATCGTTCCACAAGGATCGAGAGGAGGCTCGCGCCGGTGAAAATGTCGGTCTCCTCCTCCGCGGTGTGAAGCGCGAGGAGGTGGAGCGCGGTCAAGTCCTCACCGTGCCGGGCGTGATCCGCCCGCACGCCAAGGGCGAGGCCGAGCTGTACATCCTCGCTGCGAAGGAGGGCGGACGTCACACGCCGTTCATGAACGGCTACAGGCCGCAGTTCTTCTTCGGCCCGACCGACGTGACCGGCACGCTCGAGATCGTCGGCGGCGACTTCGTCGTCCCCGGCGATCGCGCGCGCGTTCGCTTCGTGCTCGACCGCGCGGTGGCGCTCGACAACGGCGTCCGGTTTGCCCTTCGCGAGGGCAATCGGACGATCGGTGCCGGCTTCATCGTCGCGGCGTCTGAGTGACCTTCGGGAGCTCGTGTCGTGTGATTCACACGACCTGATTGAGTTGAATCACGTGCCGTCGTGCGCCGAGCTCTCTCGGAACGAACGCCCACGAGCCAAGGCGACATTGCGTCGCTCTGGAGTTGAAGGCTCGGGTGATCTTTCCGGCGGATCTCGGCGCACGACGGTGCGCTTCTTCGGGGCTCAGAACGGAATGTCGGTGGCTGCCAATGCTGCCGGCACCCGTGCGTAGCCCCCGTTCATCGGAGTCGTCGGAGCGAAGGGTGCATCTGCACCCGACACCACCCTGTCCGACGCTCCACGCTGCTGGCCACCGGGGACCTGAACGTCCTCGGCGATGATCTCTGTGGAGTAATGCTTCTGGCCCTCCTTCTCATAGCTCGACGTGTGATTCCGACCCTCGACGTAGACGCTCATCCCCTTGCGAACGAACTTCGCGAGGCCTTCACCGCGTTTGCCGAAGACGGCGACGCGATGCCACTCCGTTCGTTCTTGCTTCACGTTGTCCTTGTCGAACCAGACTTGGTTGGTGGCGATACGAAGCTTCAGCACCGTGTTGCCGCCCGGGAGCTGCTTGAGCTCCGGATCCGCACCGAGATGACCGAAGACGATGGCTTTGTTGATTCCGTTCATGCCGGCTGCGTCAGCACGCACCAGGCCAACATCGCGATCGTGCGATCTCGCGGACTTGCCTCGCATGTAGTGCTGTCCCGGACAGTTTGGAGGGTGTCCGCGGACAGCTCTCAAATCCCCTATGCTGCGCCCGTGGTCGAATCCGTCATGGTCAGCTCGGCGCGCGTCGCCGACGAAATCGAGAGCGCGGCATGGCGCGAGCTCTACGCGGCAGCGCCGGCGCCGATCGCGCGGGCGCTCGGGATCCACACGTCGATCGTCGCTGACGCGACCGTGATCGTCGCCCGCGCGCTTCCGATGGCCCTCTTCAATCGCGCGTTCGGGCTCGGAGATACGGCGGACGTCGCGGAGTCCGACCTCGATGCGGTCCTTCGCACGTTCGAAGAGCACGGAGCGGCGAGCCCCTGGATGCAGCACGGACCTGCGAGCCGAGCGCGCGCCATGCCGCAGTGGCTCGTGAGCCGCGGCTTTCGACCCGTGCCGCGTGCCTGGGCCATGATGATGCGCGAGCGCGAGCCTGCACCGGTCATCGAGACCGAATTCGCGATCCGCGCCGTCGAATTGGATCAAGCATCGCGATTCGCGAAGGCACTGGCGATCGCCCATGGCATGCCGCCGGCGCTCGCCGAGTGGACCTCCGTGCTCATCGGCCGCCCCGGCTGGCACGGCTACGCAGCGTGGGACGGAGACACGATCGCGGCGGGAGGCATGGTCTTCATCCACGGCGATCGCGCGTGGGTAGGCCTCGGCGGAACACTCCCCGCGTATCGCGGCCGAGGAGCCCAAGGCGCGCTCCTCGCGCGACGCGTCGACCACGTGATCTCCGCAGGCTGCAGCGTGATGGGCACGGAGACGGGCGAGCCGGTCGGCGGCGAACGCTCCTCCTCCTTCGACAACATGAAGCGCACGGGCTTCCACCAAGTCGCCTCGCGCATGAACTACGAACGCTAGAGGTACCCCTCGGCCTGTAGCCGATAGAGGTGGGCGTACGTCTTGCCCAGCGCGAGGAGCGCGTCGTGCGTGCCTTCTTCGCCGATGCCGCCGTTCTCGAGCACCAGGATGCGATCCGCCATCCGCACCGTCGGGAAGCGGTGCGAGATGATGATCGTCGTCTTGCCCTTCGAGAGCTCCTTGAAGCGCTCGAAGACAGCGTGCTCCGCTTCTGCGTCGAGCGCCGCGGTCGGTTCGTCGAGGACCAAGATGTCTGCTTGTTCACGCATGAAACCTCGCGCGAGCGCCACCTTCTGCCACTGCCCGCCGGACAGCTCGACACCGTCCTGGAACCAGCGGCCGAGCGGCGTCTCGATGCCTGTCGCGAGGTTCGAGACCAGCGCATCCGCGCCGCCTTGCTCCACTGCGCGCTCGATGCGCGGCACCTCTTCGAGATGGTCGACGCTGCCCACACCGACGTTCTCGCGCAGCTTCAGCTGGTACTGATTGAAGTCCTGGAAGACGACGCCGAAGCGCGCGAGAAGCTCGCTTCGATCCCATGTCCGCAGGTCTTTTCCGTCGAGCAGGATGCGTCCCTCGGTCGGCTCGTAGAGACGGGTGACGAGCTTCACGAGCGTGGTCTTTCCCGCGCCGTTCTGCCCGACCAGCGCGACGCTCTCACCTCGCGGAATGAAGAGATCGACATTGCGAAGGACCCACTTGTCCTCCTTCACCTGGCCCGGATAGCGGAAGCTCACGTTCTCGAGCCGTATTCCCCGCTCCGTCGTCTCCGGCAGCGCAGGGACCTCCTTCGCGGGCAGGAGCGCATTCGCTTCGTCCTCCGCCGCGACCGTCCCGTCGAGATACGCGAACAGGTTCGACATGTAGAGGTTGTGCTCGTAGATGCTCCCGATCCCGCTCAAGATCGACTGAAATGCCTGCTGCCCACTGCGGAACGCGAGCACGTACATCGTCATGTTGCCGAGCGTGAGCTGACCCGCCGCCGCGAGCAGAGCCATCGCGCCGTACGACAGATAGAACGCGCCCGTCGCCAAGAGCGAGAGCAGCGTCGTCACGATCGAGCGTTGCGTCGCGAGCTTCGAGTCCTCCGCATGGAAGCGCTCGGCCAATTCCTTGTATCGTGCAAGGAACATCGGCCCCAGTCCGAAGAGCTTCACCTCTTTCGCGTGCTCGTCGTTCGCGAGCACGTACTCGAGATAGACCAGCCGGCGCGAGTCCGGCGAACGCCAGTTCCGCAGACGGAACGTCGCCTTCGAGTAGCGCATCTCCGCGATGGTGGCGGGAATCGTCGCGATCATCAGCGCGAACACCACCCACCCACTGAACTGCAAGAGCAGCGCGGCATAGCCCACGAGCGTCAAGAGATTCTGCACCAGCGCGAAGCTCTCGGTCACGAGCGACATCGGCCGCGACGAGGCCTCGCGACGCGCACGGCTCAAGCGGTCGTAGAACTCCGGATCCTCGAAGTGCCGCAGCTCGAGCGCCGTCGCGCGCTCGAGGATCGCTACATTGACGTCCGTACCGAGCCGCGATCCGAGGATGCTCCGTATGAGCCCGAGGCCGCGCGTGAGCGAAGCCTGCAATACGATGAGCCCGAGCTCGACCGCCACCCACCGCAGCGTTGCCTCGCGAGACCCGGCGACGACCGCATCGACGATCCGCTTGCCGGCAAACGCGATCGCCGGCGGCACGGCCGAGACCAACAACGTCACCAATGCGAGCGCGAGCGTGAGGCTCCGCGAAGAATGCCACACGAGACCGAAGGCCCGACGTGTGTACGCCGCGCTGTCTCGCAGCGCTTTCTTCAGCGTGACGAGCGTCAGCTTCTGGGGTGGCTCCTCAGTGCGTTTGGGGCGGCGGGGCGGACTCAATGGCGATATCTAGACTCTCGAAGATCCGATGCCGCTCGAGGTCGTGAGGTGTCGACCTCAGCCTTTTCGGCTCAGCCTTCCCCGCAGCGCAACAGGCCTTCGCGACCGAAGACGTCGACCTTCATCACGGAGCGGCCGAGCAGCATGCGGGCGCATTCCTGCACGCCTTCCGTGATCGCCGGGTGCGGATGCACGCAGTGATCGACGTCCTCGAGCGTCGCGTCCTGATCGATGAGGAATGCGATCCCCTGAATGGTGCTCGAGGCCTCCGAGCCCACGACGCGGAGGCCGAGGATCTTGTTCGTCGTCGGTGAGGAGAGCAGCTTGATGAAGCCGCTGGTCTCACGCATGGCGATGTTGCGACAAATGAGGCGGTTGGCGACGACGCCGACGCGATAAGGGACCTTGTTCTCTTTCGCTTTCGTCTCGTTCAGGCCGACGCTCGCGACCTCCGGCTTCAAGAACATGATCGCGGAGAGCGCTTCGTATCGGATGGGACGCGGCTCGAGGTCGAACATCTTCTCGACGGCGTACCGCCCTTCGAGCTCGGCAACGTTGACGAGCGCGATGTCCATCGTAGCGTCGCCGGCGGCGTAGATGTGAGGCGTGGTGGAGCGCGTGTGCTCGACGACGACGCCGCTGCTCTTGTCGAGCTTCACGCCCGCGGCCTCGAGCCCGAGGTCGCTCGTGGCCGGGATGCGTCCGACCGAGACGAGCGCGCGCTCGACGTGGATCGTCTCCGTCTTGCCCTCGGCGTTCGTGATGACGTACTCGACCTTGCCGTCCTTGACCTTCAGGGTCTCCAGCTTGGACGCGCGATGGATGACGACGCCCATCGACTCGAAGCTCGAGGCGACCTCCTCGGCGATGTCTTCGTCTTCGAACGGAAGGATGCGCGGCTGCCGATCGATGATGTGGATCTTCGTCTTGCCGAAGTTCGCGAACATGGTCGCGTACTCGCAGCCGATGACGCCGGCTCCGACGATGACCATGCTCTCCGGGAACTCCTTGAACGACTCGATCTGATCGCTCGTGACGACGATCTCGCCGTCGACCGGGATCGTGTCGGGAACGCGCGGGCGCGAGCCTGTGGCGAGTACGAAGTTCTTCGCCGTGATCTTCTCGAGCGTGCCGTCGTTGCGCTTCACCTCGACCTCGTGCGGCGAGATGAAGCGAGCCGTTCCGCGCACGAGCGTGACGATGCCGCCGTTCTGGGAAGGCGTCGTGAGAGAGGCGAGCTGACGATCGAGCAGCGATCGCCGCTCGGACACCGCGGTCCGCACGGACTCGATCACCTTCGGGTACGACACTTCGATGCCGCCCGGCATGCGGTATCCCCGATCGGAGCGCGCGGCGACGGCGTAGTCGTTCGAGAGGTGCCACATCGTCTTCGAAGACAGCGCACCTGCATGGATGCCTGCACCGCCGACCTGACCGCGCTCGACGACGACGACGCGCTTGCCCAGGTCGTGCGCCCGCATCGCCGCGGCATAACCACCAGGTCCCGCCCCGAGAACGCACACGTCCCAAACGCCGCTCGTCATGCGGCGAGGATACGCGCTGGCGCCGCTGCTAGGATAGTCCCCACGTGGCCGACGACGAACCCTTCAGCGGCGACCCTGCATGGCGGATCGTCCGTAAATTACGAGACGGATCGACGATCACGATCCGGCCGATCATGCCCGAGGACCGCGACGCGCTGCGAAGCGAATTCCAACGGTCGTCGCCCGAGACGCGCTACCTGCGTTTCCTCGGCGTGGTGGGCGAGCTCTCGGAGGCCATGCTCACGTACCTCACGTGCGTCGATCAGGTCGACCACATCGCGCTCGTCGCGACGATGACCTCTCCCGATCTCAAGACGGAGCGCGGAGTCGGCGTGGCGCGCGTCATTCGTCTGAAGAGCACGCCCGACGTCGGTGAAGCCGCGATCACGGTCCGCGACGACATGCAGAGGCGCGGCGTCGGCGCCATCCTCGCGCACGAGATCGAGCGCGCCGCACGCGTCCGCGGGATCCGCCACATCCGCGCCGACGTCCTCGAGAGCAACGCCGCCATGCGCGCGATCCTCGAGCAAGCCCACGCGCGCCGCGTCGATCGCGGCGAGACTGCGGGCACGCTCTGTTACGACATCGAGATCTCGAGCGAACCGGCGCTGGTCCCTTCGAGGCTCGCCGAGGTGCTGCGCGGAGCTGCGCAGACGATGGCGATGTCGATCCGAAAGCTCGTTCCGCCGGAGACTCCGCCGGTGTCGGAGAAATAGTCGGTCGTTACTTCGCCGAACGGCGGCGGAGCGCAACGAGGCCGAGCGCTGCCAGTACGAAGCCGAGCGCGCCGTTCGACGATCGCTCGGGCGAGGTCGTGCAGCCGGTGGTGGTGGTCGTCTTCGCGGCGGCGGCCGCCTCGACCGCGGCCGGTGTGCGGCACACCTGCGTATCGCCTTCGGCTACGCAGCTCTGCCCCTCGGGACAGGTCTGGCTCTCGGCGCAGTCCTCGGTGCAAGCCAACGAGCCGTCGGTCTTCGTGGGATCGAGGATGCACAGGTTCGAGCGGCACTGCGCCGGGTCCGTGCAGAGGTTTCCGGGCTTCAGGAGCCGCGGATCGGCGCCGCCCTCGTACCAAGGGTCGGCGTCGACGACCTTCAGGCCGTCGACGATGAACTGCTTGAACGGCTCGACCTTCGTATAGAGGTTGTCGCCGTTGACGCAGCTCTTCGCGGGGTTCTGCGGATCGGGCTTCGTGGCGTTGCCACCGCGCGAGACGATACCGACGATCGCGCCGCTCTTCGCGAACGCGGGACCGCCGCTGTCTCCCGAGCAGATTGACTCGCCGACCTCGAACTCGTTCGGGGGAACGGGGAGCGGATTCGTGTCGTCCGGGCCGATGCCCAGGATCTCGATGCCGCTGCGTTGCTGGCGAACGTCCGGATACGGGCTCGAGTCGGTGACGCCCCATCCGACGGCGGTGAGCTTGTCGGTCTTCTTGATCGGGCTATCGAGGCGAATCTGCGCGATCTTCGCGTTCGCGATCGGCTCCTCGAGGATGAGGAGCGCGATGTCGTGGTTGCAGAGGTTCTTCCCGCCGTCGTCGAGGACCTGAGCGCCGATGCCGTCCGGCTTGATGTTGCGGTCGCCGAAGTCGGGACGATTCGGTCCCACGAAGACATAGAGCGTCTTCGCGGGATGATTGCCGCGAACGGCGCCCTCCGCGAGCGGAGTGCCCATGACGTCGCATGCCGCCGCTTCATCCGTGTCCGCAACGCAATGGCGTGCGGTGAGCACGACGCGATCGGAGAGGAGCGTTCCGGTGCACGAGCCGACGTTCGCGACCTTCGGATCGTAGTGGACGAGGAGGACGACGGCGTCCTGCGAAACATCCGAGTCTTTGCCGGCAATGACCGCCGACTTCGTCTCCCCGATGCGTTCGGGACGTTCACTGGGTGGCGACGATGAGCACGCCAGGAGCGATGCGGCTGCGAACAGGGGGAGAGCGAGTGCAGTGCGGTTTGCGTTCATGCGGTGTTGCCCGGAGGGGTGGGAACCTTTTTCCGAAAGCTCATCGGCCGCAAGCACGAATCGTAAGTGAGACGCTGCGTGAACGCTCTTTTGATGTAGCAGGAAGTGCGCTCATCGCAATGACGCGGAAAATTTCACGTATGCTCGCATTTCCGCCATGCAGGATGCCGCAGATCTCCTCGCCAAGGTCCTTCCGGATACTCCGATCGACGACGCCATCCTCGACGCCATCGCGCTCTCCGCATGCGCCGACGGAGTGACGAAAGACGAGCTCGTCGCCATCCTCCGCATCGCTCGCGAGCTGCCCACGCTGAAGGATCTTCCGCCTGCCGAGATCGACGCGCGCGTTCATGCAGCCTTCGATCGACTCTCCGCGGACGGCCTCGAGGCGCGTCTCGCGGCGCTTGGTAAGACCGAGATGAACGAGGACACGCGCCGCAAGATGTTCTGCGCCGCGGCGGTCATCCAGTACGCCGACGGCGAGGTCTCGAGCTCCGAGAACGAGTTCCTCCTGGATCTCGCCGACACGCTCGGCCTCGACGACACGCGCGTCGCGACCATCATCTCCGATATCGAGCGCGAGCTCGGCATGCGCCCCACGGTCCCCGGCAGCGAAGGGTAGGAGTGCGGTGTTTTTCGCCGATACCGGCGCGATGCCGGCGTCGGTCCTCGTCACCGTACAGAAGTACGGCTCCTCGGCCCTCCTTGGCCTCGCTTGGTCTCGACGAAAACCACCACACTCCTATCGACGGTTTTCGCGGCGCGATTCCTCGGTCTCGAGGTGGCTGGTGGTTTTCGTCGAGAGCAAGCGGTGGCTAGGAGGGCGCGCGGAGCGTACTCCTGTACGTGAGCACGACCGACGACGCCAGCGCGCCGCTATCGGCGAAAAACGCCAGCCACCTCAGAAGCCGGAGCGGCGGATCGCGTGGTACGTGGAGGCGAATGAGCGTGCATTGTACACGCAGCCGTAGGAGCAGCCGCGGCACTCGATGACCGTGGGCGTGCCCCAGCCGTCGCCCTTCTCGTACATGACGATGTGGCCGTGGCCGCCGCTGTTGTAGACGAGCGCGTCACCCTTCTTCATGTTGGTGCGCGAGACCGTCGACCAGTGGCCCGAGGAGTCGCTCACGAACGACGCCGTGCTGTACGGGTGCGAGTTCACTTCGAGCGCCTTCGTACCGAACTGCCAGGCCTTCGCGACGAGCCCCGAGCAGTCCGCGCCGTACTTGCCGGAGTGCGAGCACGACGGGCAGCTGCCCGAGCACGAGCCCTTGGTGCTGGCCGAAGGACCTGCGCCGAGCCAGGCGCCGCCGCCCCAGTAGTACGAGAAGCCGACCGCGGCCTTTGCGCGCGCGATGGCGTTGTCCGGTGAGGGCGCGCCGTCGAGGCTGACGGGACCGCCGCTGCTGCTTCCGCCGCTGCTGCTGCTGCTGCTGCTTCCGCCGCCGGTGCTCGCGACCTCGGTGAGGTACGTCGCGAAGCCCCAGCCGGCCGTTCCGTTGAACTCGATGTTGAGGAAGCCGTTGGTGGCCGCCGCGTTGAGGAGCGTGACCGTCGTGCCCGAGGGAATGACGGCGAGGACCGCGAAGCTCGTGCCCGCTCCCTTGCGGAGATTCAGGTTTGCCGTCGTCTTCATCTTGCCGTTCGCGACGAGGCCCTGATGCACGGTCCCGACGGTGATGCCGTCGTCGGCCGCGATCATCGGACCGTCCGGGGTGTCGTCGCCGACATCGCCGGGGGCCTCTTCGCCGTCATCGCCGTTCACCTGAGCGCCGTACGTGGAGTCGGCTCCGTTCGCGGCGTCGTCGGGGTTGGCGGAGCAACCCTGCAACGCGACGAAGGCGAGGACCAGAGTCAGCAGCGCGAAAAGGCGGGTCGGGAGCGAACGCATCGAACGCCCATCGAGCAAGACACGAGCCGTAGTGCGCAGGTTCGTGCGCACATCGGACCCGCCGCTCCGAGAACAGCGAGGGTGAAACTTTCACACCATCGCTGCCGAGGGTTCGTTCCTTCGGGGATCACCTGCGACACGTCGTTCGCGACAGCCCGCGGAGGCTTCGCGACCTCACTCGCGACAGCTCGCGCTACCCTCGGGGTAGGACAACGCCGTGCAGCTCCGTACGAAGATCTCCATCGTGGTTCTCGGAGCCGTGCTCATGGGCCTCCTCTTCTATATGAAGGCCCAGCGACGGAACGCCGAGGGTTGGGACGGCGGGTCCCCCGAGGAGGGGTTCGAGAACGGTGTCGGCCCCCGATCCCTCGGTGCCACGGGCACCATCGAGCCCATCGCTCCGAACATCGTCGTCGCGGACTCTGCCTCGGCTGAGGCAGGCCCGAATGCGCTGGTCGTCGCGCGATGGGGCAGCAACAAGGGCGAGCTCGGTCGGGATCGCCCGCAAGAAGGAAATCCCGAGGGCCCGATGAGCCTCGTCATGGCGGGCCGCGATCTCCTCGTGCTCGATCAGGTCAACGGCCGGCTCGCGCGATTCGGCCCGGACGGTCGCCTCCTCGGAACGAGCGACGCGCCGACCACCGCTCAAGATCTCGCGGTCGGGAAGGACGGAACCGTCGCGATGATCGATCGCCTCGTCGGCAAGTCGGTGACGCTCGTCGATGCGAACGGGAAGAAGATCGGCGAGCTTCCCCTCACCGCGAGAATCCCCGAGCCGGGCCTCGTCACTGCGGTCGTGGTCGACGGCAAGGACGTCTACGCGGAGAAGGAGCACGGCGCGCTGGTTCTCCTCGGAACGACCGACGGCACGCCCGCATCGGACGTCGTTCAGCTCTCCGGTCGGCCCACCAAAGACGGCGCGCTGCTGCTCACCGCGGGGTTGTCGTCGAAGCCGCAAGGTCGCGCGTATCTCAATGCCGTCGATCGCAAGACGACCGCGCTTCGCTTCGCTCGCACGATCCTGTTCCCGCGGCCGTCGCACGCGATCGTGCTCCTCGACAGCGATGCCAAAGGCACCATCTATCTCGGAGTCGCGGCCGGCGACCCTGGGGACGCTCACGTGGCGTGTCTCGATCCCGGCGACGGACACGTGCTCGGACGCGTCGCGCTTCCGCTCAGCCATACGCCGGAAGAATCGTTTCGCGACTTCACGGTCGCGGATGACGGCACGATCGCGTTCGCCGTCCGAACCGACGACGGCGTGCAGTACCGAACCGCGCGCTGTCCGTAGCTCGCGCTACTTCGAGAGCTCCTTCAGGAGGCCGTCCGGCGCGTTCTTCTTCGGTTCGTTCGGCTCGCTGTTCGGTGCCGGTGCCGGCGGAGCGGCGGGGGCCGGCGCGGAGCTCGTCGTCTCGTCCGGCGTCGTCGCTGGCGTCGTCGTCGTGCGACGCTTCCGCTTCTTCTTTTTCTGGACGACGGGCTCCGGTGCAGCGGCATCGGCCGCGGCTGTCGTTGCGCTCGTTGCCGCCGCCGCCGCAGGCCTCGCGAGCGGCACGGGCCTCGCGGTCGGCGTCGGCGTCGCGCCGGTCAGCGGCGGGGTCTCGCTCGGCGCGGTGCCTGCGATCTGGGTCGCGTAGGCAGCGCCGAGCTCCGTGCGCATGAACACGGCGCCGCCGGCGAACACAAAAGACAGAACGCCGACGAGCGCGAGGAGCCAAGCGCTACCGCGCGAGCGCGGCGCGTGCGTGATCTCCGCGCTCCTGGCCTCGGCTACGGGACGCAACGACTCCACCTCTGTATCCGCGCTGCGCTCAGGTCGTACGTCCCCGGCACATCCCAGCAGGAGGCGTGCCGTCGCGAAAATGCGGCCTAATTTCGGTATTTCGGGATCCGAGCCCAGGACGCGTGTGCACGGAACTGCACTCGATGAACGCGTGGGGGGATGCATCGGATCGAGAACGGCTAGGATCGGGAGCTTCGATGCGAAGGCATCTGATCCTCCCCGCGCGTGGCATCCTGCTCGTCAGCACCGACGTGCACGGCAACCTCGCGGACTTCGCGCGCCTCGAGACCATCTTTCGCGAGGAGCTCGCGCGAGAGCCGGACACGCACTGGATCATCCTCGGCGACATCGTGCACGCTCCCGATGCCGGTGCGCGCCGCAGCGATCCGGCGTTCTACGACTACGACGACGGCTCGATCACGATCGTCGATCGGATCTTGGCGCTCGAGCGCGAGGCCGAGGGTCGTGTCCACTTCGTCCTCGGCAACCACGATCACGGGCACGTGGGCGGACCGCACACGCACAAGTTCTACACGGACGAGGTCACGTCGCTCGAAGAGGGGCTCAGCGAAGCGCAGCGCGTGCGCATGCGCGGGCTCTTCGCGCGCGCGCTCCTCGCGGTGGCGGCTCCATGTGGCGTGCTGATGACGCACGGCTCACCCGACGCATCGCTCACGCGCCTCGAAGATCTCGACGGCGTGCCGCTCGACATCCACGCGATGAGCCCCGCGCAAGCGGGCATGCTTCGATCGCTGCTCACCAGCTATGGGCAACCCGATGCAGTATGCAAGGAGATGCTCGACAACGTGTCGCGCGCGTCGGGGCTGCCGCTGCGCGTCGTGATTCACGGACACGATCGCGACGAGAAGGGGTTCTTCCGCGAAGGACCGCATCAGATCTGCCCGGTCATCTTCGGCGCACGCCGAGAGAACAAGCGCTATCTGCGACTCGATCTCGCGAGCCGCTACGACGACGCAGAGGCGCTGCGCGACGGCGTGGAGATCGTTCGCCTCTACTCGAGCTGACCTCCTCGCCGGCATGACGGGTGCACCTCGAACGCGCGTAAGAGGAGGAGCCCATGCAACTTCGCCCGCTCGCGCTGGGAATGATGACTGCGGCGTCGCTATCGATCGCCGCATGTCACAACGAAGAGCCTCAGACCTCGAGCGGCGCCCAAGCCGAGCTCCAGGCAGGCACGACGGTCGGAACACATGCGTGTCCCATGAGCGTTCCCGGCACGACCGTGACCGCGACGGATGTGTCGACCGGGATCGCACTCGATCTCTCGACGACGGCAGGTCCGAACGAGGTCGCCGAGCTGCAACGCCGCGTGCAGATGATGGCCAGCGCCGGCACCATGGGGTTGATGCGAGGCCCGGGCGCAGGTGCAGGACGGGCCGGACGCGCCGCATCCCGCGAGGCGTCGACGACGCCGCGGCCGCGTTCCCGCGTCGAGAACACGCCGACCGGCGCGCGCGTGACGCTCGAGCCGGCAGACGCCCAAGGCATCGATGCGTTGCGCACTCGCGTGCGTGCCCATCTTCCGCGGATGGCGAGCAACGATGCGTGCGCGCGCGCCCGCTCGTCGCCATAGCGTCACGACCGCAAAGAATCATCCAAGCTCGAGGCCTCGCAGGCGTCACACGCATGCATGCAGGCACGGATCTCGCTCGTGCTCGCCATGCTCTGCGTGGCGACCACCGGTTGCCACTCGTATCAATATCGACTGCCCGTTCCCCCTGCTCCACCGCCGAGCACGCTCCCCCCGCCAGCTCCGGCGGTCGGCGGTGGGATCTGCGACATCGATCCGTCGGCGTGTCCGAAGGCGTCGGAGGTCCATCCCGAACGCGTGGTCCACGCCGAGGTCTATGCGGTTCAGCAGATAGCGAATGACGCTTCGTTCATGTCCGCACCGACCCCGACGACACCTCCCGCTGCACCTGCTTCACCCCTTCCCGAGGCCGCGGTGCAAGGCGCACCGCACGAGATGCTCGATGTGGAAGCGCGCTTCTCGATCCAATGCGAAGACGTCACGGCCACCTCCGTGAGGCTGCGCACGACCGTGCGCGCGGGTGGAGGCACCATCACGCTCGACGAGTCGAGCAGCGGCGGACGCGACGCAGAAGCGACGTTCGAAGTGCGCGTGCCGCTTCGCGATCTCGACACGCTCGTCGAGCACCTCGGCAAGCTCGGCACGATCGACGCGCGCGAGGTGAAAGCGAAAGACGTGGGGAAGGAATTCCACGATGCCAAGCTCCTCTTGCACAACCTCGAGGTCGCTTCGAATCGCTACGAGCAGCTGCTCGCCAGAGCGAGCGCGGTGCAGGACGTCCTCACCGTCGAGCACGAGCTCGAGCGCCTGCGAGCTCAGATCGATCGCGTGAAGGGAGAGCTCGCGTGGATGACGGACCGCGTCGCGCGAGCCACCGTCCGCATTCGCCTGCATCCGAGCCCGACCTCGACGGCCGAAGAACCTCCGCTCGCGAGCAAGTCGAGCTTCTTTCCGGGAGTGCGCGCGGTGTCGCTGTTCGATCTTCGCAGCGAGTCGGATCGCTATGGGTATCTCGGCGGCGGGCTCGCGTTCACGTACCACGGCGCACCGGAAGGTCCACGCGCGCTCGTCTTCGAGCTCGACATCGCGCGAACGGCGCTCACGGATCGTCCGCCGGACAGCAACTACGCGTATCTCGGGCTCGTCGGGGTCGACGTGTACTCGGATTTGTTCGGCGGCGGTCGGCGGCGCTTCTTCAATCCGTACCTCGGGTTTCGCGGCGGATACGCGCAATCGCAAGGGCGCGGCGATGTCGCGCTCGGCGGGCTCCTCGGGGTCGACGTCTTCAAGTCGCGGGCCACGATCGTCGAGCTCTCGTTCAGGGCGCTCGCGCTCTTCGGTAGCGATCGCGGTCTGCACGTCGCCGTCGGACCGACGCTCGGCTTCGACTTCGCGTTCTGAGCAGGAGAGCGGTCAGCGGTCAGCGGTCAGCGGTCAGCCTTCGATTTTCCCAGACCGAGCGCCCACGTTGCGATGCGTGCGAGGCGGCGCGCGGCGAAGACACGCTTGCTCGTGCACGCCTCTCGCGAGTCGGCGCCGTGCGCGAAGGCATCGAGCCACGCCTCCGCCGGCTCGCGGGTGAGCACGCCGCCGAGATCGAAGAGCGAGAGATCATGGCAGCCCGCAGCTCGTGCGAGCGCGACGTCCTCGGCGAGCTCGGACGGATCGCGATACGTCGGCTCGTCGACGAGGGCGCCGGTGCCTACGCAGCCGAGGGACATCCCGGCGGAGTCGCCCCATCTCCCGCGGACGCGGACGCTTGCGGCGGAGAGGAGCGCGGTCGCATCGCGACGACGGAGGGCGCCTCGCGACCAGCCTTCGATGATCGACGTGTACATCATCACGCTCACGCGCTCGGTGGCGAGCGCATCGACGGGCGTACCGAGCAGAGCTTGCCAGCCGCGCTCACCGGGCGCGTCGAGCGCAACGAGCGGCCACACTGCCGACGCCGTCGCGATGCCACGTGCATGAAGATCGGCGACCGCTGCAGCGAGCGCCGTCGACGCCGCATCCATGTCCCCATTCGGTGTGCTTCGCGTCGTACCGAGACCGAGCACGGCACGCGCGCCTGCAGCTCGGCCCTCCGACGCAGCGCCTCCCGTGACGGCGAGCGCACGCGCATGCGCGAACGGCGGCTCGAGATCGAGGAGCACCTCGCGCGGCGCGACCTGCGCACCTTCGAGCGCATCGATCACTTCGCGGACGAACGTCACGAACGACGTCGCGTTCTGGGCGCTGGCCCATCGGCCGTCGTCGTCGGAGAGCATCGGCCACACCGAGACGGGCACGCCTGCATCACGGAGCACGCTCGCGACGGCGGGCAGCTCCGCGACCTGCCACGGCCGAACGGCCAGCACGATCTCGAGGTCGTGGCGCCGCAGCAGGGCGATCGTCCGCGGCCGCGTGACCTCCTCGTAAGGGAGCGTCTCGCAATAAATGCGGAGCTTCGCGCTCATTTCTCGGGATCCCAAGGTGCCATCAGAGCTTACCGGGCGGCGAGAGCGAGATACACTGCCCGCGGCGGAGGAATCGATGAAGATCCTTTATGGAGTGGTCGGCGAAGGCATGGGACACGCGATGCGCTCGCGCGTGATCCTCGAGCACCTCGTCGCGCAGAACCATGATGTCGAGATCATGGCTTCGGGCAGGGCGGTCGATTTCCTCGCGAAGCGCTTCGAGGGCGTGAACAAGATTCACGGCCTCCACATGATCTACGAGGAGAACCGCGTTCGGCCCGCCAAGACGCTCTGGTCGAACGTGGTCACCGGCGCGGTCGGCGTTCCGCAGAACATCGCCGCGTACTTCGAGCTACTGACGAGCTTCAAGCCGCAGGCCGTCATCAGCGACTTCGAGTCGTGGACGTACCTCTACGCGCTTTCCAGCACATTGGGATCCTAAGCTTAGAATTCCACGTGGACAAGTTGT
>JADMIO011235787.1_pt1 | contig 46391 bp, 44 predicted proteins | sample 8958161 | NCBI WGS metagenome assembly JADMIO01 (sample SAMN16585339, study PRJNA669376) | soil metagenome | isolation source: Crop rotation soil | place: USA: Cullars Rotation, Alabama | collected 2011
GGCATGCGCCGCGACCGCCGCTGCGCCCGCTTCGGCTTCGATTGCTTCGGCGGCCGCGGCGTGGGGCGCGGCCTGCTGGGCTGGGGCGGCGGGCTGCTCGAGGACCCGGACTATGCCGCCCGCGACGCGGGCTTCTTCTCCGGCCCCGCCGAGGTGCTGACCGCGAACGGCGGCGCCTATTTCGATTACGACCGCTCCTACCCCTATGACTGGTACAGCGAACCGCGCGGAGGCGCGCGCGAGGCGCCGGCCATGGCCGCGCCGGAGGTCCGCTGCGACGTCAGCTGGGTCGCGGGGCGCGGCGGCGAGCGCTCGGCCGTGAGGATCTGCCGCGGCCACTGAGCTCCGCCACTCTTGTATGCATGAGGATGCATAACTATACACCCTAACCTGTGTGAATCGGTGGGGTCAGCGTGATGTGGATCGTCGAATGTACGCCCGAGCGGCCGTGGGGAATCCACCCGCGCGTGCGCAACGACGAGGATTGCCCCCGCTGCGGCTGGACCGCCCCCGGCCCCCTGGGCGACGCGCGCGCCGACGCGGAGGACATAGCCGCCGCCCAGATGCAGGCGCGGGCGAACGAGCTCGGCTGGGAAGGCGGCGAGGACGCGGCGCTGGCGGCCTGAGCCAGTCTCGTCACCCCGGCGAAGGCTCATAGGCGCTAAACTTAAGCCCCTCCTCTTCAGGGGAGGGGTTGGGGTGGGGCGCAGCGGAGCGGGCTCGATGCCCGCTTCGCTGCCTTTTGCGCCCTCGCCGGCATCGAGCCGGCTCGGTCGCTGCCCCACCCCTTGATCCCCTCCCCTGAAGGGGAGGGGATCAAGGTATTGGCATCCGACTCCCTACTTAGCGCCTATGGGCGAAGGCTGGGGTCCCAGTGGGGTTTCGCACAGACGTGAGTGCCCTCTCGTCCTGGGCTCCCGGCTTTCGCTCGGATGACGGGACTGGCATCGACTCAGCACTGGATTGCCGCGCTTCGCTCGCAACGACGGTTGCTGCGGAATTACCCCGCCAGCGCCCGGTACAGGCCGAACAGGCTCGTCGCCGTCAGCACGATGCCGACCAGCGTCAGCAGCCGGTCGGCCTCCACCTTCTTCGCCACGCGGGCGCCGATCGGCGCGGCGAACAGGCCGCCGATGAGCAGCCCGACCGTCTGCACGGTGAAGGCGCGCAGGCCCAAAGTCGCGATGAAGGTCGCCGAGATGGTCACCGTCACGAAGAATTCGGCGGTGTTGACCGTGCCGATCACCTTGCGCGGGCTGCCGCCCTGGACGAGCAGGTTCGAGGTCACCACCGGCCCCCAGCCGCCGCCGCCCGCCGCGTCGAGGAAGCCGCCGACGAGGCCGAGCGGCTCGACGATCCCCCGCCACAGCAGCCAGAGGCCGATGCAGGCGAGATAGGTCAGCACGATCGGCCGCGCCGTCGAGGCGCTGATCTGGGTCAGCACATAGGCGCCCAGGATGCCGCCGATCACGCCGGGGATGACGAGCCGCGCGAACAATCTCCAGTCGACGTTGCGGTGGGCGGCGTGGCTGATGCCCGAGACGGCGGTGGTGAAGGATTCGACCGTATGGACCCCGGCGGAGGCGAATTTCGGATCGACCCCCATGCTGACCAGCAGGGTCGTCGAGATCGTGCCGTAGGCCATGCCCACCGCGCCGTCGACGAGCTGCGCGCAAAAGCCGATGGCGACGAAGGGCAGGATGCCGATCAGGGCGGACGTCGAGAAATCGAACGTCGACAGGTCGAACATGGGCCCCCGGCTCCCTCGCTTGCTCATCCGCCTTGTGAGGGAGTGCGCGCCTCGCGCAAGTGAAAAGCGGTGAAGGGGGGTGAGGAGAGCGGGTGTTGGACCTAGGAGTCAAAACCCTCCACCTAGAGGGGGAGGATGAGCCGCCACTAAGGTCTCGTCCGGGGGACGAGACCAGGCGGCTCATGGTGGGGGTGTTCGGCGCTGGAGATTAGCCTCAGACGCCGAGCCCCCTCACCATGTGCCGCCCACTGAGGTTCGTCCGGAGGACGAACCAGGCGGCACATCCTCTCCCCGCCGGGGAGAGGGGGGCATGCCGCCCCGAAACGGAAAGTTCAGCCCCGTCTGGCAATTTGCCCGGGCGTTGCTTATCTTCGCGTTCGACAGGGTGGGAAAAGGGCGCCGATGCTGAACGGCCTGGTTGCTTATCTCGATTCGGTGAAGGCGCGCGATCCCGCCCCCCGGACGAGATGGGAAATTCTCCTTTATCCGGGCGCCTGGGCGGTCGGGTTCCACCGCGCCGCCCATTGGCTGTTCCGCGGCGAGCTCTTCTTCCTCGCCCGCCTGGTGAACCATATCGCCCGCTTCTTCACCGCGATCGACATCCATCCGGGCGCGGTCATCGGCCGCAACTTCTTCATCGATCACGGCTTCGTCGTCATCGGCGAGACGGCCGAGATCGGCGACGACGTCACCATCTACCAGCACGTCACCCTCGGCGGCACCAGCCCGACCGACGGCGTCCCCGGCAAGCGCCACCCGACGATCGGCGACGGGGTCATCATCGGCTCGGGCGCCGCGGTGCTCGGGCCGATCCATGTCGGCGCCCGCGCCCGCATCGGCGCCAATGCGGTGGTGACCAAGGACGTGCCCGAGGGCGCGACGATGGTCGGCATCCCGGCCCGCTCGACCCTGGTCAGCGCCGAGCAGAGCGCGGCCGGCCGCTTCCTTCCCTACGGCACGCCCTGCTCCGAGAATCTCGACCCGGCGACGCAGAAGCTGGAGCTGCTCCAGTGCGAGCTCGAGCAGCTCCGCGCCCGCGTCGCCGAGCTGATCGAGGAGCGGGACGCCGCCAAGCCAGCCACGAGAAAGGAGCGCGGCCGCGCCTGATGGGTAAAGTCCTCCCTTTTCCCGCGTCGAAAGCGTCGTCGCCGCAGATCGGCTTCACCCGGGCCGAGCTGATGCGGATCATCGACCTTTACGGACGCATGGTCGCCGCCGGCCAGTGGCGCGACTACGCGCTCGAGTTCGGTCGCGACCACGCCGCCTTCTGGGCCTTCCGCCGCACCGCCGAGCGGCCCGAATACAAGATCGAGAAGCGCCCCGGCCAGCGCGGCAAGCAGGGCATGTGGGCCCTGATCGGCGAGAGCGGCATCACGCTCCGCCGCGGCCATGAGCTCGGCCCCGTCCTCGCCCCGATCGAGCGGCGCCTGCTGAAGGTGGTGGCGGGATAGGGGAGGCTCCGCGGGGCATGCGCATTTCCTCTCTCGCCCCCGCCATTCTGCTCCTCCTTCCAAGCTCGAACCACGCCGCGGCGCCTCCGGCTCGGCGCGGTCCCGCGGAAAGCGGACGTTCGCCGGCGCTTTCCTGCGCGATGCCGGCCCGCGGCGCGCCCGCCGCCGCGGCCCGCGCGGCCGCCGCCCGCGGCGACCATCGGCTCATGGCTTACCAGCAGAACGGCTTTGCCATCACGTTCGTCATCCCGGCGGTGCGCGCTTGCGAGGCCGGCATGGGCATCGAGGGAGGGCGCGGCCGGGCCTTTCGCCTGATCGCGATCGGCAAGGCCTCCCAGCCATGCTGCGACATGCGATGGGTGCCCAATTCCTGCGGCGTCCGGCAGGAAGATTATGCCGCCGCCTACAATCTCGAGATGATCCGGGTCGCGCGGCGCCGGCTGAGATGCCGCGCGCTGCTGGTGGAGCCGGGCGTGCGGTAGGGACTATTTCGCCTTGCCCGTGCGGCCGACGCCGAGATGCTTCGCCCAGTCGACCTGCGCCGCGGCGACCAGCAGCGCGATCATCGCCACCTGGAGGGCGATGCCGAGAGGGCTGGTGAGGGCGTGGCGAATGGTGTCGGGGCCGGCCTTCTCCGCGATCCCCTTCGCGGTCAGGCCATAGGCGGAATAGGAGACCAGCCGCCCCGCCATGAAGGCGGCGGCGAGCGGAAGCAGGCGCATGTTGGCGAGGCCCGCCGCCTCGAACAATTGCGCCGAGGGCAAGGGCGAGAGGGCGAACAGCCCCATGCCGATCGCGCTGTTGCGGCGCTTCTTCTCGAGCGCGCGGCCGGCGGCCTCGAGATTGCGCTTCATCTTCGCCGGGATGCGGTGGCGGAGCAGGCGGAAGGCGAGGGCGAGCAGCAGCCGGCCCGAAGCCGCCGCGAGCGCCGCGATCGGCACCACCGCCCATAGCGGCAGATGCGAGCCGAGCCCGTAGACGACGACGATCGTCCAGGTCGGCGGCGCGAAGGCCGGCAGCAGGTTCGCGCCGAAGACGATGGCGAAGAGGAGGAGATAGGGGAGCATCGCCATTCCGAACGCGCCGGGACTCGGAAGGGATGCCGCGTCGGCTTCTCTTCCGCACGCGCCCCCCTAATCCGACGAGCGGGACGGCACGTCGGACCGGCCGTCGTGATAGACCGGCATGGCGGTGAAGCGGAAAATAGACGACCTCCGCTTGTCCGCTCCAGTCAATGCTGCGGCTGACGTGGAAAGGGGCTGTTCCCTTTTTGTCTCGAATGCTAATGCCGGTCTCAATAAAGCAGCAGGGGGCGTCGATGCGAAGAGCTTGGTTCATGGCCTTGGTCGCGTTTTTCTGTGCGAGCTCCGCATCGCCCGCGGCGACTCCAGCCTCTCTCTTCGTCGTGAAGCAGGGTCAGAAATGGGGGCTGGTCAACACAGCCGGTCACGCGGTCCTTCCCTTCGGCTATGATTCCATCGTCAGCACGGACGGGACATTCCTGCTCAGGGTAAACGGTCTCGAAGGGCTGGCGGACAGCCAGGGGAGGATCATTATTCCCGTCCAGTATGGGAAGATCGGGTACTTCGACAGCAATGGCTTCGCGGAAGTCGGCATCGGCAACCATGTCGGCCTGATCGACCGATCCAATAACCTGCGCCTGCCCATCGTGTACGGATATCTCACGCCTTTCGACGAGCATGGGCTTTACATAGCGTGGTACAAAGGCGCGGCCGGCGTGCTGAGGACCGACGGGTCGTGGGTCATGCCACCCACCTTCGCCGGCATCGGTCCGCTCGCCAAGAATGGATTGGCGATGGCCAAAGAGGCGGACGGGCGAATCGGCGCGATCGACGCTGCCGGCAAATGGGTCATCCCTCCCGGGCAGTTCGAAGATCTCATGTCGTTTGACGATCTCGGCATGGCGCCGGCGTTGCTCGGAGGCAAATGGGGCTTCATCGACAAGAGCGGTCGCTGGGTGATTCCGCCTGTCGACGAGAGCGACATTGCGATGGGCTTCTTCGGCGATCGCGCGATCGTCCAGATCAACGGCAAGAAAGGCTATATCGATCGGCTGGGGAAGCTCGTGATTGCCCCCCGCTTCGAGGAGGCGACGGATTTCCGGCGCGACGGCTCGGCCAATGTCCAGGTCGGCGGCAAATGGGGCGTGATCGATCGGGCCGGCCGATTCCTGATTCCCCCGCGCTACGACGAGATAATCGGCTTCGGTGGAGACGATCCCGCGACCGTGTGGGTCGGAAAGCGCTCCTGGTATATCGACCGCCGCGGCCGCAAGATCCTGGGAAATTATCAGATGGCGAGCGGCTTCGAGAATGGCCGGGCGACGGTCAAGGTCGACGGCAAATGGGGCGTGATCGACGCTGCCGGCAAATGGGTGCTGCGGCCTGTCTACGCATGCATCGACACCTGCGAGGATGACCCTCCGCCAGTGGTCGAAGTCGGGCCGCTGCCCAACGATTGAGAATGGGCCAGGGCGAAGGGGCGCGGCGAGAGGGATGCCCTGCGCCCGGTTACCACCGCCACCCCATCCGTCCCATATCGGCCCAGCGAAAATGGCCCGCTGGACGGCCGCTCTCGAATGCGTTTTGCCCGCCGCAACAGGCTTAAAGAGGCGTAAACCATGTCGAATGCCGCGATGCTCCGCGAACGTGCCGCCAATTGCCGCGAGATGGCGAAGGAATATCATCCCAGCGTCGGCCGGCCGCTGATCGAGAAGGCGATCGAGCTGGACCGCGAGGCCTCCGAGCTGGAGCGCAACGGCCGCGAACGCCGGCGCGGGGAAGGCGGCGGCTTCGTCGGGGGTCCGCCCGCGATAACGTTCGGCAAGCGCGGCGCCTGAGGCAGCCGGACGGCGCTAGGTCGAAATAACACAAAGCCGTTCGGGCTGAGCCTGTCGAAGCCCTCCCTTTTCTTCTTCAGCAAAAGGGAAGGAAAGGGCGCTTCGACGCCGCCTGCGGCGTCGCTCAGGACATGCTTCGACAACCCGGGATCCAGTCCGGGGCCGAACGCTTGTTCAGGGTGAGCCCGCCGACAACGGCATCGAGAAGGTAAAGCGGGTCTCGTCCTCGGACGAGGCGACGTCGATCGTGCCGCCATGCGCCTTCGCGATCTCGCTCACGATGAACAGGCCGAGGCCGAGGCCGTGCTGGCTCCGCCGCACCGCGCCGCGGAAGAAGGGTTGGAAGAGCCGGGCGCGCGCCTCGGGCGGGATCGGGATGCCGCCATTGGCCACCGAGAAGGTGAAATTCTCCGCGTCGGTGGTGCCTTTCACCTCGATCGGGATTCCGGGCGCGCCGTGCGTCACCGCGTTCATGATGAGGTTGGCGGCGAGCTGGCCGATCCGCCCCGGATCGCAATCGACCGGCGCCTCGATCGCGAAGTCGGTGAGGATGACGCGGTCCGGCGCGGTGACTCGCGCCTCCGCCGCCACCTGCTCCAGCACCGGCGCAAGCTGCTGGATGCGGCTGCACGTGAGCGGCAGCCCGCCGCCGAGCCGCCCGCGCGCGAAATCGAGGATATTGTCGATCAGCGCCGTCGCGCGCGCGATGCTGTTGCCCATCTCCTTCGCGATCAGCTGCCCCCGCGCGCTGAGCGTCTCGCGTTCGCCGAGCATGCGGATGCCCGCCGCGAGCGCGGCCAGCGGATTGCGCAGATCGTGGCCGAGCACGGCGATGAACTGCTCGCGCAGGACCGACGTCTCCTGCTCGGACGCGGCCTGCGCCTCGGCCCGGGCGCGCGCCTCGACCAGGCTGCGCTCGTAGGTGCGCCGGTCGACCGCCTTGAGCAGCGCCAGCCGGGTGAATTGATGCTCCCCCTCCGGCCCGCGTTTCTCGGCGGCATTGGCGATGACCGGGATCCGGCTGCCGTCGGCGTGGAGCAGGTCGAGCGCGATCTCGCCGACCGAGCCCTGCAGCCGCAGCAGGGGCGCGAGATGCGTCTCGAAGGCGATGCGGCCGCCGAAGCTCAGTAGATCATGGAAGGGGCGCGCGAGCAGGTCCTCGGCCGGCATGCCGAGCCAGCCGGCGAGCGTGCGGTTGACCTTGGCGATGCGCGCGTCGGGCGAGAGCGAGACATAGCCGCAGGGCGCATTCTCGTAGAGGTCGGCGAGATCCTCGGTGGGCGGCGCCTCAGACAAAGGCGCGGATCGCCGCGGCGACCTCGGCCGGCGCGCTGAGGTTCGGGCAATGGCCGGTGGCGTCGAGCAGCACATAGTCGCTGCCCGGGATTTGCGCGTGGACATATTCGCCGACGCAAAGCGGGGCGATGATGTCCTCCCGGCATTGGAGGACGAGCGTGCGCGTCCTGATCTGCGGCAGGTCGGCGCGATTGTCCGAGAGGAAGGTGACGCGCGCGAACTCGCGGGCGATGTCGGGATCGGTGTTGCAGAAGCTGTTGGCGAGCGTCTCGCCGAGCTCGGGCCGGTCGGGATTGCCCATGATCGCCGGCGCCATCGCCGCCGACCAGCCGAGATGGTTCTCGGCGAGGAAGTCGAGCAGCTCCTCCACCTGCGGCCGCGAGAAGCCGCCGACATAGTCCGCGTCGTCGATATAGCGCGGCGAGGGGCCGACCATGACCAGATCGGAGAACATGCCCGGCGCCTTCAAGGTCGCCAGGGCGCCGATCATCGCGCTGACCGAATGGCCGACGAACACGGCGTCCTCGAGCGCCAGCGCCCGGCCGATCTCGACGACGTCGTCCGCATAGCCGGCAAGGTCGCCATATTTGGCCGAGTCATAGGCCGAGAGATCGGACTGGCCGGCGCCGACATGGTCGAACAGGATGATCCGGAAATCCGGCGCCAGCGCTTCGGCGACCTCGCCCCACATATGCTGGTCGCACCCGAAGCCGTGCGCGAACATGATCGCCCGCGCGCCTCGGCCGAACACCCTGACATTGTTCCGCAAAAGCACCATGGATGGGCCGTAGCATGGGCGGGGAGGGGGTCTCAACCAGCGCGCGACGCAGGGAAGGGGGGCGTCAGGGATCGCCTTCAAGGAAGGCGGCCCGGCGGCGCGTCGGCCGCCGCCTCGGTGCCGGCAGGTCAGCCCATCAAGGCCTTCACCTCGACGCCGCCCTTCCGGTGGCGAGCTCGATGGTGAGGGTATCGCCCTTGCGAAGCACCTGCAGGGGCGTGGGTCCGTGCCGGGCGTCGACGACCCGGCCCAGCTCGGATGCTCCGGAGATCGGTGCATCCGCGGCCGACAGGATCACGTCGCCGGCTCTGAGCCCGCTTTGGGCCGCCGCTCCTCCGGGTCGTGCCAGGAGGACGACGGCGCCGCGCGACCGCTCAGCCCCGAGCCGCGCCGCGAGCTGGGGCGAGAGGTCGTCGGTGACGAGCCCGATCCGCGTCTCGGGCGGGGTTTCGCCGCGCAGCAGGAGCGCGGTGGCGCGCGCGGCCAGCTGGGCCGGAAGGATCGCGCCGGGATCGTCGGCGCGCAGACCGGCAATGCCGACAACCCGTCCGTCCGCGTCGATCAAGGGCGTCCCCGGGAGCGCGCGTTCGGTCGGCGGGTCGCTTCGCACATAAGCGGCCTGGCGGGAGCCTTCGGCGAGGAAGTCGGTGCCGATCAGGCCGAAGCGCTCCGAGCAGCCGCTCCCGGCCGGCGAGGCGACGGCGATGGCGAGGTCGCCGACCCGGGGGAAACCCTGCCGCGCAAATTCGAGGGCGGTGAGATTGGCGGCCTCCACCTTGAGCAGGGCGAGCCCCGTGAGATCGTCGCTTCGAACCAGTTCTGCCGGAAGCACGCGGCCGTCGTTGAGCGCGACCGAGAGCGCCTGGCCGTCGGGCAGCCCTCGCGCCGAGGTGAGGATGTCCCCGTCGGACGACACGACGAACCCCACGGCCGCCGGGCCGCCCGGCGATCCGGCATCCTGGCTTCCGGACCTGCGAGCCCTGGACGTCGCGCGTCCCGTTCCGGGCGTGGCACGGTCCCGGGCGCCGGGGTCGATCGCGACGACGCCAGGGCAGGCGCCCTCGATCACGTCGGCGAGCCGGAGCAGCGCCGCCCCTTCGGCGGGCGGATTGGAGCTGCGCTCGACGATATGCCGCTCGATCGTCACCGCCCGCGGCCAGAGATTGACCCCGATCGCTATCCCGCCAAGCACGAGGGCAATGCCGGCTCCGGCCATGCCGGCCGCGCGGATCAGGGCTTTGGCTTCGGGGATCACTCGCGAAACATCGCCTTCTGCGCCTTTTCCAGCTCTTCCGCGTAACGGCGCCGCAAATAGGTCTCGCTCAGCGTGCCGAGGACGAGCCCCTCGCCATCGGTGACCGCCAGGTCCTCGGTCTGCAACGCCTCGAACTTTGCCATGAGACCGCCGACGCCTTCGGAGGGGTCCACCCGAGCATCCTTATGGACGGCCAGCGTACCGACACCGCCATCCTCCTCCGCGTCGCCGATCGCATAGGCAGCGGACGTCTCCAGAAACCCTGCGAACACGTCTCCCGCATCGACGAGGACGACGCGCCGAACCGAGCCGAGCGGAAAGCGCCTGCGAAACTCGGCGATGCTCGTGCCGGCCGGGATGACCGGCACTCCCTTGCGCATCGTGGCCCCCGCGGTGAGGCTGCGCATCCAGCCGACGTCGCGCGGGCTCCGGATCGTCTCGCCGCGCGTGTGCAGCCGCCAGGTCGAGAATGAGAAGCCGAAAGTCTCGCGCACGACCGTGGACGCGATGAGGGTGGCGGTCAGGGCCGTCGCCGTCAGCGCGAAATCGTGCGTCACCTCGAGCACCAGGAAGGCCATCGTCATCGGCCCGCCGACCACCGCGACGCCCAAAGCCGCCATTCCGATGAGAGCGGCGTCGTTGGGGTCGACCGTCAGCCCGCCGGGGATCAGCCCGACGATCGCTGCGTACATCTGCCCGGTCAGCGACCCGAGAAAAAGGGATGCGAAGAACAGCCCTCCGCGGAATCCGGAGCCGAGGGAGACGGCCGAGGCGAGCACCTTCAGGGCGAACGTGGCGGCGAGGAAGGAAAGGCTCACCTGGATGCTGAGGTCGAGGTGGAGCGCGCCATGGCCGGCGGACAGCGACTGGGGGGAGATCCAGGCGATCGGCATCAGCGCGAATCCGCCGAGAATGGGCCGCAGCAGGTCGGGCCCCGGCAGGCGCCGCAGCGCCACCTCCGCGAACGTGACCGCCCGCATGATGAGGATGCCGAGCAGCGCGCAGACGAGCCCGAGGCCGGCGAAGAGGAAATAGTCCAGGGTGGTGATGGCATGCGCGCTCGGCAGCGCGATGAGGTAGCCGGGCATGCCGGCGGTCCGGACGGTCACGACGGCGGCGATCGCCGCCGCTGCGACAGGTGCCATGGCGCCCGGCGTGTAGGCGCCGATGACGATCTCGAAGGCGTAGAACGCACCCGTGAGCGGCGCGCCGAACGCGGCGCCCACCGCCGCTCCGGCACCGGAGCCGACGAGGATGCGCAGGTCCGACCGGCGCATTCGCAGCCAGCGGCCGACGACCGAGGCAAAACCTCCGCCCATCTGCGCGTAAGCCGCCTCGAGGCCGACGGAGGCGCCGAACCCGTTGGAGATCAGGGTTTGCGCCGAGACGAGGAGCGAATCCCGGACCGGGATGGCACCGCCGTGGAGGGCATTCGCCTCGACCACGTCGACGGGGGTCCAGCCGGTCCGCCGCACCGCCCGCGTGAGCCCCGCCAGCAGCAGGCCCCCGATCGGAAGCGCCACGAGGGCCAGGGGGTTGAGCCTGCGGATCGCGCTCAAACGCTCGAAGCCGGAACCGTAGCAGAGCACCTGGATGGAATGGGCGAGGGAGCCCTGGACGAGCGTCAGCATGCCCGCCGCAACGCCGCAGAGGATCGCCACCGCGATGAGCGCGGCCTCGCTCGAGCGGACGAGGCTTCGGACACCGAGCAGGGTCTTGCTGAGAACGCTCATGGGGCCGCCGCCGCTTATTCCCTCCGCTTCGACTCGTCCACACACGCCCGTGCGCCGCACGGACCGGACCGCTCATCGGACGAACGACGCCCGAGGGCGTCAGGCGGCGCTCAGGGGCCTGGCGAAAAGGGGAGGCCGGACGTCGAACGAAGCGAGGATCGGGCAGGGGCCTTTCCCGCCGCCGCCGCATTCGGTCGCCAGACGCGGGACCGTATCGCGGACTCGCTGGAAGCCGCTTCGCCGTGCAGGGCGTCAGGAGTGGAGCGGCGGCTCGATCCGGATCAGATCGTCCCGGGGCCCGCCGGCGTCGGCCATGGCGAGCAGCTCCGAAACGAGCGCTTCGGGATTGTCGAGCATGACATCGTGGCCGCACGCAATCTCGCATGCGGTCCAGCCGCGCGCCTTCGCGCGAAGATAGGAGGGGGTGAACGGAGTCCCCTCCCAGCCCGAGGCATAGATGTAATGGCTTCGCGCGATCGGGGACGGTCCCCTGCTCAGCCGGACCTTCTGCTGGAACGTGGCCAGCGGCTGCGGCGTGCACTGCCGGTCCACCCAGTCGCGATCCCGCGCATTGACGTTGAAGATCTCGGCCGGGATCGGGGGCACGCGCCAGCCTTCGCCATGCTCGTCGGCGAGGCTGACCTGCAATTCCCGATGCTCGTCCGGGAGAAGGTCGTGGAGGCTTTCGCCGTCCTCCGCCAGGAAGGCGTCGAGATAGACCAAGGCGGCGACCCGATCGGGCATGGCGTCGGCGACGCCGCTGATCACGCAGCCGCCATAGGAATGGCCGCAGAGGATCACCGAATCGAGCTCCTCCCAGCGGATCAGGTTGACGACGTCGTCGACGTGCACCTGGAGATCGATATCGCGCGACAGCAAATGGCTTCGCTCGCCGACGCCGGTCAGGGTCGGCGTGAAGATCTCATGGCCCCGATCGAGCAAGGCGCGCCGGACACGCGCCCAACACCAGCTGCCATGCCAGGCCCCGTGCACCAGAACGAATGTCGCCATGATTTGCCTCCCCTATCGTGCGCCTGCCTCGCACGCGCCGAGACGATACGCAAATTTTCCGAAGGCGCGACATCTTCACCGCGCGGGCGAAGACGACGTAAGAGGAAGTTGATCGGCAAGGAGCAGCTTATGACGAAGCGGCTGGGATGGCTGGCGATTCCGGCGGTGCTTCTCGCCTGGTCGGCGCCGGTGCTGGCGCAGGAGGCGACCGGCGACTGGGTCGGCACGCTCCGGGCTTCGGCGCTGGTGAGCCTCCACTTCGCCATCCACATCAAGCCGGACGGCCATGGCGGCCTCCGCGGCACGATGGACAGCCCCGAGCAGAATATGAGCGGCCTCGCCTTGTCCGATATCTCGGCGACGGCCGATACCCTGTCGTTCAAGGTGCCTGCGGCGAGCGCCGTCTATTCTGGCAAATGGGACGCGACGGCGCATGACTGGGTGGGAGAATGGCGCCAGTGGCCAACGCCGTGGCCGGTGACGTTCGCACGCCCAGCCGCCCAGCCGGCTCAACCAGCCTCCGCCTGGACGATCCCCTCCGATGCGGAAATCGGCCGGCTGCTCGACGCGCGCATCGCCGCGCGACCGGGCGAGGGCATCGTCGTCGGGATCATCACGCCGAAGGGCCGCCGGATCGTCGCTCGCGGCCCGGCGAGGGCGGAGCCGTTCAATGGACGCACCTTGTTCGAGCTCGGCTCGATCACAAAGGTCTTCACCGGACTCCTGTTCGCCGACATGGCGCGCACCGGCGAGGTGAAGCTCGACGATCCGGCCGATGCCTATCTTCCCGCCGGCGTGGCCCTTCCCGAACGTAACGGGCGCAAGATCACCCTGCTCGATCTCGCCACCCACCATTCCGGGCTGCCGCGACTGCCGCCCAATCTGAACCCCAGGGATCCGGACAATCCCTATGCGGACTATTCGGAGCAGGACCTCTTCTCAGGGCTGAAGCAGATCCGGCTGACGCGCGACGTCGGCAGCCAATATGAATATTCGAACCTTGGGGTGACGCTGCTCGGCGACCTGCTCGCCCGCCGCGCCGGCACGGATTATGCGACGCTCCTCCGCCACCGGATCACCGGCCCGCTCGGCATGAGCGGCACGGTGATCGGGCTGTCGCCCGGCCAGAGAGCCCGCCTCGCCCAGCCCCATGACGGCTATATGCGGCCGACCCCGCCCTGGGACTTCAACACGCTTCCCGGCGCCGGCGGGCTGCGCTCCGACGCCGACGACCTGCTCACCCTGCTCGCCGCCGCGCTCGGTCGCGTGCGCGGGCCGATCGCGGAAGACTTGGCCGCAATGCGTGCGCGCCGCGCCAATACCGTCTCACCGACGATCGGAATCGGCATCATCCTGAACCTGCTGAAGACACCCACTGGCGAGATCGTCTTGCACACCGGCGCGACCGAAGGCTCCAGAGCCTTCCTCGGCTTCGATCCGGTTCGCGGGCGCGGCGTGGTGGTGCTGGTCAATGGCGCGCCAGACCCCGCATCGGACGATCTCGGCCTCTATCTGCTGACCGGCGCGCCGCTCATGCCGCTTCAGCCCATCCCTCCGGCCCCGCGCGCATGGCCTGTTGTGAAGCTCTCGCCGGCCCAGCTCGATCGGTTGACGGGACGCTATCGGGTCGATCCGCAGGAGATCCTCACCGTCACGCGCGACGGCGATCAGCTGTTGACCCAGCGCACGGGCACGCAACAAGTCCGCATCTTTCCCTCCAGCGAGACGGAATTCTTCCTGAAGGCGATCGACGCGCAGCTCAGCTTCGTGCTGGACGCCACCGGCCATGCCACGAAGGTCGTGCTTCACCGGGACGGGCACGATGTGACGGCCGAGCGCGTGCCCTGAGGCCCTCCGCTTTCGGGCCCAAGCGGCCGCCTGCTACGTGCGCCGGCCGCGATGGGCGTGAATGTCCGCTGACGGCGGACACCGACATTCGCTATCGGGCTCTAGCGCGGGGGCGTCACCCGCGTCTCGAACACGCGCCGCCATTCGCGGAGCGCCGCGGCTTCGATCGCGGCGCGGTTCGTCGCGCTGCCGGTGGCCCGGGCGACGACGATCCAGCCGTCGCGCTCCGCGCCGAGGACGAGGGTGAGCTCGTCGTCGCGCGCATCGACGTGCGGCTCCCCGGCGACCTCGGCGCGCGCCATGCGGATGCCGTCGGCTTTGATCGAGCTCATGCGGATGTGCGGATGGGCCGCGCTGCCGTAATTGCCCGAGAACCAGTCGTCCGCCGCGTCGTGGACGCGCCGCTTCACGTCCGGCCGTCCCTTTGGCCTCGCGACCCGCCATTCTCGGCTGATCACGCCGCTGCTGACCGGCATGGAGCTGTCGTGGAAGCAGCTGGCGCCATCGGCGGCCGGCTCGTTCGGGTTGGGACCGTAGATATGGATCTCCGCCGCCTGCGTGGTGGCGCAGCGGAAGCCGCTGGCGCGGTGGACGAAGGCATAGGTGCCCGCCGCGTCGGTCGCATTGACCCAAGCCTGGCCGCCATAGGCAGCGGCGAGCGCCTGGTCCGCGAAGCGGCGCGCGCTCTCGAGCGTGGCGAGCGTCCGGCTCACCGGAGGGGCCTCGCTCCGGCTGTGCGGATAGAGGGCCAGCCCGATCAGCTCGCCGGCCAGGAAATGGTGGCAGGTCTGGACATAGACCCGCCTGCGGCCCGCGCGGACGACCTCCACCGTCTCCGGCACCGCGTCGAAGCATGGCTGCATCGGCGGTATGCCTCGCCGCAGCGGCAGGCTCCCGCCGACGATGGACGGTTCCGCATCGAGGCAGGGGTCGGCCAGCAATGCGTTAAGGGCGGCGGCCTGCCCGCCCTCCAGCAGCCCCGCGGCGACCGAGCGCCGCGCCCTCTCGACCTGCTCGTCGCTGAGCGTCGCGGGCGGCGGCGGGGGGACGACCTGGCGATTGGGATAATGGTTGGCGGCGACGAAATGCCAGCTTCCGTCCGGCAGCCGCCAGAGCAGAGTGGCCGTCTCGCTCGACTCGCTCTGCGTGATCGATCCGCCGGCGAAGGCGCGAAGCACAACATCGGCATTGGGCGGCGGCCCTTCGACGTCGAGGCTTCCCCGGATGCGCTGCTGCCATGCATCGAGCGCGGCGGCGCTCGCGGGAGCAGCGTCCTTGAAGGCTTCCGGAGCGAGGTTGCGGGTGGTCGGGCAGCGCGCGCGAAGCGCCTCGATCGTTTCGGCCGCCCCGCTCTTTCTCTCGGCCGCCAGTCCCGACGAGGCGGCGAAGATGCCGACACCGGCCCACAATGCCCGCCATCCCAAATGCATAGGCGACCCCCTTCATGCGAAACCTATCGTCCTTGCGTCCGGAGAGGCAAGGCTTTGAGGAGCGATAGCGTGCCCCTTATCCAACGGGAGCCGGCAACGGCGGACACGTCCCGACAGGGATTTGCAGGGCCGAGGCTCGCTTCTCCCGAGCTTCCGTGAACCATTTCGCCCGGGCCCCGACTACAAGGGAGGAAAGCGGATGAGGGCGTATCATGCGGCGACCGGACGCGAGCGAGGAAAGGCAGATCGACGACGAATTGCTCGTCATTCGCTGCCAGTTGGGCGAGCGCCGCGCATTCGACGAGCTCATCGCGCGGTGGAGCGTGCCCGTCGCCAGCTACGCCCTGCGCGTTTCGGGGGATGCCGATGCCGCGTCGGAGCTGACGCAGGATATCTGGCTGCGCGTCTTCCGCGCGATCGACCGGCTCCGCGACGCCGGCCGCTTCCGTTCCTGGCTGTTCGCGATCGCGCACCGTGCCTTCGCCGATGCGCTGCGCCGCCGCTATGCGGCGCTTCCGACCTGCGACGCCGATCTCGACCAGATGGCGGCCGACAGCGATCCGGACGGCGAGGACGACCTCGAACGGATGGAACGCGGGCTGGCGCAGCTTCCGCCGGCGGAGCGCGAGATCCTGACTTTCTTCTATCTGCAGGAATTGTCGGTCGAGGAGACGGCTGACGTCCTCTCGATCCCGGCCGGCACGGTCAAGTCGCGCCTGCATCGCGCAAGGCGCCTGCTGCGCCGCGAATTCGACAAGGAAGGAGAAACCCGATGAACGCAAACCCAGGCGCCGAGACGCTCGAACCCGTCCGGCGGATTGCCGAGACCGAGCTGTCGCTGCGGTCGCGCATCGCGCATGGAGCGCTGCTGGCGGCCGCGCTGGGAATGACAATGGTCATCGCCTCGCTGTTGCTGACCGAGCCTGATTTGCCGTTGCGCACCCGCGCAGCCTTCGCGGTGCTGGCCATGATCGGCGCGGGGTGGACGGGCTATGCGGCGTGGGTGCTCACGCGGCGGCGCGTGCTGTTCGCCTGGCAGCGGGTCGTCGCCGGGCGGCTCGCGGTGGCCTTCACCTCGATCTTCACGGCCGGGGCGCTCTGCATCGGGGTCGTGACCGATGCTCCGGCGGGGCTCGCCGCCGCGGGGCTGGGGGCGGTGCTCGTCATCATCTCGGTGCTGCTCCTGTCGCGCGCCCGGCGACGTCTGGCGGCGCTCGTCGAGCGCAGAGACGCGCTCGAAGCGCTGAAGGCGGGAGGTGCGCGGTGATCGCGTGACGCTTCGGTGGGCCGGCGATCGCTTGCGCGGCCTGAGATTCCCACCCATGACCCTTGGCAGCAGGTCCCGGGTGGCCTCCTATTCATGCGACCATTCGCCACCAGCGAGACAATGCCGAGGAGACAAGTCCGATGAAGGCGATCGTGGTGACCGACCGGGCGGGGGGAACGGCCGGGATGACGCTGGTGGAGCGGCCCGAACCGCAGGCGGCGATAAACGACGTCGTGGTCGAGGTTCATGCGTCCGGATTCGTCGGGACCGAGCTGACCTGGCCCTCGACCTGGGCCGATCGCCTCGACCGCGACCGAACGCCGACGATCCCGGGCCATGAGCTGGCCGGAGTGGTCACCGCCCTCGGCTACGGCACGGCGGGGCTGTCGGTCGGTCAGCGGGTGTTCGGCCTCACCGATTGGTATCGCGACGGGAGCCTGGCCGACTATGCGGCCGTCGAGGCGCGCAACCTCGCGCCGCTGCCGGGCGACGTCGACTTCACCGTGGCCGCGAGCCTGCCCATTTCGGGCCTGACGGCCTGGCAGGGCCTGTTCGAGCACGGCCGCGTTCGGCCGGGGCAGAGCGTGATCGCGCATGGCGCGGCCGGCGCGGTCGGGTCGATGGTGACGCAGCTCGCCCGATCGGCGGGCGCCTACGTCATCGGCACCGGACGCGCCGCCGACCGCCAGAAGGCGCTCGACTTCGGCGCGCAGGAGTTCGTCGACCTCGAGAACGACCGGCTCGAGGATGTCGGCGGCGTCGATCTGGTCTTCGATCTCATCGGCGGCGACATCGGAAATCGCTCCGCGCGCCTGGTCCGCGCCGGAGGAATTCTGGTGTCCATCGTCGGACCGTCCGAGACCCGGCCCGCCGACGGCCTGGCGATCGACTTCGTCGTCGAGTCCGATCGCGCCCAATTGGGTGAGATCGTCCAGCGCGTGCGGGACGGGCGGCTGCGGACCAACATCGGCACCGTCTCGACCCTCGACGATGCCGTCGCGGCGTTCAACCCGACCGAGCGTCGCCTGGGGAAGACGATCATCCGCGTTCGTCCGTGAGTGCGTACGGCGCCTAATTCCGCTCCCGCTCTCCGCTCTCGTCCGCCTCAGCCCGCTACCGGCGCGACATTGTCGCCCGAATTGCGGTCGATGTAGAGATTGTAGGGGTCGACGCCGGCGTAGATCGGGCGCCGGTCGGTGACGAAGCGCAGCAGCTGGCGGCCGGTGCGGATCGGGCGGGGGGCCATGGTCAGGACGTTGCGGCGGTCGAAGCCGGCGCTGCCCGGATCGGCGGTGAACAGGCCGATCTCGATCGGCTCGGCGAGCGCCGCGGTGCGCTCGTTGCCCCGACCGTCCGCATAGGCCTTGCGCGCCACCACCGGCACCGTGACGTCCCATCGGCCGTCGGGGCGGCGCACCGCCGTCGGCCGGTCGACGCGGAGGTCGTAGAGGGTGATGCGCTCGAACAGGTCGGTGATCAGCGCCTGCTGCTCCGGCGTGCGCGCCTGGGCGCGGAGCAAAGCGACGAGGTCGAGCGAGCGCGGGTAAGGCGCGCCGCCGAAGCGGTAGCGGCGCACGAATAAGGCGAGCGCCCGGTTCACCGCATCCTCGCCGATCCTTTGCTGGAGCAGGTACAGAGCGAGCGCGCCCTTGCCGTAATTGACATAATCCTGGTCGAGCCCGGCGCTGACGAGGGGCTGCTCCTCCAGCACCTGGGTGCGGCGGCCGCTCAGGTAGCGGTCGCGCTGGAACTGGAGGAAGCGGCGGATGTTCGCCTCCCCCCGCAGCCTCCTCAGCACCATCAAGGCGGAATATTGGGCGAGCGTCTCGCCGAGCAGGCCGGCGCCCTGCATCCGCGCGCCCACCACCTGATGCCCCCAATATTGGTGCGCGAGCTCGTGGGCGGTGAGCATCGTGACCATGTCGAGCTGGTCCGGATCCCTCAGATCCCAGGCGAAGACGGTTTCGCCGACGGCGATCGTGCTCGGGAAGGCCTGGCCGCCGTCGCGCCGGGTGGCGGGAGTCTCGACGATCCGCGCCCGGTCGAACTGATAGGGGCCGAATGAAGCCCGGTAATAATCGATCGAGGAGCGCATCGCCTCCAGCATGCGGTCGACGTTCCAGCGATGGGCGGGGTGGAAATAGACGGCATAGTCGACGCCGCCCTGGTCGAGCCTTCGGACGGCATAGCGGGCCGACTGGACCGACAGGAAATTCCTGATCGGCGTGGCGGACACGAACCGCGCGACGCGGCGGCCCTTCTCGATACGCGCGGACACAAGCTTGCCCGGTGCGACGGGGATCTGGTCGGCGGTGGTCGAGACGATGATGTCGGCGGTTGTCCAGCTGACGTCGCCGTTGGGCAGAATTCTCGTTGCCGCAAAGTCGTCGAGCCGCGGCAATGGCGGCCGTTCGGGAAGGCCGTATTTGCGGCGCTCGGCCGGGTCCTCGATCAGGCCGACGTCGCTCATGCCGATCCGCGGCGTCAGCTCGAGGCTGTTGAGATCGGTGCCGTTCGGCGCGATCCCCGTCTCGGTGCCGGAGGCGCGGAAGCCGACCTGCTGCCGGCGGGTGCGAAAGGCGAGCGAACGCGCTTCCCCCGGCCGCATCGGGACGTCGAGCCGATAGATAAGATAGCCGAACTCCGCGTCGTTCCGCTCCAGCCGCGCGCCCGGGAAATCGAGGGCGACGAGCCGGAGGTCGCGATCCATCAGGCGGACATGGACCCGGTCGATCGGCGCCTGCGTCTCGTTCACCAGCAGGTAGCGCCCGCGCACCTCCGCGCGGACCTCCCCGGGATAGAGCGCCACGTCGAGTGCGACATGCCGGACCACCGGCTGCGGCAATCCCGCGTAGCGGAAGAAGCGTTTCTCATAGTCGGCGCGGTAAGCCTGCTCGTCCGCCGAGGTGCGGAAGTCGTTCAGGATCAGCGTGTTGTAGACGATCCAGGATCCGCTCAGCAGGAGGAGCGCGGCCGCGGCGACGGCCGCCAGCCGGGTCCCGCCGGTCGATCGCGCGTGGATCCGGCGCAGCCGCGTCTTCAGGCCCTGCTCGGTGCCGCGCGGCCAGAGCAATTGCACCACGACCAGGAGCAGGACCGCCGCCGCGGCCCAGAACAGCCGGAACCACCAGACCCCTCGCCAGAAATTGCCGGTGCCGGCCATGTCGGACAGAGGCATTGCGGGGACGTCGCCGTAGATGAGCAGCGGATGCTCGAGCCCCGCCGAGGGCCCGAAGACCAGGAGGAGGATGTAGAGCGTCATCACGCCCCAGCCCGCATATTTGCTCGGGCTAAGCGCCTGGACGAAGATGGCGAGCGACGGTCAGCAGCGCGTCCAAGCCGCCCGGCAGCAGATACCAGAGCAGATATTGGCCGGGCGCGAGGTCCGCGCCGCCCTGCAGCAGCTGCGCGAGGATGCCGGCCGCCATGCCGGTGAGCAAAGTCGCGAACAGGACCAGCGCCAGGCCGAGCAGCTTCGGGAGCATCAGCGCCCAGGCGGGCAGCGGCGTTGCGTCGATGATCTCGTCCGTCTTGCGCTCGCGCTCGCGCCACACGAGCTCGCCGCCATAATAAGCGGCGATGATGATCAGGATCGTGCCGAAGGTCGCCTGGATGGTCGGCACGGAGACGGAGGGGAGCGGATAGAGCGGCATGCCGAACATGCCCGAGGCGGTGAGCAGGCTCGGCAAGGTGAAGGCGAAGGCGATGACGAGGAGGATCAGGAAGGCCGGGCTCCGGAAGATGGTGCGGGCCTCCATCGCGGCGCGGGCGGCGAATTGCGCGCGCGCGGCGCGGCCGTCGAAGCGTGGCTCCGCCAGCCGGGTGAAATGCGCACCTTGGCTGGCCGCGGAGGCAGGCGCATCCATCGCCGCCTGCCGCGCGAGCTTGCGCTGCCGGCGGCGCGACAGGCCCCGCTCCGAGAAGCGGAACCGGCTGCAGGTGAGCGCCAGGAGGGCGATCGACGCGCCCACCCAGAGCAGCCGGCTCAGCAGCATCAGCCTGGTGACGGGGATCGCGCCGGCGTTGAGCTCGGCCGCCGTATAATAACGGGACGCCGCCAGATAGGCCGACATACCGAGCGGATCGGCGAGCACGCGGAAGCTGGTCAGCTGCGGCTGGTTCTCCATCAGCCTCTGCGAGAAGAGGTAGAGGAAGAGGAGACCGACCACGCCGAGGAAGGTCCCGGCCGTCGAGCGAGTCGCGGTGGCGAGCGCGAACAGGATCGACGAGACGATCAGCGCATTGGGCAGCGCGAACAGGCCGTAGCCATAGGCGAAGGCGGAGAGGCGGTTGGGCCCGAGCATCTCCTGGTCGGCGAAGGGCATCAGCGTGCCGGTCCAGGCGCCGAGCGGAACCGCGGCCATGACCAGGGCGCCGACGGCGAAGGCGCCGAGGAAGCGGCCGAGCAGATAGTCGGCCTTGCCGATCCGGGTGGAGCGGATGATCGGGCCGAACCCGGTCTGGTCGTCGCGCACGACCCCGTTCGAGACGAAGGCGGCGCCGAGGAACAGGAAGACGAGCGACGCCAGCAGGTGCGACATGATGATGGCGTGCGGGCTGTTGTAGAGGACGTTCCCGCCCCCGCTGGTCGCGAGCTTTATCACCGCCATGTCGACGAACGCCGCCGCGAAGAGGATGGCGGCGGCCGCGACGAAGAGCGGGCTCTTCAGCTGGTAGCGGAACTCGAAGGCCGCGATCCTGGCGAGCATGTCGTCCTTTCCGAGGCCGCCCGGCGGCAAGCTGCGGTGCTGTATTAATTATGTAAGTCACCCGCATGTCAAGGGGGCGGAGCGGCTCACGCCGTCATGGGTGGGGCAATTTCCCAACATTTGGGATGAGGCTCGTCCGGTCAGCGGATCACGCGCCGGCCCATCTTGCCCAACCCACTGATATTACACATATCCGATCCTTTGGCACGGCTCCTGCAATACCTCCCGCATACCGGCGGGAGTTGGCCCGTCGCGCCAAGGAGTGACCGGACATGCAAGCTTCCCAGCCCAATCTGTTCCTGCGGGACGATACCCTGCTCGGCGTCTGCCAGGGGCTCGGCGAGGATTTCGGGTTCAACCCGCTGTGGCTGAGGATCGTCTTCGCGGCGGCGCTCATCTGGAACCCGGTCTACGACATCGGCGCCTATCTCGCGCTCGGCTCGGTCGTGCTCGTCTCGCGGCTGATCGTCCGCAACCCGCGCCCGGCCAAGGTCTCCGCCGAGGCCGAGGCCCCTGCCGCGGCGGCCAACGGCAACGCCGAGGCGCTGCCTGTCGCAGCCTGACCAGGGAGGGGAGGGGCGCCCGTGGGGGGCGCTTCCCCGATCCCGCGAACGTTACAGGATCCCGATCTCCTTGAGCCAGCTCTCGACGAGCTGAGGCCACATCGCCACGGGGTGGTCCTTGCGCCTCAGCCCGAAGGCGTGGCCGCCCTTGCCGAAGAGATGGACCTCGGACGGGACGTCCGCCGCGTCCAACGCCCGCGCGTAGAGGATGGCGTTGCAGACCGGGTCGACCGGGTCGTCCCAATTCTGCAGCACGAAGGTCGGCGGCGTCCGCTTGGTGACGTGGATGCCGGGATCGAGCGTGCCGCCCGATCGGCACAAATGACCCGGATAGAGCGCGACGGCGAAGTCGGGGCGGCTGCTGATCCTGTCCACGGCGTCGACCGGCCTGTAGGCGGGCTCGAAGATGTTGCTGGTCTGCGCGACCAGATAGCCGCCCGCGGAGAAGCCGATCACGCCGATCTTGCCGGGGTCGACGTTCAGCGCTTTGGCCCGCGCGCGCACCAGCCTGATCGTCCTTTGCGCGTCCTGGAGAGCGCGCGGGATTTTTGGGGGTGACGGCGCATTTGCAGTCCGCGTCCCAATAATGATTGCCCTTGGGGACGCGATATTTGGAGAGGATGCAGGTGATGCCCCGGGCGGTGAGCCAGTCGCATATCTCCGTGCCCTCGAGCGTGACGGCCAGCGCCATGAACCCGCCGCCCGGGAAGACGATCATCGCCACGCCTGTATTCCTTCCCTTGGGCGGATAGATGGTCATGGTGGGCGCGGTCACGTCGAAGACCGCCTGGGAGGTGGTGCCGCCGATCGCCTCCGGCGTCTGTGCCGTCAAAACGCTTTCGGACGGCTGCGGCACGCCCGCCATGTCCGGCGCGCCATTCGGCCAGATCGGGACCTGCTCCAGCCCGGACGGCGCCACCCATGCGCCGACCCTCTTGGTCTCTTGCCGGGGCGGTGCCAGGGCGGTCGGTGCCGGCTGCGCCCCGGCCTGCGTCGCCCCGGGGACGGCGCTCGCCAAGGTCGGCAAGGCCAGAGCGGCCGCGAGAAGCAATCGAAAGCGGCCCATCGTCCATCACCTCACGATCGCGCGTTATTCCGTCGTGGGGACAGGCTAGGGCCGGGCGGGAAGCACCACAAAGGATGTTTGGTCGTGTCCGACCACAGCTTTTCTTATGGCCGGACGGTCTCGCCCCGCGACATTCGGCGTCGACTTGAAAGCCCTCTCTCCGCCGGGGAGAGGGAGCTTCCGGGGACTCGAAGAAGACTACCGCCGCTGCGCCTGCAGCCCCCGCCGGATCGCCGCGACCGGGGCGGCCGGCAGCGCACCGCCTTCGTAATTGGCCTTGTGGGTGAGCAGCCAGGAAAAGTCTCCCATCAGCTGGCCCGAGGTCCTGCCCTGGCCCGTCTTGGGATCGTAAGCGACGTAGAGGCCGGCCGAGCTGTGGCACCCCGTGCAGCTCTCGCTCGCGAAGATCATGGTGCCGATCCCCTGGGTGCCGACGACCGGCTTGGTGCTGTTGTTGAGCGTCGAGTTCCAGCTCGGCGGATCGGACGGGCAGGAGAAGCCGTCGGGCGCCTCGGTATTGCGGCAGGCGCTCTGGTTGCCGCCCTGGAAATAGGTCTCCATCGTGATGTTGGTGAGGTAGACCGGCGTCGGGTCGCCGCCCGGCTTGTTGGCCACCGCGTCGGGCAGGGCGCCGTTCCACCTGGCCGGCGGGACGTTGGGATGGATCGGCCATTGCGTGTCGATCAACTGATAATATTGCCAGACGCTTCCCATCCGCGCGAGCACCGCCTGGGCCTGGGCGTTGAGCGCCTTCTTGTCGCCCGGGATCGGGACCGAGCGCCACGCCTGGACGGGCGTCCGCGAATAGGCATAGCCGCCATTCCCGTCCGGCGGCGGCGACACGTTGACGGCGCAGAGCGGGCAGTTCGGGTCGCTGAAGCTCGGATGCAGGTTCGGGTGGGCGATCGGATCGACGTCGAGATTGTCGACCTGCTCGAAGGTCGACCAGATCCACTGCTTCGTCGTCTCGCTCTTGTGGCCGATATGCATGCCGACGAGGCCGACGGTGACGTCGCGCTCGCGGGTGCCGCCGCCGGGCTGCGGGTCCATGATCGTCGCCGGCATGGTGAAGAAGCGGGTGAAGTCGTCGGTACCTGGCTTCAGCACCTTCCAGGCGAACTTGAGCTCGAACGAGCCGCTGCCCTCGGCCTTTTCGGTCCCCGCCGGCATCACCACCGCGACATTGTCCTTGCCCTTGGTGAAGGCGAGCTGGCCGTTGATGTTGTAGAGCCCGTTCTTGCAGAGATAGTCGACCTCGTTCGGGTCGATCATGATCTCGTAGAAGACATATTCGCCATTCTGGTCGATCAGCGGGCCGCTGAACGCCTGGTCGATGTCGGCCATGTTGGCGCCGTTCAATTCCCCGACGGCCGAGACGACGCCGAGGAAGCGCCGGCTCCGCCCTTCCGTCGCGGCGGTCGCGCGCGGGGTGAAGAGCGGGAGGCGGCGGCTGACCGGAACGCTGATGTCGCGCTGCAGCGCCAGCGCATGGGCGCCTCCCGGGCGGCCGCACGCCGCCGGCCGCGCGCCGTCGGTGCGGAAGATCTCGCTCGAATTGTGCCAGGTCGTCCAGCGCGGCGCGCCGAACGCCAAGTCGGTGATCCGCGGCGCGGGCTGGCCCTGGTTGTTGGTCGGCCAGGCGAGGGCGAGGAACATCTGCCAGGAATAGAGATCGAACTCGCGCTGCACCTGCGCGAATTTCTGCGCCGCCTCGAGCTGGCTCTTGAGCTGCGTGTCGATATTGCCGGGAAGCGTCGCCGCCAGGTTCGGCGCGAAATTGGGGAAGTTCTGGAGATAGGGCGCCCGCGTGGGCGAGGCGGCGTGCATCGCCCCCGCCGTGGCCAGCAGGCCGAGGCCCGCGACGAGGCCGATCGCCGCGCCCGGCCGGCGGCCGCGCGCGTCATTGCTTTTCCCGATTGTCATGAGCCTATCCCCCAAGCCGAACATTTTCGGTCACCGGCAACGGATACGCTGTCGCAGGCCGGAGCCTAGACCGTCGCGGCGGCGAGTCAAACGGCGTTAGGACGATTACGGTTGTTTCGGGTGCGGCGGGATCGCGCAGGCGCCTTTCGGCGCGCTTCCGGCTCTGGTAAGGGCGCGCCATGGACGACGACCGCGAGGAGAAGCCGAGCGTCTACGAGACCGGAAGCGGCGGCGCCCGCGCCGACGAGGCGGCGGCCGCCGCGCCCGGCGACGCCAAGCCCGGAGACGATCCCGAGGCGCGCGAGGAGGAGTTGCTCGACGAGGCGGTGCAGGAGACCTTCCCCGCCTCCGACCCCATCTCCCCCGCGACCCCGCCCCACCGCCGCTACGACTGAGGCGTCGCTTTCTCTTCTCCCGCTCGCGGGAGAAGGAGGGGCCCGACGCGAAGCGGCGGGAGGATGAGGGTCTTCTTCCTTTCTTCGCCGCATCTGGAGACAAAGACCCTCACCTTCCCATCGCCGCTTCGCGGCGACGGGCCCCTTCCTCTCCCGCGAGCGGGAGAGGAGCTGGATGCGACAGTGCTTCGGAGGCGCCGGGCCTTCGTGTGGATGACGGGCAGCGCAGGCCGCTGCACCCATTTCGGAACATTCTGTGCTTGCAGGAGAATCGCGGCGGGCCCAAGCCGGAGAGGCCTTTTCAGGCAACCCTCTCCAAAGGGGACTCCGGGTCGGCTCTTCGAGCCGGCCCTTTTTTTGCTCCCGGCGGGAATAAAGCGCGCGCTGCCCCGGTCATTGCTCCCGAACCTCAAGGGAACGGATCATGACAGGTCACAAAGGCGACGGGACCGACCGCCGCGGCTTTCTGGAATGCATGGGCTGGGCGGGGACGGGCGCCCTGTTCGCGATGAGCGGCGGCATCGCCTCCTCGGTGACGCTCGACGCGGCGCTCGCCGCCGGCGCGCCGCGCGCGAAGGTAAAGCCCTTCACCTTCGTCCAGATCAGCGACAGCCATGTCGGCTTCGACAAGCCCGCCAATCCCGACGCGCGCGGGACCTTCAGGGAAGCGGTGGCGAAGATAAAAAAGCTCCCCGCCAGGCCCGACTTCATCCTCCACACCGGCGACATCAGCCATTTGTCGAAGGAGTCCGAATTCGCCGACGCCGACGCCATCCTCTCCGAGGCGGGCCTGCCGGTCTTCCACGTCCCCGGCGAGCACGACATGCTCGATGAAGGGCAGGGCAAGGCCTATCTCGCGCGCTACGGCAAGGGGACGCAGGGATCGGGCTGGTACAGCTTCGATCATGAAGGCGTGCATTTCGTCGCGCTCAACAATGTGACGGACCTGAAGCCCGGCGGCATGGCGCATCTCGGCGACGCGCAGCTCGCCTGGCTGAAGAAGGACCTGGCCGGCCTCTCCGCCAGCACGCCGATCGTCGTCTTCGCCCATATCCCGCTCTGGACCGTCTACGAGCCCTGGGGCTGGGGCACCGACGACAGCCCGCAGGCGCTCGCCTTGCTGCGCCGCTTCGGCTCGGTGACCGTGCTCAACGGGCATATCCACCAGGTGCTGCAGAAGGTGGAGGGCAATATCGCCTTCCACAGCGCGCGCTCGACCGCCTACCCGCAGCCCGCGCCGGGCGCCGCGCCGTCGCCGGGGCCGCTCAAGGTGCCGGTCGAGCAGCTCCACTCGGTCATCGGCATTCGTACCGCGACCTTCGTGCCGGGGCGCGAGGGGATCGCGCTGATCGACACCCCGCTCGCCTGATCCTTTCCCGCCAACGGAGATTTTCCATGCCTTTCACGCTCGCTTCCGCACGCCTGCCCGCCGCCGCCCTGCTGCTCGCGCTCGGCCTTGGTTTCTCGCTGCCGCGCCATGTCGCCGCGGCGCCTGCCCGGGCGCAGGCGGTGCAGATCCACAATTTCGCCTTCGCGCCGGCGGTGCTGACCGTGGCGCCCGGCACCACCGTCACCTGGACCAACGCCGACGAGGACCCGCACACGGTGACCGCGACCGGCAAGGCCTTCCACTCGGCCGCGCTCGACACGGGCGGCCATTATTCCTTCACCTTCACCAGGCCCGGCGACTATGCCTATTTCTGCTCGCTTCACCCGCACATGATTGGCAGGATCGTCGTCAGGCCCTCCTGATCCTCGAGCGGCAAGGAGCCCCATCTTGACGAGCGGCCGTGGATTCTTCTTCCGGCCCCGCCTGGCGTTCAGCGCCGGGCGAAAGCCGGCCGCCGCGAGCCCGGGCGCGGAGCGGGACTTCCGCGAGACGATGCTGCCGCACATGGACGCCGCCTATAATTTCGCCCGCTACCTCGCCTGCGATCCAGTCGCGGCCGAGGATATCGTCCAGGCCGCCTTCCTGCGCGCGCTGCGCAGCTTCGGCTCCTTCCGCGGCGAGGCGCCCAAGGCGTGGCTGTTCGCGATCGTGCGCAACTGCTTCCTCGACTCGGTCAAGGCCGGCCGCGACACGGTCGCGCTCGACGAGGCCGAGGAACAGGAGACAGGCGGCGTCGACCACGACACGCCCGAGGCGATCCTGTCGCGCAAGCGCGATGCGCAGCGCCTCCGCGAGACGATCGAGAGCCTGCCCGAGCCGTTCCGCGAGGCGATCGTGCTTCGCGAGCTTGAGGAGCTTTCCTACAGGGAGATCGCGATGATCGCCGGCGTTCCGATCGGCACGGTGATGTCGCGCCTGGCGCGGGCGCGGCAGATGCTCGCTGAATTGCTGCTGCCGCGGGATGCGGAAGGACGGAGGGCCGCACAATGAAGGCGTGCGACGACCGCTTGCTCCTGCTCCACGGCCTGATCGACGGCGAGCTCGACGCGGCCAACAGCATCGCGCTCGAGGCGCATCTCAAGGGCTGCGAAGGCTGCGCCGAGGAGATGCACCGGCTCGAGGCGCTGCGCGGCCTGCTCGCCGATCCCGCGCTCCGCCACCAGGCGCCGGGGGGGCTGCGCGCGCGGGTCGCCGGTGCGCTCGACGATGTGCCGGCGCCGGTTCGGAGGGCCGCTCCCGCGCCGCGCCGTGCCGGCCCATGGTTCGCCGGCGGCGCCTTCGCCGCGATCGCCGCGAGCCTCGCCCTGCTGCTCGCCATGCCGCAGCTGACGACGGTGCCGATGCAGGAGCAGCTCGTCGCGAGCCACGTCCGCTCCCTGCTCGCCAACCATCTGACCGACGTCCAGACCTCGGACCGCCACGTCGTGAAGCCCTGGTTCAACGGCCGCATCGACTTCGCGCCGCCCGTCGTCGAGCTGGCGCCGCAGGGTTTCCCCCTGGTCGGCGGGCGGCTCGACTATGTCGGCGGGCGGGTGGTGCCGGCGATCGTCTATCGCCGCCGCCTCCACACCATCAACCTGTTCGTCATGCCGGCCGGCAGCCTGTCCTCGCCCGCGCCGATCAGCACCCGCCGCGACGGCTACAGCCTGGTCCGCTGGACCCGGGGCGGGCTGCAATATTGGGCGGTGTCCGATCTCGATCCAGGCGAGCTGGAGCTGTTCCGCCAGTACTTCGAGCAAGCGGCCTCGTCCTCCGCCCCGGCCTGAGCCGCGCGGCTTAGAGCGAGATTTGATCAGCTTTACCCGCTCATCCTGAGTAGGGACTGAGCTTGGCGAAGGCCCGTATCGAAGGACGCTCTGAGGCGTTGCGTCCTTCGATACGCCGGTTCGACAAGCTCACCGGCTACTCAGGATGAGCGGTGAAGTGATTCGAGCTGAAGCAATCCAACCTAGTCGTCGGAAAGCATCCGCTCCGCCAGCAGCTCGGCGATGTGCTTGGCGGGACGGCCGGCGTGCCGCTCGATCTGCTCGCGGCAGCTGAAGCCGTCGGCGAGCACCAGCATGTCCGACGGGAGCGACCGGACGCGCGGCAGCAGCACCCGCTCGCCGATCCTCTGGGCGATGTCGAACGTCTCGCGGGCCATGCCGAACGCGCCGGCCATGCCGCAGCAGCCTTGCGGAGGCCGTTCCACCTCGATGCCGAGCCGGTCGAGCAGGGTCCGCTCCGCCTCGAAGCCGATGATGGCATGATGGTGGCAATGGACCTGGACGAGCGCCTTGCCGCCGCGGCGGGGCTGGGGGAAGCGATCGAGCCGGGCGGCGACGAAGTCGGGGAGATGGACGACCTGCTCCGAGAGTCGCTTCGCGTCCGGGCGCCCGGGAAAGAGATTGGGAAGCTCGTCCTTGAAGGCCGAGACGCAGGCGGGCTCGAGGCCGACGATCGGCGTTCCCGCCTCGATGTCGCCGGCGAGACAGGCGAAAATCTCCTCGAATTGCCGCTTTGCGCGGTCGAGGAAGCCCCAGTCGTAGAGCGGGCGGCCGCAGCAGAGGGGGCGCTGCGGGAGGGCGATGGCGAAGCCCGCTTGCTGAAGCAGGCGGAATGCGGCGATGGCGGTCTCCGGGCGGAAATGGTTGTTGAACGTGTCGGGCCAGAGCAGCACCCTTTCGCCCGGGGCCGGCGCGGCTTTCCGTTCCGCAAACCAGCGCCGGAAGCTCTGCCGCGCGAAGGGGGGAAGCGCCGCGCGCGGGTCGACGCCGCCGATCCGTTTCGCCAGCGGCGCGGCGAGCCGCGACCGGGTGACCAGGTTCGCCGCGCGGGGCGCGTGCTCGGCCAGCTTCGCCCATGAGTGGATGAGCCCCATCGAGTAGGCCGCACGCGGGCGGAGCCGGCCCTGGTAATGATGGGCGCGGAATTCGGCCTTGTAGGTCGCGACGTCGACGCCGACCGGGCAGTCGCTCTTGCAGCCCTTGCAGGCGAGGCAGAGCGACAAGGCCTCCTCGACCGCGTCGCTGCGCCAGCCGTCAACGATCACCTCGCCCCGCACCATCTCGTGAAGCAGGTGGGTGCGGCCGCGCGTGCAATGCCTCTCCTCGCCGGTGGCGAGATAGGAGGGGCACATCATTTCCTCGCCCGGCTGGCGGCGGCGGCACTTGCCGACGCCGACGCAGCGGATGGTGGCATGGGCGAAGGAGCCGCCGTCGCCCGGGAAGCCGAACCAGGTGTCCAGCTTCGGTGGGTCATAGCCCGGGCCGAGGCGCAGGTTTGAGTCGATCGGGAAAGGCTCGATCGCCTTGCCCGGGTTCATCCGGTTGTCCGGATCCCAGATCGCCTTGAAGTCGCGGAAGGCCTGGACGAGCTCCGGGCCGTACATGATCTGCAGCAGCTCGGCCCGGGCCTGGCCGTCGCCATGCTCGCCGGAGAGCGAGCCGCCATAGGAATGAACGAGCTGCGCCGCCTCGCGCATGAAGGCGCGGTACCGGGCGATGCCCGCTTCGTCGCGAAAATCGAAGTCGACGCGGCCGTGGATCACGCCGTCGCCGAAATGGCCGTAGAGCGCGGCCGTGTAGCCGTGGCGCGCGAGCAGGGCGTCGAGATCGCGCATATAGGGTCCGAGCCGATCGGGCGGGACGGCGCTGTCCTCCCAGCCGGGCCAATGCTCCGGCTGGCCGGCGACGAAGGCGGTGGCGCCGAGCGACGCTTCGCGGCTCGCCCAGACCTGCTTCTGCTGGGCGGGATCGGAGACGATGCGGCAGCGGCCGCCATGGCCGGAATGCTCGGCGATGCGGCGGACGTTGCTTTCCGCTTCCGCCCGGCTCTCGCCGCCGGCCTCGACGATCAGCCAGCCGCCGCCCTCGGGGAAGAGGTCCAGCCCCGGGGCGCCGATGCGCTTCAGCGCGGCGAAGCTCCTGTCGTCGAAACCTTCGAGAGCGTCCGGTCTCTCCGCCAGGATCGACGGCACCGCATCGGCGGCGGCGAAGACGTCGTCGAAGGCGAGCAAAGCGAGGGCCTTGCAGGGCGGGCGCGGCACCAGTTTCAGGGTCGCGTCGAGGATGAGGACGCAGCTTCCCTCGGTCCCGGTCACCGCGCGGGCGACGTTGAAGTCGCGGCCGGGGAGCAAGGCGTCGAGATTCTCGAAGCCGGAGACGAGGCGCGGGATTTTCGGGAAGCGCTCCTCGATCAGCGGCGCATAGCGGTCGCGGAGCGCGAGCAGGCGGCGATAGATGTCCGCCTCGCGTCCGCCGCCCGCAAGGATGCGGTCGAGCGCGGGCGCGTCGGTCGGGCCGAGATCGAGCTGGAGACCGTCATAGGTGAGCGCGGTCAGCCGCGCGACATTGTCGGCGGTGCGGCCGGCGGTCACCGAATGGACGCCGCAGCTGTCGTTGCCGATCATGCCGCCCAACGTATTGTGGTCGTGCGTGGCGGGATCGGGGCCGAAGGTGAGGCGGTGCGGCGCCGCCGCGTCGCGGAGCGTGTCGAGGATGCAGCCCGGCTCGACCCGCGCCCGCCGCGCCTCCGGATCGAGGTCGAGGATCCGATTCAGGTGGCGCGAGAAGTCGATCGCGACGGCGACATTGCAGCCCTGGCCCGCGAGGCTGGTGCCGCCGCCGCGCGGGACGATCGGCGCGCCGTGCATCCGGCAGAGGCGCATGGTCTCGACCGCCTCGTCGCGGGTCCTTGGTGTCACCACGCCGATCGGTACCTGCCGGTAATTGGAGGCGTCGGTCGCGAACAGGGCGCGGCCGGCGGGGCTGAAGTCGACGGCGTCGCCGAGCGCCGCCCGCAAATCCGCTTCGAGCGCCCGCGCCGCCTCGGGCCGGAATTGCGCATGTTCGGCGGCGATCCGGCCCGACGGCGCCCGCGTCTCGACGCGCCCCGGCGGCGGCATCAGACCAGCTCGCGCACCACGTCCGAGGCGAGGGTGAGGACGATCTTGCCGCGGTTGGGCGTGCCTTTCGCGAGGGACTCGGCGAGGTGGAGCGCCTGCTTCGCCTCGATCTTCGGCGGCATGGGCGGCTCGTGCGGATCGACGACCGCCTCGACCAGGCAAGGCCCGGGCGTCGCCAGCGCGTCGCGGAGCTGCTCGCCGCAGCGCTCCGGATCCTCGATCGAGAGGGCGCGCAGGCCGCAGCCCTCGGCGACCCGCACGAAATCGATCGGCTCCAGGTCGCAGCCGAACTCGGGATTGCCGAGGAAGACCATCTGCTCCCACTTGATCTGGCCGAGCGCGTTGTTCTTGATGACGATCATCGTGACGTCGAGATCGTATTTCCGCAGCGTCACCAGGTCGCCCATCAGCATCGCCATCGCGCCGTCGCCGATCACCGCGACCACCTGGCGCTGGGGGTAAGCGATGGCGGCGCCGATCGAATAGCCGAGCGCGCAGGCCATGGTGGCGAGATTGCCCGAGCAGCTGAACTTCATCTCGCCGCGCATGTCGACATGGCGGGCGGTCCAGCAGGTGACGGTGCCGCTGTCGGTGACGATTATCGCGTCGTCCCTCAGCAATTTGTTCAGCTCGTGGGTGACGACCTGCGGCTTCATCGGCGTGTCGCGGCGGGTGCCGCGCTCGCGCATCAGCTCGCGCCATTCGCCCATCGTCTTGCGCGCGGCCTCGAGATAGGCGCCGTCCTCATTCTGCCGCACCATCGGCAGCAATTCGGCGAGGATGCGGCGGCTGTCGCCGACCAGCCCCGCCTCGACCGGATAGCGGAGCCCGATCCGTTTCGGATCGAGCTCGATCTGCACCGCCCTGGCGGCGCCGGGCTTCGGATAATATTCGATATAGGGGAAGGAGGAGCCGACGATCAGCAGGGTGTCGCACGCCTCCATCGCCTCCTGCGAGGCGCGGGTGCCGAGCAGGCCGACGCCGCCGGTCGCATAGGGGCTCTGGTCCGGCACCGCGCCCTTGCCGAGCAGGGGCATGCCGACCGGCGCCTTCAGCCTTTCGGCCATCGCCTCCAGCTCCGCATGGGCGCCGAGCGCGCCGCGGCCGGCGAGGATGAACGGCTTCTTCGCCTGGTTGAGGATGGCGGCGGCGCGCTCGAGCTGGGCGCGGTCGGGCAGGGCGCCGCCGCGCGCCATCATGTTCGAGACATGGTCCTTGATGTTGCGCTCGGAGCGGTTGGCCTTGCCGACCGGCATCGACTGGACGTCGACGGGGATCGAGATGTGGGTCGGCTGGCGGTAGGCGAGCGCGGTGCGGCAGGCGAGCTCGGTGACGTTCTCGACATGGGTCGGCCCCATCACGCGCACGCTGTAGGCGCAGGGCTCCATGAACAATTTGTCGAGATCGACGTCCTGCTGGGTGAAGGTGTCGAGCAGATCGTGATGCTGGAGGCCGGTGATGGCGAGCACCGGCTGGCCGTCCAGCTTGGCGTCGTAGATGCCGTTGAGGAGATGGATTCCGCCCGGGCCCGACGTGGCGAGGCAGACGCCGAGCCGGCCGGTGAACTTGGCATAGCCGCAGGCGGCGAAGGCGGCGACTTCCTCGTGCCGCACCTGGACGAAGCGTATCTCGTCCTGGCGTGCGCGGAGCGACTCCATGATGCCGTTGATGCCGTCGCCGGGGATGCCGAACAATGTGTCGACGCCCCAGTCGATCAGGGTCTGGACGAGTATGTCTCCGGCGGTCTGGGCCATGGTGCTGCTCCGCTATGTCTGCGTGGAAGGGTAACCGGTCGCGCGAGAGGCGGGTTCCGGTTTGTCGGGTGAATTCGCCGCAAGGATGCGCGGCGCCGAGAGGATGATGTCGCGCGGCACCCTGGCGGCGTCGGTGACTCCGGTCAGCGCCATGGCGACGTCGAGCTCGTCGCGCAGGATCTCGAGCGCCCTGGTGACGCCCGCCTGGCCATAGGCGCCGAGGCCGTAGAGATAGGCGCGGCCTATGAAGCAGGCGCGCGCGCCCAGGCCGAGGAACTTCAGCACGTCGAGGCCGGAGCGGATGCCGCTGTCGACATAGATTTCCACCCGGTCGCCGACCGCCTCGACGATGTTCGGCAGGATCGAGACGGTGGAGGGCGCGCCGTCGAGCTGTCGGCCGCCATGGTTGGAGACGAGGATCGCGTCGGCGCCGGCATCGGCAGCCATGCGCGCATCCTCCGGATCGAGGATGCCCTTGACGACGAGCTTGCCTGGCCAGAGCGAGCGGACCCATTCCAGGGTCTTGAGGTCGAAGGAGGAATCGAGCTGGCTCTTCACCAGCTCGGCCATCTCCTTGACGTTGCCGGACTTCACCTTGTCGGCATAATTGCCGAAGCTCCAGCGCTTGGAATGGAGCATCGCGAAGGCCCAGAAGGGGTTGCTGACGATGCTCCAGACATTGGCCGGCGTGAGGCGGGGCGGGACGCCGAGCCCGTTATGGACGTCGACATAGCGCGTGCCCTCGACGTGGAGGTCCATGGTGAGGATGAGGACGGGGCAGCCCGCCGCCTTCGCCTTCTCGAGCAAATCCTTCGAGAAGCCGCGGTCCTTCTCGAGATAGAGCTGGAACCAGAAGGGCCTGTCGACGGAGCCCGCCACGTCCTCGATCGAGAGCAAGGCGTTGGTCGAGAGCGAGAAGGGGATGCCGAAATCGTGTGCCGCGCGGCAGGAGAGGATCTCGCCGTTCGACCAGACCGCGCCGCACATTCCGGTCGGACCGATCGCGACCGGCATGGCGACCTTCTCGCCTAGCATGGTCGTCTCGAGCTTGCGGTCGGAGACGTCGAACATCACCCGCTCGCGGAAGCGGACCGCCTCCAGGTCCGTCCGGTTGGCGGCGAGCGTGACCTGCGCAAAGGAGCCGGCCTCGACATAGTCCATGAAGGGCTTCGGCACCCGGCGGTGGGCGCGCCGGCGCAGGTCCTCGATGCTGGCGATCGTTTTCGGAGCCTTCCTCATAAGTCGCCTCTTGCCGCCATGGCCGCGATCCGGTCGCCCATCCGGCAGGCGAGCGCCTGGATGGTCAGCGACGGATTGACGCCGCCGCTGGTCGGGAAGAGCGAGCCGTCGCAGATCCAGAGGTTGGGGATCGCCCAGCTGCGCCCGTCGGCGTCGACGACGCTGTCCTTCGGATCGTCGCCCATCCGGCAGCCGCCCATCAAATGCGAGGTGTCGTCGTCGGTCCAGAGGTCGTGCGCGCCGGCCGCGGCCAGCACCGAGCGCATCGAGCCGATCGAATGGCGGATCAGCCGGCGGTCGTTCTCCGAGTAGGAGAAAGTGACGCGCGGGATGGGAAGGCCGTATTGGTCCTTCTCCTCCGCGACCACCTCGACCCGGTTCTCGCGCCGCGGCTCGACCTCGCCGACGATGCGCAGCCCGGCCATGTGATTGTAGAGGAGCATCTCCTCGCGCAATTTCATGCCCCAGAGGCCGCGATTGACCGCCACGTCCTGCGCCCAGCCGACGGCGAGCGGGCCCTGGCTCATGAAGGCGTAGCCGCCGTGGAAATCCTTGCCGGTGTCGTCGTAATTCCAATGCTCGGTGACGGCCATGCAGGGCGGCGCCTTGTAGCTCCTGATCTCCTCGTCCATCCGCCCCCAGACGCCGGGGCCGGAGTGGCACATGAGGTGGGTGCCGACGTGGCCCTCGTCATTCGCCAGCCCGTCGGGGAATTCGGGGCAGGCGGAGTTGAGCAGGAGACGCGGCGTCTCGATCGCATAGCCGGCGACGACGACGTGCCGCGCTTTCTGCCGCCGCCACTGGCCATCGCGATGGTAGAGCAGGCCGGTCGCCCGGCCGTCCTTCCCCATCTCGATCCGGCCGACCATGGCGAGGTCGCGGACCTCGGCGCCGGCCGCGATCGCGCGCGGGATGAAGGTGACGAGCACGCTCTGCTTGGCGTTGGTCGAGCAGCCATAGGCGCAGAAGCCGCGATAGACGCAGGGATGGGCCATGCCGCGCGGCGCCGAGAGGGTGGCGAGCGGGACCGCCGCCCAGCCGATCCCGAGCTTCTCGCAGCCGCGCGCGAGGACGAGGCCGGAGGCGTTCACCTCATGCTCGCGATAGGGATAGCGTTTGCGCCGGCGGCTCCAGGGATAGGCGACCGGCCCCGCCACCTTCAGCGCCTCCTCGGCCTCCTCATAATAAGGTTCGAGATCGTCGAAGCTTATCGGCCAGTCGCGCGCATAGCCGAGCTTCGAGCGCGCCTCGAACCATTCGGGCCGCCAGCGCAGCGCGATCATCGTATAATGGACGGTGCTGCCGCCGACGCCGCGCCCGCAATTGTTGGCGCCGAGCTCGATCGGGTCGGCGCCGCCGGTGATCCTTTCGTCGGTCCAGTAGAGGCCGCCCTGCGCCTCCTCGTCCGAGGCGAAATCCTCGAGCGGGCGCCAGAAGGGCCCGGCGTCGAAGGCGACGACCGAGAAGCCCGCCTCGGCGAGCTTGGCAGCAAGCGTACCGCCGCCGGCGCCGGTACCGACGATGGCGAAGTCGACCTCCTCCGCGTCGGGGTAGCAGCGCATCTTCACCCAGCCGCCGGGGCGGAACACGTCGGGCGCGCGGCCGTCCGCGGCGCGGGGGGTGTCGATCGCGTCAAGCATCGCGTTCCTCCCCCTCCCACGGATCGCGCGCATCGAAGCCGAGGCGGACATAGCCGCGCGGGGAGGCGGGGCCGCCGAAGCCGATCTCGCTCCAGGCGGCGGGGTGGGCATAATAGATTGCCACCGTCTCCTTCAGCAACAGATGGGCGAAGAAGCCGCCGGGCGGCAGGTCGCCCCACCAGCGGCCGTCGGTGCGATTATGCTGGACGTCGGCGAGGATGGAATCCTGCTGGTCGGGCGGGAGGCTTGCGAAACCGGCCCCGTGCCGCTCGCGCGCCTCGCCCTCGATGCCGGCGAGGCCCTGCCGCCACGCCGCGCGCATCGGCGGCATGTCGGCATAGCGGTAGCCTGGGGTCCGGTTCTCGGCGAGCTTCGCGTCGATCCAGGGGACGATCGGCACCGGCGTCTCGCGGTCGGGCTGCGGGACGAGCCGCGCCGTCACCGCTTCCAGGAGGGCCCATTCCTCCTCGGTGAGGAAACGGCGCTCCGGCACCTCCTCCAGCCGCCGCCGCACCACCTCGCGGGTCTGGTCGTTCCACGAGGGCGAATCCCATTTGGCGAGGACGTCATAGCCTTCGTAGGGCGTGCGGAAGCCGGGGCCGCTCATCCGCGTTCCCCTTCGAGCAAAGGCAGCATGGCGAGGCCGACCATGGCGATGCCGAGGAAGGCGGGCGGGGCCGGCAGCGGCGGGCCCTGCAGGATCATCTGGCTCCAGTTGCGCCAGCCGCCCATGTTGCGGTGGATGCCGTAGGCGTGGAAGACGGGACCGGCGAGGCCGAGCACGGCGGTGCCTTCGAGCAGCAGGCGGGCGGCGGGAACCAGGCGCGGCTCTGCGATCGCGGCGGTGAGCGCCGCCGCGGCGGCCGGCGGGATGGTCACCGGCGCGAACATGGCCGGGTTCTGAAAGGCGCCGCGGAAGTGGAACATCCCCGCCTCGGCGACCGTGCCGAGCAGGGCCGCGGCCGCGAAGGGCGCGATCAGCCGCGCGCCGTCCTGCCCCATCAGCCGAGTCTCGCCACGGGCGAAACGCTGGCTCAGCAGGCCGAACATTCCGGCGAGGCCGATCGCCGCCGGCGCGCCGAGCGGGGCGTGGTAGAAGAGGTTGAGCAGGTCGAACCCGCCCTCCCTTTTCGCGATGTCGTAGACGTGGAAGCCGACGCCCGCCGCGCCCGTCGCGGCGGCGGCGGCGAAGACGAGCCGTTTCGCTCCCTGCGCGGCGCCGGGCCGCGCCAGCGTCAGGGCCGCCGCGGCGAGGGTGATCGCCGAGACCGTGGGCGCGACGAACATCGCTCTATTCTCGAACGAGCCGCGATAATGTTCGAGCGCGCTGTCGGTGGCGACGCTGAAGGCGAGCACCGCCGCTCCGGCCCCGAGCGCCCGCGCCGCCATCTGCTCCTTCGCCTCGTCCTTCGGCGCCAGCCGCCTGAGCGCCAGCCAGCCGCCGACCGCGCCGGCGAAGACGAGCGCCCCCACCGCCAGGAGCGGCCGGTGCGAAGGCTCGGGCTGGTGGCGCATGCGCATGGGCGTCAGGCCTCCGTTTCCGCAGCCCGCCGCCGGCTGGCGAAGAACAGGCCGGCACCCGCCGCCGCGGCGGCGCCCAGAGCGGCGAGGCCGAGCTGCTTCCGATGCATGCCGACCCAGAGCTCCGCGCTGCTGTCGACCGCCTCGTCGTCGAAGCGGCCGTGGGCGCCATGGTCGCCCGGCACCGGCTCGAACAGATTGTCCCTGCGATCCGGGCCGACCGGCTGGTCGTCCTGCTGACTGTCGAAGCCGGTCCGGGCGAGATAATCGTCGAGCAAAGGCGAGGCGATCTTGTTGCCCCAGATGGCCTGCACGGTCGGCGCGCCGACGAACACTTCCTTGCGATTGCCGTGCGCGGCGAACCAGATGCCGCGCGCCGCGACCTCGGGCTGGTAGACGGTGCCGACCGGCCGGGGCCTCCCCGGCAGCTTCGCCCGGATCCAGTCGAACTGGGGCGTGTTGACGCCCGGCAGCTGGACCATGGTGATGCCGACCTCGGTCTTCGCGTGGAGAAGCTCGCAGCGGACGGAATCGAGGAAGCCCTGGATGGCGTGCTTGGCGCCGCAATAGGCGCTCTGCAGCGGGATGCCGCGATAGGCGAGCGCCGAGCCGACCAGGATGACCTTGCCCTTGTTGCGCGGCAGCATCCGCTTCAGCGCGGCGCGGGTGCCGTTGACCTGGCCGAGATAGGTGACGGCGGTCACGCGCTCATATTCCTCCGGCGTCACCTCGAGGAAGGGCGAGAAGATGCCCGCAAAGGCATTGTTCACCCAGATGTCGATCGGGCCGAGACGTTCCTCGATTTCGGCGGCGGCGCGCTCGACGGCTTCGTGGTCGGCGACGTCGGCGGGCACGACGACGGCCTTGCCGCCCATCTCCTCGACCTCGCGACGGGCCGCTTCGAGCCCGTCCGTACCGCGCGCGATCAGGCCGAGATGGGCGCCGCGGCAGGCGAACTCGCGCACCGTCGCGCGGCCGATGCCGGCGGAGGCGCCGGTGACGACGACGATTTCCGGTGTCCTGCTGTCCATCATGTCTTCCTTTCCACGAACGAGATTTGCGCCTCAGCCGCGCGCTCGCGCCCGCGCAGCAGCCAGGCCGCGCCGAGGCCGCCCATCGCCGCCCAGGAAGCGACGAGCAGCAAAGCGGCGGGAAGGGCCGGGAGGTGGGCCGGCGGCAGCACCAGCCAGGCGGCCTCGACCAGCCGCATCGCCAGCGTCACGCCGGCGATGGCGAGCATCGCCCCCGCGCTCTCGCGCACGCGCGGCGAGAGCAAAGCGAGGAAGGGGAGGACGAACTGGCCGAAGACGAGCGCCCAGGTGACGAGGCCCCAGATCCCCGCGTCGCGCTCCAGATACCAATGCGCCTCCAGCGGGATATCGCCCGACCAGATGACGATATATTGCATGGCCTGGATGTAGCCCCAGAAGAGCAGGGCGGTGATCAGGGGCCCGCTCGCCGCGAAGGGCAGACGGTCGCGTCGCCCCGGCAGAGCGAGGAGGAGGGCGAAGGCGAGGCCGGCGAGCCATTGGCCGGCGAGGAAGATCAGGCCGTAGATGGACGAGTGGAATTCAGGCTCGATCGATTCGGCCCAGTCGATGCCGAGCAGAGACCCGATCAGCGCGTAGGCAATGAGGCCGCCGGCCGCGATCGCCGGGCGGATCTCCTCCCGCGCCGCGGCGAGCGCGCGCTGGAGGCCGATCAGCACGGCAAAGTAGAAGATCGCGCGCAGGATCCAGAAGAGCGGCGACAGCCACAGGACCTTGAAGGCGGGAAGCTCCGTGCCAGGCGCAGCCCAGGGATAGATGAGGCGGAAGCCGATCAGCACCGGCAGGAACAGCAAGGCGGCGAGCGGCAGCAAAGAGGCGCCGGCGGCGAACGGCCCCGCAAGCAGGGTCCGCCACGATCCCGGCACCAGCACGACCATCATCAGCAAGGAGAGGCAGCCGATCGGGATGGCGCTCCAGCCGAGCAGGGCGGCGAGCCAGACGATGAGCGCGACGCGCGGCGCGAGCAGCAGCCCGATCGCCGCGGCGACGCAGCCGGCGAGGCCGACCATGAGCGCGATCCTGCCCGGCTTCATCGCGCCGCCTCCGCAAGCAGCTTCGCCCGCGCTGCCGGCGGCACCGCGTCGAGCCCCTCGTCGCGGCTGCGCTGCAAGGCGCGAATGTAAGCGGTGATCGCCCAGCGGTCGGCCGGCGGCACCCGGTCGGCATAGGAATACATGGCGCCGTGGCCGTTGGTGATCACGTCGACGAAATACGCGTCGGGCGCCGCGACCAAGCGCGGGTCGTGATAGCTGGGCGGCCGCGGCATGCCGCGCCGGACGACGATGCCGTCCCCGTCGCCGCCGGCGCCGTGGCAGGGCGCGCAGAAGATGCCGAACCGCTCGCGTCCGCGCTGGACGAGGGCGAGGCTCATCGCCGGCCTTTGCCCGAAGACGTCGCCCGCAGCCGCGTCGCGCGCCACCGTGCCCGCCGGCGCCGCCTGCAGCACGCGGCCGTTCCGGAACAGGCCGGCGCGCTCATATTCGTGATATTTCTCCTGGTCGCTCATCGTCAGATTCTGCCCGCAGGCCGCGACCGGCAGCAAAAAGAGGAGGGCGAGCGCGCCTCTCACGGCCGCACCGTCTCGACCGTTGCCGGGCCGAGCCCGCCGAGGAAGGTGCGCGTCGCCTCCGGGTCGAACTTGGGATCGGCGGCCTCGATGTAGAGGAAGAAGCGGTCGTCGGAGGCGAGGCTGAAGCGCGGTGTCCCGAATAAGGGATGGTGGAGCTTGGGCAGCCGATTCAGCAGGAACATGCCGAGGATCGCGAAGGTCACCGCGAACAGGATCATCAATTCGAAATCGACGACGAAGAAGGCGGGGAGCGCGATCAGCGGCCGGCCGCCCACCTCGACCGGATAGTCCCAATTGACGAAGACCTGCAGGCCGAGCGTCGCCGCGATCCCGAAGGCGCCGCCAGCGACGGCGAGCCAGCCGATGCGATGGTCGCGCTCGAGCTTCAGCGCCTCCGCCATGCCCTCGACCGGGAACGGGCTGAAGGCGTCGATGCGGCGATAGCCCTCCGCCCGCGCGCGCCTCACCGCGTCGAGCAAGGCGTCGGCCTTGCCGAACTCGGCGAGCAGGCCAAGGACGGGCTCAGCCACGGCCCGCCTCCTTCTTCTCGCGCGCCAGCACCTCCTTGTCCTCGAAGATCGAGATGGAGGGGATGAAGCGGATGAACAGCAGGAAGGGCGTGAAGAAGAGGCCGATCGTGCCGAGGAAGACGCCCCAGTCCCAGAAGGTCGCGTGATATTGCCCGAAGGAGGAGACGAGGAAGTCCTTGTAGAGGCTGGTGACGAGGATCATGTAGCGCTCGAGCCACATGCCGATCACCACCGACGTGCCGATCAGGAAGAGCAAAACAGGGCTGCTCCGCACCCGTCGGAGCCAGAGGCCCTGGAGCGGCACGAAGTTAAACAGGATCGCGCCCCAATAGCTCCACGCATAGGGGCCGAGGAAACGGTCGTGGAGGGTGGCGAGCTCGTGCACGTCGCCCGAATAGGCCGCGTCGAAGACCTCGAAGGCATAGCCGTAGGCGGTCATCAGGCCGCTCGCGAGCAGCACCTTGGCGAGGACGTCGAGATGCCGCGCGGTGACGAGGTCGCCGAGGCGGAAGACGTGGCGGACGACGATCGCGATCATCGCCACCATCGCGAAGCCGGAGAAGGCGGCGCCGAGCACGAAATAGGGTGGGAAGATGGTCGAGTGCCAGCCGGGGATCTGGCCCGAGGCGAAGAGCAGGGACACCTCGCTGTGCACCGAGACGACGAGCGGGACGGCGATGGCGGCGGTGGTGCGATAGGCTTTCTGCCAGCGCGCCCAGTGCCGCGCCGAGCCGCGCCACCCGAGCGCGAAGATGCCGAAGAACACCTGCCAGCCGCGCTTCGTTGCCCGGTCGCGTACCGTCGCGAGGTCGGGGACGAGGCCGATATACCAGAAGAGGAAGGAGACGCTGAGGTAGGTGAGGACCGCCCAGATGTCCCATTCGAGCGGGCTGCGGAATTGCGGCCAGACGCCCATCGTCGCCGGGTAAGGGAACATCCAGTAGACGAACCACGGCCGGCCGAGATGGATGACCGGATAGATGCCGGCGCAGATGACGGCGCAGAGCGTCATCGCCTCGGCGAAGCGATTGAGCGAGTTGCGCCAGTCCTGCCCCATCAGCAGCAGCATCGCCGAGATGAGCGTCCCGGCATGGCCGAGGCCGAGCCACCAGACGTAAAGGTGGATGGCGAAGGCCCAGTTGACCGGGATGTTGAGCCCCCAGATGCCGACGCCCCAGATGAAGAGCCAGGTCACCGAGGCGAAGAACAAAGCGAGCAAGGCGAGGCTGAGGATCAGCGCGACCAGCCACGGCACCCTCGCCGGGAAGCGGAGCGGGACCCGGCCGACCTCCACGGTGACGTCGTGGAGCGACTGGCCGAGCGGCAGGGCCGGCGGGGCCTGGCTCGCCATCAGGCCTCCTCCGTCCGGTCGGAAAGGCGGGCGAGATAGGTGGTGCGCGGGCGGGTGCCGAGCTCGCCGAGCAGAGCGTAGTTGCGCGGGGAGCGGCGCAGCTTCGCGACGGCGCTGTTGGGGTCCTTCAGATTGCCGAAGACGATGGCGCCGCTCGGGCAGGCCTGCTGGCAGGCGGTGACGACCTCGCCGTCGCGGATCGGCCGGTCCTCCTTGTCCGCCTCGACCGCCGCGCCGCGGATGCGCTGCACGCAATAGGTGCATTTCTCCATCACGCCGCGGCCGCGGACGGTGACGTCGGGATTGCGTTGCGCCTGGACCGAGGCCGGCGCGCCGCTCGTATAGTCGAACCAGTTGAAGCGGCGGACCTTGTACGGGCAGTAGGAGGAGCAGGTCCGCGTGCCGATGCAGCGATTATAGACCATCTCGTTGAGCCCGTCGGGGCTGTGGACGGTGGCGTGGACCGGGCAGCCCATCTCGCACGGCGCCTGCTCGCAATGCATGCAGGGGACCGGCTGGAACATCGTGTCGGGATGGTCGAGCCCGCCTTGATGATAAAGGTCGATGCGCAGCCAGTGCATCTCGCGGCCGCGCGCCACCTGGTCCCTGCCGACGACGGGGACGTTGTTCTCGGCCTGGCAGGCGATGGCGCAGGCGTTGCAGCCGGTGCAGAGGTCGAGGTCGATCGCTATCGCCCAGGCCGGCTCCTCCTGCGGCCAGTCGGGATATAAGGAGGTGCGGTCCTTCTCCTCGGGCTTCGCCGCTGCGACCGAGGCGGCGGCGACGGTGCGGACGAGGTCGCGGCCTTCGGCGTCGATCGACTGGTAGAGCTGGGTGATTGCGAGCGTTTTGCGGCCGGGGAGGCGCTCGACCTTGCCCGGCGCGCTCCACGGCGCCGCGGCGGTGCGGATCGCATAGGCGTCGTAGCCGATCCCGTCGCCGACCCGCCCCGCATTGCGGCGGCCATAGCCGAGGAACAGCGTCGCCGCTTTCTCCGGCTGGCCGGGCAGGATCCAGGCGGGCCCCTCGAGCGAGCGGCCGCCGCTGGTGACGCGCAGCGCATCGCCAGTCTGCGCGCCGAGCGATTGAGCGAGCGCGGGGCTGATCGCGACGACATTCTCCCACGTCGTCTTGAGCAGCGGCTTGCCGAGCTCCTGCAGCCAGGCATTGTTGGCGTAGCGGCCGTCCCAGATGGTCGGGTCGGGGCGGAACAGGATTTCGACGTCTCCCGGCGCGGCCTGGGAGGCGACGCCTAACGCGGCGGCGGCGCTGGCCGTGACCGGTGCGGCGGCGCTGTCCGGCACGACGCCTGAGCGCAAAGCTTCGTGCCAGGCCTTGTCGTCGAGCGCCGGCCAGGTGGCGCGGACGATCTCGCGCGGCGGCGGCACGCTGTCGCCGGTCAGCGACGCGACGAGGCTGTGGATCGAGCGGCTGTCGTAGAGCGGTTCGACCAAAGGCTGGATGATGGTGGCGGTGCCGTCGACTGCGCGCGCGTCGCTCCAATCCTCGAGCGCATGCGGGAGCGGAAGGTGCCAATGGCTCGCCGCCGCCGTCTCGTCGGCATGGGTCCCGGCATGGAGGGTGAGCGGGACGCGGCGATAGAGGCTGGCGAAACGCAGGTCGGCCGGCGCGGCATAGATGGGATTGGCGTCGAGCGTGACGAGCGTGCCGACCTGCTTCGCCGCGATCGCGCGGGCGAGATCGGGAAGCCCGCCCGCCGGAGCGTCGAACAGGATCGGCTCGACGGTGCGGATCGTCCGGCCGACATTGCCGAGCTCCTCATTGAGCCGGAACGCGAAAGCCTGCACCTCGGGCGGCGCATGGGCGCCGGCGGTGACGAGCGACGCGCCGCGCGCGCCGGCAAGTGCATGGGCGGCCTCGGCGGCCCAGGCCGCCTCCTGCGGCGACAGGCCCGCCTGCAGCGGCGGAAGCGGCTGCGGCGCCGATCCCGCGAAGAGATGGTGGAGGATCGCCAGCGTGACGAGCGGCAGCCGCGACGGCGGGATTGCGAGCCGGCGCAGCGCCGCGGCGCCGGTCTGGGTCGGCGTCGTCTCGGCCATGAACAGGCGGATCCGCTCGGCCGCCGGCACCCGATCGCCGCGGCGCGAGGCCCAGGCGCGGACGTTCGCCACCTGCGCCGGCCCCGGCCCGAGCAGGTCGTCGTCGAGGCTGACGACGACGCGCGCCTGCGAGAGGTCCGGCAGGATGTCGAGTGGCCGTCCGAACAGCGAAACGGTCGCCGCGCGGCGGAAATCGGCGAGCGGGTCGAAGCCGTAGACGCGCGCATTGGGCAACGCCTTGGCCAGGTCGCCGAGCTGGCGGATCAAGGTCGGCGAGCTGGTCGGGCCGAGCAGCAGAGCGAGGCCGGCACCGCCATTGGCCGCCCATTGAAGCCGCAGCTTTGCCATCAGCGCGTCGAAGTCGCTCCAGCTCGCCGCCTGGCCCTTGAGGAGGGGCGCCTGGCTGCGGTCGGGATCGTAGAGGTCGAGGATCGCCGCCTGGTTGTGGAGGTTGGAGGCGCCCCGGCTCGCCGGATGGTCGGGATTGCCGTCGAGCTTGGTCGGGCGGCCGGCGCTGGTCGTCGCCACCACCGGCTGGGCATAGCCGCCGAACGTCAATGCGGTGGCGTAGGAACCGGCGCGGCCCTCGATCGCATCCTCGGGCCGGTTCACGTAAGGGATGGCGTCCTCGGAGCGGCGCGAGGAGCAGCCGGCGAGGCCGGCCAGCGCGAGCGAGGCGCCCATCACCCGCAGCAGCTCGCGCCGGTCGGCGCGCCAGAATTCGAACTGGCTCGGAAATTCGGCCTTGAGCGCCGCCTCGAAATCGCCGTCCGCCGCCGCTTCCTCGAGGCTGCGCCAGAAGGCCTTGCCCTGCCGTCCCTCGAGCCGCGCGCGCAGCGCCGCGATGTCGATCGGCCCGCTCACCGGTGGCAGACCGTGCAATGGGTGAGGTCGCGGGCCCCGTGGATATGGTAGCGCCGCATCAATTCCCGGCCGAGCGCGCCGCGGTCGGCGGGCGGCGCCCAGTCCGGGTCGAACACCGCCTCGCGCGGGCGGAGGCGCGACGCCGGATCGCGGTGGCAGTCGAGGCAGAAGCGCATTTCGAATGCTTTCGCCCGGTACATCAGCGGCATCCGGTCGACCCGCCCATGGCATTCGAAGCAGCTGACGCCCTTGGCGACGTGGATGTCGTGGCGGAAATAGACATAGTCCGGCACCCGCGCGACGCGGTGCCAGACGAGCGGCTTGTTCTCCGCCAGGCTCTCGCGCACCGGTGCCAGCATCGGCGCCTCAGTCCAGATCTGCGAATGGCAGGTCATGCAGACATGGGTCGCCGGGAAGCCCGCGTTGGCGCTCGTCTCCACCGATGTGTGGCAATAGCGGCAGTCGATGCCGAGCTCGCCGGCATGATGCTTGTGGCTGAACGGGACCGGCTGCTGCGGCGTGCGGGCGACGTCGGTGACATATTGGGAACGCGCGACCACCTCCGGTACGACGACGAGAGCGACGAGGCCGAGCAGGATCGCAGCCACGGCGGCGCGGAACCACGTGTCGGCAGTGCGCGAAAAGATCTGCGCCACCCGGGCCTCGTGCCTCATTTCCTGTTCGGCAGCTTCAGGGCGAACGGCCCTGCGCCCCCTCGGTTCCGCCTTCTTCTATCGCGTTACGATATTGTCATTGGAACGAATGGCGGGGGCGGGCCGTTCGCCCCGCAATCTTCGTCCAGGTGCAGGGCGCATGAGCGATTCCGCCAATCCGGCCGGCTTCGAGCGATCGGACGTGCCGCCTCCCTTGCTGATTGCCCTCGCCCTCGGCTTCGCGCTGATCGTGGCGGCGGTGATGACTGCCCTCGCTTTCGCCTTCCCGCACGCGCTCCACGACCAGGAGAAGGGCCCGCTCTCGGCCTTGCCGCCGGCGCCGCAACTGCAGATCGCGCCGCAACGCGACCGCGTCGCCTACGAGCAGGCCGAGCGAAGGCGGCTCGCCACCTATGGCTGGAGCGACCGGGCACGGGGCCGCGTCCGCGTACCGGTCGACCGGGCGATGCGCGAGGTCGCCGCCGGCGGCTGGCGGAGCGAGGCGCCGTGAGGCTGCCCGTCGCGGCGGCGGCCGCCTTGCTTTGCGCGG
>JADMIO011434970.1_pt1 | contig 46379 bp, 63 predicted proteins | sample 8958161 | NCBI WGS metagenome assembly JADMIO01 (sample SAMN16585339, study PRJNA669376) | soil metagenome | isolation source: Crop rotation soil | place: USA: Cullars Rotation, Alabama | collected 2011
GTGACCTGGTGCCGCCACCCTCCCCCACGCGCGAGCCCTCGCTCCCCCACGTTATTACCTCCACGCGGCGCGGCCAGAGGATTTTGGCGAAAGGCGCAAAGCGAAGCACTTCCAGCCCCTCCAAGCGCACCCTTTAACCCTTGGGACTCGACAGCCCGGACTCCCCATGCTATCTCGCGCGCATGAGCCAGAACACGCCCCTGACGACCGCCGATCTGCCCACCCTCCGGTTCCCTCGTCGCAGCAACGCGGCGGGCGTCCAGTGGGGTCCGGGCAAGTTCAACTTCTGGTATGACCACATCATCGACATGATGTTGGCAAATCCGAAGGTGACGAACGCCGACATCGCTCGGTCAACGGGACGGACGGCCAATTGGATCTCGATGGTCAAGAACTCCGACGCCTTCCGCGCGCGCTACGCGCAGCGGCGGGACGAGGTCACGACCCTCTTGAATGATACCATTGGGGAGAAGTTGGGCCTCGTCGCCTCGAAGGGCCTCGACATTCTCCTCGAAAAGATGAACAAGGTGGGCGGGAACGTCACCTTGGAGGAAGCTGTGGACCTGAACGACAAGGTCCTCGCTCGACTCGGCTACGGGACGCGGCAGGGACCAGCTCCGGCCAGTGTCAACGTCAATGTCAACGCCTCGGCAGTCGCCGGAGCGCAGGCCGCCCCTTTGCCTCTCGACGCCTTCCGGAGCGCCCAGGAGAGCCTCCGGATGGTCGAAGAAGCCCGTGCTCGCGGCCTCCTGAAGGGGCCGACGACCATCGAGGCCAAGGTCGAGCCGACGCAGACGGACACGCTTCCCGAAGCGAGGCGAACGGCGTTGGCTGCACTAGCGGACGTGTGATGCGCCCGTTCTTCGCACATGGGGCCGAACCGAGGGAGGTCCTCCACGCTCCCCCGAAAGGCTTCCAAGCTGCGGCGAAGAACTTTTTTGGTGCGCGTCTGGTGGGAGGTCAGGAGCCGTCTGTCGTGACCGCGCGACCGGCGAGCCTCCATACCTCCTCCCAGAGGGCCGGGTTGAGATACGAGGACAAGGTCAAGGCGTTCTTGGCGGTGCGCTTCGGATCGTCCTTTCTCCCCGGCCCGTGGTTTGAGTGGTTCGAAGGTGGCGTTCGTCGTCGTGGTCAGCCCGACGCCGTCCTCCCGGTTGTCCTGCGTGGCGATCAGAAGGCGACGAACGTCATCTTCGAATGCAAAGCCTACCACACGCCCCTCGCGTGGTGGCAGCTACGGAAGCTCTACCAGCCGATCGTCGAGGAGGCGCTGGAGCGTCCGACGAGGGTTGTCGAGATTTGCAATCTCTACGACTCGCAACTCTCCCTTCCCGAACCGGCCTATCTCCTCCAATCGTTCGACGACCTCACCGCCCTCCGAGAGGACGCCTTCTACGTCCTCCCGTGGAAACCCGGAGACCTCTAATGCCCTCGAAGAGTCCAAAGCAGAAACGCTTCATGGCTGCCGCCGCCCACGACGCCAAGTTTGCCAAGAAGGCGGGCATCCCGCAGTCGGTGGCAAAGGAGTTCAATCAGGCGGACGCCTCGACCGGGAGAGCCGACAGCCCGAAGGCCAAGAAGCCCGGTCACGGCGGACGAGGCAAAAACGATTGGGGTTACTAGGTGACGCTCCAGCCGGCTCCAGCCCTCTCGCCTGCCGATATCGCGAAGCTGGCGGCCGTTGATTCCGACTTCTACGCGCACGCTTACTTTCCGAAGACGGCGCGCCTTGCCTCCGCTCCCTTCCATCGGGAGATCGACGAGCGGCTCGAAAATCCCAACACGAGGTATGTGAACCTTGTCCTCTTCCGTGGGAGTGCTAAGACCACCAAGCTACGTCTCTTCGCGTCGAAGAGAATTGCATTTGCTCGGTCGCATACGATATTCTATGTCGGAGCATCTGACGATCATGCGGCCCGATCTGTGCGATGGATTCGGAATGCTGTCGAGCGCAATCTTCCATGGGCTCAAACCTTTGGTCTTCGACCCGGTTCGAAGTGGACGGACACGGACCTTGAGATCATCCACGGCCTTGACGACCGACCCATTTGGGTTCACGGTGCGGGCATTACGGGGAATGTCCGTGGGATTAATTTCGATGACTACCGGCCTGACCTCATTATCCTTGATGACGTCATCACTGACGAAGGAGCCTCCACCCTCGATCAGCGAGAGAAGACCGACAACCTGATCCTGTCGGCGATCAAGGACTCGCTGACGACCGAGGAACCGAACGCCAAGATGGCGATGCTCCAGACGCCCATCCATCCCGAGGATGCGTGCGCCAAGGCCTCGAAGGATCCCGAGTGGTCGACCTTCACCTTCCCCTGCTGGACAGCAGAGACGCTCGACCTTCCAATCGAGCAGCAAATGTCGTCGTGGGAGGCAATGTTTCCCACGGAGGCCCTGCGGAAGAAGAAGCAGTTCGCCATTCAGAGGAACAAGTTCTCCCTCTTCGCCCGCGAGATGGAGTGCCGTCTCGTCTCTCCCGAGTTGTCCTCTTTCAAGACTCCGTGGATTCGGCTCTTCGACCTCGACCTCTCGACATTCGATCGTAAGGGCCTCATGACCACCCTCACGATTGACCCCGTTCCGCCTCCGACGCCCGCGCAGATGGCGAAGCAACTTCGCGGCAAGGACTCCGAGGCCCATGCAGTCTGTGGTCGACGGGGCGGCGAATACTTCGTTCTCGAGACGCGGGAGAACAAGGGCCACCAACCGAACTGGACGGTTACGACTGCCCTCGAGTTGGCCCTCAAGTGGCGCGTCAATCGCATCCGTCTCCTCGCGGTCGCCTATGAGACGGTCCTCGAGGGAATGCTCAAGGTCGAAATGGCCCGGCGTGGCATCTTCTGGATGATAGAGATCATCCCGACGAGCAATCGTTCCAAGTTCGACCGCATCACCGCGAATCTGTCGGGGACGGCCAGCCAGGGCCTCCTATGGGTGAACAGCGCGCTTTCAACTTTCTTGCAGCAATACTCTGAATATGGTCCAACATACACGGGGCACGATGACGTCCTCGAAGCCGCAGCTAGTGGCATCGGAGGCCTCGTCAATCCCTACCTCGAACTTGGTCCGGACGAGTATTCGGACGAAACCGAGGTGGATTCAAAGTTCACCTTCCGACGTCGGGCACCCTGATGGTTACACGGACGATACCGCCAAACGGCGATCTCTACAAGAAGATCCTGTCGATGCTCGACTCTCGCGTCAAGATGGCGCGCGCCAGTCACAGCGTCCGGTGTCAGGCTTGGTCGGAGGCCGAGGATCAGGTCGTCGCCTACATTCCCGAAACGGACTCCGACGCGAGCCGCCGCCAGCGGCGGGAGAACGGGGAGCCGGTCTTCACGACCCTCTCAATCCCCTACACCTATGCGCAGGTCATGGCGGCCCACACTTATTGGACCTCCGTCTTCTTCGCCCGGACGCCCATCCACCAATTCGCAGGCATCAACGGGGAGGGGGAGCAACAAGTCCTCGCGATGGAAGCCCTGATCGACTATCAGGTCCAAGTCGGCGGGATGATGGGACCCTATTACATCTGGCTCTACGACGCTGCCAAATACGGTTGCGGCATCCTCGGCTCCTATTGGGACAACAACGTCGTCCAGTATAGTCGGGTCGAGGAGCAGCCCGGCCCAGTCGATCCAATCACGGGCCAGCCCGGTCCGGGGCAACTCGTGCAGACGACCCAACGCATCGGAGCCTACGAAGGCAACTGCGGCTACAACATCTCGCCCTTCGACTTCATCCACGACCCCCGCGTCCCCCTTGGCCAGTTCCAGAAGGGGGAGTTTGTCATCGTCAAGAAGCAGATCAGCTGGAACGACGTCGTCAAGCGCAAGTATCAGGGCATCTATACGAACCTGGAGCTGCTAACGGGCAACGGGCTTCCGCAGTCGCAGGACACCGGGCCGAAGTCCACCTCGAGCCTCGTGCGGCCGGAAGACTCCCTGATGAACGAGCAGTGGCGGAAGGGCTTCGGCGCAGAGTCGAAACATCCGGCTCGCATCTACGCCTACGAGATCTATGTCGAACTCATCCCCAAGGAGTGGGGCCTTGGTGGCGCGGACTATCCCGAAAAGTGGGTCTTCACCACGACGCAGGATATGTCGGTCCTCTTCGGATGCGAACCCCTCGGGGCCATTCATGGGATGTTCCCCTTCGACGTGGCAGAACCTGAGGTCGAAGCCTACGCTACCTACAATCGTGGCATTCCGGAGATGATGCGCAGCGTCCAGGATACGATGGACTGGCTGCTGAATACGCACTTCTTCAACGTTCGCGCGAGCCTCAACAACCAGTTCATTGGCGATCCTTCCATGATCTACATGAAGGACGTCAACATGAGTGGACAGCCGGGCTTCTTCTACCGCCTGCGACCGAGCGCCTATGGACAGGACGTCCGCAAGGCGATCATGCAGCTTCCCGTCCAAGACATCACGCGCGCGAACATGGTCGACCTCCAGACCATGCAGGGAATCGGGGAGCGCATCCTTGGCGTCAACGACACCATTCTTGGGGCGATGGCCGGAGGTCGTAAGAGTGCAACTGAGGTTCGGACGACAACGGGCTTTGGTATCAGCCGCCTCAAGACCATTGCCGAGTATCTGAGCGCCACAGCCTTCGGGCCGCACAGTCAGAAGCTCGTCATGACCTCGCAGCAGTATTACGACGGGGCGAAGAAGCTTCGAATCGTCGGAGACGCTGCACAGACGGCGGGACCTGCGTTCCTCCAAGTCAGTCCCGACATGATTGCGGGCCAATACTCGTTCGTCCCAGTCGATGGGACGCTCCCGATCGACCGGTTGGCGCAGGCCAACCTCTGGAAGGAAATCATGATGTCCTTCCGGTTCATCCCGCAACTCATGCAGATGTATGACCTGTCGAAGATCTTCGCCTACACGGCGCAGGTTGCAGGCCTGAAGAATATCAACCAGTTCCGCATTCAGATCGCCGACCCGCAGGTGCTCCAAGCTCAGATGCAGGCGGGGAACGTCATTCCGATGCGGCCACGGACGGGACAGAGCGGCGGTCCGCCGTCGGCCTCCGAGGCTGGTCTGCCTCAGAGTCTGCCGTCGCCAGACTCGGGAGGCGCCTATGGCTAAGCAACCGACTCCGCTGTCGGAGGAGGAGAAGGAAATCCTCCGGCGCGGTAGGGTGTTCCAATTCCTCTTCAACACCGAGGGTTGGAAGCTTTATCGCGAGGTCCTCCAGGAGCAGCTTGACATCGCGGGCACGCAGGCGGTTGCAATTCCGGAAGGCATCGACGGCATCATCCAGAGTGTCGCCGCCAAAGGCACACTAAAAGGGTTGCGATTGGCTCTGGAGACGCCATCGCTTATTGTGCAACAGAGGCAAGACCTTATCGAAAGGAACCCCGACTATGACGACCCCGACTAACGACACACCCGCCCCCTCTGATACTCCGGCTCCGGCTGCCTCCGACGCGGCACCGAGCCCGGCTCCCTCTGACGCGCCAACGCCAGTCGCAGAGCCACAGGAACCATTTCCGCTCGACATGTCTTTCGAAAGCATCGTCGAAGCGGTTGAAGGAGCGCCGCAGCCGCAACCGGCTCCCGCTCCTGCGCCACAGCCTGCTCCTCCGGCTCCGGCCGCGCAGCAGCAGCCTCCAGCGCAGGCGCAGCCGCAGGCTCAGCCTCCGCAGGTGCAGCAGCCCGCTCCGCAGGGGCAACAGCCTCCAGGGCAGCCGCAGCCTGATCCTCTGAAAGCCCTGCAAGACAACCGTGAGGCGCTCATCGGCGCCCTCGCGCAAGAGCAGTTCAAGCTTTCCGATGCGGACATCACAGAACTCAACGAGAACGCAGGGGCCTTCATTGCGAAGAAGGCCGCGCAAGTCTATTTCATGTCGCAGGTGAACCTCATGGAGCAGCTTCGTGCCTTTGGCAAGGAGTTGCCTCGGATGATCCTCGGCGTCGTCAACGCAAATCAGGCGAACGTTGGCTTGGAGCAGAAACTCTTCGAGCAGTTTCCGCCCCTCAAGGGGGTGGTGACGCAAAAGGACGCGATGTTCCTCCGCGAACGCATTCTTGCGAAGACGCCCGGCATCGGACAAGAGGATTTCATCAAGGCGCTTGGTCAGGGCTTGATGCGGCTTTACGAGCTTCAGGCGGCACCTGCGGGACAGCCTGCGCCGAAGCCCCAGAATGGGGGATTCCGGCCCGCGCCCTCGGGAGTTCCGGTCGTTCAACAGGTCGTCGATGAGCAGCCGTGGGCTGGAATGGCCGCGGACCACGACGAATAACTTGGGAGCGCCTTCGGGCGCATTGAAAGGTCATGGGACAGGCAGTTGCAGGACTCCGGGGCACCGGAGATTGGGGCACGGACGAGAGGCCGAAGGACTTTCGCGAGTCCATCCTCTTCTACTCCCCGAACGGAAACGCGCCGCTCTTCGCCCTCACGTCGAAGGCCGGCAAAAAGTCGGTGAGCGACCCGGAATACAACTGGTGGGCCGAGGGGCAGAACCTTGTTCGCCTCCAGGTCAACGGCGCGCTCGCAGCCGGCGACACGACGGTCACGGTCGACTCGGCAGACCCGACAGCCAGCACTATGTCGGCCCTCTACGGGACGGCAAAGCATCTGAAGAACGGCGATCTGCTCCTCGTGGAGCCGTCGTCGGACAACGCCACCTTCGACCACGAGTTGATTATGGTCCAGGAGGTGCTGTCGGACACGCAGTTCACCGTCGCTCGCGGTGTCGGTGGCACGTCGGCTGGTTCGATCGGAAATGACGCCTATCTGCTCCTCATTGGCTCAGCCTACGGGGAAGGCACGGCGGCGCCGGACGCGGTCAGCAGGAACCCTGTGAAGTTCAACAACTATATCCAGATCTTCAAGGACTCCTATGAGCTGACCGGCACGGCCGACAAGACGACCTCCCGGACGGGCAGCGCCTGGTCGAACGACAAGAAGCGGAAGATGTTCGACCACGCTCGCGCGATCGAGATGTCGATGCTCTTCGGTCGTCCCTACGAGACGGTGGACTCGAACGGGAAGCCGATCCGCTACATGGGTGGACTTCGCTACCAGATTCCGGCAGCGAACACCTATGTCTACTCCGCGGCGGTCACGGCAGCGACCTTCGCTGACAAGATCGGACCGGCCTACGACTTCGACCTCGGCGGCGGCGACACCCGCATCGGTTTCTGCGGGAACACGGCGCTGATCGAACTCTCGAAGGTCATTCAGGCCACGTCGGGTATCGCTCTGAACACGACGGCGCCGGTCAAGCAGTGGGGCATGGACTTCCAGGAGTTCATCCTCCCGAACGGTCGCCTCTATCTGAAGAGCCACCCGCTCATGTCGCAGCACGCCATCTACAAGAAGGCGATGTTCATCTGCGACTTCTCGGCGATTAAATATGTCGTCCAGAAGGGTCGGCCCGATGGCAAGGTCACAGACGACGTGCAGAACAAGGACGAGGACGTCCGGCGCGGCTATATCCAGACCGATTGCAGCCTCATGGTTGACGGCGGCGGTCTGAGCTGCGCCTACCTCGGCAACATCTCGGCCACCTAGGTCGGGGCGAAGGGGGAAAAGCGAGCACTGATAGTCGGCGGTGCTTGTGAGAAGGGCGGCGGTTGGTCGGACACCCCGCTGCCGCCCTTCAAAACTTTCCGACAGGGAATGGGGAACAGCAGTTCCCGAACACGAGGTGAAGTTTCATGCGTAGTCAAATCGAAGGTGCCCTGATTGCGAATGCCAAGCTTCGGCACGGCAACTCCTTCAGGATCCTCAAGCAGGCACTCGGCGCGACCTGGACGATCGCGGTCGGGATGCCGCAGCTTCAGTTTCTCGATCCCGGTGGTTCGGGTCGAACGGTCCTCCTCCCCGCCGAGGCAGACTCGAAGGGTCTCTTCTTCGAACTGGTCAACACGGCTGATGCAGCCGAGGATCTGACGGTCAAGGAGGACTCGGGCACCACGACCATTGCAGTCGTTGGGCAGGGTGATTCGGGCCTCTTCTTCTGCGACGGCACGACCTGGTTCTCCTTCCGTGGCGGGCGCTCGATCAAGGCTCTCGGCTCCGGCGTTACGCTGGCGAAGGGCACCGCACAGGCGCTCGACGGCTCGAACCCGACACCCGTTGCTACGGGCCTGGCGACAATCGTCTACGCGAGCGTCCAGCTGCGCGGGACGGCGGCGCCCGGCGACAATACCAGCGTCCTCACGGTCGACTACTCCGGCGCGGATGGCACACTCAATGTCTACGCCTGGAAGAACACGGGCGGCACCGATCCGACGCTCGTCGCCTCGACCGGGACGGAGACCTTCGACTGGCTCGCCCTCGGCACCTAGTCGACGGGACGTGCTTAGGATGGCGCAGTGTTATGGTGTAGCATTGCGCCATCCTTCCCACCTCGACGCAGCCAAGCTCGGAGCGGGCCATGACAAGAGACGAGGCCGTAGCACTCGTTAATGAAGGTTTGAGCTTCCGCCGGAGTAGCCCCGGCAGGGATGCCATTGTCGTCGAGCGTCTGCAAGAGGCGCAACGGCAGCGGGAGATGGGTGAGCAGCCTCCTTGGTTCCTGCGAACCGAGGACGTGCCATTCACGGCGACAGCGAATGTCCCGACCATTGCGCTCCCTGTAGGGTTCTGGCAGTTCGACGAGGAGTCGAGCCTCAAACTCTACACCTCCGGAGTCTTCACACGGAATCTCGAGTTCGGCGCCTTCGACCAATTGTCGAAGGTTTGGAGCGGGTCAACGGAGACCTCTCCCTTTGCGGTTGCCCTTCGGAAGGATACGATCTATCTCTTCCCCACTCCGACGAGCGCAGTGACGCTCTTCGCGGACGTCTACCTCCACGATGATGAACTCCTGGCAGACGATACGGAGAACCTCTGGCTCGCCAATGCGCCGGACATCCTCATTGCCGACGCGGGGCTTCTCGTGGCTGCGGACATCGATGATGAGGTCGCCATTAAGAAGTTCACGGCGAAATTGCAGCGGGCCGAGGCGAAACTCTTCGCAGAGACTATCGAGCGGGAGATGAACGGTCGCATCTACGCGATGGGGAGCAATAACTAATGGGCCTCGAGAACCCCTCATTCCTGACGCAGTTCAACTCTGCCAATCCACTGGCGACGGACAAGCGTTCGCAGGGTGACGACCATATCCGACGGATGAAGGCGGCGCTCCTCGCGACATTCCCTTCGGCCGACCACGCCATCTATTTGGAGAAAACGTCAGTCGACGTGGCGAGCGGCGCGACGACAAACGTCGGCGCAGCGGCCAGCAACTATGTCCGCATCACGGGCACGACGACGATCACAGCCTTTGACACAGTCGCGGCGGGCATCTGGCGCTTCATCCGCTTCGCCGGCATCTTGACGTTCACGCATTCATCGGCCTTGATCCTCCCCGGTGCAGCGAACATCACGACGGCGGCTGGCGATACGGCGCTGGCGATCTCCGAGGGGAGCGGGAATTGGCGCGTGATCTTCTTCGCGCGCGCTGACGGCTCGCCCGTGATCTTGCCGCCAACCGCGACGTTGCCCGGCACGGTCGCCTTCACGGGAGTTATCTCTCCGTCGATCACCGCGGATCAGGATGATTGGGCTCCGACGGGACTTTCGTCGGCAGCCATTATTCGCCTCACGACCGACGCGACGCGCTCGATCAACGGCCTCACGGGGGGCTCGACGGGTCGGACGATCTTCCTCTTCAACGTCGGCAGTCATGATGCAATTCTCGAGGCGGAGGCTGCATCGTCAACTGCCGCCAATCGGTTCGACATCGCCGAGGATTTGACGATCTCTCCGAAGGCTGGCGTTATCCTCCAATACGACAATACAACGTCTCGGTGGCGGCTGGCGGCCAGCGTCGGTGCAGGGCAGGCGGCGACTGCTGCGGAGATCTGGGCCGGGACGGAGGACACGGCAGTAATCACGCCTGCGGGCCTCGCCGCGGCACTCGCTCCGGTCAATCTTGGCGACATCTCGGGCGCGGCAAACCTCGACTTCTCGACCTTTATCAACGCGCGCTGTCGCTTCACGGGCAACGTGACGTGGACGCCGACAAACTACACAGGCCTCGTCGGCCGCTCGGGTCGCATCGCAATCATCCAAGATGGGACGGGAAATCGGACGCTCGATTCGACGCACGCGGCGTTCGTCAACATCAACGGACAAGATGTGGTGCTCTCGACAACGGCGAGCAAAACCGACGTGCTCGACTACTCGATCATCAATAACAATGGAACGGTGCAGATCCAACTCCAGATCGGCGGCCGGGATATCTCCTAATGTTCGGCTTCTTTGCAGGAATGAAACCTCGCTTGTCGACGAATTTCGACGAGTATGCGGTTGGGTCCAATCCGACGGGTTGGACGCAACGAAGTGGAAGTCACGACTGGAAAATTGAGGTCGGCGAGACTGGCAAACGTGTGAAGGCTGCGCTCCAAGGAAATGATGTTGTCAGTCTCACCTGGGACCTCATTGTCCTCTCCGACGCGAATTTCGACCTCCTTGGGCGTCTTGTTTCCTCCGCGACCTTTGTTGACGCCACCCACATGATGGGCTTCACACAAGTTATCGACAACGGACAGGAGGGACTGGGCTTCGGATTTCGAAAATATCAGACTTCGATTAGGGCTGAACTCTCTTACTACCATGATGGCGGCCATCATGATGGTGATATTACGAGTTTGGACGACAATGCGCAACTGGAACGCTATTATTTCCGCGCAACTGGTCGAGATGGGAATGACGCTCGATTGAAGGTCTGGCGCGCAGGAGATCCAGAACCGGCGAGTTATCAGATGACACACATTCCGGTGCCGCCCGCGACTCGCGTGGGACTCTTCGCTGTTGGCTGTCCGGCCTTTTATGTCGATTGGTTCTCGTTCGTGCCGAGTTCAACGAAACACGCTCCGTTTCCGCAGGGGTGAGGGATGGCACTGCAAGCACCACCAATGGACGTCGGCCCGAACGCGGCACAACGTTCGCAGAGCATCATTCGGGCGGCAAACACACTCGGAGTCGATCCGCTTGACCTAGCGCGGGCGATATCCATCGAGACGATCGGAACCTTTGATCCGGCCATTAAGGGTGGGACGAAGGGTGACTATGTCGGACTAATCCAGTTTGGTCCTGTGTCGTCGAAAGACCCCACGACGAGTTACAATAAATACAACGTCTCTGCTTATCTTGATGATTTCGATGCACAGCTCAATGGACCGGTTGTGCAATATCTCCAAGATCGTGGCCTCAAGTCTGGAATGGGTCTTGGAGAACTCTATTCGATTATCAACGCCGGAAGCTTGAAAGATGGAAAGCCTCGGTGGGGCGCGAGCGACGGAAATGGGTCCGTTCGCTCCAAAGTCGCCCAAATGCTTCGTGGCGACTGGGACCAAGGTCCGGTCGTTGACCTGGCAAAGACTTACACTGGAACGATTGCAAAGGGTTCACCTCCAGAAGTGGTGAAGTCGCTCCAGTCAGCACTCGTCGCAGCTGGCTATGATGTCGGACCAACGGGAGCGGATGGCAAATTCGGCCCGGCTACGATGGCTGCCGTGAAGGCATTCCAGGCGGACAAGGGCTTACCGACCACGGGATTAACTGCACTCTCCTTTGTGACCAATCCTCCGACGACGGCCGCTGCGGCCACGCCTCCGGAGACGCGCTCGCCCGGCCACATCGTCGACGATAGCATTCGAGAGGCTCGGATTGGCGAAGATTTCAAGGCCATCCAAGAGGATCTGAAGGCTCGGGGCTATTACTCTGGACCAATCGACGGAAAGGCGACACCGGAGTTCTGGACGGCTTTGACTGCCTCGACAGCAGATATGCCACCGCCCGCAGGTATGGGCCTCGATCAATATGTCAATGCAAGTCCGAGGCCCGCGTCGGGAGCTGTCGAGGCGCCTGTTTCACCTCCCCTTCCACTCTCGCTTCCGCCGAAGCCACCAGAGAATATTCCGTTGGCGACGCCCGCGGTTCGGCAACCGCCACCCGACGAGATGTTTCCGCAGCCGGCGCCGCTTCCTGGCGAGCCGATGCCGATTACGCCGCAGAACCCACCTCCGGCGACGCCGAAGCAGGACGAGGGACCGGACACCTTCGGCTTCCGGGCGCTTCTCGATTCAGTGCAGAGGGGTGATACGGACACCTATTCGAAGGTGGCGAGCGCCAATCAAGGCGCGCTCCTCGGCGCGAAGGTTTTTAACCAGCAGAGCATCGTCGATGCCTTCAATAAGGCGGCGTCTGGTCTGACGATGGGGCAGGTCGCCAATCTTAAGGCGAACTTCGACGCCGGTGGGTTCTCAGACGCGACGCCTTTTCTGCTCCGGAGTGGCCTAACGGATGCCATTTCGAAGATCGCGACGATTAATCCAGAAACGGGCCGTCCGACGTTTCCGATGGCGACCCCACCGACGCCCACGCCTCGGCCAACTCCGCAGCAGGGGTCGAGTTCATCGTCGCCAGCGTCGTTCCCGGCCGGGCCACAACGCCTCCAGGAGGCGGAGCAGCAGCGCACCTTCTCCATTCCGGCCGCGTCTACGCAGGGATATGTCAACGCCAGTCCGAGGCCGCCTGCGCCGCCATCGACTGCAACGTTCGACGCCGAGGTCGGCAAGACGGGTAAGACTGCGCAACAGTTCCAGCAGGCTTTTGATCCGGAGGCGGTGGATACGAAGAACTATGAAGAGGCGACAGGTGGGGACAAAATCCCGACGATGGAAGATTTCCTTGCCGCGTCACCTTTTAGTCTCCAAAATCAAATCAAAGCTCCGACAGCGGCTGCCGCAACGCCCGAGATAACGGTCCGGCCGAAGACATCGGTGGTGCCGAACGTTCGACCTCCAGCGACGAAGATACCGACCCCTACGCCACGGCCGACGACCTTTGGGGGTCCGACGGCAAGTGCCGGGCTGCCTCGAACACCGTCGGGCGACTTTTCCTACCAGACGTCCCCGCTCGCCAACGGTGGCGTCATGACGACGTGGACAGATAAGAGCGGCAACCAACAGGTCGTGCGAACCAATCCGGATGGAACGTCAGATATCATCCAAGGCGGAAGTTCCTCGTCCGCCAGTGGTGGCGGCACGGTGCTCTGCACGCATTATCATCGGAGGGGGTGGCTCCCTCGCGACGTTTGGCACGCCGATCTCCTAGTCTCCCGCACCTATGATCGCGAGGCGGTGCTTGGCTACTACTCCTGGGCCATGCCCCTCTTGCGGGTCATCAAGCGCGGAGGCTGGAGAGGGCGGGTAGTGGAGTGGGCGGCGTGGCCAATCGTCAGGGCGTGGGCCTATGAGGTGGTTTGGTTGGCGGGCTTTGATGTTCCGAGGCCACGCTTCGGGTGGCTGGTTAAGAGGGTTCTCGAACCCTGGTCGCGGTGGCTGGGGGTCCGACTAACGAGGGAGTGGCACGATGATCTGGAATTGGGTAGTCTCCGCACTGAAGTTTCTCATCTTCGGACCCGCCAAGGCGAAGGAGGTAGTGCCCGATCCCGCTAAGTCGGTCACTACTAGCTTTCCAGCGGAGGGTGATAAGGACGCGACTCTGGACGCGCGCGTCGACCCCCTTGCACCAGCGATGCGGAATCTACTTAAGGCCATTCGCGCCAAGGAGGCAGGTTCGGCAGGCTACAATGCCGACTATCGGAATGACGACAAATGGGTTTTGACGACGAAGACCTTCGACCAAGTTCGCGACCTCGGTCGCTCGCAGGTCACGCAGCAGCACGAGGCGAGCAGCGCCATCGGTGCCTACCAGTTTCTGACGGCGACGCTCGATAGCCTCAAGATTGGGCTGAAGCTAAAGGGCACGGAGCGCTTTGACGAGCAGTTCCAGGATGCCTTGGCAGTCGCGCTCATGCGGCGGCGCGGCCTCGATGGCTATATGGCGGGAACGATCAGCTTGACGACCTTCTGCAACAATCTGGCGAAGGAATGGGCGAGCCTCCCGGTCGTGAGCACAATTCAGGGACAGCGGAGGACTGTGCAGCCCGGCCAGTCCTACTATGCTGGAGATGGCCTCAACCGGGCCGGGCATACGGCTGAGGAGATTCTTGGCCTCGTGAGGAGTTTGAAATGATCGCACTTCTGACGGCAATCATTGGCATCGTCGCCAAGGGCGCGGCGGCGAAGGCCATTGCAGGTGGACTGGGTGGCGCTATCGTGGCGGGCTCCGGTCCGCTCATCGGAATGTTTTCGCAAGGCTTCGTCCAGGGCTTCGGCCCGGCGCTGACGCAACTTGGTCTGGCGCTCGGCCAGACCCTCGCCGGCTTCCTTGTCGGTTACGTCATCACTTGGCTTTCGCCAAAGAACGCTGAGCCAAAGGCGTAAGACGGTGGCTATGGCTCGCCCCCACTTCGACCCGACTATCAACTTTGGGCATCTCTTCATCGCGCTCGGAATGATAATCGGCGGAGCGGGGGGAGCCATAACTGTCTATGTCTCCATCTCTGCGACGACGAGCGCGCATGAACAGCGGATTGTCCAACTCGAGAAGAAAACCGATCTACTCCCGACGTTGAGCGAGCAGCAACGCGTCAACGTCACGAATATCGACCAGTTGAGGCTGATTACGACCGATATCGCAAAGAGCAATAAGCAAATCGTCGACACCCTCACGGGCATCAGAGTGGACCTTGCGAAGCTTCAGGGGCAGCTGTCTCCTCTGTCGCTTCCGGAAAAGAGCGCGCAATGATTGACGTCGAGATCAACGATATTGCCAACGTCGGGCTCTTCGGCGATCCGGCTATTCGTGACCTCGCGCCAGAGGCCCTCACGGCGGCGCTCAACGTTCGGATGGAGGAGAACAAGGTCCGGCGCATCGGCGGACGATCGGTTGCTTTCACGCCGAGCGTTCTGACTGACCCTTGTCACCTCATTCCAGTGCGCGGGGCGGCGGAGGAAATTTTTTGGATTTTTCTCGGACTAGCGAAGGCGACCGTTTTCGCCTCCGGTGTCGAGACAGAGATCACCAACGCGGGCGGCGACTATACAACAGACGACTTCCACGATTGGAACCACACGTTCCTCTCGGGCGTTCCCGTCTTGACGAACTTCTCCGACCCTCCGCAGTATTGGCCGACACTCGACGTGGGAACGCCTCTCGACGACCTTCCGAACTGGCCGGTCGGGGATACGACGAAGCTTATTCGGACGCTTGGTCCCTTCCTCTTCGGGTTGAATAACGTTATCTCCTCTGCCAATCGCCCGCATAGCGTCCGGTGGTCGCACCCCGCCGACCCAGGCTCAATGCCCTCGTCGTGGGACTTCTCTGACGAGACGAAGGACGCAGGGGTCTACGATCTCCCGGATGCGGAGAATGGTATCATCCAGGAGGGGCGACCGCTGCGTGGCCTCCTCTACGTCTACAAGGACAACTCTACTTGGCAGGTCCGCTTTGTCGGTGGTCGGTCGATCTTCTCCTTCGACACCTTCTTGGAGTCGAGCGGCATTCTCGCGCCTCGGTGTGTGGCGACAACCGGCGATGGTAAGTGGCACTTTGTCGTCACGCAGTCGGACGTCATAGTCCACAATGGGCAGTCGATCATCCAGCCGCTGGCTCAGAAGTTTCGTCGAACGCTCTTCAACCAGATTGATTCGGCAAACTTTAGGAACTCTTTTGTCTTCTGTCATCCGAATAAGCAGGAGATGTGGTTCTGCTATCCAGAGCAGGGTGAGACTTTCCCCACTCGGGCGCTCGTCTGGAACTATGGTGTGAAGTCCGAGGTGGGGGTCATAACTGAGGTCGAGATTGACTTCTTTGATGCGGCGAGGGGCGACTCGTCAGTTGGTGACGACCTCGAATGGGACGAAGAGTCGTCGCTCGAATGGGACGACGATGATGTCCCATGGAACGAGACGGCGCGAAATGCGATTTTCGTCGCGCGGCCGAATAGCCATGATGTGCTCCAGTTGGAGGTCGGAGAAGATTTCGCTGGGACGCAGATCAACGCGTCCGTCATGCGGGAGTCGCAAGCCATCCTCGGTAAGAAGCGCTCCGGTGAGCCTATTGTCGACTACTCGATCGTCAAATTCGTCCGTCGAGTCTGGCCGCGTCTGACGGGTGGCCCGGTCGAGATTCGCCTCGGCGTGATTGACGAGATTGATGGCTCGACCATCTGGAGCGATCCCGAGGTCTTCGACCCGACGACAGACAAGTTCGTTGACTTCGAGCAGGAAGGGATTGCAATCTCGATCGAGATTCGGAGCCTGAACGGGGCGAACTTCGAATTCTCGGGCTACAAGCTGGAACTCCGACCGGCCGGGCGCTTTGATGTCGTATAGTCCAAAACCATATCCGAGAACGCTCGACCTCCAATCGATTTCGCAATATCTGGAGGGGGAACTCCAGGAGATCGCGCGCTCGATGCAGGAGCAGCAGGCGCTCGAACTTCGAGCGTCCCATGTTGCACCGTCGAAGCCACGGACGGGGATGATCGTCTACGCCGACGGGACGGACTGGGATCCCGGAAGTGGCGCTGGCGCCTACACTTGGGACGGTTCGGCATGGGTTTTGCTCGGCGCAGAGGCTATCGCGAATGGGTCGATAACCAACGCTATGCTCGCCGACATGAACGCATGGACGTTCAAGATCAGGAACGCAGGGACCGCTGGTGCCCCCTCGGATGCTGCGCTGGCGGGCTTCACAGAGAACACCAGCCCGGCTGACGGGGATTTTGTCATCGGCTTCTTGTCGAGCGGGGAGATTCGGAAGTTCAATTTCTCGAAGTTCATTCTTGATAGTCTTCTAACGGCCGATGGCGACATTATCACACGGTCGGGTGGGGTGCCAATTCGTCTTGCAAAAGGAACGGACGGACAAATCCTAAAACTTGCAAGCGGGCTTCCGGCGTGGAACGATCTTAGCGGAGGCTTTGCCCAACTTGACGACCAGCAACCAACGAGTAACGTCACGGAGATTGCATCCGTAACGGGCCTCAGTTCGTATAAGTTGATCTTGGTCCTCTTTGCAATCACCAATCTTAGTGCTGCTGCTCCTGTTACTTATAGTCTTCAGGGTCGTGTTAATGCCGGAACCTATCGGACGATTATATCGAATAATACCATCAGTGGCGACTCCTCATCGTCAATGTTTGGTTGGGCGCTAATTGGAAATTTTAATGTAGCGTCTGAAAAATTAGTTGCCTCTACGATGGTTAAGTCACCAAACGTATTGGATGATAGCTCGGCTACGAATAATCCAAATCCGGGCGGCGGAACACCGACGGTCGATCCAACAACGACGATGGCTTATGTCGCACAAGCAGAAGTGTGGGACCAAGTTCGCGTGTTGTCAAATCAGGCAAATTCCATCGGAGGTGCTACTGCCGACCAGCGTGGCCGTCTCCTCATCTACGGTTGGCAATAGGAGGCACATATGCCGTTGCAGCGGTGGGCGAATGGAAAACTTGAAGATTTCACGCCAGAGGAAGAAGCGGCGTATCAGAAGTGGACTGCAACATTAAAAGATCCGCCACCGTCAGTCTCCGTGGAAGACCGTGTTGCCGCACTGGAGTCAAAAGTTGTGACATTGCGGAAGGACCTCGACGATGCAAAAGCTAAGCTGGCTGCCTCCGGAAATGGTGGAAAAGATGTGGCCCCAAATCCTGGAAAGGCTCCGGGCTTATCCTGACCTCTTGACGGGCTACACGGAGGAAGCGTTGTTCAACGGTCTGATGAGCGGTAAGGATGTGCTATTCGCGCTCCATCATGACTCCGAAGATCTCATCCGCATCCTCGTCGGAGCAACCGTCGTGAACCAGCCTGCGAGGAAACTTCTCTGGGTCCAGTTTGCGGTCGGGGAGGGGATCGACGGTTTCGTCTCGATTGCGAAAGACGCCTTTCACGATATTGCAAGGCGGCTCGGCTGCACTGATGTTATGGTTACGGGGCGGCGAGGCTGGCTTCGGAAACTGAAGGATGTCGGCTTCCGAGAGGAGTCGACCAATATGGTGGTGTCCGTTGACGCGTTGGGGACGAGGCAATGAACACAGGCGGCACGCAAAACGTTCGACAGACTAGCACGGTCGAACTCAATAAGGACCAGCAGGCGCTCCTCGATCTGGCGATGCCGGGTCTGAAGAACTTTGCGGCCCATCCTCCACAGCTTCCACCCTACTCGCGGGTGGCCGGATTCGATCCGCTCCAGACGGCGGGACAGCAGCAGGTTCTCGACGCGACGGGCGGGCAGCAATCGGTCGTCAGCGGGGCTGCGGGAGCGAATAACTTTCTGACAAATCCGGACATTGTCAATCCGAACTCCAATCCAGCACTCGCGGGGGCCATAGATGCAGCGGTCCGGCCGATCTCGGAGCAACTCACCACCTCGACGCTTCCGGCGATACGCGGAGAGGCTATTGCTAATGGACAATATGGAGGGTCCCGTCAGGGTATCGCTGAGGGTCTGGCGTCTCGTTCGGCGTCGCAGGCGATTGCGGACACTTCGTCGAAAATGGCAAATGAAGGCTATCTGGCCGGACTCGACGCGCTGACGAAGGGTGTGACACTCGCGCCGACTACGGCGGCCTCTCTGACTACGCCCGGCCTCACGACGAGCGGCGTGGGCGACGTCCGACAGGGGATGGCGCAACAGAAGCTCTCGGAGCAGGCGGGAGATTTCAACTACAATCAGGTGCTCCCCTACCTGCTCGGCTCGGATCTCGTGAGTTTGGTGTCGGGCATTCCGGGGGGCACGACAGTCGCGACGGGGAACGGGCCGTCGAACAACCTCGTGTCGAGTGCCCTCGGAGGTCTCACACTTGGCGGCACGATTGGGCCTCTGCTTGGGCTGACGGGGCCGGTTGGCGCAGCAGCAGGTGCCGGGATCACGGGCCTCTTGAGCCTCATGGGGATTTGACATGCCAGCTTCACTCACACAGTCGGTTCCCGGCCTCGTTCCGAAGGACGACGGGATGGTCGGCATCGGGGCGCTCATGGCCTCCAATCCAGAGCGCGCGGCGATGGTCCTTGCCTCTCGAGGTGTGGGGCCTGCCGAACTCATGCAGGTCGCACAGTTTTCGCCGGGCTTCTCGCCGCTTGGCGGGAATCAGGAGCAGCTGCCAGTTCCGATTCAGCCCGACACTGGACCACGCCCCGATGTGTTCCAAATCCCTCCTCCGATGGGTGGCGGTCTACCTCCTCCGACAACGGCGGCAGCGCCGGAGATCGTGCCGCAGGCAGCGGGGACGCCGACAGCGGGCTATGAACCGACTCCGCCTCCTGCTCCGATCAACATGGCCGGATATGTCAACGCCAGCCCACGTCCGGACGTGACGGCCGCAGCGCAGCCTCAGACGCAGATCAGCGACCTATTGAATGCGCTCAAGGGCGTCCAGGCTCCGCCAGTCCCGGAGGCGCAGAGGCTCCAGACGCCCAATCCGCCAACAGTGCATCCTCCGGCTGGTGGGGGCGTCGCAGATACGCTGCGGCAGATCATCGCTCTTTCGATGGCTTCGAAGCTGCCGGAGACCCTGCGTCTCGGCGACGTTTTGAGGAGATAGTCAATGGCACTCGGCGATATCCTCAACATCGGACCGCAGGGTTCGGGCGCTCCGGGAGGTCCAGTGCCTTCACAGGGGATGCCCGCTCCGGCTCCGCAGGCACCGGCTCGCAATATCAGTCAGGAGTGGACGGACTTCCTCAACCAGCCGGGGAATCGCGCGGCGATGATCCAGTTGGGGGTTAATCTCCTCCAGCCGATTGGACTTGGGCAGTCGACCCTCGGACACATCGGACAGGCCATCGGGGCGGCGGGCGAGGCGAAAACGCGCGTCCTCGCAGACGAAGCGAAGAATTCGCAGACCAATCGGGAACTTGACATCCGCCAGCAGGAGGCCGATGCGCGCTCGCAGGCAGTCGGGATGGCAACGGCGGTGCAGCGGAAGGCGATGCAAGACGCCAACTCGTTTGAGGCGTTTGTGCTCAAGATCGCGCAATCAGAGGTTGAGAGCGATCTAACCCTCCAGACAACGCTGTCGGATGCAATTGCGAATATCTATGCCGATCCCTCGAAGGTTGCGCAGCTTCAGCAACAGTGGATACAGCTTCGGTCGGCGCCTACTGGAGGTCTGGCCGCAGCGGTGCCAGGAGGAGGGCAAGCACCGCAGCCCGCGCCCGGAATGCCTAAAGTTGGCGAAACCCGCGTCTATCAAGGCAAGACATACAGATTCATGGGCGGCGCGAATACACAGGCAAACTGGCAGGTCGTGCAGTGAGTGACGTCGCACCGTGGGATACAGGTGAGACGCCTCCGTGGGGCGCGCCAGCAACAGCTCCAGCTGCGGCGGAACGTCCGCCGTGGGATACCTCTGCGACGGGCGGGGACGTTAGCCCTCCCGCGAGCACTCCGGAAGTCGCACCGTGGGCAGTAGGACCTCCTGCACCTTCGGGAGACTTCGGCGGCAGCCCTGCCGCTCCCGTCGCACCAGCCTCGCAGCCGCCTCCGCAGCAGGTAGAGGAGGGCGCGAGCCTCTGGAACAGTGTGGCGCGTGGAAGCGCACAACTCGGGGCGGGCGTTGACGTTCTCAAATACGGACTCGGCCTCTCCGACCCCGATACGTTCGCCAATGCGATCGTCGCCAATGAAGAGAAGATCAAGGCCGCGCCAAAGACGCAGGCCGAACTCGACGCAGAAGAGGGGGGTCTAAGTGTCGGCAAAGTCCTCAGCCATCCGAGTTCGATCCTCGGACTTCTCGGTGAGAGTGTCCCGGCGATGGGCGCGACGGCCTTGGCGTCGGTCGTGGGCGCGACAGGTCTGGGAGCAGTCACAGGTGGAGCAGGTGCGCCTGCTGGCGCGATTGCAGGACTTGGGCTTGGTGGCTCCTTCAGTGCCATTGGCTCCGCGTTCAAGGACTACCTCCGTCAGCAGGGTTTTGACCTATCTAATCGCGACAACGTTCGTGCCGCGCTCGCCGACCCGGACCTCGTCAACGAAGCCTTCTGGTATGCGACCAAGCAGGCGGGAGTCGCAGGCGTCGTCAATGCGATTGCAGGAAAGCTCGGCGAAGGAGTAGTCACGAGGTTCTGGAATCCGGGCGCAACCTTCGGAGAGAAGGCGGCGGGCGCTGCGGCGACGGTGGGCCTCGGTGCAGGGGCTGGTGGCGTCCAGAGTGCCGGGTCCGCGATTGTCGCTGGTCAGACTCCCGACCCCAGTCAAGTGGTCGTGGACTCCTTCCTCGGTGGACTGCTGTCGGCGCCATTCGCCATTCCGGGCTTCGCGGAGCGCGCGGGGAGTCGAGCACAACTCGAGACGCCGACACAGGAGAATGTCACGGCGGCTGCGAAGGGGGCGACGTCGGAGCCCTCTACGATGGCGGCGGGTGTGGAGCCTCCGCCCGATGTGACAGTTGAGCATTCGGCTGCGCCACGACCGGAGATTATTCCTCCGACAGAGGCGGCCTATTATTCGGCTCTTGAACGCTACGTCAGAGAGAAGGGTCCGGAGTCCGCTTACGGAGATCAGTGGCTTGGCTTCATCCGCAATGGGCCAGTTAAGAAGGAGGAAGTTGACTTCGCCAATATCCCTTCGTTCTTCGAATTTGTGCATCCGAAGGAGAAGGTGACGAAGGACCAACTTCTGGATGCAATCAAGGCAGATCAAGTCCGAGTGGACGTCACCACGCTCGGCAATAATCCGATGGAGGATGTTGCGACTCCAGTCTACCAAGAGCATCCATTTCAACTGCTTCCTGGGGGACCATACGCTAATCCGAAGGAGTTTCTCTTTCGTTGGAGTAATCCTGTTCCGGGTGAAACTTTCACGGCTCCGCATTTTGAGTCGGTTTCTACTCCACCACCAATAGGAGGTGTGTTTCGGCACCAAAAAATTCCGGCATCGTGGGACCTTCTTGCCCACGCGCGGACTACCGATCGAGTCGACAACGAGGGACGGCGTATCCTCCTCGTCGAAGAGGCCCAGAGCGACTGGCATCAGATTGGAGAACGGGAAGGATATACTCCAAAGAATTACGATGGCCCAGACATGTCCACCTTACTGGCTGAGGCTTCAACGGTGCGGAATGATGCGGCTATTCGTGCCCGGCAGCAATTCAAGAACAATCGAGAGTTCACTCAGTTCCTTGGCCGACCGGAGAATACTGATCTTCGCGAAAAAATGCTTGAACTCACACGTTTCGCGGCACAACATCGACGCGGCCAGATTGGTGTCCCGAACGCTCCGTTCAAGACTTCGTGGCCTGAACTCATTTTGAAGAAGCTAACGCGCTACGCAGTCGACAAGGGCTACGATGGCATCGCGCTCATTCGTGGCTCGGACATCGCCGAGCGCAATCCGATGACTCCGAAGCTTGGTCTGTTCTACGACAAGCGACTGTCGAACGACCTTCGCAAGCTCGGACAGCGTGTCGGTGCTCGGACAGAGGAATATAATATATCGGGCCTTGGAAAATACTATGGCCTGCGTCTAGACTCGGCTGTCGGTTCTCGCGTGCAGGAGGGCTTCCCACTCTTCAGCGCAGCGCCTCCAGTTCCGGCCGGAAAGGTCGAAGTCACGAGTTCGTTCCGCGTGGCGACGACGCCGATCGAGACTCAGGCGGCGCGGATGCGGCCCGCGGCCGAACTCTCGGCGAAGGTTGTTGAGGACCTTGCGAGACAGTTCAAGCTATCGAGGGGAATTCGCATAATCCTCGCAGCGGAGATTCCGTCGGGGCGTCCGGGCCAACCGGGCGACCTTGGACAGATGTGGAGGGAACCGGGTTCCTACGTCATCAAGGTCAGTCTGAGCGCGCATCAAACCGCGGAGGAACTCTACGCGACGATGGCACATGAGTTCGGCCACGTCGTCATGTATGACAAGTGGACAGAGGCGCCTGCGAATGTCAAGAATGCGCTCAAGACGGCGCATGAGCAGATGCTCACGGACGTCGGGTCTAATCCGAAGATGCGGACGCTCCTACGGGCGAGGGATAATCCGGTCTCGACCTTTGGAGCCACGAAAGGTGCGGTCGGCCAGACGGACTATCTCTTGAGCGCGCTCAGTCCGGCGCAGCGTGCCTATTGGACCAGTTTCTCGGAATACTTCGCCGAGCGCGTTGCACATTGGGCGACGACGAGTGAAAAGCCCCTCTCCGTGGTCGACAAGTTCTTCTCCTCGCTCGGGCGGCGCATCAAGCAGATTGTCCAGAAGTTCTATTCAAAGTTCAAGGACAAATCGTCGAAACTCCTGCCGCAGCAGCCAAAGGAGTTCTCCGACTGGCTCGACTCCTTCGTCACCGAGGTTGGGGCCAAAACGGCCGAAGACTGGCTGGCGATGGAGCAGCAGACGCGAACGCGTAATAACTCGGATCTCGAAGGCATGGGCGTCGCGCCCGATCAAGGCGATCCTCAGCAGCCGGAGACCGGAGGCGGACGTGGCATGGGCGAGACGATCTTTGGAGGCAATCCGCCTCCAGAGTTCCGAGGCTACGCCGCAGCCGCAGATCGGTTCACCGTCTTCTACAAGTATATGCTCAGCCTCCCACAGGTCGCAGCACGAAATCGGGACGTCCGCAGCCTTCAGCTCTACAATGAGGTCATGGGACAGCTTCACCTCGAGCGGGTAAAGACCATGAACGACGAAGGTTTGGCAACGCTCAAGCCGTGGGAGGACCTTGGGACCGTTGGTGGAGAGCGCCTCGCGGGTCTGATCGACGACTATATGGTCATGCGCTATCTGACGCAGAAGGAGCGCGCAGCCGGCGTCCAACGCAAGCCCACGATGGGCGAGTTTCAGGCAATGGTCGCGAAGAATAAGGTCGATGCACGGGGGCTTGCGGTCTTCCAGAAGATCGTCAAGTCGTTCTCGAATATGCTCGACGCTTATGAGAAGATCGTCATTGGCGAGACGACGAAGATTAGTAATCCGATGCTCCAGGCCGAGCGGATGCGCGCTATTCAGCAGCAGTTTGCGCGTCTGCGGCAGGTTCCGTATTTCCCGGCCATGCGCTTCGGGAAGTGGACTCTGACCGTTCGAGGACAGGGGAATAGCATCCTCCATTTTGAGACATTCACGACTAAGCGGCAACTCGATCGAGCCTTTGAGGCCGCAAAGACGATCTACGGTGTTCCCGGAATGCAACGCTTCAAGGGGGTCTTGCCCGAGGACGTCGGCCCGCTCATGGGAATGCCTCCCGGCCTACTCGACCTCATCCACGACAAGCTGGACCTAAGCGATACGCAGCGCGAACATCTGGAACAGCTCCGTTTCGACCTGTCTCCGGCGCAGTCGTTCAAGCATCGGTTCCAGCGGAAGGAATTCATCAGCGGATATTCGAAGGACTTCAAGCGAGCGTTTGCGAACTATATCTTCCACGGTGCGACCCACATGACGCGGGTCAAATATGCCGACCGTTTGCGCTCCTTTATCAAGGACCTCCGAACGCAGGCAATGTCGATGCCCGACGGGCGAAATCGAGGTCGGATTGCGAACTATCTTTCCGACCATCTGGCGAACGTGCTCAATCCGAAGACCGATTTCATCAAACTGCGGGGGATGATCTTCCATTTCGCCCTCGGCTTCAATCCGGCTGCGGCGGCGCTGAACCTGTCGCAACTCTTTGTCGGCACCGCGCCCTTCTTGGCAGATAAGTTTGGGGACTTCCGCGCGTCGGGCGCAATGCTGAAGGCGGGATCAAAGTGGCAGACGTATTGGAAGGAACAGTCGATCGCACAGTCGCAGGATTGGGAGTTGCGTGCTGCTGCGAGGGCCATTGACACGGGCGTCTTGTCCGAGGTTAGTGCTCCGATGCTCGCGGGCATCTCCGAAGGTCGGAACCTCGGTAAGCGTTATGGGTCACAGACCGAGAGACTTTGGACGACTATTTCGAAGATGAGCGCTGGCCTATTCCAGTTGACGGAGAAGGCAAATAGGCGTGTCACCTTCGGAGCGGCACTCGACCTCGCCTTCAACGATCCGAATAATCCCTATGTTCGAGAGGCAATTGAAAAGACCCACACGTTGGAGTATGCCCGACTTCGAGACGAGGGGTGGAACCATCGAGAGGCGGCGGCATATGTCACGGCGAAGGACGCTGTGCAGACCACGCAATACATCTATGCCGGTTATGCCCGACCTCCGTTCATGCGGGGGAAGGCTGGCAGCCTCTTCATGTTTAAGTCCTTCGTCCAGAACACCCTGTTCCTACTCTGGAATCATCCCAAGACCGCTATTCGATCGTTTCTCGTCATGGGCTTCATCGGTGGGCTGATGGGCATTCCGGGAACCGAGGACCTCGCGGACATCTTAAAGGTGCTCGCGTGGCAGTTCTTCGGCAAGGACTTCGACCTTGAGAAGGAGGCACGCAAGTTCGTTATCGACATGACGAATAACGAGATTGTGCCCGCCGACGTCCTCCTACATGGTATCTCCCGGAGGGGCTATGGTATTCCGGCCGTGATGGACATGCTTGGAGAGCATCAGTTCCCGGTAATCGACCAGTCGGCGAGCATTGGAATCGGGGCGATTAGTCCAGTGCCGTTGGCGCCGCTTCTGGGGCCGGTCGCCGATGTCAACGATGCGATTGCCACGACGGGCCAGAGAGCAGCAGGCGCTGCCTTCGGCTTCGGATTCAACGTCTACAAGAGCCTTGCGAATACGCAGCTTAGTCCGACGGATATGAAGCGATATGAGCCGATGGTCCCGCGGGCTATGCGGAATATGAGCCAGATGTATCGGGCCTTCTCGGAAGGGCAGGAGCGCACTGCGTCGGGCGCGCCCGTTGTTCGCTTCGACGTGAACGATACGGAGCAGATGATGGAGGCTCTGTCGCTCGGTATGGGCTTCAGGCCCCTTCGGGAGACGGCCTCGTATGATCGCACGAGGATGACAGCCGACGCCATCCAGTTCTGGGACCTCAGGAGGCAGGGCCTTCTTCAGCAGTTGGACTGGGCTAGACAGCGCGAAGATAAACAGGCCTTCGAGGATACGATTAGGGCCATTCAGAAGTTCAATCGTGACCTCCCCGACGAGGCCAAGCCGAAGCGCATCACGAGGGATTCGATCGTCACCTCGCTCAAGAGCAAGGCGAAGAGCCGCGCGCTCATCGGACAGAACATCGCGCCAGTCCGGTCGAACCGTTTGATCGGGCAAGAGATCAATCGGCTCTTCCCAGAAGCTGGCGTCGTAGAGCAGAAGCCGGTGAGGTGACGGGAAAGGCGCAATGTTGTGGGGTAACACTGCGCCCTTCGCTCACTTCGTCAAAGCTTATTCTTATCGACGAACCACTCGCGGACACGGGGTTGAAAGTCGTCGCCCCGGCTGAGGCGGTCGATCATCTCGTCGTCGGCTCCGTGGATGATGGAGCGGGGAATCCAGATTTCCTTCCCTTGGACGTCGAGTAGGAAGGCTTTCTCGGTCTTCGCGAGATAGCGACCTTGGACTTGGCAATACTCGTCGGAGAGAGCCATCTTATGGCTCCAACTTCAAAAGAGTAAGCACCTCGTTAATGTCGACGCAGATGTAGTCGCAAAGGAGGGCCATTAGTTCGGGCTCTTCTCCATCCTTTGTCAAGACGATGGTGCGCTTACCCGCACCTGACATCCAACCGATCTCCAGATGCGCTGATCGCCCAGACGGCAAAAGTAAGAGGCCAACGTCAGCCCATCGCATTGCGCGGAAATCGGCCATGAAGCCCTGTGCAGCTCGGGGATGTTTGAAGAGCGCGTCTCGATAGACCTTGGCTGGCGGGATTGGTGGGAGATCTACGTCGTGCCAAGCAAAACCAGTCGAATGTGGTGGGTTTCGGAAGTCATAGACGGTATGACCATGTGCCCGAAGTTTTTGAACGGCGCTAGGTTGGTCGGGATTTCTCCATGACGATGCTAGATAAATGCGGCTCATATAGTCGGTCCTCCTGTTTGGGGCTTCGGAATCTGTAGTGCGTATTTGGAGTTCGGATCGCCCACCCACGCGACCTTCTCGAGTTCTCCGGCCTCGACTGCTGCGATGATCGCTGCTTGGAAGCGCGCTCGGTCCATGAACTTATAGCATCTGGCCCAAAGCTGACTCGTCGGAATCGGGCCGCCCCCCGCGTTGCGGAGGATGGCGACAACCTCCGACGTGTCCTTCGCTTCTTCGACTAGGCCGATGGATTCGAAGACCCGGACCATGTCGGTCTCGACGATCGACAGGACCTGATTGGCCTCCTCGAGGTGAGCCTTCTCAATCCTTAGATCGTCCGAGCGTGAGGCAGCGAAGATCATCGACAACTTGTGGAGCGTCGTCTGCTTGCGGGCGATGTAGGACTCGAAGCGATCGGACGCAAGGTTGGCTGGTCGAGGCTTGGTCCAGAGGTTCTCATACCAGACCTCACCCCAGTCCATCGCCTCGGGAGTCAGCTCGTAGCGCCCCTTCATCTTTGAGATTTCTTCGAGGTCGTGAATGAGGCCCTCTTGGAGGAGCTTTTGTTGATTGCTCTGCCAATGGCGGGAGGGATAGGCGATGAGGCGGCGCTTCTTGTTGGCGAAGACGAAGATGATGCGACTCGTGAGGCCTCCGCCGATGTGCGCTTCTGGAAAGTTCTGCTTGAGCCACGTTGGCGTCGTGCAGCCGATGATGTTGAGCCACGGATTCTGGATCGCGAGTTGCGAGGACGCAACGGTCAGGTGCCGGAAGGGGCGCATCGACCGTTGACCGTCCCACATGGCGATCAGCATCGAGGCCAAGCCGTCGTCCTCGAGTTTGAGCAGCGTGCCCAGTTCGGAGACTGCAATGGTGAGGCAGCTCATGGGGATCTTCTCGATGTCAGGCGGGACGCCGAGGACGAGTTCCTCCTTCGCGTCCATGAGGTCTTTGCCGAGCGCCTGCCAGGTCAGGGAGTCGGGACCGAAGTGGATGTCCTTTACCTTCTCCAGAAGGCCCGTTCCGGCGTTGAGGCTGGTTGATTTGCCGACAATGCCAGCAGGACCGACGAGGATTATATAGAAGTTCGGGGTCCAGTCGAACTTCGGCTGCTCTATCCAGACGCGACGACGCAGGGCACCGGCAATCATCGAGATGCCGACCCAGAAGTGAATGTGATCGGGTGATTCCATGTCCGATGTGTAGTCCACATAGGCTCGGAGCCACCCGCCTGGGCTTCCGAATATGCGGGCCAAGACTACACGCTGGAAAGGACGAAATCGCCCGCATGGAGGTCGATGAAAAGGTGAGGCTTCTGCTGGTCCATTGCCCAATCGTGCTCCATCTTGAAGCCTATGGAGTCCTCCCAACCGGGGAGGCGGAGGAAATAGATGCGATCGGAGAGGGTCATGATGCCCTCATTGAATGCCTTCCAATATTGGGCGTCGGTCGGGAGCGCGTGTCGGCGCGCCATAGGATGGCAATAAACGATGGGGCTGAAGGCGATGAGATTGGGGTCGGTTCGGAGGAGCCAAGCCGTGGCGCGCATGGCCTCGTTGTAGCGGTGTTCGCGAACATCGGCGTCGGGGTGCGAATAGGGAGAGGCGACGTAGGCAAGGTGCATGGGCATGGGATATTCCCCCGTTAGAGAATGGTGCGGACGAAGGTGACGTCGATCGTGACTTCGTCTGTGAAATGGGCTTGAGTTGTCACGATGCTGGAGATTCGAACTGGACCCCCAGCTGCAACCTCTGCGTCGTCTTGCGTTTGTTTTAAGAGTTCAAAGGCTGCTGCGATGGAGTTGAGACTATGGGCCATGATACGGATGGTGCGTCGATAGTCCCAAGTTGGGCCGGGATGGGGATTCGGACTGGGACCATAGCGCATAACTCCAACGCCCACCAAGAGGGCCTCTTCGAGAGCCTTCCTCTGGGCTTCTTCGAGCGCCTTGATTTGCAGTGCAGTCAGTGATCCCTGTGACATCTGCACAAAGGCTCCGGGCGGGCTGTTCTGGAATGCTTTCTCAAAATCAGGGTCCGGTGGCGGCGGAACCTTGGCGGGTTTCCAGATGGGCATCATTTGATCTCCGTGCAGTCGCCCCACGACTTCTCCGAACGAGTGAGTTTCCACGCGATCGTCAGAGGGTCAGGATATGGGCAGAGGACGGTTAGGGCATCTTGAAGCTGCTCGACCTCATCGGCCCGGTGGAATGGGACTTGGAAGACAACAGAGTCGTGAACCTGGAGGAGGATCTCAACCCACGGCATACGCCTTCTAAGTTGCAGCGCCCCGCGAAAACAGACCTCCGCGATCGTCGACTGTGGCACCCATGCGAGGGCCTCTGTGTAGGCTTCATGGGGGCGGTCGAAGAAGCGGCGATGGTAGCCGAAGACATTTGAAACCTTGCGCTCGGGGAGTTGAAGCTGTCGATCGGTCCGAAGCTGCCACTCCCTGATGTTCGGATGCAGGCCAAACCAGCGGATTTGGAAGCTTTCAGCGAAGGCGACGGTCCAGCCGATGTTGATTGCAAGGGTCCGAGGACGCGCCCCGTAGTTGGTGCCGTGAACGCCTCTCTTGAGGCCGTCATACATCTTGCCCTTCGGCGTCCCCTTGTTCTTGGGGTCTCCGGGAGCGTTGCGCCAGTCGTCACCGAACATGTCCTCGGCGTTCTTGGCATGGATTTTGACGCCCGAGCGGAATGCCTTCTTGAGGTCGGCATCGTCTGCCTCCCAGGCGACAACTTGGGCGTCGGCTCCGGAGAGGTCGGCGTCGAAGATCATGTAGCCAGTGTCCGGGATGAACAGCTTCCGGACGTTGGGCAGAACGGCGATGGATTTATCGACGGGTCCGGCCACGACGGTTCTCCCTCTCTAAGAGCCACATGTCAAAGTGTGCCGCAGCGCGCATCAAGGGAAGGGCGACGAGGAGGCTTCCAAAGAAGCCGACGAGGAGACTCCCTGTGAAGTTGAAAATCGCGAGGCAGAGCCCGCAGCAGATTATCTCGCCCATCCAGAAGCCAGGTTGCAAACGTGCGAGCATCAGAGCCTCACGAGGGTTGCGAACCAGTCGCCGGTCGAGAGATAATAGGGATTGATTCCACCGTTATAGATGGGGATTTGAAGTTCCTCGTCGTCCGGAACTATGAATGGTCCGACGAGGATGGAGACGGTCAAGAGGGGTCCAGAGGCGAGGACCATCAGCGGGCGCTCACTTTCGATCTGGAGGCCCGTAGCGACCATCCGCGTCGAGCGTGGACTGAGGACGATGCGGGGCGCTCGTCCATCGCGCTCCGTGTTGACGTGGAGGAGAATGCCCCTCGAATTGGTGGCATAGAAGGCTGCGGGTTGGCGCAGCGCCTCGATGCGAACGTCCCCTAATTCATTCATCTTCGTTCCCCGATGGAATGTTTTGAAGGTTCGTGCCCCGTCCGAAGGCGTTCTCACTACTCGACCAGCGAAAGGACTCCGTGCCAGAGGTGTTGAAGAAGCACCGCATCCTCTGGTCAGGGTCGAGTGCAGCGTTCAGGAAGTGGGACTGGAAAACGCCGAGGCTTCGGAGCCCGCGGATCATTTGGAAGAGCTTCCGTAGAGCGGGATATTTTTGCTCCAACTCTTCGAGGGCCTCCTTGCCGGTCGTAGCATTCCCGGTCTTGCGATTGACGACCTCTTTGAGTTGCAGATATTCGTAGAAGAAGGTCTTCGTCTGCGCGGGGCTGGAATACCATGCGGTCTTGCCACCGGAGCCGAAGATGGCGGTCGGAAACTTGGCTTCCAGCCAACCCTGTATGCGCTGACTCTGGAAGAGGGTCTCGACGCTCATCTTCGCGCGCAGGCTTTGGTCGATCTTGACGCCGCGGTTCATCATTTCGACGGCGAGGTCGTGCTTCTCGAGTTCGACCGCCCATTGTGGGTCCATCCCCATCTCGGTGATGATCGTGCGGACCTCGGTGGCAATCTCCAACGTGCGCGTCACGTCGACGCAGTTGTAGGTCAGGAGGGTGTTGAGGCCCTCCTCCTTAAAGTGCCACTCCTTGGAGTCGTTCTTCCAATACCAATGGTAGTGGCAATACATGGAGGAGAGGTAGCCGAGGTCCTTTGGAGTTCCGGGGAAGATGAGGTGATGTCCAAGCATGGTGTCGAAGGTGAGGGTGAGTTGCGTCCCCCAGTCGCGACGAAACCATTGCATGTCGTAGGCGAAGTTCTGGCCGACGAGTCGGACGTTGGGATGCAGGAGGAGCCGGCGAAAGAGGCCAATGAGAGTGGCCTCCTCCTTTATGGTCCAGTAGGATTGCACGCGACCGTCGGCGTCGATGCGCAGCCACGGCACGGACATCGCGAAGTCAAGGGAGCAGCAGATGCCGGTGCAGACAAGGAGGCCGAGGCTTGGGAGGGTCTCAACGTCGACACTGAAGATAACAGGCCCCGCTTCAAGGTCCCGGAGCCAAATCTTGAGAGTAGCACAAGCCTGCTCGAAAGTCGGTGGCGCGAGAAAGACGGGATCACTCTTGGGCCTCCAATCGTCGGCGAGAGCGAGGGGGACGCGGGCGGAGATGTCGTGAACCGTCGGGCTTCTTAGGGACCACTGCTGGAGGATGGCCGCAGGGTGTATGATGGGGAGCACACGATAACGTTCTCCAGTCCGGGTAGTGTCGCTCCAGAGCATTGACCCCCGATAGGAGGTAATGCCCGATGGGGCGAGCCTTCCCACGGAACGGCCGATTCGGTCTTTGGCGGAGGTGGTGCCAGCGCGGTCGGTGAGGGCCCAGAGTGCATAGTTCCCCGTAGCAATGACAATATCAGGACGGACAGTCCGAAGCTGATCGTAAAGACGATCCAACTCCATACGAGCAAATTGCGAAGGAAAGAGGCCCGCGACGGAGGGGGCGGTAGCAGCCTTGGTTTCTTCGAAGAACTCCCAAGCGTCATTGTTCGGAGGTCTTTCAGCAAAGCAATTAGTGATGAAGGCGTTGTCACGATTGACTCCTCCCTCTGAGAGGATGCGTGTGAACTCCTGACCACTCTGGCCGACGAAGGGTTGGAGAGCGACGGCCTCCTCACGCCCCCACGACTCACCGACGATGGCGATGCGCGCGTTAGTGGGGCCGGACGTGCCAAAGAAGAGGTCACGCGGCACGGGGAATCTTTCTCCGCCCTGCCTTCATACGAGTCGGACTCAGGAGGTGGTAGATACCGTCGCGAAGTTCTTGGACGCTAATGCCCGGCTTCTCGACGAGTTCGAGAATCAGTCTCTGCCGGGCGGCTATCGCTCCGTCGGACGTCAGGGTCTTCTCGAAGGCTAGGACGAGAAGATCGACGTAGGAGAGAAGCGTCTGAAGGGCTTCGCGCGCTTCGAAATTCGGACCGGCTGTGCCGAGGCTATCGCCCGCAGGTAGTGCGCGATCAAGCTTCTCTACTGCCGCCCGGTGGGCCTTCTTGAGGTCGGGTAGGATGGTTTTCGGATGTGGATACTGGATCGTTTGCGTCAGGTGTGTGCCGCTCATTTAGGTATTCCCCCAGGAGTTCAAGTGCGGACTCAATGCTCCGCATATCGGTTAGCTCGTTGTCCAAGCGAGCGTGTTCAGACGTCAGGAAAGTGATGCGGTTCCTAGTCCGTCGCTTGACGTTCTCCAACACTTGACGCAACTGAAGGCGACCTGTCTCTGTCAAAGTCTTAGACATTGGTCTGCTCCTCTGGAGGGAGCTTATCTTCGTCGGTGAAGACGAAGGACATTGCGGTATTGTAGGTCGGCGTGTGCTTCTCGATGCCGAGGCCGAGACGCTGGAGGCGCCGGGCGCTGGCGAGGGTCGCGCCACTGCCGAGGAATGGGTCGAGCACTTGGTCGCCGGGGATGGTCGCCGCCTCGATCAACTCGTCCATGAGGTCGAGGGGCTTTTGGGCACCAAAGAGGCGCTCGCTCCGATGCACGCGCTTGACGGTCAGGACGTCGATGGGCGAGGCGATGAGGCCGCGCTGCCCCTTCGTGGCGTAGAAGATCCACTCCACTGTTCGCCTGAAACCCTTCCGCCCCCACGGTGCAAGGCCCTCGGACTCGGATTTCCGCCAAGTGATCGGTGTGCGGAAGGGTGTCCAGCCCATCGCAGCCGCCTGATCTTTGAAGTAGGGGAACAGGTCAATGTCGCCGAAGCAGAAGATGTTGGCCGTTGGCTTCGTCAGACGCCAGCCTTCGATCAGGAGCAGCTTGATCGCGGCGCGCGCCACCTCGTCGGTGTCCTCATAGTTGTGATGTTGTGCGGCCCTGTCGCGGAAGCCCCCTTGATGAGCGCCGATGCCGTAGGGCGGGTCGGAGAGGATAAGGTCGAAGCGCCCCTCGTCGGTCATGAGGGGGAGGAGTAGGAAGGAGTCCCCATTTCTGATCTCGATAGTCTGCTTCATGGGGGAAGCTGCGACGCTCGCTGCACGACGCTTGATCTGCGCGGCCCGGACGGCTTCGGCCTCACGTTGGAGGACGATGTTGAAAGCCTCGTTGTGGTTGCGAGCCTTCTGGATGTCGGGATCCTCTGTATAGTCGGCGAGGACGAGAGCCTCGGCCAGATTCACGCGGACGGCGCTGACTGTCTTGAGGCCTTCGATGCCACCAGCGTCGACCACTTGACGGGCCGTCTCGATCACCGTTTGCTTCTCGTTCCGGGCGGCCGCCTCTGCCTCCAGCTGTTGATGGATGGCGACGAGCGCGGCGTCGCGTTCCTGCCAACTGAGGTCCTCGCGGGCGCTGTTCTCTTCGAACTCTGCGCCGAGATAAGACGAGAGGCTGTCGAGATTTAGAAGAGTAACGGGAACGGACCCACGTGGAACAGCATTGCCATCGTAGGTAAAGGTTGCGGCGTCAGCAAAAATGGCATCGATGGCCCGCAGGCGACGTTCGCCGACGACGAGTATGTAGGTGTCGGGTTCTGGTCCGCGCCGCACCGCAGGGGCGTGGAGCAGGCCCCGCGCAATGATTGAGTCTCGGAGTTCGAGGTGCTTTGCATTGTCGAACGTCTTTCGTTGGCGGTCGGAGACGACGATCTGATTGCGCGGGACGAGCATATATGCCTCAGATTGCGATGTGGCCGAGGACAGCGTCGTTGCGGTTGGACGCAGTTCGGAGGAGCGTTGCTATTATCCGGAGGCGACTCGCGACCGTTGACGGCTCTGGATTGGCAGGCTCTTGCGTGAGGCCTGTTGGTGCCTCGGCCTGACTTCCCACCATGTTCATGATATGGAGGGATTGCATCGCCATCAGGTCGGCGAGTTTAAGAACCTCGTCAAGCTGGTTGGCGATCGACTGACGCTGCGGCTGGCCCGTCGGGTGGATTGGCGTCACCGCGCGATCTGCTGTGAGCAGTGTGTCGTAAGCGGGACCACTGTTGGCAGATCCAGCGAACTCCTGCTTCGCCCGGCGCATGACTTCGTCGGCGATGCGATTAATGTCGGGCTGCCCGAGTGGGGCGGGTGGGCGCTCGATTGCAGCGGCCTCGGCAATTGTGCGTCGGACTGTTGCTTCACCGAGACGTTCCTTCCAATCTTTGTGGGACTTCACGCGTGTTGCCTTGCGGGGATATTTGCCTCTCGGCATTAGAGTGTTCCTTTTAGTCGGTTAGTCGGTTGATGGGAAGGTGACGGCGGGATAGTGCCACTTCCAGAACTCCTACCCCGCCGCCTCTCCAGTCAGGTGTCGATGGCCGCCTGACTAGAGCTTAGTGGTCCGTGTGACCTCGGCGAACATCTGCTCCGCACTGTTACCGCGGCCCGGACGATGGCTGATAATGCCCTTGAAGGGGCCGGCGCCCTTCAGCTGGAGGAAGTTCCAAGGCTTCGAGGCGTCGTTCTGGCCGAGCGCTTCGCGAAGCTGGCCGAGTTTGACGTTCTTGCCTTTCCCCCAGTCGATGTCGCCGGTCTGCTCGTTGATGTCGATGATGCCGCGGATACGGCTGCGGACCTCATCGCGTCCCCCCATCGCGGCGCGCACAGCGTCGTCGAGGATGATCGTGGGGATTTCGTAGGAGAGGAAAGTCGAGCCCTGACGCGGCCCTTCCTTCTTCACCACTTGCTGTTCCAGCCACTTCGTGGGGTCTTCATCGGGGAGGATCATCTTGTATTCACCCTCCGGGACGATGAGATACTCGGTCGACCCCTTGGCGGTCGAAGTCTGCTGGACGAACTTATTGACGTCGAAAACTGGCATTGGAGTGTAGTCCTTCTTCTAGGTTGGCCCCGCCCTGTTTCTATACCGTCGGCGGGGATACGGTTCCCGGCTGTGCCGGAGGGGGTGCCGAGGAGTTCATCAGAGCGACGCGCGCCCGATGACCCTCGATGATGGGGAGGAATGTCGGCGGCAACTGGTCGGAGATCGGCAGGATGCGGTTCTTGACCGCAGCGTCGGACTCCGAGGTCGACCAAGTGAAGACATCCTTGACGCGCCGGGCGCGGATAACTTCGGAGAGGTCCTTTCCGAGGCTGCCGCTGAAGTTATAGGTGATGCCCTTCGGGACCGTCTGCACCGCGCCGCTGATCTCGTCGGACGAGCGCGTCAGGTGACAGAGGAGGACAAAGTAGCACCGCAGTTCGGCCATGAGTTGGTAGAGGAAGTCGTGCTCCGCTCCGACCATGATGCCCCATTCGCCTTGGTCGGGTGAGGGCTTGTGGCCGACGACGAGTTTGCGCACGATCTCGTTGAGGCCGGAGAGACCGTCGAGGGCGAGGACTCGGTTGTCTCCCCACTCGGTAGCGTCTTCGTAGATGACCCCGGTGCGGTCGTCGTGGAAGGCCACGCAATTGTTGAGCAGGGCCTCCATCGTTGAGGGGTCCTTCCCTCCGCTGATGAACTTGAGGTCCTTGAAACTCATCGTCCCAATCTTGTGGACCGTGTCCTTTAGGGCAGTGAAGCCCGCCGTCGGGGCAGGCACGACGTGGTAGTGGAAACGTTGGAGGAGTTCCTGTGCATTCGGGCGCGGGACTTTCTCGCCCCTCGAATTGCGGAGGGGGAAATAATTGATGGCGTCGAGCATGGAGTCGAGGCCAGATGGGTCGGTGATGAGGTCAAAAACCTCAATGCCGGCTTCGAGGAAGGTGACGAGGGACGTGGTTTTCCCTGTTCCTGGCTCCCCCATCAGGCCGATAGTCGGTGCTTTGATAGTCGGCATTGAGGTTTTCCTTGGCGTCTCGAGGTTGGTAGGTCTACTGGCCGGACTCGCCGTCCTCGTCGAGCTTCGCCTGATAGGCGTAGGCGAGCGCGTAGAGTTCGGGACTGGCCTCCGGCTCGAAGTCCGTGTCATTCACGGTGAGGCGCTTGTCTTCCATGGAGAAGTTGTAGACATCGCCACTCTTCGTAGTGATAGAGAATTCAAAGTTCATAGTCGGTCCTTTGCAGTTGCAAGCTGCTCCCCCTTAGACTTCCTCGGGATTGGCGTGGAGCGGATTCCAATTCCGAGGGCTAAATGTCGGCATCCAAGAGTCCGGGTCTTGGGCGGTGCAGAGCGGGAGATAGGTGCAGCCGCCGTAGGAGGAGCAGCTATCGCCGAAGTTGTAGGAGAAATGCCCCTCGTTCCACATCTGGACGATGGCGCCGAGGTCTCGATGGAGTTGGTCCACCCACCGATCGACCATGAAGGTCGGGTAGCGTTTGACCGCTTCGAGTGTCTTGGTCATGGTCTTGAGGATGACGATGCATCTGACGACCACGGTGTCCACCTTCAGACCGAGCGTCTGGGCACTCCAGACGTAGCCGAGGAACTGTCCCCGCATCGACTGGATCTCTGACCAATGGGTGCCTGGCGTCTGGCCCATCGTTTTCTCGTCCTTTATGACGAGCAAGTGGCCCATCGTGCCGAGGGTGTCGTAGCGTCCGGCGAAGATAAAGGGGTCGCCCGAAGGGTGGCGCGGGAAGTCGATGCCCGTCGTCTCCTTGTCGAGCGCAATGGAGAAGGTGAACTCGTAGGAGGGCTTGCCCGTCTGGAGGAACGGACGCACGTTGTCAGACGTCGGGGGCCAACGCTTGAGGTATTCGGTGAAGGCATCCCAAGTCGTCTGCCACGTTTTGGTCTTCGAGGGTGGCGGCTCGTAGTCTCCCCATGCGATTGTGAAGGCTGCGAAGGCCCTCTTCAGGGCGGCCTCCTCGTCCATCTGCCGGACGTAGAAGGCTTCGTAGAAGGTTTCGAGGGCCTTGGCGAAGCATCCGCCAGCGTGGAGGTCGGCGCTCTTCGCCACGGGCGAGAGGTTGTAGCAAAACTCCCAGAAGAACTTGCGCGGACAGGAGCGCCACGTCGTGAGCATGGTGCTGTCGAGCAGTTGGGGGAGGACGGGAGCGCGGGTCATTCGGCGTCCTTGGGGACGAAGTTTATCCCTTCATAGGAGCAGTGGACCGTGCCGGGATGGCTTCGTTCGACGACACAGAGTGGCATACGCTCGTCACCAGTCACGGGGTCGTATTCTCGAACCTCGGGATTGGCACAGCGCGCGTAGGAGAGCGCAGCGTGCTCTGTGCCTTGTTCTGCGTCGGGCACGATGAATTTGCAGGCGCGACAGAAGGGCGGTGCGGTGCGGGCGCTCACTTTGTGTCCTCCAGATGGCGGAGGAAGCTGGCGAGCACCTCCTGTCGGTTGGTTGGGTCGGCGAAGACGAGGTGGTCAATGGGGTCGGCGACGTCGAGACGCGGTGGAGTGCTGACGTCCTTGAGGAAGAACGCCCGGTCGGGGATACCGCGGAGCTGTTCATGGCTTCGGACAGCATTGAGCCAGAAGCCTTGCGTGGTATCCCAGAAGAGGAGTTTCCAATCCTGGAGGATGTCCTGCGTGATGAGTTCGGCTTCGAGGGTGCCGAGCCAAGTGCCTCCAGCGACGCGACCAACGGCCTCGGTGAGTTCGTCCACGAGGTCGGCGACCGTGCAGGTGGTCGCACCGAAGGGGATGGGTTTCTGCGCCGCCTCGGGATTGAGCCAGTCGATGTTCATCGACAGCTCAGATGGGATCATCGAGGCGAGGGCGTCGGATAGGGGTCCGCGGAACGCCTGTGCGACGATCTTTGGATCGGCGTCGCAGAGGTCGGTCGCGAGATAATAGGCCACGCGCCGCATCGCGGGAGTCGTGGTGAAGAAGAAGGTGAACTTCGGAAGCAGTTGGGTGGACACCGAAGGGACTCCTATGTGAGGCCGGCTGCGAGGTCGGCGAGGGAAACGGGGCCTTTCTTGGCGGCCTTTGGAGGCCCGCCGCTACCCCTGCGGAGGAGGAAAAGGATCGCAGCGAGTTCCTCGAGTTGGTCGTCGGAGAGGGCCTCGATCTGCTGCGCGTTGCCGACGAGTTCGACCCGCTTGCGGACCAATTCGGTGTCCGACATGGGGATGAGGTGAGGAAACTTCTGCTCGATGAGTTCCTGATTGAGTTCAGGCATTGGTGGCTCCATTGCGTTGGACCCACTCGCGGAGGAGTGTGGTCACTAGCTTGTTCCGCTCCCCGTAGCGAGGCTTTTTGGTTATTGGATCGAAGAACTGTGTCTCGACCTGGGCTGCGATGTCAGCCGGGATCGAGAGGTTCCATCGGACGTAGAGTCCGACGGAGGCGATTGCACGACGGCGTCGACGAGGCATGATGGGTCAAAGCTCCAGCGGAGGAGTCAGGGGGTCGCCCCATTGGTCGAGCACCTCGGCGTCGGACGCAAAGTAGGCCGGATCGTTGAGATCCATGTCGCGTAGACGACCCCAGATAGGGAAGAACGCGTCGAGGGTCTTGGCGATCTCAGCCTCTGATAGGCCACGGTTGTGAAGCTCACTCTTGAACCGCTCGATATTGGACATTTGCTGGACCTCCGAAAGAAGGCGCGGTGTTGTGCGGTAACAATGCGCCCTTTAAGGACTTTTGTCAAGTGAAAAACCCGACGAGAGGAGTCCCGTCGAAAGAAAAACCTGACCTTTAGTCGTCTTCCTCGTCGTCGCCCACGTCGTCTAGGAAGGAGTCCGCGGGTTCGTGTTGCGGTGCGGAGGGCGCCGCTAGCGGTGGCACCGAGGCGCCGGCTTTGTCGAGCAGATGGCTGAAGGCTGCGTCTCGCGGCTCGAGGACGAGCAGCCCATAGTTGGGGGCGTTTGGACGCATCCCCACGGTGCATTTGGCTTTGTAGAACTCCGTGCCGCGTGCGTCACCACGCTTCTTCATCTGGAAGCGGAGGCTTTCTAGGCGCTGACGCATGGCGATGAAGGATTTCAGTTCGGCAGTGAATTCGGAGGAGCCTTCCGCACCCTTCTCGCGGGCGTCGAACCGGATGGTCTCGCCACCTGCGGCACGCTGCCAGAGGTTGACGAGCCGCGCGTCGAAGGACTCAATGGGTGTGTCGACCTTTGTCACTTGGAGGTGCTCCTCTTGCGCGGACGTGTGAACTTGGCGCGGACGATTTCGAAGTCGGGGCGCTGCCCTCGACGGACCCCGTCCTGCTCGATGGCCCACTCGATGCGATAGCAGAGAGCCTCGGCGGGGATGGTTGTGCCGTCGGGATGGTCGACGTCGACCTCAAGGCGCGGGAGAATGATCTTCGTGCGCATTGGTGGCTACTCCTTTGGATGTGTGGCGGGCCACCCGAGGCAGTGGGCCAGTTCGTGAAGGAGGACGGCCGCGCGCATCGGTTCGACGAAGTCGTCGGCGGGCCGGATGAGAATGGTGCACTGGCCGTCGCCCGCGACGGAGCAAGCTGCGACCGGCAAGGCGCGCTTCCGTGGAGCGGTCGCACAGAAGATCTGAAGGGCATCGACGGGGACCTCGAGGGTCTGGACCACGCCGGGGTAGGAGTGGATATAGTGCGAGGGCGGCATGACGTCGTCGAATTGGTCGCGCGGGAGCTGGCCCGCCGTGAGCATTAGGGCGACGAGCGAGGCCGAGGTGGTGGAGAGTATCATAGTCGGTTCCTTTCGCGTGGTGGAGGGGGCAACGCGCCCCCTCCGAGGTTGTGGGCCGGCTACTCCCGCTTGCAGTCGCAAGGGTCGGGAGTGACTTCGCACGGGCGCGCGCCAAGCGGCCCGTCGCCGCCACCGTGCACGCAATCGCCCCACGAGGACCACGCCACGTTGCCGGGGATGAACGACGCGCCACACTTCGGCGTGTGTGCGAGTTGCGCGGCGCTCGGCATGGCGGGCGGTTGGTGTCCCTGCCAGAGAGCAGGGTCGAACGAGGCCGAGGCACCCACCGTCGAGAAGGCGACGATGAGGGCGACGACCACGGAGAGGATTCCAATGCTACGCATTTCAGTTCTCCTTCTGTGAGGCGGGCAGGGGTGCCCGCCTATTCCCCGGTCTGGGGAATCTTGTGCTCGACGAGTAGGTCGAGCGGCATTGGGCGCTGCGTCCCATGCGGGACCATGTCGGAGCCGGGGATAGCGTAGTAGCCAGTCCGGTTAGCGCCGACGATGGACTCCATGTTGTGCCGCATGAGGCGCGCGATGAAGTCGAGAGTGGACTCCTTCGCGCCTTCGGCTTTGAAGTGGTCGAGGATTTTCTCCTCGTAGTGGGAGGGAAGGTCTGGGGTTTGCATCAGGATTGGTCCTTCTTTGGCTCGGTGGCGGGGAGGGCGTCCATCACTGACTTGGACAGATGATCGCCGCGAGCGATAGCGTCACCGAATACGCGCGCCGAATAAGTCGGAAGGTTTGTGTAGGGCGATGCACGAAGCCAAGTTACGATGCGCTGGCGTTCTTCCTCCGCCGCTGCGGCTCGCTCACGGTCGATGGCGGAGGCGATGTGGTTGATCCAGTTTGGACGATAGCTTTCTGGCGTGGGATCGTCGTGGACTATCGACGCGGTGATTTCGCGATGCACCGCTTCTATGATCTTCTCCGCGATCTCCCGCGCGTCCGGCGACGGGCTGGCTTCCGGCTTGGGGGTCATGTGACCTCCCAAAGAACCCAAAAGAAAACAACGACGCCTACAGCAGCGAGAATGGTAAGAATAAGGGCAGTCATTGCGTTCCTCCATCTTCCGGGGCTTGGGGCTTGGCGAGGAAGGCGCGGACGGCCATCATGTCGGGAGTGCCGACTATCGCGCGGCTCGGCCCGTCAGGGTCAATCTTGGAGTTCTGCGGCCACGACATTTCCGGGCAGCACGCCTCGATGTAGTAACCGGCTACATCCGCCATGCGAGCGAACGGCTGCATCACCCGCTCCCCCTCCGCGATCCTCTCCTGTGCCTTCCCAAGATCGGAGGCGAGGGCTTCGGCGCGTTCGTATTCTTCCCTTGCACGCGCTCCATTGGCGACGGCCAGATGATGATTGGCGTCCCGTTCCCGTTCCGCCGCTTCAGCGCGGGCGACGACTGCCTTTGCGGCGGTCTCGGTTGTCTCCCAAATCTGTGGGCCAGTCGGAGCGTGCGGCGTGTTGAATGCGCCGTAGTCTTTGAGGATAGCGCGGAGCCGAACATAGGCGTCGCTGAGTTTGCGTTCAGCGTCGAGCAGTTCGGCGGCTCGGGCGTTGGCAGCGTCTAGCTGGGAGCGGAGGGAGAGGTTTTCCTCGTATAGATCGACCGCTTCCTTGTGCCGCCGGAAATAGTCGGCCTTGTAGTCGTCGCGGTCTTGCGTCAGCCGCCCGACCTCGGAGAGAAGGCGGTCGATGGTGTCGGCGGCTTCGGACATGCAGGTAGTGTCGGCGCCACGACACTTGTTCTCACTGTCAGTCGTGCCGAGCCCGCCGCAAACCGGACACGGTTGCTCCGGTTTGATTTCTTTCCAATAGTCAGGTGAGCGTTCGTCAAACGGGCACACAGGCAGAGGCAGACGCAGCTTGGCAATCAAGGCCCGCGCCGTCGTTTCGAGCGCCATCCCTTCCGGCGACGGGACCGGGGCGGCAGCGACCATTAGACGGTAGTTCTTTCGCGCAGCCTCGCGATGGCCCTGCCGCCAACGCTCTATCGAGTCCGGCTTTGCCTCCGGATGCCCGATCCACTCGGATGCGGCTGGCGTGACAGCATCAAGCTGTTCCTCCGTCGCCTCTACCGGCACGCGCACATACTCCGTCACGCCGGGGGATGGTTCACTCATGTTGGCCTCCATCAGGTGCGAAGCGGTTGGCGATCTGTTCGATCTCTGGCGGCGGAGCCCCGTGAACGGCCGTCAGGTTGGCGCGGAGCGCGCGGAGTTCCATCAGGTAGGTCTCGACCTCCTCAATCACTTGGTCGATGAAGAGGGCAAAGTCGCCAGTCGCCTGCTGGAAGGCAATGATCTTCTCATGCTTGAAGAGCGGGCGCATCAGGCGTCTCCCTTGGGCTTTAAGAGGCCGAGGCTCGCGAGGAGGTCGAGGGCGTCGGAGGGCGTTGAGGCGGCCAGCTTTGACTCCACCTCTTCTTCCTCCATCTCGTGGAACATCTTCCAGAATTCGGTGTGCTCGGACGATCCGGGGAGGAGCATCGAGCGCATGGCGAAGCGGAGGGTGTTGGCCCATTTCATGACAATGAGGGAGACGAGGAGATCAATGGTCCGCTCTCCGAGTTTGTGCGGAGGTTTGGTCAGGTGGAACCAGAGGTGGGCGATCTCTTGCGCGTGGGCCTGCCCGTAGACTTCGAGCATTAGGCTCATCCACGACTGGCCAGAGGGTTCGTCGGGCTGCTTGATGTGTCGCTCGAGTTCGTCATGGGTGAAGTCCTGCAAGTGCGTCGTGATGCCGGTCGCAAGGAAGCGGTCGGCAAGTTCATCGGCGAAGCGGTCGGTGGGCGATTTCTTGGTCATTGGTGGAGGTTCCTCTAAGGGCGCGACTAGAAGTCGGCTGCGAGTTCTGCGAGACTCTTTACGCGTTGAGGTGCGACGCCCGCGCTCCGCTTGGTCCAGTCGGGTGCAGGTCGGGCAAGGCCGAAGTGGAGGGCCATGAAAGCCTCGGGATCGTTGAGGAACTGCTGCCAAAGCTCGGCGAGGGTTCCGTTGGGGACGAGGAGGTCGAGACTCGAGAAGGTGCCGGGCGCTGTCTCACGCCAGATGCGGAGGCTGGTCGTCTCCAGGTCGAAGGGTTCGAGGTCGGGCGTCCGAATGGGGTGGCGAGATTCGAGCCAGCAGGGCTGGCCGTCGACACGCGGTCGGGTGGAGTCGAAGAAGGAGGTCATGGGCGTTGACGCCTTTTCGTCGCAGGTGGTGGGCAGAGGAGTTTGAGCGCGACCATTCCCGCGTGGCGGGCGCAAAGTGGTCGACCGTTGACAAGATACTCGGACTCGAAGGAACAGCGCGTGTCGACTTGCTTGCCCGTTCGTCGCGCTAGGGCTTCTCGCCAGCCGATGGCTTGGTCGCCGAGTTGCCCGTCGCAGCGAGGGAGGCGCCACTCTCCCTCGCGTGCGGCGGCCCATCGGATGTTGACCTTGGAGGTCATGAAATGCTCCCATCGGGCCAGATGATGTGGTAGTGGCGTCCGCGTCGGCGGGCGTAGCGGATGGTCGACCATGTGCCGCCGCGCGGTTGCTCCGGTCCTGCGGGGCAGGCGAGGAGGATGGCGCAGGAGTCGACGATCTTGCGGTTCCGGTCGAGCGGATGCAGCGGCTGATGGATGATAGAGGGCTGCCCCTCGAGTTCTGCGACTTGGCGGTCGGAGGGAAAAACTTCGATGAGGAAGCCTAGGTCGTGGGCGGCGCTGTGGGCTTCGGCGTCAGCGCCCACGGCTCCTCCGTGAAGGAACCAAAGGGGCTCCGTGGCGTCGCCGCGCGCCTTTGCGAGAAGCTGCCGGAGGGCAGTCTTTTGCGGAGGGGTCATCCCCCTCCGCGTGCCGGTGAAGCCGATGTAGAGGGTCATGACTTGGCTCCTATGCAGATTGCAACTTCGGCTTTGATGAAGTCGAGGTCGCGCGCCATGCCGTGATGCGCGACGGCGGAGAGGGCAAAGTTGAGGCCCAGGAAGATGAGGAGTATCCAGAAGTTGGACTCGGTCACGACTGCGGCCCCTTCATCTGCTCCAGAAGGAGGGTGGCGCCCGGCAGCTTCTTGAGGGCGTCAATGCCGCCGACTGCAAGGGTGGCGACCATCTGGAGGAGTTTGCGCAGCTCGGCGATAGCGCCCTCCTGAAAGTCGACGGTGGCCCCACCGGATGCACGACTAATGGCCTCGTAGGTCGTGCGATCCTCGCGCCCGGTGTCACTTGTGCGTTCGAGGAACATGAAGATGGGCACGCGGAGGTCGCCGAGCATCTTGGCGAGGTGGAGGATCTCGTCGCGTCGGCCCTGCTCTTCGAAGGTGTCGCCGACGAAGACGAGGGCCTTCAGTCGGGTGGGCGCAGCGTTGGCCTCGGTCAGGGCGTGCTGGAGGACAGTCTGGATTTGCGTGGTGCCGGAGGCGCAGTGGATCCCGCGCATCAGGGTGACGAGTTCCTTGGCGTCGGTCGACCAGTGGCTGAACTGGCAGTCGGACAGGGCGCGGAAGTATCCGACCTGCATCTCGAGGTTTCCGAGGTCGGCGGCGGTGTGCAGCAGGGTCTCGGTGAGGTTTTGGGCGGCGGCCCAGGTCGGGGCGCGCGAAGCGGTGGCGTCGAGCGCGAAGATGAGACGCGGGGCTGTCGAGGCTCGAAGGGCCTTGGTCTTCTTGCCGAAGGCGGAGAGGGTCAGGGCCGTGGCGGGGGAGGTTGAGTCGGTCATAGTGGTCGTGCTCCTTTGGAGGTTGGTGGTTGGTAGTGGGCAGTCTCAGATGTATCCGTTCAACTTCATCTGGGTTTCGATCTGCGTGAACTTCTCATAATCGTGGCGGTTGACTCCGCCGAGGCCGACATCGACTTCGAACTTCGAGAGGAAGTTCTGCTGCGGCTTCGACACGCGGTGCTCCTGCCTGCGGACGACTTCGATGCGAGAGAGGAGGGCCGCAAGGTTGTTCCACGCGGGCTGCGGCCGAGGCTGTGGCTGCGGGCGTGGCTGCTGCGGCTGCCGGAAGCCGTAGGATTGCCCACCGGGAGTCCGATAGGTTGGGCCTTGAGAGGTCGGGCGCGGGGCAGGCTCTGGCTCCTTCGGGCGAGTCCAGCCCTTGGGCTCGGTGGAGGCCGGAGGGAGTTCCTCGGGCTCCTTGGCGCCGATAACGTCATGCAGGAAGGAGGTCAGGGCGAGGGCCGCGTCGGTGAACGAGGAGCCGTTCGCGCGCAGAATGCGGTCGAGGGCGGCGAGCGTCGCTAGACGTTCACCGTCAGAGTCGGAACTCAGCCGAGGGATGATCTTGGCGAGTTTGAAGAGGGTGGCGGTCGTGAGGTCTTCGGCCATCGGGCGCGTCAGTGCGTTGGCGTTTCGCGGAAGAGACGAATGATGAAGTCGTCTTGCGTGTAGTAGTCGAGCGTTGCGCCGGGGCGCAGGGAGAGGGCGATGGAGCCATCCTCCTGCGTCCAGCCGACGCCGATCACCGCCTTGTCGGCTTTGTCGCGATGTTTGATCGAGAGAGTCCAGTCGGGCTTCTTGCCTGCGAGATTGGTCATTGGTGCGGTTCCTTGCGATCATGTGGGTCGGGCTATTCGAGGCCCTTGGCGAGGTCAGCGAGTGTGGGCGGGGCAGAGGGCGCTGCGGCCTTGCCGCCTCGGGCTGCCTTGGGCGGAAGCCAGTTCGATGCCTGCGGCGCGAGAGGTCGGGCGTTGTCGGGCAGGGGGCGACGTGGGGCGAGGCCCACGCAAGCGTCGCAGTAGGCGGTCTTGGCCTCGACGATGCGCGTGCGGATTGGGAGGTCCCAGAGAAAGCCAGCGCCGGGCTTGACGGGGACGAGTTGGACGCCAGTCGAGCCGTCGACGGCTTTTGCTTCGAAGAGGCCGTGCGTCTCGCGGACGCGCTTGCAGGACTCGCAGGTGGTGCGGCTGACTTCCATCCGGTAGTGGACCGGGAAGGTGGAAACTGAGGCGATGCGGGGCATTGGAGGTTCCTGTTGTTTGGAGGTCGGGAATGAGGGCGCAATGTTGTTGGGTAGCATTGCGCCCTGTTTGCTACGTCGTGTGTTCGTGCCAGTCGTAACGGGTGGGGATGCCGGTGAAGAAGGTGCAGATGGTTTGGTCGAGCGGTGCGTTCCAGACGGATACACTATAGAGCGTCCCGGCTGGCTGCTCTATATGCCAGCAGTTCTCGCGAGTCGCGGGAGCGTCGGGCGGAACGGGCGTCACCAGCAGGGTGTCGGTGCGGCCTAAGTAGAGGCCAGGGCCTGCGAAGTGCAGTTGGAGGTAAGGATCCCGGCCGTCGGCAAAGTCCTGCTCGAAGCCAGCCGGTGAGTAGATTCTTGTCCAGTCGGGAGTTGGTTGCATTCGTGCGGTTCCTTTCGTCTGGCGCTCGCGGAGGTCCGGCGTTGGCGGGGCGCGGCGCTCGCCTAAGATGGGGTTTCTTTGCGCGTTTGTCAATAGGGCATAAGTGATTGATTTCATTGGCAAATTGGCTGTGCGTTCTTTCGATCCATCCCCTGCCCTTCGCAGGACCGTCCCGAGTCCCTTCGCCAGACCATCGCAAGCCCTTCCCTGTGGCGATTTGGGGCGATCCCCTGCCCCCTGCCCCGGATTCCCCCGATGCGGCGAAGCCGCAGCCGGAGGTGGCAGTCCCTACGTCGAGGTCGATACGTCCAGCCCCGGCCTCCAGACCCCCTATACGTCCGAGAGAGAGTAGATGAGGGGGGAGGTGGG